>Ga0307514_10000286_pt1 | contig 128689 bp, 123 predicted proteins | sample 16_EM_MG_FD_203088 | JGI IMG/M metagenome (GOLD analysis project Ga0307514, IMG submission 203088) | Populus trichocarpa ectomycorrhiza microbial communities from riparian zone in the Pacific Northwest, United States - 16_EM | ecosystem: Host-associated > Plants > Roots > Unclassified...
CCGTGACGTACCATGGTCAATATTTTACGATTAACAGTCGCATATCTGAATGCGACCATAAATGTGAAACCCGAAACGCAGAACCGGAGATTGGAACCGACGGGTCTAGCCAAACCCGGCGAAACCCACGGGTTGACGGGTACGGGTCCGGGTTTGGCCCGCCAAGAGTCTGCGGGTCGGGTTTTTGGCCGGTTCTGGAACCGAACCGACCCGTTTTTGCGGTCCAAACCCTCACCCCTGGCGGGTTACCCGGACCCGTTGCTAACACTAGATATACCCATAGTCGAAGTTTGGCCGCCTTTATTTGCAATCTGGTTAGTGTCGATGTCACTACCACCCTAAACTGAGCGTCAACAGAGCGTCAATGATTTTTCCTAATGTAAGTATGCTGATTGGAATGGGATAAGCTTGCTGTCATGTGTAACCAACATATTGGCAGCCTTTATCGGCAAAAGAGGAAGCATCACAGGCACTGCCCCATTCCGAAAATGAGCGTCACTGGATCCTCAACGATTTTTGTTCTTTTGAATATGATAATTGGTAAGTGATTTGCTCACTGTTATCCATAACCAACATATTGGCAGCCATTATAGGCAATAGAGAGTGTGATACGGTCACGGCCTCATACCGAAATTGACTGTCAACCTAGTGTCAACTGAGGGTCATAAATTTCTGGTGATGCATATTGGGTAATAAAGGCATCACATGGATATTTGAGCTTATAATTGAACTATTGACCTCCTCCATGGTCAAAAATACAAATTAGTAAAGGAAAAACATGAATTCAAATATTATCGATTTCGCAACCTGCAAAACATGCAAAATGTGACTTCTGGATGTCGTATAATCGATTTTGATTGAGTACTATGATCAAATCGCAAAGCAAAGCGTGGTATATGTATTTACAGATAGACCCGCTAGAGAATTCGCTGAGGACCCACCCAATTCAGATGGGTAGGGAGATTACTATTGAACCGTATCCAAATCAACAGTTCGGGTTTATTAACGACCCGGACTGCCAATTTGGCACCAGTTCGGTTCCGACTGGGACCCGGACCCAAAGCGACTGTCCAGAACCGTTGCTAACACCAGCGGGGGCTGTTGTTAACCACTCGAAAATCCACTTAGCACTGCAGTTGACTTATTTTCCGGGCTCTATATACAATTATACAGAATCATCTATCACATCACGTGCTGTACTCCATAGTACTCATCCATCATATACTTCATCACGCCAAATATACTTGAGCCTGAACCGAGGCCATACTGAATCCACGAGTTCAGCTTACACCATGCAACATCACGTGCACAGTCTGTAAGCTCTAAAGTCGGAAGAGACGAGAATAAATAGCGAATTCAATACCGCGACGCACGCTTCAATTCCTCAAGTATATGGGATCCACGGCGGACTCTAAAGTTGGCGGTCGCAGATGGGAGCCACTTGCCGGCTCGTGAACCAGATGGCCGATAGATGAACCATTCGGGTATGGAGAGAATTCATTCAAAGTTGCAATTACGATTGCCTATGCTTATATACAAATATAATGCAAACTGACGCAAAAGGAGCTTACAATTTGGGCTGAGACCATAACTACTGCAACATGGCTATGAGTAGCTGTAAGAAGAGAGTTCAAACCGAGGGCACATTTAGAGATGTTAAGTCTTATCCGCAGATGGGATGGGTTCGCAAGTATGGTAATTAACTGAGAAGTGTTTCACCAGAAACATGTGTTTAGTTCACCAAAATGGACAGTTTGCGGATTCTTATCCAGTTCGCGAACTTAACAAAAAGTTTTGCAAACTGGTCAAAACATTGCAAACCGACCTTCAACAGTTCGCAAGCTGGCGGGTTTGTCAACTGGACGGGACATATATAAAGGAGTAAACATAATGCTCATTATTAGAACTTTCCCTTCGCTCTTCAAAGGTACGTAAGAATTTCCAATTCTAATTGCAACTGAATCTCCATTTGGCCTTGCAGGTGTGCAGTGTCTCGGGAGCACAATCTTCAATAGCTGCCAATTCGCTCAATCAGTCCTCGTCTTGGGATCCAGAGTGGAATGCCTCCGCAAAGCATGTAGTCACGAGTACAGGGAGGACCAAAAAAAAAGGGTGTCCTGTCATTATCGGGTGATCATTCCGCAAAACAGCTATTATACGAGAGAGCTGAGTTGGACGGCAGCGGTTAACAAGCAGGCACGTGTGGAAAGTGGAGGTCCAGCTGAGATACTATATAATCGCAGAATTTTGGAGCATCGGATACCTACCCCACTCAATTTCCACAAGGCGATGCTTACCACCATCTTCGAAACTTCGGGACAATCGTCGAGCTCGCATACCAATAAAGCACGCCTTGTATTAACCACTCTGTGATTCAGCTCACAGGCGCTACCCCCACCCAGGATGTACGCTGACAATCCATCGGTGTAGAAAACTTGCAGTAGGTAGGAGATGACGCTCACTTAGACGACCCTCCAACTTCAAGTCGGTCCCAGCCCGCAACTACTCGCCTTCGAGGTACCCATGGTAAGTCCCCGGTACCAGTCCATGGACGCCAGCGCGGCTGATTCCATGCTTTCTCTGTAATAGAACGCGTCGCGGAACTAACGAAACATTGTGCGAGACTCATAGCGGGTCACTCTGAAAAAAAAGCAACGATCCCGACCCGGCATGCCGTTGCATGCGCAGTTTCGGGACTTTTATCTGCCTTCACCGCCGCCGATATCGCACTAGATGCAAGGATACATGCAAGAACGTTCCATCGTATCTACCCGATGCGAAGATGACATGGCCCATATGGTTCGGATTACCGTATTAGATCTTCCTTAGCCGCGATTTCTGTATAGGTACTAACTCTCATTACCAGTAACGCGCAGTGCATGGCACTGTGTTGCAGCTTTACTGTGATCAGACTCGGGAACTGATATAGCTCTATTCCAATAGTTCGGAATTTCGTTATCCCCGATTAATCCCGACGGTAATACCATAGTAAACAAAAACAAAAGCTAATTCTGCGCAACTTGTTGGTTCTATGAGCGCATATGAACCCTGCAGTACTCGGCCTAAGAAGTCACATCCAGAATCTCTTCGATTTTCTGTGGAAAGGTACTTCAAGCAAGCTCTAATCACGCAAAGCCGCCCCACTTGTCTAGAGAACCGTGTGGAAGAGAGTACATTAATTTTCTGCACGGATAGATATTCCTTTCTGAGAAGACCATTCTAACTCGTCCTAGCTAGAGAAGCCATACTGGTGTTCTAGAAGCATGGACAAGGCCGCAAGGCGAAACAGAACAAATCAGGATTCTTGAAACTTTAGTTCAACAAGTTCCAGATTTTTGTGTTTGTACTCTATTTGTGTGGTCCCGGACTAGGTAGAATAGTTAGAAAAGTGGGCCACTCAGCATTACTTTGAACCAGGTTACCACGTTGTTGCATTTTGCAAGCATCTCGGACTATTCAAACCGCGGCAGGTACCGCTGATGGTGTTTGGCGCTTGTATGGTACACAGAGGCTTGGACGAATCCGCCACGATGAACGATGATGACCATCAAACTCGAACATTCGCATGGCTGCTTAACGGGTCGTTTAGGCAAAGTTAAACGTGGAGGTGTATATTGCCTCGGAACGTTTTCACTTTGCATTGAAGATCTGGAGATGCGTGCATAAGTATAGAGTACCTGCAGTAACTAATACACATGAAGGAGAAGGTACCGAATTCAAAATAATGCGCACGGGTTTTTCTGGTCACCGTAAGCTACGCCCGATTGTTCACCTGTAGTTAGTGTTTCAAAGCCTTTCGCATCACATTGGGGGCCAGCCGTTGTCTTCTAGATCTTTGCACGTCTGTTCGGCTATCTGACGATGTACCAATAGTTGACAAGTTAGAACGCCACAACGATAGTGTTATTTGTACAGAGGTGTTTTTCCCGGAAGGGCCCCGAATGCTGACAACCAAGAGCCGAATGAATACGACTATGGACGAAAGCATTTTGGGTTGCAAATGCGAAAGCACTTCCAACAACGTACTTTATCTGGATACTGTTGCGTATGAAGCTATCGAACTGGAGAGACTACTTTAATTGCGGCACGTTCCCGAGTTCATCCCGTGGACCCGCCATGGACGCTCCCGGAAGCGCAACCCGATTGTATGGTTGCCAGGAGGAGCCCAGTACAATCAGACTTCTACAGTGGGCGTTGAACGCCTAGGAAGAAAAAAATGGCATGATAACAAGGAGAATCGTTACAATTGGTTCCCGAGGAACTTTCGTACGCGCCGGAGTCTACACCAGTTGAGGGAGGTCCAGGTACTATCTCTGTCAGATGATACTAGTAACAAAATAACGCTTCCAGATATATACCAATGTTAGACAGCAAATGCCGGATCCAAAAGGGACGAAACCTTGGTGAACGGGGTAGCTGACATATGGCAACGGATATCGGACATCTGTGCTATACGTTCTCTGCTTGGAAAAACCAGTGCCTGTGTGGTGCAACAAGTGAGACAAACCCAGCTTACCCGTTCGTTAAGCAAGCAATAAACAAACTAGTGTAAAGTGCAATTTTGACGGAAAGTACCACGCCGGAAGTTAATTAGCGGTATAAATCGATTGGCGCGATCTAGCCGTTAACAAAATGCTAGATACCGAAATCGCGATTGTACCAGGTTGGGCACCGGTTATGCATAAATCCTCGACTTTAGTACTCAAATGGCAGCCTCGCATCAATTTCGTCGGTTATATACAAGGCTAAACCTCTAACGGGCAGGTTCTCAGCCCTTTCTGTGTTTGGCTGTGCGGTTGATGGGCATGGGTAGGCTGTGAGGTAAGCAGAATGCGTCTACATCGCATGACGAACTTTCCTCGCAGTCCAGCCATCTTGCAGCTACGTCCATGGACAACGTCAATCACTAACGACGGATCGGAGCGCGTCCTTAGCTGGGAGATATTTTAGCCTAACTCAAGATACCCATAGCTTGCCTGCGATACGTATGCGTGTATTATGTAGGCGTATGTCTAACAAACTTTTAGTCCGGGGTTCAATCCACCAACTTGACCCTAGAATCCCTATCCCTACGTGCCCCCTCACACTCATCCCAATTGTTCGAGACCCAAAATTCTCGCACGTTTTGACAGGCAAGTTAGTCGCCCGGGGTTATCGGGCCGTTTTTCTTTCCGATTGTGTTATTCTTTTTTAAGAAAAAAAAAAAAAACATCATGCTTATCGGGTTATTCAATGGTAGGTGGGGTGGCACCTTTGCGGAGACTTAGAATTTAGATGCACGCCTACTTAACTACCTTATATCCCTCCAAATACCTCTGCTTCTGAGTCCATTATTCGAAACAATATTGTTCACTTTCTCACACCTCCCACTCTCCAACTACACATACGGAACATTTCCTGGGCCCTCAGTAGAACAGCATGGCTTTGCATATCACCAGTTTCCCCAAGACAGGCATAAAGGTTATAATTGTTGGCGCTGGATTTGGTGGCCTCACCGCTGCAATTGAATCTTACCTCAAGGGTCACGACGTTGTTGTCCTTGAACAGACACCAAAATGGGAACAACTCGGTGATATCATCTCCATCGGTACGTCTCTAAGTTGCCTCGGGCAGAACATTGATCATAAGGGTCGTTCACAACGGTCACTTTTGGTGGTCCAGTCAAGAAATTATTGCGGACAAACTCGAGTGGGGAATCAAAGAGACCGCAGAAGGAGCATCGTAGTTCTCTTTGTGAGATCGTTGTTCCCACATTTCAATTAGCGTATGCTATAATTTATCGAAAGGACCACCAATTACCTTAGGAACGAAGGATCATTGTGAACAACCCTATATAAATGAATCTTCTGCCTGTTGCTACCGTACATACCAACTGCATTGGCTAACACAGTCTCTAACAGGTCCTAACGCCGGACAGGTGCTGTCAAGATGGGATCGAACACTAGTAGCAGACCGTTTGGATGCTCTGTGCATGCATCACAAACACTTTCGAATCCACACCCATTCTGGTGAGTGGGTGCTTGATCAAGCAAAGATGCCACCGAACAAGGAGAGGCCTATGTATAACGGGCACCGTGCCGATTTTCATCGGGTGATGTATGAGTACGCAATATCATTGGGGATTCCAATACATCTTGGGAAACGAATCACTTCGTATCATGAGGATAACACAGAAGGGAAATCCTGGGTGACGACAGATCAAGGAGTGATTTTTAAAGGCGACGTGGTTATTGGAGCAGATGGTGTCCGGAGTAAAGCTCGGAAACTGGTTCTCGGTTATGACGATAAGCCGAAGAGTTCCGGATATGCGATTTATCGGGCGTGGTTTGACGCCGAAGAGGCGGGCATTGGGGAGGATCTTTTGACGAGGGAATTTGTGGCAAACGGCGATACGCATACCGGATGTATGTTCCGTTCCTCCTCTAATATCGTGATACTTACTCCCTTTTTTATCTATCGATTTTCCTAGACTTTTCTGACACTAATATATATAGGGCTGGGTCCTGATGTTCACTTTTTGGCCGCAACTTGCAAAAAAGGTAAAGAGCTATCATGGGTGTGCACTCATAAAGTAAGTTACTTAAGAACCTAATATAGGATTCTTTCCGTTTCCTGCTAGATGGCGGATCTACGGCCTGAGTGGCTAACCACTTATCTGCACCCAGGATGAAGCCGATATCGAAGAGTCTTGGTCTCTTCCCGGAAAAATCGAAGATGTGCTCAAGATTTTGGAGGGATGGGATCCAAGATGCCGCGCAATCGTAAGTTGTCTTTCGGTCCAACAACTTTTCTTACTGGCTCTTTGTTGGGAAGAAGTGTATGAGCGGGCTATTGTATAGTGTTTTTTTATATTGATTACTTTTCCCTTGCGTTGCATGCAACCCCTCCATAACTACCACAGCATAAGGCAGTATATTCTAACTGTACAAACAGGTCGAGAAAACCCCTTCTTGCGTCGACTGGAAATTGGTTTACCGTGAGCCTCTCCCAACCTGGATCTCACCCACGGCACGGACCTGCCTCGTCGGTGACGCAGCGCACCCCTTCCTCCCCACCAGTATCCAGGGCTGTTCGCAAGCCATTGAAGATGGCTGCGCGTTGGCGACATGCCTTGCCCTCTCGCATGCAGATCCTACCGTCACGTCTCACCAGAAAATCCCAACAGCACTTAAGACCTACCAGCGTCTGCGCTACGAGCGAGTCAAAGAGGCACAGAAGATCGGTGATCGTGTGCGCGACATGTGGCACAAAGCAGACTGGAGCAAGGTCAGGCAAAACCCGGATAGTATCAAGTTGCCTAGGGAGGACTGGTTGATGAGACATGACTGCGAACGGTTTATCTACAGGATGTGGAGTCGGGCGTCGTTGGAGGGCATAAAGTTGAACAGAGAATGGTTGGCTTGTGGACCTGAGAGCGATGAATTCTTACAAGAAAGGCCTGCAACGCCGCCTGCAGAGGATATCGAAAGGATACTGCAGTAGTACAGTAGTATGCGGTGAAAATTTTCCTAACGCCCTGAGGTTTCTGGCGTTTGTTTCATGCATTGTAAGTTATTTGGTGTGGTTATAGATAAGGTATATTGTGTAGATTTTGAACTGCAAATAGTTGTTTTTTTTAGACTATGTACATAAACTTTCTCTTTGGTTGGTTTGATACCAATTTTTGTCCTCTGGCTGTATGATTTCAAATTCACACTGTTCTGGACGCGATGAAAGAATCCATACATACGTACCTGGATAGTATCGGTGCTATTATGCCACGCGTGGTTTTCAACGCGTACGGTAACTGACAGTGGTATAGTATGCTTTTGGGATATACATACTGAATTATATAGTGAACCCGGCGGGTATGCAGTTACCACAAAGTCGATTTTGTGATTACCCACGGCCAGAAATAATGCCGCCCGCATGACAAACCCTAGTTATGATTAACGGTATCATACACCAAGAAACCATGGAAGAAGTTCGCTTATAAGAATGCGACTGTGGGATATATTGATCTATGCTATCTAAATTATTATCACTTTAAAGTCAAATGTTAATGCAATTTGAAAGATCAAACTGTAACTACTAAGCTAGCCGCCAGGCGATCATCTAGACAACATGGATCAACTACCATTACACCATCTCATCCTATAGAATTTACAAATTCTATTGTCCAGACCTGCAGCTCAGCCAGGAGTCATGTCAGGTTACATTCCGGTCGAGAGCGGGGAATGCATAGCATTAACCAGTAGAAGCTCGGTTACCGGTATTCCGATTCATCTCGACCAGAGCTTTAATAGAGTACATACCTCGCATGTAAACAATTATGGCGTTTGTCGCCAGCGTCAATATATATAACTCACGTTTTACGATTCAGGAGACAAACGCCAACTGCCAACAGTGTAAAAATTCGCGGCAGTGGTAGTTTCCGTTTGGTTCAGACCACAGGAATAGGTGCGCTCACAAAACGTTTTCAGATACAGAGATGTGACGGTTCAGCGAAGAGCAGAGTGGTATCCAGAGTGTAGGGGCAAGTTAGTAGACTTCGCGTACAAGTAGTCTTTACTGCCCCTCTCACTGACATCTCTCACTGACGTCCCTGGCCTGCGTGTACTGGCCGGGCCCAGAACGGCGCGCAGTTACATAGTAGAGTGCGGTACGTACCGACCCTGTACCGAGAAGTGAGAGGTGTCTAGCCAGTGGACGTTGATGCGACGGGTAAGTACTAGATCACTCCAATTGCGAGATATATCGATATCCAGCTCGCCTGGCCTTCCTACGACCCGGAGATAAGCAGTTGCAGCGGGCGGCGGGCTGCATAGAGTCCCCGGTCTATCTATAGCAGTTCTGCTCCATCTGACTGGCCTGGTAGGATTTTCAACCCGACTGCTGCCGCGAGCGGTGGCGGGAGGTACGGTTGTAAGTGTGTTTTGAGGCACGAGAGATGTAGCCAATAGTAGCAGTTGCTACGCGCGTCGGTGTAACCGAGTGACGGCATGGAGCGGCACCAGTTGGCAGCGATGAGTGAATGCTACAGACAAAAGCATGTTGTTAATCCTAACCCACAAGTGTCTTTTGGCGAAGCGGTGATGGATTGAGATATCAATGTCAGAAGACCGACCATCACTCGCGCTCAAGCCACTTGTAATTGGAACAGCTAATTCTTCATGACTGTATCGCTACTGCAGCGCTATGATGAGTACTGGCCAGGAAAGTCACAAGTATCCGGCCGGCATTTTTAGCAGGTCCGCGGGGCCGACTTAAATCGGCTCCCCATAGAGTACTTCGAGGCAAATTCGTTCCCGAGCTAGGCAAGCTGACGCCATCAGCCAGCCCAACTTCTTTCCATCAAGACCCCATTTTACGTCCTCAATTGGATCGAGAGAAATTTCTTCCGCAGGTTCTCCATCACCTCATGCCCTCTTCCATCCCTTCATGCGCTCTTCGCAGTAGAGCGGGGTACGTACGGTATACATGAAGCATATGCAGGTTAATGTTAACACCTGCACAATTTTTCTGCCTGTCAGCCAACATTAAAAGAGCGTTTTCAGTGACAAAAACAAAACACTTGACAGAGGTCGCGTTGGCGTGGCAGAGTGTTAGTGGTGTTAGACGCGAACTTTGATACTATTTACTAATGAAAAACACCGCAACGAGGGTGAGGAATCCCATGGATCGGACAGATTCAGATGATCATGGGAAGATATCGCCAGAAATTAACTTTAAATCCCAAATTCATCACCCCCGTGGCCCGCACAAAAGCAATGATTTGAACGTGATGTCTGAATGCGTACCCCGCCTTCACACCGACCATCATGACCCACTTCACAGTACGACGTTGTACCGGTAACCAGCATCCATACATATCTCGGTTGGCGATCTGCGACCGACAAAGAGCCAGAGGATGTTGCTGGTTGCAGTTTGCGTTGAGGCTTAGTGCAACTATGATCGGGTTCGGAAGTTTACAGACGTGCACGTCATCTGGCCTGCTTCCGTACCATGAAGATGCATGCAACAGATCTAAGCTCGTGAACCGGGCACAAGTGCGAAATCGCACAGGGAAGCCTCACTGGAGGTCAAGCTCACGACGGATCGATCTCTCCCTGTGTCCCTCGGGGTTAGGGTTGATCCAAACTTTCACTACCAGTCGACATGGTGTAGCGTTCGCATATTTTTTTGGAGATGGTATTTAATAAGCAGAAGCTGGTTATTTCTTGCGGGTGGGAAGATCTGTTACCATCGCCTTGATAAGGCTAGGAGATTTCTGTTGTTGCGGACGGGTCGCTTTTGCGCTTCGAGGTAGGAAGTAATAAGCATAAGCCACTACCATGTATATCTTTATAGTTTTAATTGTGAAAGGTACCCAAGAGCACACATACTAGAGCCCGTGGGCCGCCCGAGACAAATCCACTTGAGATTTCTCGGTCTTGGCTGTATGATGAGCGACGCTACTATAGCAGTGAGGAAGTAGTACGGTATGATAGCTGAAGATCATTCCGTTTACACTTTTGATCCTACAAGCCTGTTTACCTATTCAAATCATGGTACGCAACCGAGACTGAAAAATCCTAGGTGAGTTTTTGGATTTGCTCGGGCTCACAGTCACTGACTGTCCGTCCAGTGACGAATTTGATAGTTTTACCTGTTCTTGGTGGTTATAGCCGTGACAACGGATTTACACACAACCTTTAGTTTGTGTTAACAGACGGTATTCGCCATCGGACGGTCGATCACTGTACTTCATTTCCGAGTACTAAGTATCCCCTACACGCTCACGAAGGGCTGATTTGTTGTCTCAGTGAAGATCCTACCATACTGAGCTAAAGTGATATCAACAGCAGTATCGACTGATCTACTCGAAGTCACCAACGGCCAATGAGAAAATCCGCCACCTGCTGCTCAATACCCAAATAAAAAAACTGCAACAAATCCGCACTTCGTGAGCGTGTAGGGAATACCTTCTCCATCGGATCTCGAAGCTTCTCTTCGAATAGTGAATTAACAGGTGTATTGAGATTGGATGGAGATACCCATCAAGAATCGCGAATTTGGCTGACAGCAAGGCGTTCCTTTGTGGCTTGCAACGGAGAATAAGCCGTTCCAAGAACCTATGAAACACTCTAAGGCTGTGGAACTGTAAATTGAAAGGACCCCGAAACGAGTCGTATTCATTTCCGCTAGCCCTTGTACGTGGTACAACGCCAGTGAAATTTGAAAACTACTTTTTAACGCAGAGTACAAAATGACTAACTTCAATTCAAGGCGTGGCCCGAAGGACTCAATTGCCAAACGCACATCGCTAACTACGGAACAAAGCATCAAGCGCAAGCGTAGCTACTTATCGCAGTGTAACGGAAGATAATTCGTCTACCGAATGCTGATATCTACCCTCGTGAAGTCTGGGCTACTATACGAGCTTAATCTGATGCAGCCTTCAGCTTATGCGAGTATGCGGTTAGGTGGCAAAGTTGAGTCAGGCGGCTGCTGACACATGGAGCTTGGCTGCAGACGGTGTTTTCTTTCCACCAACACCCTCTTGTTGTACGCCACTGTCTGGATGATGCTCTTGGCACTTGTTCTTCTGCATCTGCAGTGTCCTTTACATACTAATGGTTTCCGCCCTCCGGTATAAGCTCTTTCTTGGGATGGATTAATTTGCTCGGAATGTATATCTGCGTACAATCCCAACTCGCGACAAGGCCAATTCTAACATTTCTATATAAGTATATGAACCGCCGGAGAAGCTCGTATACATAACCCTGTCACATTAGCAAAAGCTTCTTCACCTCTTTCAGCTCCAGCCCTAAGGGCCTCGTATTCTGATTCTTGGAAGCGATCAATGGCGTGAAAGCTTGCATCTTATAAGGCCCGCCTAGATCCACTTCGTGTGCCAACCCACTATCCTCCTGAACCCTCTTCAACCAAGCACCATGAAGTTCTCCGCACAACTCTTTGTCCTTTTCGGCCTTGTCGCGACAGCCATGGCGAACAATGCGCCGATCGAAGCCCGAGACCCAAAGAAGGGTAAAACTGGTGGCAGCTCTGATGACGCTCAAGACGCTGTTGGTACGTTACAATTGTCCCCTGCAAGCGCATGCGACCTGACATGGTATGGCACAGCCTCCGCGGTCGCCTCTAGCTCGTTCGCCGTCCCCACAGCCGCTCCCCGCATCGCTGGAGTTGCTGCCGTCGGCGCCGTCGCTGCCGCTGCTGCGTACTGGTGAAGGTATTTAGGTTTGATGTGAAGGATTGCTGCGTGTGTAACTGTCGCACAATATTGTTGTTTTGGTACGGGGTTGGTATATGGTTTTCAGCAATTGGGTTTCGGTTCGCTGTGTTGTCATTTATATTCTTCTGTAGGATGAGCAGTTCTGTGTTGTAATTTTTGCATTTCTCAGTATTCAATTTAATGCCAGGACAACCGAAGATCAATCCCAATTATCTACTCTATCTGGGCATGCAAGCCAAACTTCCGTTTACCGATAAACATTGGCTCAGTTATCTGTAGCCCCCACAACTAATGGCAGATCGCTTGGTTACTTATCCACATCTATAGACAAGCGGTGAAGCGTCTGAAAATATGCGAGGTCGTAGTACTCAACGCAGCTTTAGCTTATCAGTGCATGGTCCCAATAACATCCTCACCAGTGAGCGCCGCGATTCTTACCCTTCCAAGTACTGGTGAATACACAGGCCTCTTTTGGTATATTTTCTGCCGGCATGTCTCACCATACTGTGAAGCCCATCTCCAGCTGTTGACGCTTCAGGGCTGGTTATTATTAACCCTAACCCGCCTAACTTGAAGTGGTAAACCCACAAACTCAACTAACCAATAGCGAAGTTTAAGTGACCAATTTTCCCGGGGGGTGAGCAAGAACGGAAAGTTGGTTGAGGTTGCTCGACCATAAGGGGTTTTAACTTGGCTATCGACGAATCAGCTTCTTTGAAAAGGTCTGTACGGAAGTTCACCGAAAGCTGCATGCATTATTGCATGGCACCCAGCCGCATCCTGGGTTCATGCACTTCCATGATAGGTCTGATGCAGATAAGATACTTTGGACGTGGGGGGAGGATGTGAGGAACGGCCCACCGTATCGGTAGCTTCAGTTCCATTGCAAATAGAGTACTTTTGCTTCACTAATCCCTGAGTGGTCATTACTTTCAACATGCTTTGGGCCTTGCAACGTAGCTTTTGCAGGCGTTACCAACACAGGACCAATGAATCCACTTTTATTCATCCTATGGAGGAGCATAAACGCATCATCAAAGAGTCTTGTGATCGTGATCTTCAGATTTTGTGCGCTTTGGTTTTGTTGGAAATCCAAAATACCACCAATACATACCTAGAAACTAGGGTCATAGAAACCATGACCACTCCCACAACAGCCATTGGGGTTTTGGCCGCTCCGATGACACCAGATTTACGTGTACCGGAAACTCTATGTCTGTGGAGATGAGCGGGGGGTAGCGGATAAGAGCAGCCTTTTCGACTTCCAGATCCCAACCCGCATGCAATCCCCCATGTTCACATTGCAGATCGTCCTCCGCCGACATGCCAATCATATGTCTGTTTAGGGCGAGACGTGAGATCCTCGCTGTATCGCTCCAATAGAAGAGCTTCCGAGATATAGTAGTGTGATTCGTGATTCGTGTGTGGCCTAAAGTCGGCTACATTGACAGGTGTGAAAGTGGGTTTCCTTGAATATCTGGTATGCGCAATCCTCCGTCGCGGACTATAATATTTCAGCGAGAATTATACAATCTCATTAGGCCTCACTCGGTATATTTACTTTAAGAGCACGTTTTGTGACTTCCTGGCCGAAGCTTTGGTGTCAGCATAATCAATCAATCTAGGCGTGCCCCAGTCAAACTCACTATAGAAATCATATTGCTGAACATGTTTGTGTATCACCTGCACCCGACCGTGCAGTAAATTTGGGAGCACTCAGAAGTCTAGCATCGAAGGGTTTTTACACTGACAAGACAGACACAGGAATTCGCGGTCTTTAAGAACATAAAACGGAAAAGGGTCGCGATTGGGGCTAATACCTTTCTAAACAACCATACAAGGTTAAGTTGCCCTGTTGTTGAGATTTCAACTTCCAAATTAGTCCCAACTACTTCATGTACGTGGATCATCCAACGCTGCCTCCACGTTCAATATCTTCTGCAATTGCTGGAAAGAGCCATTTAACCACACGTGCAAAAACAAGGAGGTCCAGTCAAGACACTTCCCAGCATCAAAGAATATCCATAAGGCTCCGCCAGCCACAGAATCTTCGACGGTACGATAGAAACCCATACCCCACGGCCACCACTCAACAATACTAATAGCATTCTTTAACTAACCCCCGGGCAACTGCGCAACAAAATTCAAGGCATTGGATATTGATATCTGTTGTTGAAATATGGAAGGGGAGAACCGTGTGAATAGACTAAGGTACAGAAACTGGAGAGCAGGAGAAAGACTCGAGATATATACAAGGTAGTTGGGTGCCTTATGCTCTACCGGCTGTGTGCCTTGACATCAGCTCAGCTGAAGCTCAGCTCGGTCAGGTTCATGCAACATCTGTCTTTCTTATTATGCGAGTGCGATATAGTGATGATGGTATGGTTCGGTTTTCCTCATCTTCTCGTATACAAGGCAAGGCAAGCAGTGGTATATTCAGGTCTCTCAGGAAGCAAGTAGCTTTGGAGAGCCTCGGATTCGTAGCCATTGGGAAGCATTGAGCTAGCCCTTTGCACTAAAGCAATATGTTGCAAGAGGTAGCTGCTCCAGGGGTTAATTGACCATCAACCTACGTTATAATAACAATGGGGCGACCCCTTATGCTTCTTTATTTACAAATTTGACTGATGACTTCTGCTATTCTTATATTAAGCGGAATTAAAAGTCTGTTCTGGCCACGCCGGACAAACAAGTGAACAAAACGGGGCAAATTAATGGGCGCTACGGTTTCGAACCCTGGTGTTTACAACACCTGGCGTTATAGCACCATGCACTGCCAGCTAAGTAAGGCATTAGTTCTTGTTTATTAGAAGATCTGGACCCTGATCATACAAAACTATCTAGGTTTCTAAGATCTAGTTAGTCCAACGCGTGCGGTAATAAAACCATGGCTAGGGCCACTGCCAGCTTTTTGTCTATACTATAACTGAGGAAATAATCTTTTAATAAGCGTACATAACGCATTTAGATTCTCGTTTGACAGCTATAACGGGTTGCCGTCCTAGTACTGCGAGACCGATTCTTCCTAAGGGAGGTGTTACTTTGGATGCTTTTAAGACTTGTTGATTGACTGATCTTCTTGAGGTTAGAAGGCCCGTATATATACAGACTTGTTTCCCATATCCACAGCCATATTCGTATCCATATCTCTTATCCGTTTGCATATCCGTTAGCACTGATATGAGCCGCTCTGCACTGATATGGGCCGCTCTCCTGAGGCATATCTTCATACACCAAATACATATCAAACGGACCTGAGCTGTGAGGCTCACGATGCAAGTACACATGCAACAGGGGGGTGTATTCAGTATCGAGTGACTCTCTATACGACACGTGACTGCAAATATTATACTGACGGGTGAACAAGAGCGGGTGTCTAAAATGACTAATTTTGCATTAGAACGGGCTTCCATCAGCGAACCGGGCTCGCTATAGACAATTATGTGGGGCAAGTGATGATTGACACGCATGCCGGCATTTCAAGTTCTTGAAACAACAATACTCATATTCTGAGAAAATGGCAGTCTAAGCTCGATGCCATTCTTTTATATATGATCAGCTTGGCATGGGCTTATATATCACCAGGGCTCTATGATTTGGGGTACTGGGAGCACTTTACAACCTGGAAATTCCGGAAAGTAGAGGTGGGAAATTAACAGAAGGCAAGCAGTAAGAATGCGAGAAAGAGAAGGAGAATTGGAGTAGAATTGACCGGAAATGGCACTGAAGGCGGCGAGAGCGGTAGCTTCTGACTCAGCTCCTTTGCATATTGACGAACCGTCACCAAATGACACTTTCCAAACCACGTAATATTGGAGCCGATGGTCAGTGACGTTAGTTGTTCATCTGTCGGTAGAGTAGGGTTAGAATAACAGCCGCCGCTTGATGCACCATATCGCACTCGGTATTACCCTATTAAACGCTAATGGCCATGCCGCCAAGTTATTCGTAACTCCACAAACTCCGATTCTGGATAGAAATCAGTTACTAAGAGCTCACATAATGCGGAACTCTCTATAGTTATAGCCAAACTAATTTGCAAGAGCTAGAGCTTTTGCGATAGCAATTTTGCATACGTTCTACGCAAACTTCGTGCGAGAATCAACTCATGGCAGAGGTATATAACTGGATTTGATATTTGAGACTTGAGGCATATGTGAGGCGTGGGGCAACCTCTACCACATGTGACCGAATGCCTTGACAATAAAGGGGTGGCACTCGTGGCAGAGCAAGGCTGTTAATGTTTGGGTTGTTCGCACCCCGGCCCTAGACCCTCTCATTAATCCCAGTGGAGTTTAAGTATGTTGGTTTGAACAACCTGGTCAGAGCTTCAGTCCTGGCATTCGCCCCATTGGCCAATATAAGGGCTTACATCTGGAACATTGATAGCCCTTCTCTGGTTCGATGCTCTAAATATCCCGCACAACACATCTCGACTCGTCCTTCTTATCTGCCACAGAACCTAGATCATGCCACTTCCTATGCTCATGAGTAACCGTCCAGCATCTCGAATCCGATCAGTCGACTGACAAACCAACTTTCTAGTCCGGTCTTTTACTCTAGATATGGAAGATTAGACTGATTGTACGCATGTGACAAGGAAGAGGATGAAATCGGAACATTGATATTGGTTTCCCCGTATCGCGCATAATGCATTCCTGGTACCGATTCTTAATGCAGTAGTAGCTCATAGTATACATATTAATATTACGCAAAGCACCAGGAAATGACCTTTCAGCCCATAAACAAGCCACACTGCGTCTTGTCTGAGCGTTGAGTACGTATGCATGGAGTCTCGGGGCTCAAAGCATCCCAAAAAGAAATTTCGCCAGTTCTAATCATGTCCCGTGTGCGTGCATAGGTACTAACATCCTCAGAATCACTCCGGGTAGGCATGTGGGTCTATCCGGCTCGTGTTTCGGCAGGGGAAGGGGAGTGAAGAATATTTCTTCACTGTTGTAAAACACATGGCTGAATTAAGTGAAGAGTACTAAGGTACCATCATTCATAGCCTATTCCTGTTCTAGGCGAAGATGCAGCGGGTCGGAAAAACGTAAATTCCATAACTGTGCGAGTTGAATCGCGGAAAAGAAGTGATGAAATGCACAACTCAACAAACAACACCTGTCACTCTTAATAAAGCCGTAAGAACTTGGGAATCGCAGGGTAATTATTGAGGGATTAACCTTGGATAATTAAACTAGGTAATACTATTGGAATGCCTCCACTAGTTCTATAGATATTGTGACAGTGGTGGTGGTCTCATCACTTTTTTCCGCAACAAAAACCTGACAGAAAAATACGGAACTGATCGTTATGGTAAAGCGATAACATATACCCCACCGATTAGCGACGAGGGTACAATATATCACGCAGTGCTCGAGCTGTATGCTGTTGATGTGCTGGAGGTGGCAGTGCTATCAGTTTATTCCTTCTGATTCCCGTAATGTTGGGCATCAGCTTGTGGGAGTCGGATGCAGGTAAAATTTCAGGGCAAACAGCCCCGAATCCTCTTTTCATACCCTAGTCTATCAGTACCCTCTCCACTCTTCTAATCCTGACCATCTCCGTGTTCCTGAGAACCTGCACACTCTGAAGAAATTCTCGGTACCAATGCCGAGTTTTCTCGCGTTTCCGGATGGTCAAGAAAGAGCTTGCCGGCAGCAGTGGAAATTTCGTTCGGATGCCTCTGCTGACTGCTGGCCTCCGATTCAGTGACTAGTACAGACAGAAGCAGGCCACCGAGCCTTATATAGAATAGTGCAGAGAAAAGGGTATACTGACGGCCTGATATACCATCGCGAAATTCTTTGGTGCCGGGTACTCTGAGGTAGATGACACATTTCGTGGATTAATCGATTGATACAGTAATACTCAGCTGTGCGCACTCATTCATAAAAATTAGATGGTCTGTCTATCTCGATTCGAATTGAAGCATGACAATAAACATAATTTTTCCGTTCCTGCGCCTAAAGTCCAATACATACAAAAACACCAAGTAGGCACCATCCCCATGCATTCCATTCCAGACAACACAGGTTCATAGAGTGATACATATCATGACAGAAATGAAAGAAGCGAAAAACATAACCCGGAACTCCACTGACCACCATCAATCATCCGTATGAGGGGTAAACACCAAAAATCGCAAGCTATGCAAATACAACAAACAAACCCCCAAAAATCACGCCAGGATATACAAAGAAAGTCATAACAATACATCTTGCCCCAGCGTCTCTTAGTTGATTTCTGTCTCTAACACCTGAATCACATCATCAAATGACAAATCCACACCGTCTAAAATTTTGTTCATATCGCCGAATCCACTTCTGGACCACATTGATTCCACTTCAAATTCTTTTGTCATGCTGTCGTTACCGTGCTGCATCGCGAACATACCCGGCATTCCCTCGTGTCCCAGGAACGGATCGCAATCGCTGTTCCCGCCCAGAAATGCGTCCAGATTACAAGCGTCGTCAGCATCGGGCATTGAAAAGTCCGGCACACCAGGGTCAACGCCGCTAAAAAGTGATTTAGTTTGTTGCTGCGGGATCGGCATGAGCGCCTCCATGTCGTAGTGCGGGGATGGAGGTGCTTGAAGAAAGTTTTCGAGCTTTAGCTGCAGATCAGATTCATCGAGGGCAGAAGTCGCCGCAGGAACTGAAACCACATCGAGAGACTCTATATCCGGGGGAGGAGTCAGTGCAGCGTTCGATGGCGGCGCGGTCGCGGGGATGGAAATAGCACCCCCAATCCCTCTGAACTCGCAGGAGAATGATGGCATCTGTTCTTGCAGGGGCTGCTGCTGCATGTATTGCTGATGATATCGAGCTCTGCGACGGCTCGCGTGCTTTCGGAGACTTTCAATGGGAATTCCGGCTTTCTTGATAGCTGCCTCCAGGAAATGGGTAGCGTAGTCGGCTGCAGAGTAGGTTTGTCGTAAACGCTGAAGAACTTGCATACACAATGCGAAGCCCTCGAGCGACATCTCTCGTGTCACATGATTGGAGGATCTAATGTCCAGGAGATGTATTATCACTGCCGGAAGGATGACGGTAACGCTATAGGACAAATGACGAGTTAATACACACAAGCGAGTCTAAGGTAGCGGGATATCATACCCTGTAGTAGGCAAGTACCTGACCAGATCGAATTCGATTAGATCATCCGCAAGTCTAGTTATTTCAGAGGCTGCCTGGCGGACCTTCCTTCGAGAAACCTCTTGGAGCTCTGATTTCTTGACTGGTGGGCAATTTGGCGTGGATGGGAGAACTTGAGGCCTGTGTAAAGCACTTAGAGTGGTGCTAGAAGAGATAAGGTCAGTTAGAGTCCTGAAGGACCACAGATCATGGAAATCCTACTTGTAAATCAAATGAAGCAAAGCTTTATGAAGGATCAAGACGGGGTCGGCACCCGCAGCACATGGTGTTCCGTAAATTGCGTCGGAAGGTAACCCGTTATTCCAATTTTCCAACTCCTCGTCACACTTCCGAACTTCCTCGCAACCAGGTTCTAGTTTCTTCGGTAGCAGCATCATGGTTGTCCTGGTGCTCCCATCGGCCGTAAGAGAACCTTGGTTGGTGTTCAATACCGAGTACTGAGCCGAGAGAACGTGGCTGATGCACACACAAAGCTTTGCCTTCTCGATACACAGCACTGCCAGCTGCTTCTGCCGTTCCACGTCTTTTTCTTCGTTTGCCCGCCTATCGGCACTCCAGAAAAACGCTTCACTCTCATTAAATCCGATATCAATGTCAAAGTCATCTATAGTGAGCATGGGTACATCACAATCCTCAGACTTTATTCTCGTGGGTCTCCTCATGCCCAGTGCGACAAGTCTGTCTCTCATGTAGCAACTCCACCAGATGCGTTTCCACAGCTTCTGTCGCTTCGAGTCCATATTTGAGTTTTCGGGGTTGCGATGGAGGCCAATGGTGTGGGAAAGTGAAATAGCTACACCCATCCAGTGCCAGGTGTCTTTCTGGTCGTCGGGGGTTTCGTACCAATATGACATCAGGAGAAGGGCTTGCACAAGAAGCATGCGATCCTGTTCATGGTCAAAATCGTAGAGGAGTCTGGTTTTAATAAAGAAAGATTTTCTAGCTGCTTTCCGCGACGAGTATCCTGCAGCTCGGAGGTGCTCCATAGGCACAAACTATTTCCGAATCAGCAAAAGTTACGGTATCGACAGAGGGTTCCAATGACTCACAGCTGAGCCCGAAAACATGACTGCCTGAAAAAGTAACAATCCGACTCTTCCTTTGCTACTGTCCTCGGTATTTACAATGTTAAGGAAGTTTTTTCTGTCTAGGAGCGGCATGTACGGATGTACGAAGTCGAAGTGAGCTTTCAAGAGGATGGAGCGAAGTGGTTCGTCAGGCAAAGTCAGTGCTCCCTTCCGCCACAGATACTCCACGTCTTCCACCGGGATGCGGGTAGGTGTTGGTTTTATAAAAGCTGGGAGTTCGAAGCTTGGGACGCCGGAAGAAATTCCGTGGAGAAACGAGGAAGAGGAATTCGTCGTAAGAGAGTTCGTCAATGACGGTACAGAGCCATGGGAAGATGCAAGTGACGCTCGGCGGAGCCTTTGCGTTTGGTCTGAGGAATTGAGGTCAACAAACGACTCCTCGGACCTGCGATGTAATGCGCAGTGAAATATGAGGGTAAGGCATACAGATAAGATGAGGCACGTGATCCGACGTCTCCTTGTCAGAATGACCGTCCATTGACATGGCTGACGGCGAAGCAGAGTGGTCACGGTGGTGCGAATGATCAATCGCGTCCGTTGAGTGGTTGATGCTGTTGCTGTTCACAGCTTCAAGTTTCGTACCCCAGTTTTTCCTAAAGATGACGTTAGTAAGTAATTACCGCGGAAAATGTTTTTGAGTTTACTCACTTTCTTCGCTTGCTTTCCGTAACAATGCACTCCACCTCGTCCAGTCTACAGTTGGTGCAAGGTGCTCCGTGTTCGACGACGTTACACCGTACTTTTCTTGCCCGACAGCACTGACATGCTTTAGAAGCTCGCCGTTTTACTGCTCTGAAGTTGGATCCCTGGTTTTTGCTGTTGCTACCTGTCGAAGGGTTGCTTCTCTTCTGCCCAGTTACAGGTGGAGGTGTTGTCGTCGTCGTAGCAGCAGTGGTAGTGGCCTCTGTTGAAGACATGACTGAATGTTATTGGTATTTTGGTCGCGGGTCACCGTCTACTTCGTCTGCTTCCAATGATAGTACTGTGTCACGACAACTTAAGCAACACTGCTGTCGCATGGAAAGCTCGAAGTTTAAAGTGGAAAAATGAATCTGGGGTAAACGGAGACGGGAGATGATGAGTAGTAGCAAAGCACTGACGTACAAGGGCGGGCGACCGGAGTAATATAAGGAAGGCAAAGTCACCCCCCTAGTGTATGTTTGCTGTAGCACATAATGTCTATACGCGAACCATTTGCTCTATTCCCAATTGATGGCGTTTATTTCAAAATGGCGCACTCTGAAGATGGAAACGGATTTCGGCATCCATGCAGTTTTACCCCGGACTTTTGCAAGCTCCGTTTTGCTCTACACGTAGCCAGGAAATAGCGCCAGGCGGTGCCCAGAAGACAAACTGTGGGGCATGCCGCTCTCCATCAGTTTAGCGATCAACTTGTTTCGATTCCCACGATTTGGTCTGATTTACATTTATTCTATTCTAATTGTATGAACATACCGGGCACTTATTTAGGGAGCGTTATTAGACGGATTTTGTGCGGGCGCTTCCCTGATACCCACAGACAGAGCTCAGGTAGATGTTGCAAGGCTCGACCTTGAAATTTCGTTTTCATCCTAAGTTACAGTTCTCCACTTCTCACCTCTCTGCCGCCACCACTGCAGTCGTCCAATTCAGGATCAAGAACCACCTCCGCCTTACCCATCCCGGAGGACTTGGTATATGCCTGGCAAATGCTCCAACGTAGGATAGTCCTCTTGGAAATTTGTCTTCAACGCCGCAACGACACACACGACACCTTGGTGGCCCTTTAGCTTGGTACTCGGTGTGTACCATCCACTGTCTGGTTCGCAGTCATTATTTATCCTATGGCCATATTTGTGAGCTTGATCCCTCGCCCATGGGTCCCGGAAAGCAATGGCCGTTGTCGCACAATGATCGCTCTCTTGCCTAGCTACCGTTGCCTGCCATGAATTCAGTTGGGTCGTTCGTAATGCGCCAAATCCTTTGGCTACGGACGAAGGGAGAAATACGGCGCCCCAAATTCTCCACCACCGGAGCTCCCCCGCCCGGGATTCCCGAGCCTCCACCACCGGAACAGCGACCGCAAGCATCGCAAAATTTAAAAATCCCGCATTACTTGTTTCAAATATCATGATGATGATGATGGAATATGAGCCTCCGTAAAAGAAAAATTCGAAACCGGAAGATTTTCCGACCTGACATGCACAGCTGCAGAATTTTAAACACGGATCGCGCATTTCCGCCTATCTGCATTAAGGAAATCCAAATATGCGGGAGCTTTTTGCTTTGCCCCTCTTTCCACCGTTCAACAGAAAAAGCAAACAGAAGCCGTTGGGAGTCCATCCTTTTGAACCTCTCGAACGCACCTTGTCTATTGCGTCAATTGATCCACCAATCAGCCAGACGAGGATTATCGATTAGCCAAAACGTCCGCGCACCAAACCGGAAAATGACCAGGATTAATCGATTTCCTGCACCTTCGGTTCCCAATGGTTCGTCACCATATGTATAAATTTCCACTAGAGGATTCCGGACTGCCTTGGGATGTTGTGGGATGATCACAAATAAGCGAAATACTGGAATTTACCGGTATTCTACGTACTGGTGGTGGGGAAAAAGAAAAGAATTTGAGTTTTTGTTTGTTTTGTTTTATTCATACTGTATTCACTCTAATTAGAGTATGACAGAAAGAATTTGAGTAGGAATACACCTGCTGCATGTGACGATTCCATCCAGATTTTATAATCACGATGCTCAAGGAAATTGCAACCCCACCGACGATCACAAAGGCCTAGCAGTTAGATGATATTTGTATTGCGTCGGTTGTCCAGAGCCGTTGCTTCACTTTTCCTTTTAGCTATAGTCAATTCAATGCTGTGAGCAAAGTTCTTTTGTATAAAGCACGATAGCTGGAAGACGTGCAGAGCCAGAGCTTGAGGCAATAGTTGAGTAGGTTAATGCGACCCCGGATCACGTTTCCCCGTCACCATACACTTGCGATGCCTTACTCGAGTAGTTTCCATGTCCATATCCAGCAAGGGCAGTCAGCAGGCGAATACACGTAACGTGTATGTGGCACGGTATTACGGATATTTTGAGGCCTGGACAAGTGGAAAAGGTACGTATTAAGGAACTCGCCACCTTGGCTACGCTTGGCAGTTTCACCATCCCTGGATATCCTTAATCTCAACGCTTCGACAATTCGTAGTAGCACGTACCAAACCACAGCCGGACGCCGGACGCCGGACGCGGACCACCGGCCTCTTTTGACGGGACCGTAACAAAGATAAGATAACGCCGGAATGAACAGATCTAGACTCTCTACGATTAAGAGATTGAAATTATGGTCGATTACGATAGTATCGTGTCGTTGATGAAGTTCTGATACCAGTTTCGTCAAGAAGGGTTAGATTTCCCATCAACACAAGACAAGAGGTAGATGCCACTAGACAGATCCATGCCTGTGCTACAGGTAACCTGTATGTCTGTATGCCATCACACAATCGTTCCGATGTGTCCGCGTGGGGTGCGCTTCTAGAATAGTCATTTGAATCATCAATCACGGAGATGGGTTATTGATGACCCGATGTCAAACTAGAACCTGGTCACTGGGTTTCTTCAATGGCTTCCATATTGCAGCTCCCTCCGCTTTTGCACATGTTGTGAGATATTCACATCCTTGATAGGCCCTCTCCGGATCCATTTGACTAGAGTAGCCACTCTACCAGCATTTAGCTCCCACCAGAACCCCATGGGGAGCTAGAGCGTGTTACTCTTACGGACTTTGAGCCGAGGCTCAACTCTGTACCACATGACAAGACCAACCATCCGACCCGATAAAGCACATGAGCTAATCTAAATGTCGAACACGACTGGCACAACGTGGCCGCCGATCGCAAATCCCTTCTCCGCACTCACATTGTGGCTGCAATGTTGACGACAAAGATAGAGCAATTAGATAGTTGCCTAGGTAAGCATGTCTGGAGTCCTTTGGATAGTACCATTTCAGTGCTTCAGATGGAACAATGTATGAAACTTTAATTTCTTTCACCAACTAATCCGGATGGCCTGGAGCTCATGTCCTGCTTTACTTCAGACGTCCCGAATTGTATCTATAGAGTGTCAAATAGCACCGGGCTACCGAATCCCTGGATCAAGAGGATCTCTTGCTGCGTCGTTCTATTCAGGATCCAAGATTGCTACTCCTTGTTCAAACAGCAAGGGCACGTCCAATATGTGCATGGGTGGATGGTATGGAATAAGGATACGGTAGCTGGCCCTCGTGCTTCATATGACGCGAAACTGAGAGTTTTCCCAGATTCTTGGCTCTGTTGACAAAGCGGGGCGAGCTTCTCGAATATCCCCCAAGCATGTGAAGAGATAAGCAATTTATCTGGCAGACTGTTATGGAGACCACATGCACGTCATGCATCCGCACCTACTCGGCATCAGAAGACACGAGCAAAACATCCTACGGCACATCTACGTCTCGGGCAACCAGGGTTTGGCGGTTAACCCGCGCCGTGTCAGTTGTACTCGTACTAGATCTCGGTCGGCCTCACTCACAAAGATATGATTTCGACCGCTCTGTGGCCACCTCCTATTAGAGATGCTGCCACTACACGAATATTATAGCCTTCCCTAACCTGAAATTAAAGACCCGATACTAGCTAGTCGTTTTATTGCCGCTTTTTTTCGAGCCTCGAGTGACTCATACATTCCCGAAGGCTTCCTCCAATTCTATCACCTTGAATTCCGCCACTCGAAGAACTCCAATACGGGCGTTTTCGGAGCACGGATGTTTTCCGCAACTTTCAGGCATGTGCACTAACGACTGCTGTGCGCCCCACCTTCACGCCCATATGCACAAACCACCCTTGTGCCATTAGGCTTCTCTGTGCCTAAGTAAGCCCATATGCTCCTATTCTCTGAATTGGGAGTTTGTGAAGCGGCTAAACATTCTCCCGCACCAAAAGCTTTGGCTATCCACAGCTGCAACATATTGCTGCCGCAATTTTCTAAGACGAAGGTGCTCAGATGATTACACATGGCGGCCGGTGGCCTATCGCCAAGGTAAAAAAAATACGGGAGTCTGCGTGTTGCCCCGCAGTATGCAACCAGTCAAGGTTGACTGACGCCGAGACGCTTATACCAGCGGCACGTATTGGTCCAAAGCTCTGGGCGTAATCATCATCATTCATGTCTATAGCAGCCGTCCACTGGGCGGAAGTGCGCTCTACGAGCTGGGTATCTACTAGATAGGTGTTGAACATGAATAGTGGTTCAACAAATATAAAACTATCCCTCGCGCGCAGTAGTGATGTGTGTTGCAAAGGCCTGCAGAAGGCGGTTATTATCTAGTTTTGAAGGTCAGTCAGCAATCTACATAACATTTACGATCCTTAATTAGTTTACAATAGGTAGGCCTTTGCATTTGCAGTACACTATAGATACATAAACTATCACTCGCGTTACTGTAGCGTATATAGTATTGCATGATAGGTCTCTGCCTTCTTATGGCCGGAGATGACTCTCGTATGGCCGGAGGTGAGTCTCGTATGGCCGGAGGTGAGCCTCGTATGACCGGAGATTGCTGTCGGGCTGATGGCATTCAGCCCGATCTATACATAGATACGTACGCAAGCATTCACACTTGTATGCCATATATATATATGGCCTTGTGGCCCTCTTAGATAGCATAATCAAGCTTCTCTAGCATCACTATTTCAACATATAGAAAGAGCCTTGTGCTTAATTAAGGCGTGTGCTAATGATAGAGAGACAAAGAGAACCCCGAATTATGTATACCGTACGTATGTTGGAAGGTACCAAGTCAGAAGCGTAAGTGCAAGTGTACAAATATTTGTGCAGCCTACGATTGACCGTTCTTTAGCAAATAGTGTTCGATGTAGAGTAAGATTATGGCTCAAGGTGGGCATGGCCCATGTATCGCTAAACCAAACTATGTGCGTTATATCCATGAATTGGACGGCGTTGGTTGGGCTGAAGGTTTACTGGTAGTGATGGCCATGGGCATGAGTCAACTTTGTATATACTCTAGCTATAGTTGAACCTGACATGAATATTTCCCGGTTAGCGTCTCCTAGTCTGCCCTGCGTGTGATATTCACCGATTAACACCTGTCCAGATCGTGAAAAGTTATATCCCGTGGCTACCATCACACTGTTGGTTTCTTTGTGAGAATGAATTTTGTACAGTAGACGAATCTGCCATCCCACAATCGGCGATTTGTCGTTAGTCACGCCCATCACTGCATGCTCGTCGATAGCGTTGTTTTGAATCCAGGCGTATCTTTAGGTCACCGATGGATTTCCCTCATAGCGGGATCCGAAGATCTCTCTATCCAGCTACACCGGTGGAAGCTGTCATTCAACGCCAAAACCGCGCAGAAAAAGCATCTATCTGCTCAGCACATCTTCATGATCACCCTGGTCAAGAAAGCCAACTAATTCAACTAGCTGTATAGTTTGTTTGTTTGTTTGTAATCATATTGCATTCAGCCGCTTGCGGTTATGGCATATACCTAACATCTTTTCCTCCCCGCTTCTCCTCAAAGAAACAAAATCAAAGTCGCGAGCCCCACTAGCTGTATAGTAAGTCTACTAACTATACGCCAATAGAAATACCCGCCCCAGAAATCAAGTTTGACGCACGTTAACTGAGGTACCAAGGATAATTGCTGCAGAGTGTCTCAAGGGGAACCTAACCAAGCCATTGCGAACTAATTCTCGGCGATTTTGAATTGGCCTTGTATGTTGCCGGACGTGACAAGTACCAACCATATCAAGACTATTTCAATTCCTACACCATTCTTGATGGAATAGGGCTTGCAGTCACGGTAGTGTACTGGTGTTGAGTATTAACCGCCATGTCTATATCCATGCGTTGGTTCGGATCTGTACTAATGACTGTGCCCTGGTTTACCAGCTCAATACTTAGTATTTTTCGTGGTGTGGATTGGCCCGATTAGGGTATAATACTTTACCTAATGTGTGTACACGTTTCCTGGGCACGGTGAAAGACACGGGACGCTGGCTGTCGAATAGCTCATGCATTCAATATTTGGTCTACTTTGAAAAGTTACGTTTATATATATCAACAGTCAGCGATCAATGAAGCCGAAATTCTGGGCCATCCGTTGCTCTTTGCTCTTGATCTGTATATAACTAGTATCTACACAGAATTCTACTATCCAAATTTGATATAAACCGATAGAATGAGTGATTATTTATGACTGCGGATTCTGCTGAAACCCAGCCCAAACTACCACGGAGCCTTAATCTAGTTTGTAACCGAATCAGGATATTGCCTAAGCAGACGTTTCGCTTAGTTTTTGTAGGGACACACCGGACACCGATATGTAGAGTAGGTGGTACTATGCTTAAGTGCCGGTATAATAAATAGTAAGAGTAATAAAACTTAATTTTACTGGCCCTGTTGAGTTTTCACTGCAAAGCACTACTATTGATTCGTGTAGGCGATTCAACATTTGCATGCATATCAACAGGCAAAACTTTCATGCGATATGGCGAATGAAAACGTTTGAAAGCAGATGCTGCATTGTGCGCATTATACTGGATATATAAATAGCCGGGTGGATATGTGTTTACACGGACTTCTGTACTCAACGTACGGATCTCTCAAGCATAGAGTAGATTTGAATAGGTAGTGAGATGGTGGATGGAAAGTAACTTTCAAGGCGGTACTAAACGGCTTAATATGGGGTGCATTGTGCAACGAAGTTGTGGAGATTAGATAATGATGTTCCTCCTGTATCTGCCACAGCGTTTCCCAAACCCGTTGTGAACCTCTCTATCTGGATCTGCAACACAAGCTACAAGCGAGCGAGAGAATAATTTCGCCTCTGGGTAGTGGCATCCACGGTTCTTCGCTCCACACATCATCTCCACACATCATGATCATCGCTCCAGTGCAGCGTCAGTTCCTAATCTTGTGATTAATACCATCCCATTCCGAGATCTGGATTTTATGTTTCCGGATTGAGTAGAAACAAATACTTGGCAGCCTTGGTGCGGTCGGTTGAGAGTGACTGATCATGGCCGCGACCGCTAATTTACTGTATCATCTAGTTAGAGCCATGATCTTTGAAGCATTGCAGGATAGTTCTAAGACTGTCTACCGTCCATCCCAACAGTTTCTGCCCGCATGGAGAGTTCCTGCAGCCAATGGAAGTTCCTACTGTCAGTTACGTACGCGAACTACATCGGCTGTATAGTATACTCTATATAATAGTGTCTTAACGGGATTGAACCCTTTTTTAGATACCCTACTCTAGTCGATAGCTTGGCCTGTCATTTCTAAAATATTTACCAGAGATTCTCTGCATCGCTTCGTCCCTTGTACCAAGAGAAAGCCACAGATTCGCCCCACCGGACCCAGTTACTTACCGCCGCGCAAGCGAGAAAACATACCACTGTGTTCAAGGAATAGAATTCCTAGGTGTGACGATTGGAAGGCCTCATTCGAACGCATATTAAAATTCTAAGAGGCGGAATGAACCCAGGCTATCGAGTTGGTTGTTGAGCAAGCTTACCTGCTGAAACCGATTGCTGAAACATGCACGGGGTTGGGCATGTCTGTCGAAGAGCTGTATCCGCATACATTCGCACCTATTATCAAGACAACTACTCCACGGGATACGTTTGTGTCGGCTTGTCGGTGCGAAAATCGAGTCACAACCAGTGTTCCTAAGCGACTAGGACAGGTCAGTAGTTGAACAAACCAAGCTCTCACAAGTCTAATTCTAACTAAAACCAGTTGCTTGGCTTAAGAGGCGAGGTGGTTTAATCATCTGGTGCTCAAATACCAATGTACAGGTTCGAAACCTGCAGCGCTCGATTGGAGCTATGAACACCAAATTTCTAGGTTTGAAATCTGCGGTTGCCACTTTTTGGCTATTCTTGGTGTAGAAAAGGCGTCTGATCGAGACTATGCTGTAATGGATGGTAGAGAGGTGGCTTTGGTTGGCGGAGACTAGAGCACGACTGGCTGAGCAATCGGAGGACTAGTGATAACGACGATGAGTATCGGGGTAGTCAGGAGGGTGGGGTGAAGAGGAGGATGAAAGTAAGACGGACAGGTTAACTAATAACTGGTAGACAAACCAGCAGGCGATGGAGCTGCCACGGCGAGAGGGAAAAGGTGAGTAGCTGGAGCTCGGATCCGCGGAGCGAGCTCAAGCGACAGTGGAGCGGCGTAGAGCAGACTTGGGTGGAGTTGAGTAGAGTGTAGCAGAATTGGACTGGGAGCGACATGGCCGGCGGGCAGCAGTTTGGCTACTAGTGCGGAGTAGGGGGTAGTGGCAGGGCACGAGAGGCGGACGACAGCGGCGGTGAGAAGCTCCGAAGTCGAGTGAGACAATAGATCTCCTGTGATCTCACAATGTAATAATCTAATCTAATCTAATCTAATCTAGCCCGTAGGTGGTAATAGATATTGAGATCAACAAGCCGCAACGCGATCATTATATAGGTTTTGTAGAGAGAAATTCAAATGTCCCCCCATTAGATATGCGCTGGTATATGCTGACAATGCCAGCAGCGACATCATGACCCGCTATTAACGGCTGTTGGCACTAGAGCTAGAGCTTATCAACATCCTGGAGCCGTGATTCTTGCACCGCTGCAGGATGCTGTCTACCCCAACAATTTCTGACCGCATGAGAGCGTCAGTCCCCGGAGCCAATGGAAGCTCCTGCCGAGAGTTAGGTACGCGAATACACAACAAAAACCGCGGATTCGGCCAGATAATACGGTATGACAATAGTAATCTGTAAGGCACTGTGCAACCATGCCCACGTGGATTACACGAGATGTTTCAGGCGTCGATTGGACGAAAATAAACTCTCGGTAGATAGCAAGAACTGGTTGGCTCGTTGGAAATTGACACGTTTAAAGATGTTGCTAATTAGTTGCCGTTATTCATATATCTGGCTAGTGACCAAAACCCAGAAAATATAGAATAGATGAAACCTGTAACCAACTCCTTGCGTAAATAATCTAAGCTAAGGTCATGAAAAACTCCAGTGGCAGAAAAGCACAAACCCCCTAACTATATTACTCTTTCCACTCTACGCGATCACATAGAACACGATAATCTTTCGTTCTAGATCTCTGTTCCAGCTCCAGTTCCAATCCTAATGGCTCCCTTCCTCTCCCCTGCACGGCAGTCCCAAGCTCAATCAATTCCAGTTCACTGTCATTAGCTGGGTGCTGCTGCGATCGAGTACCGTTTACTTCCGCTGTCGTAATGGCTTGCTCTGGTGGACTCGGTAGAACGGAGGCCACTATAGTTTCCCTGCTTTCTTCCAAAGTCGAAAGATAACTTCCCCTCTGTGATATCCTGCGTTGTTGTGTAATCTTCTGCCGCAATGACTCACTCAGAGAATCACGTCCCTTTGAACGCAGACCTGAGCCCCCCTCACTGTGGTACGGATCTGATGAATATTCTCTCCCTGTGCTGATAATACTTGGCACAACCCGTTGGAAGAGCACTTTTATGGCTGGCAGCGATATGGCCGTGATGCTAAAAGTTGCTTCGAGTTGGCCCCATACAGCAGGGTAGCATGCGTCCCCTATGCAGTCGTTAGCAGGTTTAATAGCTGTGTCTTGGGATGTGTGATTACAAGATAGATCATACGAGTTCTCCCAGGTCCCAATCCATGCCATGCGAATCATCGAGCATACACATGCAAGTCCTCCTATAAGAAAGGTCATGATAACAGCAGCTTTTTTCCGCCATGTCATCTGTAAACCTAGTACCATATAGATTGGCAAAGCTAGCATCGTTAGATCAGAAAGTGAATGAATAGCCGACGTAATCCAGAATGCCAGAGTGTAGTCCTTGCAGACGGTACCGGGGCGAAACCGCAGGTTGAGGTTGAACCCTGCTGCTACAGGGATGCATTGACAAATGTACATGACCCAACAGGATACGCTGAACATAACATTCAACACGAAGAACCATTTGATGACTTTCTTAAAAACACCGGAACAGGCTGCGCCTGCAAGACGTCGAACAAAGAACAGAATCGAGAGCTTGATGCACAGCATCGAAGCTGAATAGAGAAGCAAATGGGGGATTGGTTTCTGCATTTCCTGTGAGCTCTTGACTGAACTCTTATCCAGACCTAAACTATTGTAGACTGCGGGAGCTGGTTTCTCACCTTAATTCCTTCGTATGCTTCTTTGTATGTTAGATCCCAGCTATGCTTTCCGAGCCCTGCGAGTTTTACTGCGGTTATGTTTTGAGCTGTCAATGCGGTAGCAAAGAGCTTTCCAGACCTGTCAGTACACCATCCATACTATCAGGTGTCGGTCCCACGAACTGTAGCAGGAACAATTGCCCAATCGTCCATCCCGAGCCAACCCGTCACTAACCTCCTCGTCACTAGCCGCATCGATGCCACAAGCGCAGCAATTGCTATGCTAGTATAACAAACAATCAATACTGTATTCCCCCTATACTCCATATGATATCCCGGAAGCAAGTTTGGTGGTATAAAATCTTTTGGATATGGACGCATCCCCGCCGCCTCGCCATTCGCTATTGCAAATAATGCTGCATATCCTGTGGGAGCCGTCCATTTTGTTGTAGTTGTTGGAAGAGTGACCATAATGTGAGGCGCGGGACCGGCCAGTTGCAAGGCAAGAACGTGAGAAACCGAACTCGGGGTGCCGGAAACGTTTATGGGTTTGCGGAAATGGAACGTCGATCGCTAATGTGCTCTGATAAACTAGGCAGATGTGTCTTGACTATATATAACTATACGAGGAGAAATGTCTTAAGGCTGGGAAACTTCCTCCTAATATATCATTACATATGTACGCCCCGACCGCCAAACTAAGATACATTTTACATGGTATTTTTTACCTACCTGAGACGCCATCTGTACCACATTTTAAGTGGCCTCACCGCCTCGGCTCTGATCTGCAGCCAGCGGGGTCCAATTGACAGTAGGTGATATCTACGGACATCATACCTACACAAGCAGGTACGTACTTTGGTGGTCCCTTTGTATCCCTGGTTGCTCATGAATGGGGGAGAATTCAATGAACAAGGAGATTCCCCACGAGTTCATTCCCACCATGAAAATTCCTCCTCCGGGTATAAGCGGTTTATTTGTTTTCTGTAGTGTATGATTACATTATGCTGTCTTGTGCGTGTATTTAGGAGCTGAATCTTCTGCATCATTCGGGAGCTGGCGGATGCTCTTCTAGGGGTTCAGCTGTAGCTTAACATACATACTGAACCGACAATGCGAGATATTGAAGATAACTTGCTGCAGTTTCGGGTTCGGGCGCTGAAAGTCCGAGATTTGTTCCGTTATACAAACTTGGTCCCTTAGGGCTTCAAGTTCAAATGGTGTAAGACTAGATACGTACATCCAGGGCTGGAACTGGAAACATTTTGCATCCCAGTTGTCTCATACCCATGCTTCGCTCAACTCCATGTCTTGATTTTGGGCAGAGGCTACGTAGAAGCTCCGGAAGGATCTGTGAAATTCATTCTAGTGAATTTAAGTTATAGCATATATCCCAGCTCTCTGCAGAAGTATATTTCTCTTCTCTAACCTCGAAACCGGGAAGATCGCCCTGGTGTAGGTTCTACTAGAAAACCGTATGTACGCACTTTTTTTCACGTACACTCGGTGTTGTGGATTATTAGAGAAACAACATGGTGTGTACTTTTCAGGTACCTATCTACTGTCTTAGTGGCGTATGCATTGTTTCTCTATTTTCTTAGTACAAGTACGAGTCCAGTAGCCGTAGCGGAAATTTCAGCTGAGATGACCCGAGCAGCGCTACCGGTACAGCTGGCTCGGGTCAGAGAATAAGTGCTAAAAACTTTGAGTGGCTGATCAACTGAGTTGCTTGAGGTAGAGATTATCCACTTCAGGATTACTAGTTCGAGTAGGTTTCAGTTAACTGGGTACTAAACCGCAACCACGAAAAGTGGTAGAAGCCCTCCAATCCGAACAGGAGTCCGGTAGCTACGTAGGGTATCATTGTTGATACCGCAAGTACCGGGTTAGTGTGACTCTGAGTATGATACATTGGCAGACTTCTTTGCTTCTTCAAAAAGAGGTTTATTCGAATCCGGCTCCACTTTAAAGCCATCGTACCGAACAACCTCAAGCATTCCCTGACCTAGTAAACGTCTTAGCGTAGGTACGCGATGCCGATAGCGAGAAGATGCAATCTCAGCTAGCAGTAACGTTAACGAGATCTAAAGCAAAGACGATCAACCTCTCTGCAGGTTCAAATGCCTATCTAGAGCAGGGGTGTCCAGTTCGTAACTAGTACATATTAGTCGTTACCCAGAAGCAGATAAACTGTTCTTACATTCATAGAGAGTTTGCGCAATTAGGCCAGCTCTGAAACTTCTGGCTTCAAATTTACACGGGTCCAAGAAGTCTCATAAAAAAGTCAAGAAGCTACACCAGACATCTATAAGGCCTAAATAGGCCTACCTTCCGCTCGTCCGCTTGGTTGCTGTATTATGAAGCCCTGTAATCATTAAAGCTAAGGATTTTGGAACTGGCTCATAGCGCAAAATCTCTATTATACGGTCAGCCGGCAAATATTAAACTCACATCCAGCCCCAGGGAGGCTAGATATAAGCTTAGACAAACATCATCCAGCGGTTGTTCTGGGGTGGATCGCCTCTTGCGGACAAGTTGGGCATGTATACATGTACCGACTATCCACACTTGGTAGGTAATGTCATGCCCCTGCGGAGTCGCTTCCCACGGACGCATTAGCATCGGAGTTCCCAATACCAAATACTGGATAAAGGCAAACATTTCAGCAAGAGCTAGAGGCCTCGGGAGATCCCTTACCCAACCTTCAAAGTGCTCTTGACGCATGCTTCTTGTAAAGGAGCTATTGTCAAAGGTCTCTAGTTCCCGGTTATACAGTGTTAGTGGAAACAGTTCTCGCAATGGTGAGACACTTTCAAGAACTAGTAGTGTACTGTTGCTGGCTAATGCAGGGAATATTTTTAGTATCAGCCATCGCGATCGCGGATGGGCGCTCTATTGGATCGGCGAGACATTCGGTAAAGTATCTACACTTATTGGACAATATTAGCCTAGGTAGGCGCTGGTTCACGTGGTAGTACGCACCAATTGCTACTGCAGGACTGTCAAGTACAGTTAACCCCGGCTGTACCGGACCTCGATGTACCGGACACCTGGCTGTAGCGGAGGGTGGAGTGAGAAACAAATTTTGCCAGCCAAAAGTCCCCAGTTATACCGGATTCAAGACTATAACGGACCGGATGGTATCTCTCTGGTTTTTGACCCCTGTCCACATACAATAATTTTGGCTATACCAGACGCCAAGGTAATCAATAGGAATTTTATGCCAAATCTGGCAGATCTGGAACCATATATACATTAGTCTCAATATATAATCACCCCATTTGATCTATCTGCACGTGATTATACTGCTTAATAATTTTATATATACCGGACCTGGTTATAGCGGACGAAATACGGTAGATTTTGGGCGTTCGTTATAGCTAGGGTTAACAGTACTTAGATAGGTAACTGTCTAGCTTGTCGTAGGCCGAGGTGCCTGAATTTGAATGCGACTGCGGGTGCGAGGAAGATAGCGTACTACCCTGCTTGAGTTATGTTAACCTTCATAATTAATCACTCAGCTATAATATTACTGGCATCGCTATCAGGTGGTTCCTGTACAGCAAGTCACAAGTATAGCTATAGCAGCGCTTTACGACATATAGTCTAAGCAACATAATATCTGTGACCTGGCCAAATATGCCATGCCTTGGTTTCTACCAGACCACAACTACTACGTGCACAAAGGCCGCCACACCGAACCGAGCTGGAAGTGCGATGGATTCGAACCGGATCGACGTTGGTCGCCTGGGATATAGACCAATAACGGAAACTCGCCCTTGTACTCTATGCCCATACATGGAAAGTGGCTTCATAGATTCCGTTACAGTCGTACGCTGAATATCCGTCGGATCTCGTACAACTGTCACTCACGCATCGATTTTTCGTATCTTTCCGATTTTGCTTTGTACGGAAGTGTTTTCAAGGTGTGAAATCATGCTACTTGTTAAATCATATCATGGAAGCATCTACGGTCTCTAACTCACTACATTGTTAGGTTCGGATCTGGGGCCAAGCATGTACGATCGTGGTACATGTATACAGGATCTAGCTGAAGAAGCGATAGTAGCTCCGCAAAAACCTGCAAATTAAATTAGCTAATTCCATTAAATTGCAATTGAACACCATCATTGGGACTAATAACTTGTGTGATTTTGAGAGGCCAATATCAGGCCAATCTCCCTGGCCCTCACATCCGTCCGCATTTCACCCGTTGAAGTACACTGAAAAATACAGCCAACAATTGTCTATGGATATCGCTAACAGTTCTACCCAGTAAGTAAACCGAAGTTGGAATTATAGAATGCTGGTGCCTGGAGGTGAACCCCATCGAATCTTCTGCATCTGTGAGCTGGATTTAAATCGAGTTCTTAATTACCCGCTCTGTATGGCATCAAGGAGCTTAGTTTCGCATGTTACCCCTTGCGGTGGATGACTTCCATCTCAGCAGTCTTTGGGACCTAACAGACTAATCTCGATGTAAACCAAGCATATGTATACTCAAAGGGATCAAACATCTGGCGAATTTACACACGGGTAGACGAGAAAAACAAACTTAAGACCATTACTCCGCGCGGGCCGAGCATCGGGTATTGACCGGTGCCAGAATCGAGTGCAGAACTGTGCTGCCTCAGTCAGAACTGATGAACTGGTGATTGAAATGTCGTTAATGGGTATATACTGCTATTCCATCACATTTTGAAGGATATTTTAGTTAGATCTATGAGCATCAATGCATTCTTGCATTGTGGATAGCTACTGGCATATTGCATCAAACTCTTGGCTGATGTGACACGTCAGCTGATCTACATCTGACCGAACTTCATCACCATCTTCCCTTTTTACCTTCGAGCCATCACTGCACAATGGTGACATGCGGCATCGACATTCAGCACCCCCCGATTACCGGGCCCGTCTCTGCAGGCAGCGATGAATCCAAGCTCAGCGACCCAGAGTTTGTCCTCAGAAACGAAATTAAAGAATGGCTAGCATGACGTACCGTCAGATCCATATACCCCGCTAATTACATGCAGGCATTTCCATATCTACTTCAACACCACCTCTCCCTCTCAACGTGCTGCCGCACTCACCCTCCGCGACGCCGTTCTCGCTCTTCGGAAAGCCGGCGTCTTTGCTGCTGTTCCGCTCAGCCGCGTCAATACCGCACCGATTGGCCCGCACCCTGCAGGATCATACGAGATTTGGGTACCCCGCGAGAGTTTTGCTGTCGTATTTAGCTTTTTGGCCCTGAACCATGGATCGTTAAGTGTGCTTGTGCATCCACTTACGAGGGAAGAGAGGGAAGATCACGATTCACGGAAGGCGTGGATTGGAGAGTCGTGGCCAGTGTTGTTGGAAGTACTTCCCGATGTTCTGAATGATGTGCCGTTACAATATCCTAGCTTGGGTGAGTCTTTTGGATCATCGCAGCGGGTGGAGAAGGGCTCACGCTACTATTAGGGTTGGGATACTCGAGCACTGTGCCAGAACTCAGCAAGGAAGAACGGGAAAGGAGGGGGGAAGAGTTGGAGAAAAGGGTTAAGGGAGAAGACGGGGCTGCCTAGAGGACTTCGGATCTCTTCTATATTGCTTAATGATGTCGCTTACTGAACACTCCATAAAGCTCACTTTAATTTGAGTGGCTATCGATTCAGTAGTGTAGGAGTATCACGGGCGCTTGCCACCAACCGATGCATATTGCGCCTGACCCGGGTTCGAATCCCAGCTGAATCAGTAACTTTTGTAATTGCTGTTACGGACATTCAGCTATCATAGTATATAGACTCACTAATTTTTCACGATGGCCCATGCACTTCCCGCCCCCATTTCGGTTGGGCATCCTCCACACCACCCTGTTCTACTATCGATTTCGGAGTCCATGGATTTTCACAAGGTGGTCGGCTGTGTATAGCGTAGTCCTTGAATAGTGTAGTGCGCCGCGCTGGTTGGGGGGGATTTGGGGGCGGCCCACAGAGATGGATGTTGAGCAGAAGATTAACCCCTACCTCTGATTAGACTCCCATAGATAGCTGTCATAGCTCTCACTATCCTTAGAGTTCGGTAGCTATCACATCAAATTCAATTTACATCCTCATCATGTCACTAATCGTTCGGTCAAACACCGGTAGTTGACAGCCGTAGGTTTAGATACTTCACTATCTGAGTTCCTTCATCACAACGTCCAAGCAATCTTACAGATTGAGTCGTCAATGACAGACGTTGGCAACTCGTGGCTGTCTAAGGGTTACGGAATGTGTCCCCGGATAGCTGGTGGACTTGTCTGACTGAAAGTCGGCGCTTTCACATGGCGAATAACGCTTGTACCATGCGAAACTCCAGTACCACAAGGCTCGGAAGACATTTGCCAAGCTGTCTAACCCACTACGCGATAAACTGCTGGGTCACCGCTCAACGAGATATATAGGTTTTTGGCTTCCAGGTAATGCATCCCTAAATGTGCTCAGTGGACTGGAACGCTGGTTAGAGACTGGCGATCGCTTGCGATGGCGTTAATAGTCTTGATGTTAGTATGGGGTCAACATCTGAGTTATGGCTTGCATCTGCCTTGCAACCCGATGAGTTTGAGAATTTTCAAAATAGTTACATGAAAACAAGATACTTTGACACAATGAGGTACATACCTGAAGACTGCGGGTCTCGTTTATTTTTGCAAAGTCCAGGTAGTAACTCATTTTCGGCTCTCTGCCTGTCATAGCGATTGCAATGGTACTAGGTGAGATTCGAAACTTCATCAAGCACAAAATACGTCTTGAAAATGCTTCAAAATCACCAACCCCGAATCCAGTTTTGGAAGGTTCAGGGAGAGGGTATCCGGTATTAACCACTTATATTGGCTACATGTTTTACTGTTCTCCATCCTGGCGTGCGGGTCCATCGCTGTGTATACTTGCCGTGTTAGACTGAGTTATGAGGGACTTGAGGGTGTGTGGAGGTAACCAATTAATCAAGTTCATCCATTCGTATTGGATTGTTCCGAGCCAATCTGGAAATGGGCGAAGAATCTTGTTCAGAGCAAATTAAGTGCTAAAAACATAGCATGCACATATCAGGATCCTTGTCTAGTGGGCAACCCGTTTCACGGTTTCTCTATATATTCGTGCATATTCTAAACAGCCAATCAACTTTTTCCTTGCATATTCATTCGCGTATCGCGGTTCCGCGGACAACCACTGGTTTAGCGGGCATCGGCCTATTGAAAAATCTACCGGTTGAAGGATAAAACGTTAAACAGAAAGTCCTCGGTGGAGGGTGTCTCGATGTACGAGTATCTATGCGTTGTTCTCCAATAAATTTTCCGCTGACTAGACCAATCAGGTATCGGGATTCTACAAGTAATCCTGCCTTTCACATGCAGATGATAGACAGCAACTAGTTTGAGGGAAAATTATCTCCATAATAGTTCGTCCTCGCATCGCAGTAGTTTTGGATATCTGTGCTTTTAAGGGGTTTTGCATAAGTATCCTAACAGTCTTGACTATTTCTCGTGTACATGAAAGGTACATGAAAACTACCAAAACAATGCCCGTCGCCGGATGGGAAACCTATCTCTGCATACAATATGGAAAAGCTCAAGCACAACCGAGATGTGGATGCAAATTCAGATGGGGAAATGGTTGAAAAGTACTCAACCATGCACACCCATGCGCTGGAGAATTACCCACAGATACGGACGGACAGCAGATATATTATAGATAACCGGATGATCTGTGACAGTCGTATAGGCAGAAGGGCGCCCATTAATCTCGGAAAATCTGTTGGTTCGCCAGCGAAACAAGAAGATGGTAACACGAAGATACTCAGGTCATCGGTATCCCCGTCTCAGTATTCCGGTCGGTGGGCATGTACATGGCGGTCAACAGCGCAACCTGTCAGTAGTAGAAGTGCTCAAATCGAGCATTTGTGATTGGATCGATACGGGAAGTAGGCAGAAATTGGACATGGTCCCGCGATGTTCAAGCGTGGAGGCTCGAGATGCTCTTCGCCGTCGCTTGGGGTCGGATCGAATGCCAATCATATGTCGCTGCTGTCACGGTATCTTCTTTTCTTTTTCCCGCACTTTCCGCGCAGTTGGAAAGTAGCTTTCAGGGTAGACCGCGTCGTTCTTGGCTGCAGGTAGTTTGCAGTTAAATATGCGCTAAGTGCTTGACGATTGGTGCTTGAAATTTAGAACTTCGCGCGACCTTCTTGCATCATGTGCGTCCCGGCATGATCCCCTTTTGAACTGACACATGGAAATTTATATCGGGGAGAAATCTTTCTATACTGTCCATCGATATCGCCTGGGCGCCTGCTTTGCGACTCTGCTCCGCGGCAAATCATATCATCTCAGTAATAACCGCATCTTGTTGTGTATTATTTCTATAGTTACAATACTTAAGTAACATTTGTGTATACCTACTTAGGTATACACCTTACCAGGCCTTGCATCAACTTTATAGCACTTGTTCGGAGTTAGGTTCATGACATAGTGATGCCTCTGTAGCTACGGGCAGTCTCAGGTAATGAGTTAACCCGGAATACGATCTGAAGTTTAGCCCAAACTAATCTGCAGGAAGTCGCTGGCATATCGGTCGCCATTTTAAGCAAGCCGGGCATAATCTCATGTTCGAAGGTGTGATGAATACATCGGTCTCGATTCATACAAAAAATCTGACAATCTGACAATGAGCTCTTCTGCAATTGATTATCAGCTCGTCGATGCCTTCTCATCGTGTGCGATACGAATCTTGAGGAAATATTTCTTCATGTAACCAGTTCACACCTTCCTGCAAGAGTTGTATCAAGTACAAATGAAAGGCTGCCACGAGAGTGCAACCAGATTCCATTGCTGCTCGGCGATGAATGGAGTGCATACACATGCATACATCGGCATAACAAGTGCAGATATGTGTGTGTATCCAACTCGGAAGAAATCCCAATTCACGGCTTCGGCAGATCGGTTCTGGCGTTTCTCGGGCGTGGAAGCCTAAATCATACATATATCTGCATACATGCTGCGGGAACTACCACTTCATACTAGCGAACAATGTTCGATGGGAGTATTTGATTCGTCCAGCAACTCAGGTGATTGTACTCTAGGTTGCCTTATATCAAATTGGTTATTGTGCGCCTAATGTCTTGTTTTAATAATAAATGCGTGGATTCGGCTTTCATCCCTGAGATATAGTAGAACGTGTAAAAATTTCCAGTGCTGTGTTACGGTCCTGCGGTTCCAACGCTCAGATCAAGAACCTTGGGTATGTTGAGCTAGGAGAATTTTTGTCTACATGGTCTCTGCTCTTGCAGTCAAATTCTGGCAGAACTACTAAACCCTCGTGGAACGCTTCGCGCGGCTGGTGAGAATTTACCCCACTGCGACCCGGATATCTCCTTTTCATTTACGTACCACGGTCCGCGATCTTCCCGATCCTCGGCTCGGGGAATGCCTCTGCCACTGGCCACTGGGCTAAGTCACTGAATGCGGGATTGAGTAACACCCACAGTCGCTCTCCAATCAGCTCAGACAATTGCCTATGCACACATACTTAGTATGTATCTCTGCGTGCGAATGAGTGGGTACGAGTGCATGTGAGTGTAGTGGGTGTGGTTCGATCGAAGTTGGGTGGTCCTAGTCCGTGCGTAATCTAGTGGCAAGAAGTGCGTGGGCAAAAGATAGATCTAGAGTTTCTCGGCACGTGTATCATACGGCCCGGCCCCGTACGGAGCGATGACAACTATCTAGGCGAGCACTTGACTCTGTGTTTTTAAGTACCATGACTTGCAGTCAGTCCACTTGCATGGTTAAGAAAGCCAATTCTGGCTTCTGATTGGCCCCCTGAACGTCACAGCGGCTAGGGCTTCTACTTGGAGCAAAGAGAATCTATGGGAACTTGATTATATTGATTTGCCTCATGCTTTCTCTATTGGGTCCCTTTTGTCCATAGTTCTTTTTTTTTGCCATAGGTATGGCGATGTCGGTCGCTCTAGAGCGAAATACAAGGTGTAATCTTCCGTTACGCGGCGACTTTGGAAGGTGGGATGCAGAACGCACACCCACACTTGTGAGAGGTAGTTTTGCCGCGAAACTGCACCAGTTGGGATGCCCAAACGGGCCTGCAGTTCCCAGACATCTGGCAGATACATTACAGATCTTGGGACGACTGCAGAAATGTCTACGGATGTTATGTCAGTCAAACTTGACAAATACTTAGTTCTCAGGACCAACATCTGCACTAATGAGTATGCCTATACCAATTAGGACTTCGAACTATAATTATTTTTTCTGCACCTTATCTGCCCGATTTTAAACATGGCTTCTACGTACAAGTCTTGGACTTGAGTGGTACTCCGACGTCCTCGTTCAACACCCCCCTCCCCCAATACTTTTGTGGACAAGCTAAAATATGTATGTATGCATCGTTCACATCTTCCAGTCGTTTCATCCGGGCTCCCACTCCATAAATACCCCAGTTCACAATTATATGCCTATTCTCCTGTCTGTGGCGCGTCGTCATAATTTATTTATTTTTTCCTGGGCTGATTATGCTTGCTTGCAAGTCTGTGCCACATGGCGTGTCTCCATCGAGTCACAGGTCCTACCTCTTACTACATTTTCGGTCTGGTCTCCATGGCACTACACACAAGGTGATCGGCTCACTGATCATGGCAATATTGTCTTACCCGCAGAATGTCTAGGTATGGTATCCCGACAGCTTGATATGAATAAATAGAACCCAGTTCGCACGCCTTTCAATCGTTCAGCGTCAGTCATTCAACATCAGCTTGACCATAGAAGTGAGTTACCAGCAGCTATCGTTCACCTGGTTGCTCCCTCGGGTGTCGACTGAAGTCCATCATTCTATCAATACTGGTTGTAAACTCTCACACTGTCGTCTCCGGCGCTGCCGCGGAAGCTGTTTTCAGCAAGAAGAGGCCCGCCTACTCTCAGCACTTTCCCCTGAACAGACATCAAAACCATGAGCAGCACTAAGGATTCGGAATCGCAAAAAACAGCACCCTCCAGCAGTGGGGGGCGTGGCTCTATTGCCGATCGCGACGGTTCTCTTTTTGACGTCATTGACAAAAAGGAGATTGAGCGATTGGGGAGAGTCAGACCCGAGTGTTTCAAAACCCGCTGGTCAGAGATTGGGTTTGTTCTATCGATATGCATGGCTCAGATCTTGGTGGTGGGTTGATTTTCCCCGTTCCCGGTGGTGTTAAGCGGCGTGTTCGGCGAGCTATGCCTACGTATATCAGTGAGACATCCGCTAATGATTTCGCTCTGCAGGAATACTATGTATCTGGGTTCAACGTTCTGGTGCCAGCAATTGTTAAAGCACTTGATATTAACGAGGATTCATCGACATGGCCCGCATCTGCATTTTCACTGGTTGTGTCTTGCTTTCTGCTGCCCATGGGCAGACTTTCCGACATGTACGGCGGGAAGCGGTTGTTCGTATTGGGCGTGGGATGGCTCGTTATCTTTAGTATACTTGGAGGGATTGCAAGAACAGAATTGATGTTGGTTTTCGCGCGGGCTCTCCAAGGACTGGGACCAGCTGCATTTCTTCCTAGTAGCGTAATGCTCCTAGGAAGTGTCTATCGCCCCGGCCCCCGGAAAAACCTGGTTAGTTACTATTATTTCTACTTTTGCTTGATATTGCGACAGCCTCAGTTGGAAAGCCGCTCGCCTTCAGCTCCACAAACTTTGCGCGCCGGATAACATTCATTTTTTGCACTCTTTTCCTCTGCGATAATGTTCTACGGGAGCAATATCGACCATATCAAACAGTGACTAACGGGCTCTTTTTGAACAGGTTTTCTCAGTTTATGGGGCATGTGCACCCCTTGGATTTTTCCTGGGAATCTTCTTTGCCGGACTCGCAGCTCAGCTAATGAATTGGCGCTGGTACTTCTTCATCGGCGCAATTTTGACCGCAATCTCCTTCTTTCTTGCATGGGCTTCTATGCCATGTGACAAGGACGAGCGCGCGGCCTTTGGCATCAAAATGGACTGGCCTGGTACCGTTCTGATAGTCTCGGGATTGATATTGATTGTTTTCTCATTCACGGCTTCACCGGGCGCTCCCCGTGGTTGGAAAACACCGTACATCCCGGCCTCGTTTTGCGCAGGAACGGTCATTTTGGGTCTTGCCATATGGTGGGAAGGTTGGATGGCAGAACAGCCATTGCTGCCAGTTGAAATATTCAAAGTCAAAATGTTCCCAGCTGTTGTTGGTGCAATGTTTATGCAATATGGAGGATTGGGTATCTTTTTGCTGTACTCTACGTACTAGTGAGCATCCCCGCCATCTTGTTTCAGCCTCACCACGGACCTCGTTATCCGGAGTACTAATTCTTGATAGCATGGACTCTACATTACAAGGCTCCCCGCTGCAGATCGTCGCATGGTTCTCCCCAATGTGTGTGGGTGGAATTATTATCGCAGCGGCTGGCGGTTTTGTACTTCACTTACTCTCCGGTACAATTCTCATGCTTATAGCTGGTGTATCGTGGATTATTGCGCCACTACTTTTTGCCATAATGCCCGCGAACCCTCCATACTGGGCGTTCGTTTTTCCAGCTATGATCACTGGAACAATTGGGATCGACATAAGTTTTAATATCACCAACATTTTCATCACCACTGGGCTACCGAAACGTCAACAGGGGCTTGCTGGAGCCATGTAAGTCTCGCTTGTATCCACAGTCATATATCCCACTGCAACCAACTAACGGCGCGTCAACTTTCAGAATCAACTCCAACATGCATCTTAGCATTGCGTTCTTTTTAGGTCTTGGAGAGATCCTGGCCCACGAAACTCGGCACACTAGCCTTCGGCAGAGCCACAAGTATGTATTCTGGTTCGAAGTTGGGCTGGCGGCAATAGCTCTGTTGATTATGCTGGCATTCGTACGGCTAGACAGGGCAAAGAGTGATATGACTGCAGATGAAAAAGAGCGGTATAGAATGCAGCAGGAGGCTGATGGCGGCTCTGCATCGGATTCCGAGTAACTGCATAAGGTAAGGAAACTTCATCGATACCTTCGCCTTTTTTGTTCCCATACTTCTTTTTTTTTCCTTCTGTTGTCTAGGCGTACGGGGTCTTTAATTTGTCCATATATTTACTGCATGCATATGAGGGTCTATATGTATCTGCACGGTATTTATGAACCTGGTAAAAAGAGAGGAACAATCGGGAAATGCAGTTTTATGCACGCTTTAATCATGAACATTTCATGTACAGTACTCTACATTTGGAATCGTTGGGAGGGTTAATTTTTTTGTTTCCTTTTGTTGGTCACAAAACGGGCACGGTTGGACGAGTTTGTTTTCGCTTTGTTGGATGTGGCTATAGTGGTGATGGAGAATCAACAGCGCTGTATAGGTACATGTACGAAGTTACGAGAGGGAAGGATTATCTACCGACACAATCGGTAGAGAAGAGCACTCGGCGTGCTGTAGCCAGGTGATTAAAAACCATCATACCAAGGTCTTAAAAATGAACCTTGATCGAAATAATGAAATAATGGCTAATGGGTGGTCTCTACCAAAAATACCGTTCCCATCCACCAGTTGATGGCCGCGGATCCGGATGGCAGATATGGATGCACATACAGAAACGCAGGGTGGATACGAGGCTTTAAACTCTTCTTCTTTTCGTTGGCCCGGGGAAACAATAATGTACAGAAGTTGCGGCATGAATGTTTCGAATCGACTCGGTGCAGCAACAGACGCTTGACTGCCTGCAGCAGCCACCTGCCGGCGTATCAAGTCATGTGACACGTAATTCCTCAGCAACCACAATCCCACAATGCCAACTAATTTATAACCTACAAAGTGCATGTCTGACTGCATTGTTTGGTGGTAGGGTATATTATATTGTGGTTGGACAACGCCCCCAAGGCATCTGTGTTCCGGGTTTCGATTCAGGCTCGTCCCGCAGGAGTATTTGACTCAGATAAACCGGCTCTGGGAGATCACCGGCACATTCTGGGTAACCGGACATGCATGGACAGGCAACTGAAAGGCACCATCCTTAACAAAGATACTAGCTAGCGCTGCAAGACGTTGGTCTAACGTTGCTGTCTTTACAATCAAGCGCTGGATATATATTGCAGATTGGTCCATGACTTGTGGCGTTCCGCGCTCCACAATACCTTGTCTTGCCCTCTGGGGTTGTACACTACGAAATCCTCCATGATTACCAGGCATATAGTACCTAACGGGTCTGCCGAAAGTAGGTACCGAATTGTCTTCATTATAGCGTGGAGTTGGTAGTAACTCCCTCTACCCGTGCGGCGCGCCGCCCAGGGCAGGTATCTTCCGACTTCCAATACCGATACCGAATTTTCAGTTCCGTGTTATAACCTTACGATATCCGGCAGTTTAACTCAAGTGATATCACAGCTAGCTTAGCAAATACCTGGGTCATCAAGCGCCACTAACGCACGCGGCATTTCCGAGGTGGATGGAGCAAAGCCGGCTGTGATGCTTCGTGGCGGGCGATCACGATCTCAAAGGAGGAAGGATCGAGATTATGGCGTGCAGTGAAATGTGTTTTCAAATCTACAAGATGGACTGAAGGATGGATGGCCCTAAAATAGCTCTAGTCAGAGTCACCGTAGGGTAGGCGCCCATGATCACCCAATAGCTCAACCAAATCTTGATCAATCTCCCGAGTATGTAGATCTCTTAGAAACTTGCCGATCTCATACCAAAGCAACGCAGCACCAGCTCAGGCCTCCCGCAAGGTAAATATGGTGGTACTAGCCGGTGACAGTGCGGTAGTTCCCAAGTTGGTGGTTGGTATCCGAGAAATACGCGGGATGATAATGTAGATTCCTGTCTTTGCTTTTATTGTGTGTATGTTCGGTAGCCATGGCAGCATCAGTGTGCGCGTGCCGCGCCGTGGTTTGGCAGATATATGTAAGTGCTGTTTCCCCATATAGGCTCTGGAAGAACTGGGTTTTGTTGGCACAATCAAGGCAGTTGGTATTGATATTAGCTAAGGCTCAGTAGACCAATTATAACTGCGTTTGAGGCGGTTGGAAAGCCGCGAAGACCAATAATCGATGGTATCTATGGGTTTCCTGATCACCGAGTTGCCCATCTGACGGCAATGGCTCATGGATCGTAACGGCCACATCACCGCTGGGAGGCGATGAATCGAAGCATGCAAAAGTTTGTTTCGGTCCGGACTCTTTCTCCCTGCCAATCGCTGGCGTCACCATTGGAGCGTGGGGACGACAGTACATAGGCGAGATGGTGAGTGGCCGCGCTTGTTCGTTCGGAATCATGCTTGTTCTTGCATTAACCAGTGGCGTGCTCTAAATGCGGATAAAGTTCGTCTATGGCTAGTCGTTGGGAAAGTTGATTGGGAATTGAAACGTCGTTCCATCGCAAACTTGATATTCCACAGCTGATTGGCAGAGATCAACTAACTTGGTTATCGGACGCGTCCTGTGATGCATTGGTATTAGAGGTATACTGTAGTGCATTGGCATCGAGTAGCTTTGTCTGAAAGTAGAGCAATTTAGTGGGGATGGGGTCGACAATCGAATTTCGAGGTTAGGGTTGAGAAGGAAAATTCGCAAAAAGAAACAAATACAAATGATTATCATGTGCTCGTGGCAGGTCTAGTCAAATCGCTTCCCCGCATTCTGACCAGCCAACCAAAATTTCTCCATCCCGATGACCGTTTCTATCTCTCCAACGCGATAATATATATATGACCTGTCTTTCAAATGTAAAACATTGTTGCTTTTACTTCGCTAGCCAGATAATCCCTCACTCTCATGATCACCACTTCAGAAACGTTAACGATTGGCAAAGTCAAAAGCAAACAGACATACCGGTGATATGATTCCGCTTCTGCCCCACATTATCTATGCAAACATTTGGCAGCAACAGCGGGCGAAAGGAGCGACGCTTATCTGGGAGTTTTCTGCCGCGTGCACTTATGCATGGGATGAATGACTGTTGGTGCTGCTTTTATGCACGTTTGAGTTCAATTGACAGCACTGCATCCCGTAAAGCAGTGGATAAAATTTCCACCTACCTGGATATGCGCGCGCCAACTTGGTTGGGCACTTCGACGCAGAGCTGAGAACGACGTCCCTACATAAAACGTCACAGTTTGCCGTATTTGAAAGTCAAGACTATGGTGCCGTTCTACCCGGAGAAGCAATTACCTTTCTACAACTATCGAGTGATGCCGAATGTTGTTTTCGTTCTGTTGGTGCTGCTGGTGCTGCTGGGTCACAACTTAAGGCTAGATATCGCCTCAGCCGGACCCACTGATCTTCTAGAAGACCTAGTTCTCTTAGCGTATGACTGGTTGTGCAGCGCCAAACAGTTCTATAAAAGTTACTGCTGGCTCTCAGGATGTCCTGGAATGGGAGGAGAGTGCTGTAAGCGCACGGGCCCGATTGGCCATTACACGTGTAGATAGTTTCGTCAACTTCTGCGTGACTTCTAGGTTTGAGCTCCAAACTTGGTGCTCGATATTGAAAATCCGAGCTGAAGTAAGATCACACGACAAGTGGGACGGAGTCCATAGTCCGCGAGTACCTGATACATCTCAACAGCTGACCGTTTACGACCGTTATCTCCAGAGCGCCACCGGAAGCTTGGTGCTATGACGTTACAAAGCCTCAACATTACTTTCCGGCAAAATCCAGGCTAAAGTGTCATGAGTACTAGTGTGATATCTGCACTTCCTCGGACTGCGCGGGGGATGTTTCAAAACGTATATGCCCATATCGCATATTCAATCCCGTTTTGCCTTAGGCGTGAACTTGTTTTCTCGGTAGCGAGCGCCGGAAGTGTGATGCGGAGCGCGGAGCGCAGAGCCAAGCCGTCCTCTGAAACACCAGACTTGCACGCACATAATGATGAGTGAGGACTGAAGATGGACTATGGTGAGCATTCTAACAGCAATCTCTGAAGGAATAAAAATTCGCCTAGACCTAGAGTAAATAGTGCAGCATATTCTACTCGTTACTCATTGGAAGACGGAACTCAGCTTAGAATGCTTCTTAGGTCAGCCAACTGAGTATCGATCTAGGCACGAATTCTTAGGTGCGCCATTTCCTCGGCACCAATAAGTAGTCAGACGTAGCGTTTAATCGCTGAGGGTTCACACAGTATCATTTTGCCCTTACGATATAGATACAGTCGCTATTGCCGGTCTGTTTGACGCGATAAAATCGCTCAAAGAGTCGTCGCATACCAAATGTCGATTCGCTGCATCGGTGACCAAGTTGGCTGCAGCATACGGTTAAAGCGGATGGCCTATGATGGTGCGCTTTCGTCAATCGATGCGCGATGGCATGTCTAAGTCCGGCCCTGTCACGATGGAATGGATTGGGTATAGAATCGAAGGTGTCCATGCTATGCGCTAAACTCCAGGATGTGTCACTCAGAGTGTACCAGAACATACAGCCTGGTGTCGTATGCTATGGTCGTAAGCGGCTGAATACAATATGACTACGACCAAACAATCTTCAAACGACAAACGACAAACGACAAACAACCTGGTGGAGATGGTTGTTGCTCTGATGAACAAACTGTCGGTTTCTGATTCTGCTAGAGTAATGAATGAGGGCTAATAAGATGGCTCTAGGCCCCCCCCACCGGTTCTTGGGGATGCGATACTAAAAGTTGGAATACTGCTCTTATGTTACGAGCTGTTCCTCAACGAAGCACGTGTATTAAGCCGGTAGGTCGACTTTGGTCAATACCGAATATGCGATGTGTGCAAAGCACAGACTCTGTATATTAATAGAGTGATAGCTGGGCCAACGTACTAAAGATCCAGTCACAGATCGGCGTTTTGGCCGTAGGTTGTCTCATGTCCATCTATCACTCTGCACCATTATAACATACATGAACTTTCTAGATAGGACAACGGCATATCACTCTCTTCCGCTACTTAGAGTAGCAACAAGCAGCACGAGGATTGTCAGGATCCCCAATATCCTCCATCGCAGTGACCGAGGAGAATAAAAGCCATCATTAAGAACATTCGCTTACTGTCGGTGCAGGATATACAGCCCACTAGAGACAACTGGCACCCCACAGCGCTACCGGCCAGCAACTTTCATCATCCCCGAAAAAGGTCTCAACTCGTCTTCAGCGGATGATCGTGAGGCAGACGAGGTAGTAACGATTCTTCAGTCATGACAGAACCTCCTCCCGCAGCTGCGATAAGATGGACGGAATGTTCTGCTTTTCAGGATTTGTGTTTTGGGACTGACTGCAAAAATATATCTTTCTTTTCACCATTAATGGTACCAAAATGATTCAGCCGGGATTTGAACCCGGGTCGGGCGCAGAATTGCTGGTGGCAAGCGCCCATGATACCCCTACACTACTGAATCGTAGAGGTTTTTTGTCGGATATGCACTTTGTCGAAGTGCGAGTGATGTCATGTGTAGAATCACGTGGAACCCCTAACCCAAAGCCCCTTTCAACGACTTGACATCTATTTTTGACAGCACTACGACCTCTCAACTCCTAACACGAAACGCTTAATGACGATTATGATCATAACTCCCTGACACCACGCGCGACACATAAAAACGACACTTGACACGGAAGCCTCACGCCACTGTCAGCCAGGCCCATCATCACCAACACCTACCCGATGTCCGGTCCCTCGGCTTCTCGTGTCGCCTATGCGCCTGTCCGAGACTCCCTCGAGCTCGCCTCCCTCGCTGACTCCGACTCGGTACACTCCCGTAGCGCTCGTTCCTCCATCTCCTCACCCTCTGGCATCTCCTCCTCGCGTCGGCTCTCGCTCTCCTCCGACATCGACGCGGAAGCTTCAGGAATCTACCGTCCGAGTTCGAACCGCTCCTACTCCATCTCCTCCGCTTTCGACTTCAACACTCACCTCGTCCCTCTCACCTCCTCCGCCGAGGGCTCGCGGTACCAGCCACTAGGCGCACCCACATCTACAGCAGGATCCGGTACCATTGGAGGACTTGAGCGACAGAAGACACTGACTTTCCTGAATGGCCTCTCGCTACTAATCAGTCTGCAGATTGGCTCCGGCATCTTCTCGTCCCCAAGCCAAGTCAACAACCACGTACCGTCCCCTGGTGTGTCGCTAATCGTCTGGGCTGTTGCCGGCCTACTAGCTTGGACGGGTGCAGCGTCGTATGCGGAGCTCGGAGGTGCGATTCCGCTGAACGGCGGGAGCGGGGTATATCTCCGGCACTGTTTCGGGGAGCTAGCAGGGTTTCTATTCTCCTGGGCGGCGATAGTAGTGTTGAAGCCAGGGGGCTCCGCGATCGTTGCGATTATCTCGGGAGAGTACATCAACGGGGTGCTGTTTGGTTCGTTCATGGACACTGACAGGCCACTGCCGAGTGTGTGGGCGAATAAGATCACTGCCGCGCTATGTTTCCTCTCGGTGACGGCATTGAATATCATTTCTACACGGCTGACAGCACGGGTGAGTGATGGGATGATGTTTTTGAAGGTTGGCACGCTATTTACCATCACCATCATTGGCATCCTGGTAGCAGTGACTGGACTCAATGGCGATGGGAAGAGCGCGAATAAGGAATGGAAAGAAATGGGCTGGTTTGAGCCTCGTCCCGGCGGCGTGGGGGAACGCGAAACCAGCGGCATCGGAGGACTCGGTGAATACGCAATTGCACTCTACGCCGGTCTGTGGGCGTTCGACGGCTGGGACAACGTATGCTCCCCACCCCTTCCCCATCGCCTCCATCTACTCCATACTAACGAACTTCAGGTCAACTTTGTAACCGGCGAAATGAAGCACCCCACACGCGATCTCCAGCGGGTAATCCACACCGGAATGCCCATAGTAATAACATCCTACCTACTCGCCAACATGGCCTACTACTTCGTTCTCTCTGGCAGCGTAATCGGGTCCTCCAACACCATCGCCGTAGCATATGGCGCAAAAGTCTTCGGACCCGTCGGCGGACTCGTCTTCGCAATCGTCGTATCTCTCTCCTGTATCGGCGCTCTCAACGCTTCCACATTCACCTCTGGCCGCCTCGTCTACGTGGCCGGGAAGGAGGGTTATCTCCCATCTCTCTTCGGCACTCTCGGCTTCCACTCCTGGTTCGGAAAAACCCCCGTATACGCGATGTTGCTGAATGCCGTGTTCTCGACCGCGTACATTATGGTGGGAGAGTTTGGGACATTGCTGACGTTCTATGGCGTTGCCGGGTATAGTTTTTACTTCCTGACCGTGCTGGGGTTGATAGTGTTGCGGTTCCGAGAGCCGAAGTTGGAGAGACCGTATAAGACGTGGATCACTACGCCGCTGGTGTTTTGCTGCGTCAGCCTGTTTTTAATCTCGCGGAGTGTGTTCTCGAGCCCACTGCAGACCCTAGTGGTGTGTGCGTTTGTGGCTGCTGGGGTGCCGGTGTATTTTTGGAGGGTGAGGGGGTGGAGGTGGAGGAAGGCTGGATGAATCCGGGGGGAACGGCGTACTCTACATGGCAGAGGGCAGGGTGTATATATTCGGTTTACCATGGGGAAGAGCGTTTGGTGTTGGTATTTTTTTGGAACTTGTGAATTAATGGGACTACTGTAGGCGGCGGGGGGGGTGGACGGCTTTTCTTCACGGTTGTATTATGTTTATTACAGACTATTGTTACGAGTTATAGAATATATATCATCTAGTCTCGGATAGTGCACTGCACTCTGGGCTATTATACCTAAACTAAACACTCTTACTCTTCCCTAAACGCCAAAAACTTCCAAGTCCACATCACCGCACCACTACACCCTCCACAAACTTAACCCCGCCCTCAAACCCCATCTCCTTCAACGTCTTCGCCTTTCCCCCCCCAGGCAACAAAATATTCTCAAACACAATTCCCTCGACCATCCCCCGTCCACTTCCCCGTCCTTCAATTTTGGCCACCGTCTTCCCCAAATCCCTCACCCTGACATCCCTCACTGTCACCGCCCTAATCGCCGTCTCTCCCGGCACGTCCGTATCCGTGCCCCCCGTAACAAAAAACGCACACCAAGTCCGCATATTCATATTCGTCCACGTACACATCTCGACATCAATATCCTCAAACACGACATTCCTCACCCACGCATTGCCGTACTGGAAATGTATCCCGATAGCAAGGGAGGTATCATACACCACCGCATGGCGGAAAAAGATGTTCTCTTGCGGCGCGGACACGCCCGCCCCGATCTTCAGCCCAAAACATATCGTCCAGCTCACCGTATGCTCGAACGTGATGTTATAGTTCCCTGGCAACCCCTGCGGCGGGATCGGCCAGGAGAAGGTGATATCATCCTCTCTTGCGCGCCAGGTTTTGGTAGAGAACGGATCGTCGAGGCCGATTCCGATTGCGTTTGAGATTAGGACGTGCGAGGAGTGCATTACATCTATGCCGTCGTTCTCGCCGGAGTCGCGGAAGCGGTTGAGGAATTTTATGTCTGTGAAGGAAGCGGAGGTGCAGAGGATTGGTGTTACGGCCCAGGAGGCGGAGTTTTTGAAGAGGATACCGGAGCAGACGAAGGAGGTTGTTGCGATGGGCACGAGGAGGTTGCTGCCGAGATTTGCGCGGGCGGAGGCGACACCGTTGCCGTCGATTGTGCCACGGCCGATCACGCGGATGTTGGTGGACCCAAAGGCCGTAGAGATCCAGTATGTAATTGGGCGTCCGCCCTGGGAGGTTTTGCGCCAGTACACGGAGTAGGGGTGCGTGGGGTCGAAGCGGAGCGTGGAGTTGGCGGAGAGGTAGAGGGTTGTGTTTGAGCGGAGGGTGAGGTTTCCGAGAGCGTAGACGCCGGGGGGGACGAAGACGGTTCCGGAGACTTTGGAGGCGGAGTCGAGGCAGGATTGGAAGGCGGTTGTTGTGGTGGCCAGGGAGGTGTTGTCGTTGCAGGCGCCGGCGGTGAGAACGTTGAAGATGCCTGCGCCCTTGGAGGGCGGGATTAGCATCTCTGATTTGTCGGCGAGGAGAACGAGCTCGGTGAATGCGTTCAGCTTGATGATGTAGTAGCCTGTGCCTGGCAGAGTTGCGGTGACGACACCGGCGCTGATGGTGGGCTTGATCTTGAGCTTCCGCGGAGTGATGCGTGCGCTGGTGAGGGCGGTGTCAGGGTGTGAGATGCGGATGGTGAAGGTTCCGGGGGGCGGGGAGAAGAAGGCATAGTCGTAGTCCACGTTCGAAATGGTGGGGACGGCCGTGTAGTTGACGGAGAGGGTGAATTGGCCGGGGGTGTCGATGGATGCCAGGGGGCGCGCGTGGACGGCGGGGGCTGTCGCGGCCCGGTGGATCAGTTTGGATTGCGCGGCATCGTTGTAGCTGAGGTGGATATGCATGTTGTTCTGTCTGTCTGTTGGGGGGTGCCTGTGTCGCTGTAGCTGTAGCTGTAGCTGTTGCTGAAGCTCAAGCTCTCCCTACCTCGGCTGGAACCGGGGGGCAGGTTATAGTAAAGCGTTGAGGCGGGGGGGCACCATCGCTCAGCCACTCCAGCAGTCACAGGAGGTATATATATACTCGCGACGGGACATGATCGTCCGTCATGTTGCCGCAAGCAGGATGCGCGAGTGATCCCGATGAAGGCGTGTGGCATGGCCAGAGGTATCGGAAACGCCGAAGAATGGCGAAGGGCCAACATGATTCGCGGTTGGCAGGTCGGCGTTGTCTCGGTCTCGGAGGATTCGGCAGATACGGATTGTGATTGTCGCAGTGTGGGCGGATTTGTGGGTCGTGAGGGGAGAATGACAAGGAGGCCCGACGAGGGTGAGGCTCTGATTGACCACGCAAGACTGGAACATGAAACGTCACGCAGGAACAGGAATCAGCAACCAGGAGACAGTCGCCCAGGCCCGGCAACAGGCTGGCAGTTTTTCTTTCAGCCAAACTAAGCGAAGACCAAATTGCAGCTTCGCCCGTGTCGGTTAGATAGCGGCGATAGTAAGATTGCATGTTGTGCACGGGACTCGTCGACGAGGAGCTTTGTTTCTCTCCCTCTCGACAAGACAGAAGCAGAACAAGCAGCAGCAGCGCAGCGCAGCGCACAGCTAAGCCATTCCTTCGTCTCCGCGTCCCTATAGTGCCACTGCCACCTCGCTCCTTCACCTCCCCGTCCGCATCCCCATAGACCACTGTACAGTGACTCCAAGGACCGACGTTTCGCTTATCCACTATCACTATCGCTATCAGTCATTGACTACCCGTCGATTCTACCACCGCCGTCAAGACATGTTGGCTTCCTTCGCCTCCAGCATTGCAGCAGGATTTCCGTTTCTCTCACTCTCGTTGTCGTTGTTCGCGACCGCCTGTCCCTGACCGAACACCGTCCACATCACCCAGCCCAGCCCAGCCCAGCCGGCCAATCACACGGACCCAACGCACGGGAGCAAAACCTAATCGCGTCTTCTCCGCCAGCACGCACTACTGGCCGAGAGAAAGCAATTACGGATTCGACAATTCATTTATTCGCTCGCCCACTCACTCACTCGTCCACTCGTCCACTCTTTCATCGCATCATCTCGTCACTAACCAGCCAAGATCATACTGACGTCGACCACCTGCGACCGACTCGTTACCCGTTTTCCTATTCCTATCCATCGCTGTAGCACTCCCCATTCGAACACAGCTAGCTATACACCTTGCCACCACCGCCGTCACCACCAACACCGCTCTCGGCATGTCCTTGCACTCCCCCGTCCCGCCGGGGTGGACGCCAGAGCGACCCTCTCCCCTGCCCGTGACCCCATCCTCGGGCTCAGCCTTTCGACGTCCCGACCCTCCCTCGGCACACAGCCATGCACCCGTCACACCGTCGCCACTGTCTCCATTCTCCACCACCCCGCCCCAGTCAATATCGTCTTTCTTCCATCCGGCCCCTCCAAAGACCCCCCGACCACCGCCAGCATTCCTGTCGAGCCACTACTACCGTGCTCCGCGGTCCGCATTAACATCGCCATGTCGCAGCAACTGCTCGTCGCCGTCGGTGTCGCCCACCCGCTCGAATCGATCGAGAATCCAGGCCTTGGTCGCTACCGACCCGCTGTTATCGAAATTGACGCCCATGACGATAAGGGAGATGGCCAACGACTCCGAAATGGGCTTTACCACGGAGGAACGCGCTTGGAGCCTTCGTGCGGCTGAAGGGATTGTCAAAGTCGGGGAGTGGCTACGTGAAGTGGAGGGATGGACTCTGGCGTGGGGGAGAGGAAAGGGAGAAGGCTATCTGCCGCCAGAACCGGGGAAGAGGAAGAAGAAGAAGGAGCGCCAGAAGTCGATTCTGCGGATGGATGACATTACCGAAGAAGACGAAGACAGCCCACTGAGGAGAGGACAACCGCCCAGTCCAAGTCCTGCTGGAGGTTCGCCCGCGGGCGTGATATTGGGTGGCGAAACGCCGAGGACAAATCGTGCAGGAAAGCCTTTGACGCCTATGCAGCTTAAGATGCAGCGTAAGGCCGTGGCTGCCATGATGGAGGATGGGGGACAACCGGTAGCGACACCCCCGATGCAGGAGACCTTCAGATCAATCCCGGTGGAGCCATTGTCAATCAAGACGAACGGATCGTTCACGCCCTCAACTCCTGTCCATCGCCACAAGCAGATCCACAAGGAGGAACCAGAGGACGACGAGGACGAATACGAAGACGTAGACGACAATGAAGAGTACTTTGGATCGCTACCCAAGTCTACTATCGAAAAATATGAAGTCCGTATAGAACAAATTACCGATGAAGTCGAGGAACTTGATGTCGAAGGCCTCAAAGGCAAAGTTTTATGTATGAACCCAGGACCCCCCTCCCCGGTCGCATGTCTAATACTTTCAAGCATACCGAACAGGAATTGATAACCCCCTCACTTCGTCCTCTGCTGTCATCACAGCCACTACCCTTCAGCTCCTCCCACCTCTACACCGCCTGATGAAGATGCTCTCCATCTGGGCTATCCGGCTCGCCGTCCTCAAGATTGTCCCCGTCTTCCTCCGCTGGCTTGATAACGCCAAGAACGCCCTGGATGCGGGTTACGAAGTAATACGACTTCCCGCCATCGTGAACGGAACGCAGAAACTGGACGAAGAGATCTTTGCAGTCATGGCTGAAAATATACAGCAGCGTGTTACAGCAGCCGGGAGGATAATGGACTCTATGCTGGATGCTTTAGAAGGGAGGGAGGACGTTCTCCCCGATAAGTGGATCGGAATGTTGGAGGACATTGAAGAAGGAGTGAGCAACTGGGAGATGGATGCTGAACGCGTTGTGCTCGAAGGGCGACTACGAGAAGTCAGTAGAGCCGAAGAATTCCGTACCGAAATGGAGAAGATGGAGCTTGTCAGGGAGAGTGAACGTGTCGCCGAAGAAGCCCGCGAGGATGAAGATGCCGTCGAAGATGTTCTCGAGAAGGTTGGCGAGATTGAGCGTGGCCTGATGGAGGCCCTTGAAGCGCAGGAGGATGTGCAAGAGGGAATCGAGATCGAAGGGCAAATGGATGCTGCCGCCGACGAGCCTGAGGAGCAGGAGCCGGTTGGATTGGGGCTCGACAAAAGCCTTCTCAAACGGTTACGGGAAGTCCAGGCTACGGAGATCGAAGCAGACCGAGGGAGGCGGTGGAGCCGTAGGAGCCGGGGCGATAGTATCGGCGATGGTTTCCCGTTCACCTCAGGTAGGGGTGGTTTCAGTCCGACAAGTCCGATTGCGAGCCCAGGTCTGGATATGGAACGGAGGAGGAGCGAGGCCGAAAACGCAGCAGAGAAGGAGCAGAGGAGTTTCTTTTCTGCAACGTTTGGCGAGAAACTAAGATCTCCTACAACCTCGGAGAATCCGACGATTGTGGTTCAAGGTTTTGATGTGCCGCTCAGTCCGAGGGGATCGCCCCTAAAGCTGTCTCCAAAGGGATCACGGCGTGGTTCAACTGCAGAACAACTTCCCATTGTTCAGGAAGAAGCGGAGAAGAAAAAGTCTGACGTTGCTGTCCCTATCGTAACTAGTCAGCAGCTCCAGCATGTTATTTCGGAAGCCGGGGAAGCAAGTTCCCCGCAGCTTAAGGAAGACACCGAACATGCAACCGAATCTCCAAATGTGCAACTACCATTACCATCACCTCGAACCCTCGCATTGGAGCTTGACGCCCTCAACCAGGACAGCGAAGAGGAAGACGAAGACGAAGAAGAGCTCGAGGGGGGGACGGAGACATTTATGACGCCTCCTTTGAATGCGGAAGAGTTGGAATTAGGAATTCAACCGCCAGCCGTGCTTCTGAAACAGGAGCTCCCGTCGACTCCTGACAGCACTAGAGCAGCTAGTGAGCAGGGGTCTAACGAGGTGACGAAGGCAGAGTCTGGTGACGAGATAAAGGAACCCATTGAGACCGAGTTAAATGAGGAATGGTTCGATTCTCGGGTCGCAGTTTCAGAGACTACATCGCCGTATGTCGGCGGTCAAGAGAGTGACCATGAGATCTTTCAGGACTCAACCTCGGAGACGGGGAGTTCAGCGCAGTTGGAGCCCTCTCTTTCCACTGCCGATGCGGTTGGAGATGCTAAGGAAGAAGAAACTATTTCGTCGCAAGCCAAAGAAGCTGTACCTGAAGAAACGCTCGTACCAGAAATTGAAGAGTCCAAGACTATCACCGAGGAAGAAAATAACGCGATGGAAGCTGTTGGTGCCCAGAAAGTCTCCCTCATTGCACTTGAACAGACCGAATTTTCTCCTGTGATAGTAGGGGATGTTGAGGAGAAAAATGAGGAGGAGGAGGAGGAGGAGGAGGAGGAGGAAGAGGAGGAGGAGGAGGAGGAGGAGCTTCTCCCCTTGCCAGAAAAAGCGGTATCTGAAGCAACACCTGAACCAGAAACCGAAACGCCTGAGATCGCCATGGCGGAAGAGAGAAATGTGATGGAAGCGCAAACTGCTGTCGCCCAAGAATTCTCAAACACACCCGAGCCTACTGCCTTTGTGCTATCCTCCGTTACTGAAGATAATAGTAGAGATGATACTGCGATAGACATAACACTAGAGGAACCTATGGTCAAGTCGGCTGTTGTCGCTGAAGATATTGGACAAAGTGTGACCGTCGATGATATTGCTGCACCTTTGGACGAGCCTATTGACGAGAAGGTGGAGAAGAAAGAGGAACTCGCTTTTCTCTTGGAAGCTACTCCTGTCGTTCTCGAGAATATTGAAAGCACCGTAGAGGCGGGAGAAGATGAGCAAGAAGAGACGGTCAATGATGTTCCACTTATCGCATCAGAGGAGGTCATTACAATTATGGAACCCGCAATCGAGAGTGAGCACGATGAGGAGGAGGATCCCGCTTCAACTGTCGTTGAGACTACGACTCTTTTGAAATCTGCATCTGAGCCGGCAGTCATTGTCATGGACGCTCACTTCAAAGATGAAGAGGAGAAGGAAAAGGAGAAGGAGGAGAAACAGAAGGTTGTAACTCCACCTACGGCAGAAATTGTTTTCAATCCTCCTGAAACATCTACAACTGAATCTGTGGAGGAGGAAACAACTGTCCCCGATACCACTCGAGACGTCATGGATCACCCCCTGGAAACTACCTATGAGCCTACCGAGCTTGGTACCGTCATCGAGGAAGACGAGAAGTCCACTTCTGAACCGACGGAAGAAGCGGCACCAGCGGGTACGACCGCAACCCAGGAACCTTTATCCAAACCAGTTGTGTCTAAAGCTGTGATTGTCAGCGAGATCGAGGAGATAGTTAAGCCAGAAAAGGAGTCAGTCAGTTCCATACTTTCAGCGCAGGAGCCAGCACCTCCTCTGGAATCCATCCCTGAGCCGACTGAGACCAATACTGTCGTTGCTGAGGATATTGCGGTGCAACCAGCGGAAGCCCTTGCCCAAATACCAGATACAGCCCAACTAGCGGTTCCCGAAGCTGTCATCACCAAAACCACTGAGGATCGCCGTGATGAGAAGGAGGAAACTGCTGTACCTGCCGTTGCTCCCACAACCGCGGCTACTGAAGAGCCAACAGAAAAGCCAGCCCCGGTGGTGCCCAAAATACAGCCCGCACTAAGCATATCCGAAAAGCATGTACTGAAGAAGATAGCTTCTATCGAGCAGATGACGAAATCTGCGACCCCTGCGCCCACAGCCAAAGCCCCAGAGACATTATCACCTCAGCCTGCTAAGGTCTCGAGGGTTCAAGCCGCCAGAATGATGTTTGAGAACTTTGCATCGAAATCGACGCCACAGAATGTAACGCTTCCTCGGTCATTGTCAACACCAGAGCTTAACAAGCCCGCTCTCAAGGCGCGACGAACAACGGTCTCTGATGCTCCAACTCCTGTTTTAACGTCGCGTTCGTTGCCTATCCTTCCGACTTTAGACAGCCAGGACAAAGATATGAAGGTTTCTTCGGAGGCGACAAAAGATCCCACGGTGCTCGCTATTGAGCAGGCTATTGCAGAAATTCAAAGAGTGGCTTCTGGAAGGAGTACGCCTGATACCACAGAACTTGTGGGAGATAGCACATATGTGTCAAAGGAGGAGGTGACCATAAAGCGTCGAGGCAGTGAGCCGGTTTCAACTTCGAGAGCGGTTTCCCTGCCAACTCGTTCAGAGTCTCTTTCTGCTGCCAATGCAATTGATCTCCTACCCTCGATATTTGAGAAAGCACTTGACCTGAAAGATGCACCCTGTTCGCAAGCTCAGAAACCTGTAGCAATGCCACATCTGGAGGACGCCTTTGAGCCGGAAGCAAAGCGATCGGTTGATCGCGATGAAGATGAGGTTCTATCCGCTATTGAATGTGCTTCCGACTACGACAAACTCGACAAAGATGAAGCGATTTACACAATGAATTCGTCTCCGCCGAAATTCGACCACCTGGATAGCCCGAATCTCCCCACTCCACGGTCAGCCGTTGCGAGTAGCCCCGTCACACCTTACCATGGCTATGGTTTCCTGAATGCCTCAACTCCCGCCGGCGACGATTCGTTTGTTGAGTTCGACGACTTTGATACCCAGCCTTTGGCTACCTCAACACCGTATGCGTCTAATCGCGATGCGAGTGGTGTCCAGGAACTTCCAAGCATATCTGAAGCTACCACTTCAGGCTCAAGAGAGGAATACTTCGAGGGTCGTGATGTCTCTTTCGCCGACGCCGCCCCCAAGAAACTTGAGAATAGCCCCCTGCTACCGGATGACCTTGTTGCTAGTCGTTCTCTATTGCCGGATGAGTTTGCTGAAGGGTCGGTGAGATACAAGTCTACAACGGAGCCGCAACCTGAACGAAGGCCGATTCAGGAATTCTTTTCTAGCCCAGAGCAAGCTTCCGAGGTACACTTCTTGTCTAACCAGTGTTCTGTCGAGTACTAACATCTACAAACAGGCTGGCGATTGGACACGTTTGGACGACACTCCGAGCAACATCGTTCTTCCCGAATTGGATGGATCCCATATTCTTTCACCTACCGTTGGAAACAACGAATATTGGAATCAGTCGCCACTCCACCAGACATTTGGCTTGGATAGCAGCCCAGCCGATGCAAGCGACCTTTCTTCGCCTGCAGAGCAGCGACGTTTCGATCGTGAAGAAACTCCGGATTTCGACGTCCCGGCTCAGCCAGCAATAAGATTGCCAAAGCGCATTGTTCAGGGGCGTCAGCCGTACACCAGCTCGGTGACTCCAGATAAACGCCAGCGTCTGTATGAAGAACGGCCATGGCTTGAGAACTCCGCCCCCGGTCGTCAGGAAGAACCTTCCACACCCTTGCGTAACCCTGACGAGGAACTAGACCAGAGAATAAATGATCTCCTCATGAGTCTTCCGCAGAAAGTCAAGCTTACCGCGTCGAACCTCCAGAAACTTAACGAGTTGTCGAATAAGAAGACTCGCGCGATGAGGTCGTTGAATACTTCCCAGTCGAACATTCCAGCGCCGAAATCTGTCGTCTCTGAACGCTCTACCGGAACGCAAGGACACTTCAGAACGTCATCTCGTCGGCATAATAGTATTCAGGGCGACATAAAATGCTATCATCTCCACCGCAGCGATGAACAGCCGCCCATAAAGTTGTACGTCCGCCTCGTAGGTGACTCTAGACTCGTGTGCCGTGTTGGAGGAGGGTGGAGCGACCTCGAGGAGTATCTCAAGGAATGGGCAACCCACCACGGAAGCAAAGTGAGGGCTGTTAGTGAGAACTGTCTCGAAATCCAGGATATTCCTACCTACGGGGGACCAGCAGGCCAACGCACTATCCGCCCAAGTACCAGCAACTCTTCATTACCTAGGTTCGGGAGCCCAATAGCCAGTCCATCCTATAACCCCAACACCAGCCGACCTGGAAGTCCTGTATGTGGAGGAAGAGCTCATCGCGCCGTTTCCCCGGCATTCTCGGTCGTTGCTACTTCTTCCCGCCATTCACTGCCGGCACGTGCACCCTCGCCAGCAATCCGGCGCTCTAATTCCCCAATGCTTCTCCGCCACCGGCGATCCGAGTCACCAGCCCTCCAAGGCCCTACAATCCCTCCCACACTAGGACCGTCCCCCATCATGCGCGGTGGCCACAACGGGACTTCGCAGCGACAGCCCATCACTCCAACCACCAATTCGTTTCCCTTGCACAGACAGGAGCTAACGCCACCATCCCCACACTCTCCCGGGTCAAGACCAACAAGCTCCGGCTCCTCGCTCGGTCTCAGGCGCCAAACAAGCAGATTGTCATTTACGGAGAGCGTCGGCGATGACACGAGACCACCGCTGGGGCTTGCAGGACCAAGGAGCAAAGCCAACAAGAACATGACACCCGAAAGCCAAGCATGGGTGGAGGGAGTGGTCGGGAAGGTACGAAAAGCATCGAACGAGCGATACCGCGGTGGCGGGGCGGGGGCAGGGGGTTTCTACAGCAGCGCCAGCGAACGCGGCGGGAGTGTCAGCGGCTCTAACTACGGCGGGAGTGTATACGGCGAGTATGAAGATGAGCAGCAGCAGCAACATGATGGAGCAGTAGGAACAGGAAGAGGTAGAAGTAACAGCGGAGTCACATCGAGCCCTGAGGAGGCTAGACTGCCGATGCCGAGAGTGCGCGATAGAGGTGCTGAGACGAGGAGGGTATTTTTGAAGAGGGGCGATGGAGGGAGGAGGAGGGGAAGTGCGGGTGGACGGCCAGGAAGCGCTGGTAGGCCTGGGAGCGCGGGAGTAGGGTCATCGGCTATGGGGAGGGGCGCTGAGAGGAGCGGGAGAACTTCGGCGCTGGGATGAGGAGTGCGTACATATATAGGGAAAGGGGTTTCGTTGTTACAGGCTTTTTTCCTTTATGTGTTTTTCCTTGCGTATATCCTTAAGGAAACGGGACGGTGGGGAGACTTCATTGCATTAACTGGATGGAGAGGCGTATATCATTTGCTTTGTATTCCCTTTTGTTTTTGGGGTGTGCATCTTTCCTTTCTGTTTTCTTTTGTTGACGGGGATGGGGATGGGAGGCATGCGGAGGAGTAAACTATGTGCATAACTACTGAGCTGCATTCTGCATTGCACGATAAAGGGGAATAAATAAAGGTTGTGTGTTACCCTTGAGCCGATACGGGATGGTATGTGTGGTGGCCGGGTGGTAAGGTGGGAGATATATATGCAGTTCCGTTCATTCAATGTGACTGCAGTATGTACGGTGCAAGTGATATTTCATGAATACCGTTTACCCTCTCCCTCCAGAGAACATGTACAAAGCAGCTAAGAAGCTGTGTAAGTCCAAAGTGTCAATCAATATTTAATTCTCCGACTTTGGTCACGAATTGGGTGTCTTCCTGACCGTCTTTTATCAATGGCTCCAAGAATGCCGGAACTTGTGGCGTGAAGCTGATAAGTGCGGTTTTGGTCTCGACCGTGTACGAGGGAGCGATCGTTGCCTCGGTTTTCATGATGTCTCTCCGCTTCCAAGAACCCGACAGAAAGCGCTTGTATCAGTTTGTCCTCCCTGGTGCCGGGAGAGATTCCGCCAACTCTGGAGGCGTCGGGGCGGTGGGTGATACCCATAGCTAGCGTACTCCCCGTGTGAGAACGTTGTTGCGGGGGAGGAGCATTTCTCTTCTACTCAAATGACAATGAAGGATGCAAATCTGTAGTTTTGGTACCTAGCTCAGAGACTGCTGCGCCACTGCCGAACGTTGTCAGAGTATCTGAGAGAGGGTGACCAGGCCGAGCACAGCCTCGTTAGTCGAACCACCAATCTCATATCTCGTCTTGTCTCGTTTCGTGTGCACAACTAACGATCACTTGCTTCGCAGCATCCAACCAGCAGACCGAGATTGGTGCACTAAAGGGCTACCGTGGATGTTGTTTTCTACGTGTCCACTAACAGTGGAAGAATTTTGCGGTGGCTGTCGCGATGGACTCAAATCCAGGCTCCTCTTCCGTAGCTCAAATTTGCAGGCACACTTGGATCAGCTCTCGGACTGATGGTGCCAGACGGCTGGGTAGACAGTCGGTCCCGAGCGACTGCTTGCACATGTGCACTTAAAGATTGCTAGTTTTACTCCACGAATCGTACGGAAGCCTACAGCTACTCAGATTCCAGAAACTTTGGAACGCGTTAGGTCTCTGTAGAATAGCTGGCAGAAGTCTGCATGATGTCGGGGATATTTCCGTTATCGATTTAGGCTTTAGCTATGGACAATTCTTCCAAGTAGATAGACATCACTTCAGACTATACTGTCGTGTGACGATTGTAATGACGGAGACAAATGATGAGCGAGTGAGACTGGATGAGGATGAACTGATGCATGATGTGTAGTTACGTGATCTAGACTTAGATGTACCTCTCGGCACTTAGGCTTCAACACATCTATTTCTCTCACATGCTTAGGTTTTCCTCGCCATCAAGGTGAATTGGAGGGCCTATTATGGCCGAATTAAAGATTCTGTCACGTACTTCCTGGATTTTAATTTGCAAAAGATGATCAGGTCATTAATTCGAAGGCCTCCTTTTTAAATTTTCGCAAATTATATGCGTAAAATACATTATAACCAAGTTGCGTATGCATTCAGAAGGGAAAGCAACATCGTCAATCCACAAGTACTACTCCAACCGTATGCTATCAAAAGCGATTCGGTAACAAAATCAATAATGCTGTGGATGCGTGAAGATAAGGATGGCCGTGTCGGAATTTTGGAGGGTTTGGCACACCTTCTCTGCATCGCTGGCCGGTATAGTTACCGCGCTGAACTGAAATTTTAGACCTCTTCATATAAGGAGACAATTGGCCTGCATTGATCGCTGTTAGTCGGTAGTTACTGGAACAAATGCAGTATCGGAAAACTCACAGAATAATTGTGCGGATAGCCTGATCAAGGTCGCACTTGCCACGGAGGTCCCATAAACCACAATCGTCTGAGCCGAATTTGTTAGGTGGGAAGAAGCCAGACACTGCGATAAATTTTCCATCTTCGCCCTTGCCCTTGAAAATCTCCTTAATAATTTTAGGGTCTTGTAGCTTATTGCGATATCGAGGGCCAGGCTCAGACCGACCGAATCTCGAGATTTCTAGACAGTACATAATCATTGCTGCGAATCCGGCAGCGAGTGCAGTTGCTACTGAGCTGCCGGAGCTGGATGGTGGCTGCTGACTCCGTTCGGATTTCTCGTGTGGGAACGGTAACCGCATTCCACGGGCGCTGCCTGGGAAGAAAAATTCTGCGTCTTTTACTGCACGTTCGTCCGCGTAACCACTATCTTTAGCGGCACCGATGCAGATAACTCCTCCATCTTTGCATTTGGCCGGGTATGGCAGGCGTGTGCTGCTACCACTATTATTCAAACCCTGGTCGCTTGCCGCACCGAACATCAAAATCCCCGCCTTGTGTGCGGCCTTGATGGCGTTATCAAGTAGCTGAAGGTTGGGATCAAGCTCTTTAGGGCCTTCTGTATTGTCGGGGATTGTCCAGCTCATCGAGATAATATGGACTTCCTTCTGGATTGCCCAGTGTATCGCCTGCAACATTAGTTTCTCATATTCCCAACTTGACAGTGATTGATGTCACCTTGGCAGCAGAGTCAGCTGTGAACTGAAGATCTCCAGTGTTGGAATGTCCCTGGTGTAATCTGGCAATATAGAGCTGGGCCTTGGGGCAGACATAATGCACAAGGTTGGCCATTAGTGTGCCGTGTCCTGTGGACGAGAAGAAAAATGGGTTTGTGCGAGTGAATGATGGCTGTCGTTCTGTGTAGAACGACTCACCCTGCGCAATGAACTGATTTAATCCGGATCCAGGCTGCATCAAGTCGATTCCGTCGTCAATGATAGCTACCCGCACGTTGGGCGCCGGGTCATGTACATGTGCCGGAATATTAGTGAAGAATGACAGGAACTTGTTCATACTCTCGAACCAGTTATTTCTGGACCGGTTAGAGCAGTCGAGGGAAGGAATAATGCGTGACGTACGACTTCATTGGGTAGCCTCCGGTAGTCCTGGCGTTGTGTGTTTGGTCAGTCGTCGTCTCGATCTTCACATTAGTCTTGACTTTAGGGCAGCTGGTAGCCATACGAGTCTCGAAGTCGGCCTTGTATGATTCTGTTTTCGTCTCTGATTCCACTCGTCGACTGATGAGGACACACACTACCTTGAGCTGATATCGTATGTGTTAGTACAGTATGAAGTCCCAGGGGGCTGAAAGATTCTTACACGCTTCAGTTCTTTAAGCCCATCGCAGCTGGACCAATCTCGTAGTACCGAATGGTTGCCGCTCGACCACAGACGCACCTGCTGTGCATGTGCTGCTGCTTTCTGGAGCACGACACTTGAAATATCGACCTTCTTCCATTCCCAGTCCTCAATTTCGAAGCGATGGAGCCCCTCGATAATTTCGTCAGTATGCGGACATACTTCGTCGTCGTCTACCATCAATCTAATAATCTTCTTGACTCCCTTTTCGTGTAACAGGTCGAAGATGCGCTTGAAATCTTGTCTTCCGGCTCCAGCGCCGGTATCCGTTCTATTATCACTCACATCACCCGAAGTTGCGGAGTTGGCTTTGGTGGAGAATGGATGTCGCGGGATATGAACGTACTGGAGAATGTTCTCGAATTCCAGGCTTTGGAGAAGCGCCATCAGTGCCTCCTCTGAAACGCTGGAATTTTCAGCTTCACCGAGATCAAGCTGAGTTTGGCGTTCTGTAAACACATTAGCGGATTCGTATGCTAGTAGCTCGACGTACTGTTGCTCACTCACCTGGACCTAGAACTGCGCCATACCCGCCGCGCAGTAGACGAATGATTTGATCACGATCTAAGAGATGCATAATCTCGTCCTTCAAAAAGTTTGCGATGTTATCGGATTGAGGAGTATCTCCACCGCCATTTTCGGGGCTATTTGGGCTCTTATCGTCCACGTACGTACAAAGACCGTGGAGGCGATGCTGGTAAACAGAGTGGTCGTCGTTGTTTCTCTCCCTCAGGGCTTTGGGGCACCACAAGAAAACTTTTTTAACCATTCTCAGCTGCGATTCAGTTTCTTCGGTATTGTATTCCGGCACATATTGTGCCGCAAGGTGCAAAACAGTATTTCCTTCGCTGTCGGCTTTGGCTGGGGCACTGGTCGGGCCCCGACTGGCAGTATCGACACGATTGGACGCCTCGAACTTCAGGTTGTTTGAAGTGGTAGTGTTTGTATTCTGAGTCGCCGAAATCAATTGCGAATAGTTGTAGTCGTACTAAGCAAACAGTAAGTGTCTTTTGTTCAAAAAACGAGCGGGGGTTGAGCACAGTATGCTTATCCTCTTCGACATCAGTATCTATGTCAGTACTATTGAATAACGTCAAAAATTTTACGTTATCGCAGTCGCTGATAAACGGCATGATGTGGTGGAGAAGCAAGCTGTCTTCCTTTTCCGCGCCAAGAATTTCCGCCGCTTCACCGGGATAATTGTTGACGAAGAATCTCACAAAATAACGGCTCTCAGTCTTTGCAGCGGGTCGGAGTGCGAGGTGCAAGACCGTCTTTGCTTCGTTGTTGTCGCCGGTATACTTGGACCGATAGAGTTCTGGGTGCTCGTCCATACACCACTTAAAGAGAAACCGGAGTTGCTCTTCGAATCTCTTCTGCTGGGCGTCGCCGAGGATTGCGTGAAGTATTGTCCGACCAGAAGCGTTGATTTTGCCGAGGCTGTTCTTTGTCGAGACCTCTTGTCTCGCGATAAATTCGTCCAATTTTGTCATGATCTGGCTCTCGTCCAAATCTTGGAAATATTTCTTGGTCTTGTTGATTCGTTTTCTGCCGACTTCCTCGAAGTCTTCCAAAAATTGGTCTTGAATGTTCGTGATTGCCCTGGATTCCTTCTTCACAAGTTTCTGCTGTTCTTCCTCTGTATCGGATGCATCGCTTTCGGTATTTAATTCGGTTGGTACGTGACGATTGTTTATCGATATCGATCCTCCTTTAGCTTTGCCGTCAACGTACGCGTCAAGACCGTTGCGTATGCTAATAGTCGGTGATAGGTTCCCATCACGGTTACCATTAACATCTTGAGACTTGCTGTTATCTGAGCTCTTGTCAGTGTTTCAATGCACATAGAGCTAGCTAGGGTACCATACATACATGGGAGACCACCTCTGCGCGTGTAAGTTTTCTTGTTCAAAAAACTGCCCGCGGCCAGTAGATCATCTTCGGCAACCGCCTGTTGGACCGGCTGAGGGAGATTGCGCTCGCCGTGTTTCGCAGCGGCGAGCCTTTTGGCACTAGGGTAAGTGGGCACTGACATAACTAGGGTAATTAATTCCTTTAATGAGAGCTAGAGCAAAGTGCACTTAGAGAAGCATATATACTGGATAATTCACTGGACTGTGCTCTAATACATTAGTTACAACAGTAATCCACGACAGAGCTATTGGCCTTTCGCTTCTGGATGCTACGTAGCTACCCCGCACTCTCAGATCACCGATCAAGCAGCGGCATCAATGAGAACAGCGAGACAGCATGTCGTATTACACCCATCTGTACAAAAAAATGCGGCTAGAACTTGCAGAAATGTATCTTACATTCGTATCCCCTAAACCTTAACTTCCTTCCAACACGTCTATACAGCCAATTGATCGAACATGCGATGCGCCCATTTGCACACCCAGTAGACTAGAAAGACAGTAGGAATAATAATTCATCCGGGCCCTGTAGTTTAGCAGGGTATAAGTTTGCTAGTGCTAGCCTTGTCAAGGTACTTTGAGTAGGCCAGCCTCGTCGGGTATCAGCCCCACCCACGACAGGGCGGATCGAATCGCGTCTTGGCTGGTCATGTCACGGACGGGCTAAATCCTTCACTGGGCCAGCACACAGGTGCATTATTGGGGTCTTCACAGCCCCGAATCTGTTTGCTATGGTTGAGGTGATAAGGCTTAAAGAGCTGGTTGGCCGGCATGGTTGCCTAAAGTCAGATTTAAATTTCATTCATCTAATGGCAGCGTCCCCTAGGCCCTCTTATACTATCCAACGACAAAAACTGCAGCAATGGCATATGAGACGCAGTTTTCGATTCCACTTTTTGATACCGGCATTGATGGGTCCGCATTTCGCTGCTCCAACAACCAGGGGGAGATGCAACGGAAGCACATTGCACAGCGAAAGGACTCCGATCTTATGGTTCAGGCCGACTTGCTTAGTGTCGTTCACGGTACACTTACTCCAGATGGAGACCCGGCGACTCTAATTGTCACGGACTTTTGCTTCGTTGGCTCACGCTCTGGGGGAAGGCGGTTTCGAAAAGCGCTTATCGAGATTGGCTTTGGCCACGATGACCAGCCAATCGGTAGTTATCTCGATCCTATTGTCCGCCAGATCGCCCCAAATGGGACATTTGATTTTGATCCATCGACGGAACAAAAGGAAACAACAATCTTCACCAACATGACTGCAAGCACAAAAATGAGCCTAGCTACGATCGGTATCGGCGCTGGGTTTGAAAGGAGGAAGACTCACGATCTAAAAAAATACACTAGGATGTGTGGTAGGCCCTGGATTGCGGAAAGAACTGGCGGCGAACAAAACACAGCCCGATGGCACGTTTGGGAAAACGAGATCGCAAAGAATGGCATTCCTAACTTACTTCGGACAGCAGTTTTGGTCAGTCCACGCACGGACGAAAGATTCCGGGCCCAGTTCACAATCTCGGCTGAAGTGGACATGCGGTATTCCATCGGCGGTTCCATTAGAAAGGTTTTGGGAAAGGCTGTAGTGGATCCCGTGTATTTTGGAGCCAAGTCTAAACGAAAGGATATGGGCCTCGAGCTGCATGGTTTGGACACTGACAACATGGCTGCCTGCGATTTAGATGCAATCGGCCTGGTAGAGGTGAGATTTCTTTCTCTTTCCATGAATATGGGCCTGGAGTGTTTCTGACTAAAGACAGACTGTGACAGAGGCTTGGGGTCGTATTGGTTGAGAGAGGTTACTCGGGTGCTAGAAGATATTTAGGAGCGAGTTACGAATATGCTCTTGCATACAAGTTGTTTGCGCGTCTGTTCTTTCATGGTTCTGCGGTGCTGGGGTATTCTTTCACATGCATTTAGTTTTAATCTACTTAATCATAGATGCGTGTGCAAACCACCGCTCAATCACATTTGAGTGAGTCTTATCGTCGATTGTTTGCTGAATTCTGTAGCACAAACTCCCATAGTTGTGAGTCCTATGATCGACCTTTCCATGCGTGATATCTCGTTAGTCGAGAAACACTCCAATGCCGCTGCAACTAAAATCCACCTGGCACTTCCGCTGCGGCTCACCTGCCACCACTGCATCACATTTATAATTAAGCAAGTGTAGCACCCCTAATCCACTCTCCACCCCCGCAGCCCCTCACTAGCATCTTCCGGAAATTCTTATCCCCTATCATGTACCCACAACTCCTCTCATTAAACCAAGCCAGATAATCGATATGACCTCGCCAGACGACTTCGGCCTGAAGCTCCTTGTAAAACCTAGCTGTCTGAGTGCTGACGTGTCGGGTCATAGATTGGAGTAGTTATGGCCTTTTATCTAGTTATTCGAATATATTCTAATCAACATAGTGTAATTGCTGTCCATGGAGTGAATGGCCACTATACTAGGACCTGGTCTAGTAATAAAACGCTCTGGCTCTCTGATGTCCTGCCTAACCGCATCCCCAATACTCGGGTGATGTCATTCGGATACCGCTCGAATCCAAGAACAGGACTCGGACTTGTGGATGCTGAAGGTCTTCGCCAGATCGCTCGCGATCTGCTTCAACAGCTTCAAGATATGAGGACACCTAAGACAGATTTCGATGAGGTTTGTAGGTTCGGTCAAGTAAGCAGAGGAAGTCTGATATTCGGTATCGATAGGGCGTCCCAATCGTTTTCATCGGCCACAATTTGGGTGGTGTGGTGATCAAGGAAGTAAGTAGCCTCATATTTACCTCAAAGTCAAAAAGTAGCAGTTAGGTAATACCATGATTTAGTTGCTCTGGATAGCGAATAACGAGGCTACATACTTGAGGATTGCAGCCCATACGACACTGGTGGTACGCGAGGAATATGAAAGACGGCACTTTCTGGTTCTGATGCAAGTAAATTAGGTGCTCTTTGGAACTCCTCTCGATTCTTGTCCATGGGTCGATACGGTGTTTAATATCACATTGGCATCAACCGAAGAAGAACCCTTTATATTTCATCGTCGAGAAATATTGAATTCAGCCATCCGAAAGGGCCCAGGTGCTGTGGTTGCGGCATCTGCACGTTTCCATAATTTAGCCGATCAGTATGAGGTTATCAGCATCTTCGAAAGCAAACCTACTCCTTTTGTGGGTAATGTGGTATGTTAATTGCCAGATTGCAATGTTGGCCTTCTGTCATGTGCTAAACATTGTGCCCACTAGGTTTCAGGCGAGTACGCAGCAATGAATCAGCTTGGTGACCGATATACCAAGTTTGAACGCGATACAGACCATCTGAGGCTTTGTCGGTTCTCTACAGAGTGCGATAAGGTGCTCGACGCATTGTGTGAGAAGCTTGGCGCTGCTGCTAGTGGCCCTATAAGAGGTGTGTGTTTCACTCTTCCCTAGCCACAAAGTTGTAGTAATAAGTCGCCTACGTAGATGGCCTGTATGAGTACCTGGAATGTCGACTAATTATAACAGCTTTATACCCCGAAATTACAAACATCCCCATCGCACCGCGCACACCTGGCACTCTCGAGTGGTCGAAGAAGATTTTGGCTCAGTCTGCTCCTATTATCCACATTTTTGGTCTGCCAGGAAGCGGGAAATCAGTACTGGCGACCCATTTGGCCAACCTGGCAAGCGAAAATAACACAGATACTATACTTTCGTTTCAATTCAGTCAGCTTGACAGTCGCCGTGAGACCTCCAATAATCTACTGCTATCCTTTCTTCGCCAATTGCTCTTCAAATTGAAGAACCACTCAATCTTCCAGAGCAGCTATGTGGGTTCATTCTACGAGGAAGTCTCATGGCACGGTAGACGGACGCTTGTGGACCTGTGGGGCCTATTTCGAGCGATACTTGCGGCTCTCCCTGATACGAAGTTTGTATGCATCGTTGATGCCATCGACGAGTGTGATGCTACAAGGAACCAGCTGCTGGACAACATCGTCAGACTCCAAGAGCATATCACGACCACGTGCAAATTCATCATCATCAGTCGCGCGGCTGAAGATATCCGCTCATATTTAAAGGAATACCCTGCCATTGATTTGGACGCGGAAGACAACATGAAGTCTGACAAGGAGATTTTCATAGACCAACGGACACAAGAATGCCCAACAATTAGCCATATTGCCGATGGCCTGTGTAGCCTAGACGTGACATTTCTTCAACTGGAACTAATTATAACTATACTGGAGGACTCGCCCTCATCTACACTGGAACCAATATCATCCAGTCGGCTGATATCCGAAAAGCTGGACTACTTGCAACTATACAATCATCTACCTCGCAACATCCAGCCCGCGGATCGAAACTGGTTCTCGAAAGCGCTATCGTGGATCGTGTTTGCTGTGCGGCCGCTGACAGTCTACGAGCTTGCAGTGGCTATCGCGATTAACTCAAACCCTAGCTTCTCTTCGGTGGCTCAAATCGAAAAGCATATCCGCCCAAACATGATGGATGACCTGCAGCGCACACTTGGCGCGCTTGTGAAGATCGAGAATAATGAAGTCCACCTCGCGCATCGCACTGTCAGAGACTTCCTTGTTGAACATAGGGGATTGCCATCCGAGCTCGACTTTGGCCAAGGAAACTCACAGCAAATTCATGCCCAGCTCGCCTCCACCTGTCTTCGATACCTATGCTTTAATGATATCTCGACAGGCCAGCAATATTATACCCGCGTTGGCCCTCAGCTCCGGCTACAACACCCTTTCCGATCGTCACGCGGTTTCGAGTTTCTGGACTATGCTATCCTCCATTGGGCGATGCATGTCCGACAAGCTCCCTCTGACAAACTTTTGGATCAAGTGCTGGGCTTTTTTCAGAACAGTACGGCGATGCAGTGGTGGTCAACAGTATATTGGATGACCAAAGCTCCTAACACAACCCCAGAGCCAGCATGGGACGTCGACTCACCATTAACAGTTATGGCACATCTTGGATTTGCCGAAATAGTGGAGGAACTCCTAAAGAACAGTCCTGAGCGCTACCCACCTGAAAATCGGAAAAGTGCACTTGGTATGGCTGTTAAGGAGGGACATGCGACCGCAGCAGCAACCATTTTGCAGACTGGTGGCTTGGAGCTTGAAATGGGCGTTTTAGCACTAAAGAAGGCTTGTGAATTTGGACGTGAATCCGTAGTGAAGCTGGTGCTTGACTTTTGGAAGGAAGATAGGACTGCCTTGGAGCTTAATACTTGCCTCTGCATTGCAACAGAATATGGGCAAGCGAAAATAGTCCGCCTGCTCGTTGATGCCGGTGCTGATGTCAACACAACCAACTCCGCCGACAACGCTCAGCCGCTCATACTCGCCGCTGGGCGGGGCTACGAGGCTACAGTGCTAGAGCTTCTAAGGGCTAAGGCTGATGTGGAGGCACGACATAGTGGCACTACGGCCCTACAATACGCTGCCAAATCCGGCCACCTTGCTGCGTTGCAGGCACTTCTATATATCGGAAAGAGTAGTATTGGTACGACCACGTCGGACTCCAAGGGACAAACGGCTCTCCACTTGGCCGCTGAGGCTGGTCATGCAACATTAGTCCACGAGTTACTCGAAAATGGAGCCGATAAGGAATTGGTTAGCACTTTGTGGGATTTCAGGCCACTTCACTGTGCTGCTTGGAGTACGCCTCTCTTATGCATCATACTCGCGCTTAACCCTGCTGACTAAAACAGAGGGACATGATGCAGTTATCCAAACCTTGCTCGACGTTGGCACTGAAATATCGCCGCTCGACGATGAGGGTTTTACGCCGCTCGCCCTTGCCTGTATGAAGGGTCATCTGAAATCCGTGAAGGTCCTACTTTCCCATGGTGCCGATGCCGAGTTACCGGCGATTGCTCGAAATAGCAGAAGATCACTTCATTTTGCCGCCGAGGAGGGATATCCTCATCTAGTACGTGCATTGCTGGAGTCGGGGGTGTCAGAGGACCCAGTAACAAAACCTGGAAAGGAGACACCTTTGCACCTTGCTGTAGGAAAATCAGACCGTCTCGAGGTGGTTAAGACGCTTCTCGAGTACGAGGTGAATGTCAACAAACGGCGACTCGATGGGGCTTCCGCTCTCCATATTGCCGTTCGCAGCGGAGATCTTGATGTAGCCGAAGCTCTTCTTAGAGCTGGGGCGGACTTTACTGCCGTGGACTCGAAAAATCAATCGCCACTACATGTTGCTGCAAAATGGTGTGCAATTGCGACAGCTGCAGAGATGGTAGATCTGCTCGTCAAGCGGGGCGCGGACGTCAACCAGTTGGATGAAAACCAGTTAAATAATACGTATTTGCTTTCTGCAATAGCGAAGAACCGACTAGATGACGTCAAGTTCTTGCTTGATAAAGGTGTCAATCCTAGCACTGCCAACTCCGACGGATGGTCAACACTGCATGTTGCAGCCCGAAACGCAGAAGCGGAGGTGTTAAAAGTGCTTCTGACTTGGGACGCCGATGTGTCGAAGGTGGATCAAAATGGATGTTCTCCACTATTTCAGGCGGCTGCATTGGGATCCACGGAAAAATTAAAACTTCTGCTGGAATATGGTTGTGATCCTAACCTCCCCGACAAGTTTGGACGATTGCCTTGCGATGTTGCCCACTGGCCCGAGGTTCGGGTTTTACTTTCGCCAGCTGCATACAATCCCGAGCCGGAAGCCGTTTGCGCGCTCTTCTCTCATGTGCGTCATAATATTTGGCCAGAATGGCGCTGTTACGTCGACACATGTAGACGGCAGCTGAGTGATGAAGTTTTCTATCGTAAGTACCCCCTTACTTAACTAGAAGCTAGCTGCTTCAGAGCTCTGCACTCGCTTATGCCAATCATGATGCTTAGATTGCTGCCTTTGTGGCAGAAGTAGCTGTAGCTCGTCCCGCTGCTTCGATATTTGCGCTGATTGTCGTTTAAAAGGCATCGGATGTAAGAAGCACATCTTACGAGCACGCTTTTATAGTGGGGGTATGCTATCTTTCGAGGAGCGTTCTCCGGCAATTCGAAATTTTGGGTTGCCGCTGGCGGAAGAAGATTTACATCAGAGTGAGCCAGCTGCAGAAACAATCGAAGTTGGAGAGGTGTATGCGGATTAATTGCGATAAGGAGATAGTAATGTTAATAGCTTTGCACATGCGCATGAATATTCGCGTTTTTTATTTATCTGGGTGTTGAACATGATTCGAGGTATTGTACAGGTACTCAGCACGATACTTCCAATATCTTACGTCACAATAGCCCCATCCGAACAGATTTTTGTTAAGGTTTTCACCCACTCTTGGGCTTTCGGTATTGAAAATTCTGTCAAAATACAAATCTCATCTGAACCATTGCACTCGTTACGGTATACGGTATGGCTGGAGGTCTGTCCAGAGGGATGAAGCTTCCCTTTGTAACTTGTATTATCTGTGTTGTATATGCCAATATGATAATTTGGATGTTGGAATGATCTTTTGCAAAGATGCGGTGTACACTATGGTACAAAAACGTACCTTGACGTACGCGTCTAAAAAAAATTAGGTAGAATTTTCTACCATTTATCACCATATCACCTAAGTAGGTATTAATTATACATATAACGGGTTACTTTCGCGGGGTAACCGTTTCGAAGTTTTTAGACTGGTAACCTTGGGAGCTCGCTGAGTTACACGTGTAAAGGAGCCGAAGGCAAGTTTGGGCTAACCCTACACGGGTTTAATTAAGTGACAACTTTGCATTTATTTATATTGGACTTTATTGCTTGATTCCTTCTATGTCGTTTGGTACAAACAGGCGTCCACTTGTAACAATATTAACGGATACTCGTGTCAGGGCTGTAAGACCTAAAAACATGGCAAATACGACTGTTTTAGTACCAGCGAGTGATGATTGTGCAAGCGAAGTGTGTAGACATATCTCTTCTTGATTCTTTCACTTCGTGTGGGCTTACTCTCTCGCTCTTTATTTCCATCATCACGGCTCGAGCCCCTCCATAAACAGGTATCAATACCTAGTTTAGCCGGAATATCATGGTGCTATAAACGCTAGGTGCTGTAAACACCAGTTGGCCAGGGTTCGAAACTGCAGGTTTGTGCTGTAAACACCAAAGATCACAGCTGCTATAAATATCGAGGTTTGAAACCTTTTTCCCGTTTAAACAAGCAAAAGGCAAATCTTTTTCCTCACTATCAATACTTAGCTAAGCGTATTTAGTCGGAATCCTACTCATCGGGGACTCTGGGTATGACAGCCTAACGTGCGTAAAGTAGATACCGTAGAAATTCGCTTATCCAGCAGCGTACTGAGTAACTAAGCCCATACAAGCGCTTTTCACACATAGAGACACGGGGGACAAAATGGAGCAAAGAATGAACATTACAGGTTTTGAACCTTGGTGTTTACAGCACCTGGAGCTGGCGTTTGTAGCACCATGCACTACCGAGTAAACTAGGCATCAGTTCTTATTATTGAAAGACTTGGTCCATAATCAATGGCAAAGCCGTCCGGTGCTGTCAATTAGTAGTGACCATGCTTCCAGCACTCCACTACCCAGAAGTGAGAATAACTAATCGCATGAGACACGTGGAAGCGGCTGTGGCTTTCCACTACGTAGTGAATTACTCGAAGTCGAGTCCCTGCCCTACCCTACTGGTAGACATGTATCCTAAAACCTTATAATCACGAAAACCCGAGATAGACCGCCAACCGTTGATTGAATGGGACTACGATGCTTACGTAGGAGAGCAAAAACGAACCGTAGGTTTCTCGCCTGTGGCCTGACGTTTATAGACTAATTAGAGTAGACACTGTGGACCGTTGTAATTGGTGAAAACGCATCTACTGTACCGAGCATAATGATTCGTACGTCATGCATCACAATCGCTCTGTCCGTAGATGTAGGGGTACGTTATATAGACGCCACGAAGGAAAAAATATATTCTCAGCAGCAGCTTTAGGTTCTTTTTCCTAGATCTAAATACACATGTAAAATTTCCACTGGTAGAGAGCCTTTCGCTATTGACCTCAAGCAATCACCAAAGGAAATCCCAAATCCAACTCAATTACTCCTGTCCGTTAGAGCCAAAATTTCAAGTTGCACGACCTCCGATTTACAAAGAAAAGATGTTACAAGTGTGTGGATTTAAAATAAAAAGCGTCACGGCTGGCAGCTCGTCCGAACCATTATGCTCGGTACAGTACAAGAACCGAAAAAATATGCGCAGGTTTCTAGTCTGTGGCCATGGTGTTTATAGCACTATTTAAATAAGACTGCAAGTTTTGAACCTGCTCCCTGGTGTTTATAGCACCACACTCCACCACATTCAGCCAGCTACGCCGAGTGCTCTAATATGTATTGAGTTCGTGAAAAGTGGCCAATTCGTGAATCATTCTCTAGTTCGGGAACTGGGCAAAATGTTTGCAAAAGTTCGCAAACAGGATGGGGCGTCTATTGTTAATTACTTTGATTCGGGCTATTATGACTAGAAATGTACTGTACTACTACCAACGGGGCCAGTATCGACCTTTGTGCAAAGAAGCGCAAAAAGGCGACCACAGGTTTCCGGCCCCCGTGGCCCTGGCGTTTATAGCACTGATTAGAATAAAAACTGCAAGTTTCGAACCTACACCGTGGTATTTCTAACACCACACCCTACCAGCTACGCTGAAAGATCGATTGTTGATCTACTGATGTTGTCGGCTAACATGGCCACCTAATGTACCTCTACCAAAGGCCGAATTGGCTGTTGGTGGAAGCGCATGTTCAAAGTACCGCAAAAAATTGACACTAAGCGCAAATTTGGAGCTTGCTGCTGCTTGGTGATTCAAGCACAATTTAAATAAGGCATTGCAAGTTTTAATCCTGTGGCCCTGGGTGTTTATAGAACTAATCAAGTACTGCATTTTCGAACCTGCATCCTGTTGTTTCTAGCATTATGTTTAACTGGCTATGCTGAGGAAATGCTTTAGTTTATCCATTAATTTTGATCCTGTGAATGTACTACCGTCAACGGCTTGATCAACCATTGGTGGAAGCGCATTTATAATGAAGAGCAAAAAGCGACCGTAGTTTTTGAGCCTGTTGCTATGGTATTTATAGTGCCAATTAACACTGCAAGTTTCGAACCTGCATCGATGCATCCTGATGTTTCTCGCACCATGTGTAGCCAGCTAAGCTGAGAGATTGAGAAATCGTTTCTTGCTAATTGCATTGATTCCGGCCATCATGACCCAATACAAACCTTTCAACCTCAAACCGTGAAATACATACATCACAATGGTATCTCCACCCCCCCTAACCTCCATTTTATAGTCTTCATCCTACCCTGCTCCCCATCTACTGCTTGAGCTGCGCTTTAACCCACCCCTCCAATCCACCCTGTACGAAAACCTCTTGTACATTCGGCGGCAACTCACCAACCTTTATCCCCCATGTCCTCCCACTCTTTTCCGTAACTTTAACATAACTCCTCTCAACATCCCACTCCACTTTCCACCCCGTCCTTCTAGTGAGAACCTTCTCCCCCCCAAACTCCTCCCTCAACCTCGTCACCAGCTCCGGTACCTCCACCGTCATCAGTGCATTATTAATCGAGTTCCTCGAGAAGATATTTCCAAAGCTTCCCGCAAGAACGAGTTTAATCCCCTTCGCCAGCAGGGCAGTGGCTGCCTGTTCCCGCGAGCTGCCGGTGCCGAAGTTGTAGCCGGAGATTACGATGTCGCCAGGTTGGACGAGGGATGGGAAGGAGGCGTCGTAGTTCTCCATTACTACCTGTGCCATGGTTTCCCGGGTCACATTGTCTTGGTAGGTGTACTTGCCCGGGTAGATACCGTCAGTGTTAATGTTGTCGGCATCACAGAAGATGAGTTCGCCGGATATGGAGGAGGGGAAGCCGGGGAGGACGGAGGTTTTGGATTCTGTCTCTGGTGTTGATATTGGGGTGGAGGAGGCGGCGGCGGAGGCGGTGGTGTAGGAGACGGTGGGAGTGGTGGGGTTGTAGGTTCCGGGCCCTGCAATGGCGCCCTTGATGGCGGAAGCGGCGACGACTTCAGGGGAAGCAAGGTATGCGAGTGCGTCGCGGGAGCCCATGCGGCCCTTGAAGTTGCGGTTGGTGGCGGAGATACCGACTTCGCCGTCTTTCAACAGGCCTGTACCGAGGCCGATGCAGGGGCCGCAACCAGCAGGAAGTGGTTTGGCGCCTGCGTTGACGAGGACTTGCCAATCGCCCGCCTTCTCTGCGGCTGTTTGTTCTAGCGACGAGGCGGCGGCGATGTAGAATTCGACGCTAGGGGCAACCTTTGCATTGGCACCTTGGGAACGGAATACAGACGCTGCTGCGCCGATGTCGGAGGCGCGCGAGTTGGTGCAGGAAACGAGGTATGCCTTCTGGATGGCGATATTTTGCTGCTCGAGTTCCGAGAGTGGGGTGGCAACCTTGACGCTGTTGGGGCCGGCGACGAAGGGGGAGAGGGTGGAGAGGTTGAGGGTTAGGGTTTTTGCATAGGTTGCTTCTGGGTGTGCTTTGATTGCGTTGAGGGAGAAGAGCTCCTCAATACGGTCCTTGTTGAGACGCGGGTGGGTGGATGATAGTCTGCTTTCATGCTCATAGGCCTTCTGCTCCATCCATTCTTTGAGGACATTGTCCATGGGAAAGAGTCCACTCAGCGCACCCCACTCCGTAGTCATATTTGCGATTGCTAGCCGGTCGTCAATCTTGAGTGACTGCATTGTTTCCTCCGAACCGGTAAACTCAATGGCATGGTTGAGGACGTCGTCATTATTGAACAGCCCACACAGCGAAACAATCACGTCCTTCCCCGAAACACCCTTCGGCAGCACACCCTTCAGCTCCACACGAGCCACAGGAGGGATCTGCCACCACGTTCTCCCCGTAGCCCAAATACTTGCCGCATCCGTCCTGACCACAGGTGTACCCAAACACGAGATTCCACCATACATATTGGAGTGCGAGTCACTGGCGACTGTAAGGGTTCCCGGCCACGCATAGCCCTCCTCGACCATAATCTGATGTCCAATTCCTCTTCCGGCGGGGTAGAACACAATCCCTTGCTGCTTCGCGAAGTCTTCAATGTTTTTGTATTTCCTCAGATTCGCCTCAGACTTGTTTTGCACGTCGTGGTCAAGGGTGAGTACAATCTGCTCAGTGTTATCGACCTTTGTCGCACCGATCGAAAAGAACTTTGTTGCCACAGGCCATGAGTTGTCGTGGGTCATGCATTTGTGTGGTTGAATTGAGACGTAGTCGCCCGAGCGTACGAACTTGTCGACAGGGAGGTCTTTAGAGAATCGCTGGACGACCTTTTCAGTAAGGTTCTGGCGGGGGCCAGAGTCGGTGGTGAGGGTGGCGAGGGAGCGGACGAGGCGGAAAGAGGTAGGGGGTTGGAAGAAGCTCTGGATCCGAGGTTGGCGGAGGTGCTGGAGTCGGGAAGAGGAGAGACGTGCCTGATCATGCAGTCAGCAATGAAGGTGGTACTAGCACGAGATTGAGTCACACCAAAGCCATTATGACCGTTGCAAGGGAGAGAACGGTCAATTGGTGGTTTGGAAGAGTTCGTGGTCGTGTGTTGGGTGTTGGTAATGGAATTCGTTTGTGCGGCTGAAGGAAATGCTGGGGAAGGAGGTCACGTGCTGACAAGGTTGGCTAGTGTGGCCAGATAAGATGAGATGGATAAGTGTGGGGTCCAACATTTTCTTCGTTAGCTCCTCACCACTTCAGTCCCTTATATTGCTCAGTGCAGTCAGTTCACTCTCCCTCATATAACTTCCCCCAATTCCCCCAATTCCCCCTTCACCAACCATCAGCTAATGATGCCCTCCCGAGAAAACGTCTAGCTACTATTTCGGCGCTGGCCTCGCCGCGCTCCCGCACTCCGTCCTCGAATCCGCCTCCGCCGCGATCCTCAACCACGAAAACAGTAGCGTCGGTATAATCGAGCAATCGTCACCTCGGCCTGCTTCAGCCTCGAAGCGCTTCACTCCATCCCCATCGACGGCTCCTACACTACGTTCTGGGCGCAAGGCGGGTGGGTACAACCCAGTTCTCAGCCTCTCTCTACAACCTCGGATACTGGGTTCAAAAAACACTCGATGCCAACTATGGAGACATCGCAGAACTCGCCGCTGCTTTCAAAGTTCGTACGAATTTCGGAAAGGACCGTGAACTTTCCTGCTTTCCTCTGCTTTCGCAGCGTCTCTTCATTCCCAGCCAGTCTTCTTTCGCACCGTATAATGTGCATTGAATCTCGTTTCAAATTTACACTGGGCGCGTTTATGCATACGGCAGTATGATATTCTTTATCTATCTTTCTATCTTCTATCGACAGCAACTCTGGTTTCACTAGGAGCTAGTTGGAGATAGTTCTTGAGTGCACTTGGAGACGGGAGCTAGTTGGGGATAGTGCTCAAGTGCACTTGGAGATGGATGCACTGGGAAACGGTACTCGAGTGTACCTGGAGATGGTGCTCGGATGCACTTGGAGATGGTGCTTAAGTGCACTTGTAGATGGGATCTGGGTGGAGATGGTTAATCTGAGCTGGCTGGGAACATCTGGAGATGGTAGAGATGGACTTACCGGGAGCTAGCTGGAGACGATAGAGATGACTCGTCGGGAGCTGGCTGGAGATGGTCGGTCTGAGCTGGCTGGGAGCATACTGGGGAGGATGGACTCACTGGGAGCTGGTTGGAGACGGTCGATCTGAGCTGGCCGGGTACTGGCTGGAGACTGTACAGATAGACTCACGTAGAGCGGGCTGCGATGGAAAACGCTCATTTAAGGTTCCGTTAGACGATCCCAGCTAGCGACTAGCCTCCGAGTCTATCTATGGAACACAAAGGTTCCGTTGGATAGATTCCTGCCAACTCCCGTCTCGAAGTGCACCTGAGTACCGTCTCCAAGTGCACCTAAAAAGATAGATAGAAGATAAGACAATCAAAATAGCGCTATGTATACTCCTAGAGCTTTCTGCGCTAAAATTCCCCGGTCGGTGAACCTAAAGTTTCACGGGCTGGTGAATCTAGAGCCCGAGTTTCCCGTGCTAGTAAACTTAATACTGATCTGAAGCCTTGCCCGCTAGAAAGATCTCCAGAGGTCCTCGGGAAAGCTAGAAGTATCTCAGCGCTTTCAAAGTGGCCCCGAAGATATCAACCGGTTTCAGGCTTTCATGCCGGTGCAAGCCCGAAAGCTTTCCGAGGGAATTTGCGATGGAGGAATTGGTGGTGGAAGGGTGGAGGGGGAAGGGAAGGGGTAAGTTAAAGGGGTTACTTGTTTTGCGTGCATTGCGGGTGCGGGATTTGCATTATATATTTTGAAGCGCGGGATAGATGGAAGAGCTTGATATATCGTGGGTTCTTTCTCAGTCGGCCTAGAGGTCGAGAACCATGGTGCGACGCTTAGTATACAGAACAAATGCATTTGTTGAAAGTAACCACTTTGTAAATACTCTCATCGGTCTGTCCCTTAACCATCACCTCTCCCCAATCCGTACTAAGTATTCAAATCTATACTTAAATACGTATCCATAGACGTCACCTGCAACTGGAGATAGAACTCTTACCTTACACGCCTTCACTCGTAACAATATGTGGAACCTATATTGCATAAATAGATCTCAGCCTTCGTATGGCCGGAGATTGCTGCTGGGCTGATAGGTATTCAGCCGTAGATGAGTACGTACACATTCATATTTGTATTCCCGTATATATATGGCCTTGTGTGGCCCTCTCAGATAGTACAATTAAGCTTCGCTAGCATCACTATTTCAACAACTACCATAAGTATACCATTTAGATACCCAAAGTACGGCGGTCCGGAATGGCCAACCGCTAATTCATGGCAAACTAGGAAACACTTGGTGATACTACATGATATCCGCACGCTTCCGAGTCCAAATGATGAACAGCCTACATAGTCCCGGTCCACATCTCAGAACCCGTCTGCGAAACTAAAGTCTTGTTCATCGTTTTTAATGTCCAATTACAAAAACGCTTTTAATGGGAGCATGGAATTTGGTGTAAGCCATGTGTCATGCCCTTCTCTCAATGATTTCCTTACCAGAGACTAACGAACGGAACTAGCACATTTCAGAGATGTTACCATCGCTCTAAGGCCATCTAAGACGCTTCGAGATGCTCAATTGAATCATTGAATCATGAAACGACTTATCGAGATTAGCCGGAATGCGAAACAGCGGACCAATCCAAACGACTTCTAAAAACCCTCGCTGCCGCCGCATACAAGGTCTAGCTCCATAGACTTCAATTTCCATAGGCTCCGGCGAAAAGTAGCCCAGCGGGGCAGGCACGCATCAGAGCGATATGCGAGTAAAAAAGAGACAAGGACAGAGAAAACAGAAAAGCGATTGATCATTGATCATTGTCGGTGATGATTGTATAAATGGGGGAGAGATGAGGCACGGCTCTAAGAAACTAGAATACTCCTAGATTAAACTACTTAAGGTGCGGCTCGGCGGGTGATCTACGACGCTAATTACTTTTGGCCGTGTGATAATATGCCTAGCGTAAATGATAACAGCGTAAACGGAGGCAAGAGCGGAGTATCATCCAATACAGATGAAATAGAGATGACGATTGATGTCAAGAGACGAGAGACTGATGATGACAGAGATCGATGTGATGATTAGATGGAGATTAGATAGATCCGAGCGGGATTCATCCTTTCATGCGTTTAGTGTGGCGTAGTAACATTTACACGATCGTGGTGTCGTTTGAAGCTTAAATGAGAAAATGTCGTTTTATCATAGTGAGGTGGTTGTTTAAACCCCACTCGCCTGACACCACGAAGATCATTCGGTGATTTCGAATTCACGATGATTTCACGGTAGTGGCAAAATCACCACCACGACGCGGTGGTATCAAAGTCACAGCGTAGTAGTTATCGTGTCATATGTTGTGTCACGCGAGTGATCTTATGTGCATCGCTGAAAGAAAGCATCGCGAGATTTTCGTCTTGGTATTGACAAGCGGGGAGCCTTCGCAGATACAGTACGGAGTAGTCACTTTTACCTCTTAGAATTGCATAGAGTAGTTTTTCTCTAACATCACGTGAGTGAGTTTGTTTGTTTGTAATCATTTTGCATTCGGCCGCTAGCGGCCATGGCATTTATATACAGAAGACCCTATAACCGCTTCCGCGCAAATTAAAACTCTAAAGACCCCCAGAATCTAACAAAACCCGAAGCCCCGAAATTAAACCCACACAGCAAAGTCGCAGCCAAAGCCCCCCACATCTCCCCCATAACTTCTTGTTATCTCGGTCACTCCCTAAGTGCAGTAACTTTTCCAGTACGGACCGGCTAAAAGGTGGGTGCTGCTCCAAACTCCAGACACAGCCGAACTCCCCTCCTCCATCAATGGGCATAGCTTCCCAAAGACTTGCATTTAGTGCTTGACCCCCATTCCTTAAACCCTTCTAATCCCGATTAGTCGCCGCCAAATTGTAATCCTCGCCAAGGCTTTCCGCAGGGTCTCATTGAAGTTATCGCAGTGGAATACCCCAACCGGCCGAAAGGCCAGCGGATCGTGGGTCCGGAGAAGAGTGCTCCCTAGAACATTCATGGCGCGCAGTTCATCATAGGGCTAACGGGTCGGGGGGGCGGATGGTGATATTATCGTAAGGTCTGGTCTCTCAGAATTCTCTTCACTGAGCCCGATTTGTCGTTAAATACTGGCGTAAAACATTCGAAAGAAGGCGAGTGGCCCTAGAAGAGGGACTACCGATCGACGTCGATGCTGAGTGGATTTGGTGACGAGGTACACTCTGTTTTCGACCTGGTAACGTACTGGCAGAGCGGACACACACAGAGAAAGTCATGATGAAGCCAAAGTAAAACCCCGCTTTGCCCCGCGAGGGGAAAAGCTTGGCAAAACCAGGCGGAGGGAGGTGTTATCGGAGGTGTGTGTATCACGTGAGTGAGTCAGTGGGCGGGTGTGGTTTAAGTATGCGTGTGCGCGCATCTGCAGGTACCAGTGATGGTGATAGTGATATCACGGTAATGGAACAAAGTGACAGTCTATGCAACTAGTCCATGCTGCAATAATTACCACGAATCGCATGCAACATTTGTTACTGAATTCAGGGCGAGGCTTGGCGGATTGATACTCGTTCTGACGGCGTGGCGTGATGGCGTGACCTAAATCATTTGGCATGTGGGTTCAATGATGGTGACATGAATCCCGTGGCGAGCCTAACTTGACAATAATTCTAGCTCAATTATCTCGCAGATTCGATATTTTCAATTGCTTCTGCTCAGGGATACTTTTAGGTAGTCCACCTGACCACCCCATCAGTATGAACAGTAAACAATGCTAATCCTCAATGGCATTCCTAACTTCTCTCGTCTGATTGGCGTTGGATAAAAGGAAACTAGCAAATTTGATTTGAATCAATATTTTGTGCATACTTAGTTAAGAAATGTATATCGTTGCCGGATGCATATGCCCTGTAGAAGCGGATTTCTACATGTACGTAGAACGCAACAATCCTCCAATATAAACTACCAGCAAAACGGTAGGAGATCATCGGGTACCTGTTTTAATAGCCCTATTCATCATGCCGATTATTGCAGTTGCCTAGAATTGCACTCGATAACAAAGTAGGGGCTGGTCTGAGGTAGATTGCGTACACCGCAACATAGTAAATAGGAGGACGCACCAAGCCTGAGCGGCCTATTGCCGATTTCGTATTGCGGCACGTTTGATACACACTTGAGTTGTGTGGAGAAAGTGATGGTAGTGGCACTTTGATGCACGTACTCGAGCTCGAGGTCGTTTGAGAATCAATAAAGTGCAGTGCTTGAAACTTGTTAGAACATTCTATGAGACTATCCCATAATTCATAACAGCGAAGTTATAGTGGATAAAACAACAAAACACGACAAAAAATGCTTATCTGTAAATAAAACGTACAGCAAGCACCTCCTCTCCCCTCCCCTCCCAGGCCTTAGACAAAATTATAGTGTAAACTCAGGAGATTCTACCTACCAAAGCACAAGGGTACTCAAATAATATTTCCTTTCATATTCATGTTCTAGTAGTGTGGTCGAGGGTGGTATTATGTTCCCATACAAACTTGCATAGCAACAGCCACCACATGGAAAACAGAACTAACAGTTAACAACACTGTTTGATCAATAATCTCAATATTAACTTGATATTTAGTAAAATAAAATCTAAAATGGAGCTTATTGCTGACAAAAATGCTGGCATTTTTTTGGCCACAAAGTGTGGAGTAGTCGTGGATTTTGTGGATGTATTTTATGTTTGTTTACCCGTAGGGATACAATAAGAAGCAACACGTTGAAGGTCGAGCACCTGCCATATAACCTGTCCACCCCCATCAGTTTAAACTTTCTCGTGTAAGAAGCCTACAACTCCCATCAGCTACTCTCACCTCTTTAGCCTTCGTCCAGCCATGTGGCTCGCCGTCCCCAGTATGTTCCTTCTACTCGCCTCACCGGTCTTATCCGTCGCCGCGCCACAAACCACCGATCCTAATCTCGGCTTCATCCCCGGCCTTACCATCCCTTCTGAGTGTCGCAAAAACCCCATCTTCAACGCCTGCCCAGCCCGACTCCCTAGCGGTAACACACTCGTAACCGCCACCAACATCGTCATCAACGACATAACAGGCGTAAAAAGGAAGCCACCCAACATCCTCTATGCCGGCTTTCTCCGCACCGCAACAGGAGCGTTAAGCGAGTCCTCAACCATCACAGTCTTCGACTTCCCCTCCAACCAGACTTCGCGGAAATGTCGGTTCCAACTAATTTCCGACGCTGGCGACAATACTGCCGGCAGGCCGGATGTGTACAACATATTCGCGTTCAAAGAGGGTACAGGCGAGGCCACTGTGAATAGTACGTGGTTCGATAAGCCGGAAAGGGACTTTGTTATCGCAACGTTTACGCTGGAGTGGGGGAAGATTGTGGCAAAGACGGAGAATGAGAAATACCTTCATGGGTTCTTGTTTGGACCTGGTGGGAACTCGACGGCAGTGACGTTAGGAGAGTCGTTTCGGTGCCCCGAAGGAGGGAAGGTTGCGTTTGAGGTTGCGAGTGCGATTAGGAATGAGGGATTCGGTGGGGGTATGGATATTGGTGGTAATAGCGGTCTGGGGATAGGTGAGTTTTTTGCTTACTCGAGCGGGTGGAGTGAATCTTGAAGTAAAAGTGACTCAAGCTGACAGTGGAGTATTTAGAAATAATTGGGCTCAAGAGCGAATGGTAGTTTAAATAAAGAAGGAACAGGACAAACGAAGATCAAACATGCTATAAAATGGAACTTTCTTTGGTAGAAACGGGATATTCGCACACTAGGAAAGCCATGAATCCAAGCCCTCATAGTTCATATAATTGCTGCATTCGTCGGCCCTAAAGTGACCCATTACAGGTGAGATGTCATAAACCTAGCCCTACTGGCAGCAAAATCACTACGTAGACCAAAACCTTTGAAATTTGAAACCTCCGAAATAACCTACACTACCGTCACTACTATACATGAAGCAACTCTGATATTGTTGTATGCTTTAGAGCTATGAGAGCCTAGGTCGTCGTTACATACCGAATATTCGATATTTTTGACCAAGGCTCTAATCTAATAATGCCGGCGTCGTGAGCGTGTGACATAGTCCTCCCTACTGTTGGGAGTTGATTCACACATAGGTAGGCAACTCATTTTTGTTTGAACCCACCAACGAGTAATACTTTCGATAGCTTCGCTAGCATACTCCCGCTATATCTCTCACTGACCATTCGTTACGTAAACGTTAACATGACACGTAGTCAAATACTCAAGAAAAGTTATACACACAGGTTTCTAGCCTGGAAATTCGGTGTTTAAAGCATCAATTGAGCACCGCAGGTTTAGAACCTACATCCTAATGTTTTTAATACTATTTGAGCGCTACAAGATTCGAACTCGCATCCTTGTGTTTTTAGCACCATTCACAGCCAGCTAAGCTGAGGTATTGCTACTTGTTACTTCAATGATTTTGATCACGATTCCTCCGTAAAATGGTCACTTAGACTCGATGTGTTAAATTGACCGTGTGCGCATAGCTCGGGGGCATTGCGGTAGTTTAACTGCATAGCCTGGGTCAAGTTCGCGAGATACAGTTGTGGCCATGACAGTCGATTTCCGTCTTTGAAGGATGATAGAGGTGCTTGTCACACTGGTCGCATATGGTTGCTCAACACTATGCAACAGCCGTGAGGAATCCAAGCAAAAGCGATAACCGCATGTTTGCAGCCTATGGTCTTGGTGTTTGAAGCACCGAACTGAGCACTGCAAGTTTCGAACCTTCATCCTGGTGTTTCTAGCATGTGCTCAGCCAGGGAAGCTAAGTTTTCAGCTCTTATCAACTAAATCGCTTCATGAATTTTGATTCACTTAAATTGCGGCCTAGCTGGGATTTTGACGTTAGGAATATTGCAGTCCGACACATAAGCGAAGTCTATGGAAGGGAAATCAACAAAAAAGTGATAGCCGCAGGTTTTAAGCCTAGGACCATGGTGTTTGTAGAACCAACTGACCACTGCAGGTTTCGAACTTGCACGTTAGTGTTTCTAACACCAGTTTAGCTTTCTAAGCAAAGCTCGCTTTTTTAATCCAATGATTATTCAACACAATGTAACCTTTATAACACTGTTGTGAAAGCCCGCTTTGGTATCAACTTTTAAACCCGCCTGAAAACGAAAGTACATCTGATTGAGGGCAATCTTCCCCTTGATGCTTCCAGCCAATTGGTTTCTGCCCGTGGAAATGGGCAAGGATATCAGCATCAGAAGCATAGCCGTCTGACACATAAACCAAGTCCAAAAGTGGCAACCACAGATTTTAAGCATGGGATCTTTGTGTTTGTAGCGCAGTGTTTGTAGCACCAATCTCTTACTATAGGTTTCGAACCCACATTCTAGTGTTTCTAGCCCCAAGCTCAGGTAGCCAAGTTAAGAAATCTTTTGCTGATTCAATGTTTCCAATCATGATTACACGCGTAAAGACACAGAATCAATACAGGACCACAGCCAAGGAAAATAGAGCTTAATCCACTGAAATGTATCCACCGCTCAAAACAAGCAAAAGCACTACGTATAGCTACATATTATTGGGCCAGCCCTAATTTTCTCGCTCGATGAAACATAGGCTGAACTTTCGTGATCCCGCCAGAAATACTTGAAGCCTCCAAACCCTTCGCTCTCAAAACACTTGTAGCCACTCGCGCTGTATCTCCATCCTTGCACACCAAGCCAACAGAGCGATCCTTGAGAGCTACAAGAAGGATATCCGAAAAAGGCGTCCCCTTGGAACTGAAGATGTTTTCTAACTCCCTCCATTGTTCTTCGAGAAGTTTAGGGCTAAAGAATGGACTGGGAGCATCGGGCTTTGCCGACGACAGAGGCATGTTGATGGAACCCGGAAGATGCCACTTGTCGAAGTCAGATACCGGACGAAGATCAAGTATCATCGCATCAGACTGTAGCCGCATTGAATTCTCCCTGTAACGTGTTGGGACTTCATCAAAAGTGTCGGAATCAGAAAGACTACTGTCGTAGCTGCTATCAGGGGTTCCCAGTTCGTAGAATTTTGCAATAGCATCGATGGGGTCCAGCTCCCATTCCCCGTCATAACGATATAGATCGATAGCATGGAGGTGCTAATAGTTGGATCAGTGCGTGTCTACCAGCAACGACCTCGGTAGTCATTGCTTACCTCGTTCTCAATAGAAGGGAAACACTCCTCTCCGAGTTTCTGGAAGTACTCGTCGATATACTGGTATGGAAGGTCGCAACAAAGAAACACGCAGTGAATCTCCCCATCTTTGCCAGCCAGCTCACTCAAATTTCCGGCGCACTTTTGCTTCTCTAGGAAGTTTAGGAGGCCCTGGAGGTTGATCCCAGATGAAGGACCACAAATCAGACCCTCGCGGGTGAGATGCATGGACTGACGGAAGGCAGGGTGTGATTCGACGTCTTCCAATGAGTCAACGGCTCCTACCCAGGGGAACGCCAATGATAGCAGCGCTCGAGCACGGGGCCCCGGAACTCTATCCCCGGCGGCCGTACATATTCCTACGACATGTACGGAAGGCTTGGCCTTTTTGATGTATCCTGCAGTACCAGCGACAGTACCTAGAAAGTAACTATCAGTAATCTATATTCCCATTAATAGCACCCTAGATATACCAGAAGTTCCCATACTAGCAGCGAAAACATTGATTTCGGGCAGCTGGGCCATAATCTGTGGGCCAGTCCAGCGAACGTGAGCTTCTGGATTGCCGCGGTTGTCGTATTGGTTGGCATTGAGGATTTCGTCGTTCTCCTTGCCAGCATCATGTGCCCTCCGTATTCCGCCTCGACGATCTTCAGGGTGTGGCTGTGATGGTCCGCCAAACAAAGTACTGAATCTGGTTAACACACGATTCTCATCACCGCTCGGAGAACTACGGTTTACACTTTGAGCCCAAAAAACCTTAGCAATCTTAACTTTGCCTCGCTTGTCTTGTTGCTGACATACGCATGCACATCATCGATGTTATGAACCGCACGAGAAACCAGTGCTAAGGATAGAACTGTCGAACCGGAGCTGTACTCTATTACCCGTTTTGTCTTTGGAGATACTCCTTTCTGAAGCATGTTCGCAGCTAGGATTGTCAGTGGTGGGCTGTCAGAAGGGTAAGTAGACTTTCGTACCTGCAAGCGATTTGACGTTATTTGCTGGTAAACAGCTCATCATTTTTGCATATATCCGGACTCCATCATCTCGGAATGGATTTAATTTGTCCGGAATCTCGACGAGTGGTACTGGTGGTGAGCAATCGGGGTCATAGTAATCGACCATGGATTTGCGGCCTTTATAAACGTTAAGAGGATTGGCTGGCGTCATTGCAGTTGCTGTATGCCTTTCTGTGTAAAGAATGGAACAAAACGAGGTGGGGTGACAATAGAGAGGACCAAGCTTCCCTTTTCATAGTTATTGATCCATTGGCCCGATATACGTATGCCCACGGGGTCGGCATGGAAGACAACCAGGTCTCTGCGAGTTTTACAATAGCCATAAGCTAGTTTGCATAAAATTGTTGCTGCCTGGCTGCGCGGATTGAATCTGCTCTTGATACAGGCCGTGCAAATTGCAAACTTTCTAACCCTTTGGATGAGCACGATTGCGCTGGTTGTGAGTCTGTTTTTTCGTTCGGGCAGCATAATATGCGCGGCATCTACCTTAGCCTTACCAGCCGTGCGTAGGCTGCCAACAGGGTTCCTAAGCTAAGGTCGGTCACAGCTTTTTAACGGCTTCACGTCCATGCCCTCCAATAAAGCAGAGTTCAATTGCATTTGCCTTTTTGATCTCCAAAGTCCTCCAAATGCCTCACGACGAATCAAATATCCAGCAGCCGACACTCGAGTTACCGGCGGAAGGTTCCGACTTGGAATCCGGCAGTACGCCAGAAAAACAACCCCACTTCAACGAGCAAACCAACTATGTGCCTCCAAGAACGATCATCAAGGTACAGTGTTGCCCAGGCAATACGAAGAGGGGTGGCTAGTGAAACTGATGATGTGGGTTACAGATATTTCTTGCATGTGCCAGTGTAGATCTGGTGGCGCTCATGGATCAGGTACATACGTACTCAGCCATATGATCCGCTTGTATTGTCACTCACCTACACGCCAGACAACTTTGGCAGCAAGTCTCACAATCGTCGGTTCGGCACTTGGTGCGGGTAGACAGGCTTCCTGGATTGCATCAGCGTACTTTATCACTTCAACCTCGTTTCAATTACTGTATGCATGTCCCAACCCACTCTACACAGATTAACTAATGCTAATGTCCTTTAGCTACGGCAAATTGTCAGACATATGGTCACGCAAACTCATGCTATTGGCTGGGTTGGCCATCTTCTTCATAGGTTCCCTAGCTTCATCCCTAGCACAGGATGCGGTGCAGCTCATAGTCTTTCGGGCCGTGACAGGTGTGGGAGGTGGGGGTTTGATGACAGTTGCACAGATTATTGTAAGTTGAAATAGTAGTCTTCATAACGAATTACTAAACTAACATTCGCAGGTTAGTGATGTTGTCACCCTCAGAGAACGAGGAAAATACCAAGGCATTTTGGTGAGTGTTGCGCGGGATCGACATAACCCCAAGGGTACTGATTTATGACAGGGCGCTGTTGTTGCTCTCTCGTACGGAATTGGACCAGTAGTTGGTGGAGCATTAGCTTCTCAATCGAAAAATTCTTGGTACGTCAAAATCTAGGCATCGAGAACCCGGGTAGTTGAGAACCTGGGTAGCCGAGAACCTGGGTGGATGGTTGTAGATCATACTAACTCCATGACTAGGAGATGGATTTTCCGGCTCAACTTGCCCCTGAGTCTCTTTTGCACCTTGTGTGTTATTCTGTTCATGCCATTGAAAAATGTAGAAGGCAGCTGGAAAAAGTGCATTGGCATTATCAAAAATTGGGTGAATCTAACAGAGAAACATAGGAAACTAGCTGCCGTCGACTTCTTTGGTGCGTTTCTCACATTGCTAAGTTCAACATTGGTTCTGGTGAGTTTGTCATGAACTTGTGTCATTCATCGCTTCACCACTAATTAAATTCGCTCCAGCTCGGCTTGACCTGGGCAGGTGCAGAATACCCATGGGACTCTGTGTATGTCATTGCTACGCTTGCCGCCGGGTTATTCTCCTCTGTATTGTTTATCTTGTGGCAATGGAAGGGGCCAGAGTTCCCCTTGATGCCATGTAAGTTTCGTATTGGAGTGGGTGGCTTCGCACCACGACTGACGTTGCCGATTTCAGTACATATATTTAAACAAACCATGGTTGTGGGTGCATGTCTCGCAATGTTCGTCAATGGCTGGAACTTTGTCGTACAAATATACTACATTCCCACGTTCTACCAGCTGGCATACGGGTACTCGGCCGTACGGTCTGCTGCACTTCTTCTTCCACTTGTGATGGTTCAAAGTACGTTCTGCTTTCATCCCTCTTCCATTGCTTGATCTAAGTGCTCTGCAGCCGCTAGCAGCACCTTCTCTGGTTTGGTAGTGACATGGACTGGCCGATATCGAGTGAGTTGAAGAAACAACAGATCCCAAAGCCTCAAATCCCGCTAACCCCACACTTAGGAGAGTATTCTCGCGGGGTGGGTTATTTGGGCCATTGGTCTAGGGTTATTTTCAACTCTTGATGAGGACTCCGGGCTTGGAAAACAGATTGGCTATGCATTGTTGTCCGGTTTCGGTGTAGGACAGACGCTCCAACCGTAAGTTCAGACAACATTCAATCTCGCCCAGATTCTCATTCCGACAGGTCACTTGTTGCAATCCAAGCGGGCGTAGAGCGTAAAGACATGGCTGTGGTGACAGCAACCCGAAAGTATGCACGTACAACCATATCCAATATCTAACCCAAAACCGCTGACAACCCAGTTTTATTCGAAATCTCGGCGGTACTCTTGGCCTCGCAATTTCCGGTACAATCCTGTGAGTTGACTCCCCAATCCACCTCAACCCCACTGACAATCACCAGGAACAACACATTGCGTCAGAAACTCTCTCCCCTGGGTTATTCCGACTCTGAGATCCGGGAGGTCCTCGATGATCCGGTTGATATTCTGAGCGGTGCAATAGGCGGACATGATCTTCGAAAGGAAGTTTTAGCTGGTTACCAACGGGGATTCAGAGCTGTGTTCCTTGTTGGCGCAGGGCTGGCTGTGTTTGCGTTCGTGATTTCTGTGCTTATGATGCCTCAAATCTCTCTGGAAAGGAGGGATGACGAGCAACTGAAATTGCAAGCCAAGCGCGATATCGATGAGAAGAAGCAACAAAAACGAGAGGCAGATGGAAAGAAAGCGGCCACACCGGCTATGGAAATAGAGGTGGAGAAATTGTGACATCATGGCACATACTGTAACTCCCGGTGAGGAGCATTAAAAGAAACTGGATGCGGTAGTGGGATTGCGGAAAATGCATTTATAATTTGTACATAAACAATAGATGTGCGTTACGGGGAATGATAAACCCCCGCTCAAACCAGCGCAACGAGCCGCAAGGTATGGACCGCGAAGTGTTATTCCCAGACAACAGTCCTGAATGCAGTGTCGGTCGGGGGAAACTTGCAGCCTCGAGGTGCGGAGATAGCTCCGCACCGAATAGTTAAGCGAGTGATCTTTCATGGTCGAGATACCCTACCATTTCCTCTTTTTTTCAGCCTTCAGACACCCTTTCTTCAACCTAACCTCCCTTTTCTCCTCCCCTGCTTCTTGCAACTTTTGCATCCTTTCTATATCGTGCAAATCCTTGACACTCACTCCCGCCTCAATCCCGACCTCAATCCAATTCAACTTCCTTCCCACCGCTAGTAAGCTAATACACCTCTTCCCGCGCGCCCCTGCGTCGCCCGCACACATCAGCGGTGTCTTTCCCTCATCATCCATCCTAGCCGCATCCGCTCCACTCTCCAACAGAAACGCAACCACCTTTACTCTACCCGCAGAAGCAGCAAAATGCAGTGGAGATTCTCCGAATGGCGTCAGAATATCCACCGGGACCCTTTCGACAAGTATGCGAATGGTCCTCAGTAGCCCTTTTCGTGCGGCAATATGTAGCGCCGTTACTCCATCCATCGAGACGAACATGGGGTCAGCACCACCGCCAAGAAGCAGTTTGACTATTTCTATCGCCCCCTCTGACGCAGCGATCTGTATCATGGACCAAGCATGTGTACTTCGGGTGTCAAGTGTATTCGGGTTTGCACCGACAGCGAGGTAGTGACGGACAGCAGCTGAAGATGAGTACTCGACCGCGCAAAGAAGTAAATAGTCGCGGGGGTCTTCAGGGTAATATCCCTCAAGGAGCGGATGCTTCAAGTAAAGGAAGCGGTCGTAGAGGGACGAGGTGAGTAGATGGTGGAGGTAGCGAGAGCATCGAGCTAGAGCGGAGAGGGTGGTGTTGCGAAGGTGGTCTCCGATTGCGAGGATGAGATGGGGCGGGAGGGCGAGGAGTGGAAAGCCTACTGCTTGTGCCGATGATCCTAATGTACGGCGAACACGCGGATTGTCTGCAGTTATTCGAGGAATACGCGGATTGTATGTAGGCTTGAGGGGCGCCGGTCGGTTATAGGGAGTTGGGGGGAACGGAACGGCGTCAAATCTTGCTGATTCGAGAGATTCCTGGCTCGTGGGGAATACAACATGACGGCGGCGGCGTCGGATGGAGCCTAAAAATTTCATGATGTTGTTACGGTGTTTGAGACAAGTAGGCAGAAGTGCTGGGGTAATGGCGAGTCCAGAGGTAATGATATCGTTAATGGAATAAAGTTTGCGGTGTTATCGGGGAAGGCACAATCCGGATCATGAGTCATCACTTTGACGTTCATCAGCTTCCTCTTTTTCAACTCGACACAGGGCCATGGGGTTCACTCAGCTACCTTATTTCCTATAACCAGTCTAGTTCTCCCAAAAATGTACCCCAATTTCCCTACTGGTGGGCAAAGATGCATTATAAAGCAGCTGCAGCATATTTTGAAACATACCATCCCTAAAGGCTGCATTCTGCTCTGCCAAGGAAGGAATGGATATATTGATTCAATGCGCAGCATCTTCCGGAACCATAAGCGCTGGGTCTCCATTCATAGCGGGCAGTCAGGTCGGCTTAAATACAGGACTAGAGTACCTACATTTGACAAGGAGATGATGACAATAATGGAAATTGCTCAGCCAGATGTAATGCGCGGAAGTCGCTCAATTCGCCCCCACACGCATATTAATATTAATGAAGTCATCAACATCCGTACCGGGTTTTCCGTTGACAGGCATCTCATCCGCTCACTTCCATCAATATAAAACTCGAAACGGAGTTTTTGGTCCCACAACTCCGTTTCGAAAAGCATCATGATTGATGCACGGATAGTTAGTCTGTCAGACGGCTACATATTAGGGTGTTTTGCTGGTGCGTAACCCCCAATCGACGTCATACCTGTGCCCAAGCCGTCTGACAGCTTAATACTCTACTGCAACGGAGAATCGCTCGGCAACCGGGAAGAAAATGCTCCAAAACCTAGGTCAAATCTTTTTTTTTGAAAAAGAAAAAACCATGTCTTCACCCTCAGGTTTACCCTCTACGCACGCTGCAATTACCATCTTATACATTTCGACAGTGTGTTTCTCTATTCGGGGAAATCAGCACATCTCAGTGTATACCACCGTAAGAGACATTAAGGGACAACACAGGAAGTTGGTAGTGGTTGGTTGTGGTGTAAACTGAGAGAAAAATGGCTGTGGGGGACAGTAATATGAGCGTGCGCGGCTTAAACCGTTCAATTCAACGGTCCGAAAAGAGTAGCTGATAATACGGCGCGACCACAACCGACAGAAAAGACTCGGATCGGAAATTTCAAGCCAGCGCCGTCCTCGGTTGAGTTCGAAACGGGAACACCCCAAAGCCGAACAACAACCCGAGCATCACAGCTCAGCAAACGCCCCGTTCAAGAATGGCTAGATTACCCGACCACTATGAAGATATAAAAGTTTCCTCCAGTCCAGTCGCCTAGAGAGATTCAATCGATAACTAGTTTTTTTCAACCAAATTATAGAGCCGCTTACCCGATTAGGGATTCTTCAGGAGGATGGATACAGCTAGATTCCAGGCTACGCCTAACTATATATTGCCCTCCGGTTTGTATTTATTCAATTCTGTAGAGTACCTTCCATTCCTACCTCTCCACAGCTGACTTATCGTAAGAATTTGACACACGATAAAAAGCAAAACTATTGGCACCGAGGCTGCACCGGAGAAGGAGCTCGGCAGTTGGCTCAATTGCAAGTTAGCCCCCAGAGTAGGTTGTAGTTTTTTTAACTTGTAACATCGAACAAGAATATGAGAGGGCAGATGAGGCGTCCGTCTGATTGAGTCTGTTTGTAGAGTGGCTAGATACCCTGCATCTGACAGCGGTGCAAATACAAAGAGGAGGATGGGTCGAAGTTAAGGCGTTGTTATTAGCCGCTACACTAATAATCACCCAGCCTTGGTCTACCGTACCAGGTGATACACTGCCGGCACTTTCGTGAAGATAGATTTCTGGGGCAATATAGGCTAGTGGTGACTGGTATGGAGTACTTAAGTACAGTATGTACCAGCCACAACTGCAATGCTCTCGAGTCCAGTCCCGAGAACGCCCCGCGCACGACGGACAAAAGAGAGTAAAACAATGAGCGCTACAGGTTTCAAACTTTGGTGTTTACAGAACTTAGCAGCTGATGTTTGTAATACCTGGCGTTTATAACACTATGCCACTATTTCTGATTTGTTAGAGATTCCGACCTATATTATGCAAAACAAGACCGAAAAATCCACCTGATCAGCTCAACGGTAGCAATTATAATTAAGTGTATCCAGAGTTACGGCTGCGAGCCTGACAATCTGACTTGCTTGACACTGAGAAAATGTAGAGCCGTATGTACCGGCACCATACAGTTGAGATTCTGGACTGAGCTAGAGGAAACCGTTTCAGACACAGTGGGTAAAATAAAGCAAAGAATGGTCACTGGAGGTTTCGAATCTTGGTGTTTGCAGTACCGAGTGTTTATAGCACCATGATCTAATTGATCTTTACAGGTTTTGAACCTACGACCTTAAGGCTTCCAAGACTCAGGATATGTAATATCGGTTGTTTGAATTGATGAACGAACGAACGTTGAAACATCTAGTTACGCATATGCATCATCTCTAAGGTTCAGTGCAAGGCTGAAAATCTGGTTGATAGGAGATGAGATGTGTTGAATTCTTTCTCCCTCACAGGGCTACTGTGATGCTGTGCTCGTATCCGAAGGTTCAATTACCGAAAACCTCTTAGACTCCTAACATATCTACAAGATATCTAGCGAGAAACTAAATTTAGGTGAAGTGCGGTGCCCACTCATAGCAAGAAACCCTGGAGTCGAACCGGATTCAGAGTGGGTTTAGAACGCTCAACCTAGGCCAAACTTTCGCCAAACACCTAGAGATCCTTTGAGTTCTTCAAGTTTTAAAACGTATTCGAATAACGTGCGCCGTGCAAGGTATGTGGTTTCGAGGGTTGATTGTAGCTCCCTAGTCATTTAGTAGTTGGATGAAGCGTTATTGGTGGTTATTCCGAGCAATCAGCCATCAGAAAGCTTGAAACGATATAGAACCTCCTTTTAATGCTCGGGCAGCTGCTATCCAGCGTGTTTGCCTTTAGCCTGTAGTTGTTTGTCAGTGGTAGAAAATAGAAATCCAAGTGGCCACAGACCTCATCAAATGCGAGCTGCACCTTGTGGAGAGTCCAGTTTTGATCTATATAATAACCAATGACAGTCATCATGGCCAATTTTTTGGTTGAAGTCCACCTTTAGCCACGACTCCTGTCCGCTCTCGTGAACTCCAGCCGCGAACCCGAACCCGACCTTTGATCCTCGTCCGTCTCTCAAGCCTCGCCTCCTAAAGGTCACGTACCTTGAGCTTCCTGCCTTGCCTATTGAACCCCGCTCCCAGTGCGCTCCGTTACGCCGGTGATCGGTTATCGTCATGCAAAGCCCCTCCAGTGGCGCTGTCCTCAACCCCCACCGCGCCATCCTCCACCATCTAGTACCTAGTATGCCACCCCTTCTCATTAATAACCACCTGCACATGGTCAGGAATTGCCAGCAAGAGTGCCTTAAAGTGGTTCTCCGGTATTTTCTCCCAGGACTCCGGCAAAATTTCTGTAAGCTTGGCCTTAACGGTGTCTGGGGCATCTGATATGTCACCAATGTCCGGATAGTCAGCGATGACCTGCCACTTGAGAAGAACCTACGTGTGCTCAATTACGTTGAGGTCAAGTTAGTAAGGGGGGTGGTCGGCAGTAGTGATGTTGTTGGGGCTAAAGAATGACTTCATGACGTTGGAGGTGCGAATTTTCCCATTGTCTTGCTGAAAAATAAGGACATCGCGCTGGCGGAGGATAGGCAGAAATACTTGCATAACATCTCTCTATAGACAGCGGAGATGACGGACTTTTGACGAGCGGTACCAGCGGCCCACGTTTTCCACCCCAAAAGCAGCCCCGTACCATAAGTTTTACTTAATGTTTTTTAATTTCCAGCATACAATCCTTCTCCCACTTCTCCGGGTACGGAATACCCATAGTTGATAACCTAAATGCTGCTTCTCCACCGTACACTCGTCACTCCAAATGACCTTCTCAAAAATTCTCTGCGGTCCAGTGACGGCGTGCTAAAGCCCACTGTAAGCGAGCAGCAGCGTGATCCGGCGTCAGCTTTGGTCGTTTCTTTGCTAGTCACTTTTTTATATTGTATTTTTGAAATAGACGGTCAATAGTGTCCACGGAGACATGGGGTACATAGAGTCGGCGTATCTCCTCGCGTGTGTAATGGCGGTGTTTTCTGATAGCGGGTAAGATGCCTCGTTTTTCCCGACGGCTAAGCCTTTCTGGCCGCCCGGAACGTGGTAGATTGTTGGGAACTCCTCGCACATAGTACTGTACAAAAAAGCTTTTTGACTGTCAATTGACCAGGGCTGGGAGACGATGGTGGCGGCAGTAGCAAGCACACCGTAGAAGGCAATAATCATGCTCTTTTTGGCATCTGTCATCCTGCGTCGCCTTTCACCGCCTTTTTTTTCTGCTAGCTACTAGTAGCTTTATTTTGTTAGGGGAGAGTTGAACTTCACTGGCTTTTGTTTAGTTTTTACTATTATTACTTACACTGGTGGTAAAGATGAAATGAAAAGGAGATATAGTCTTTGTCTTTGTGAGGTCCGGGTCGTCCACCCTATAGTAGGCCTGAGCGCTGAATCACCAAGACTTTTGCCTTTTGTTTGTTTGTTTGTAATCATATTGCATTCAGCCGCCTATGGACTGTGTGTAAACCCCCCCAAACCACTAGGTGCTCTCACTCAAGATATTGGCAGAAAAGAAACTAACGAAATTTATCCCAACCACAGAATACCTATTAAAAAAAGCAAATACGGAAGATAGAAGAGCAATCGTATTAGATCCATGCGTAAAGACGTAGAAATGCCGAGAAGCAGATCCTATCCGAGCGCGGTGGATACCTGGTTGGCCTACTCCTAAAGGGTGTCTCCTTCCACACCGCAGTCGTAAAATTGGCGATCGAGGGCCGAGATATCGGAATGTATGTTTCCCCGGGTAGCCGGCCTGTAAGAGCACCACTGTGAGCGACTACCTTCCATGGATGGAGGGCTCCTTCTTGACTTATCTCGAATGTTCGAAATAAAGCACAACGCCATGGTCGGGCGTCACGATGAATTTAGACCCTCTGATGTCTTGGTGGGCAAATCCATTCGAATACAACAATTTGAGACACTGGCGGCTCTCGTAATAGTATTCATATGTCATGTATTTCCAGCTGGGGCTGAGATAGAAGGAAATCATCTAAGTGCTGCCTGACGATACGTTTGAGTAGGAGTGCTACCCTATTGTTATTGATCTGGTACAAACTGTAACAGAAGGTAAGAGATTGGCTTTGATACGGTGTGAGAGTACTATATACTAAAGCTTTGTGATATGCGTGCAGCATCTTATTGTGGCTGAAGTGCTTGAGGACTAGATTCGATGAGGCTGAAGGAGTGAGGGGTCGGTCTGTTGAGTCAAGTGAGTACGAAGAATGAGTCGTGAAACATGTAGGAGCCTACCTGGATAAACGACGAGAACATGACTTTTCCATCTGCTTTCTCTATCTCTAGCTCGAGGCGTGAAAAAACGTAGCCGGAGACAAAAAGGCCCTTGCGGTGCGTCGAGCGCGGTCGCCGACAATGCCAGAGTCAACGAGGTCCCCAGGAGGGGTGAAGTGGGCGGCACTGATGGCGCAGAATTGTATCTCGGGATGATTCATTGGATATATCACCACATTTCCCCAGTAAGAATCATCACCACCACCCGATACCCTCAAGCTCTTGCGATCCGCGCCAGATCGCTGTGGCTGCTTCTGCACCGGTGACTTCTAATCCGTCTTTCCGGGGTATATGTCCGAGTAATCAAGATCTGACTGCACTGTCGAACCTCAAGGTCCACTGTAGGGTCTAGCGAGGCTAGCTCCACGATATATAACAGCAACAGGTAGCATGTATAGAGCGTGCTTACCTCATGCCCCCAATACCTTCGAAGCCATCCCAAACTGAAAGCAAAAAAAGTTCTCGCAACGTCAGTTCGCCGACTTTTGTACCTGTTCCGAGCCATATGCCAAAATTTCCCGTTGGGCCAACCGGTCGATACACTAAAAAGTTAACCACTTGGCTAATCGGTCGACCTGTTGGGCAATGGGAAAATTTGGTGTACCGGTTAACCCATTGCTAAAGCAGTTGACCAGTGCATTAAGAGGGTGCATCAGTCAACTCACTGACTAAGAGGTCGACCAATTGACAAAGTTATGAAATCTCGCCAGACTATTACACCTCTTCCATTCGCTAATGTACATTTACTTATTCATCCTAACTCTGGGATACGATCTACTAATATAATTTCAGTATGAATTGTAAATGGTGATAGGTTTCCAGTCATGCTCATCTGCATGACAATAGATTCAACTCTGTATTTGGTGTTTCATGCAGCGGCGGATGCAACAGCCGCAGCAGCAGCCAGTGTTCCTAAGCGGCCCGGCTGGCCGCCAGGCTTTTTAGCGGCCTGCAGATTAGGCCGGTTCGGCCGCAAAATCTGAGGCCTGCCTTGGTGCAGGCCTCCCCGGCCTCCATTTGAAAAGCCTACGCCGCAAAAAGCCTGGCGGCCGGTCCTGGCCACTTAGGAACACTGCAGCAGCAGTGGTAGAACTGCTAGTGGAAGCAGACTCAAAGATAATAGCTGAAATGATAGATATTGGATAATTACAGTGGCGAGAAACTGAAATAGTGATTGATAGTTGAGGGAAAACGTTGTGGCTCGAAGTGGACCTTTATGGGAATACCGTGATCCCAACCTCCTACTTGGCTCCTCGTCAGTTGGTGTATAGGTCGACCTATTCACCAAGACAATTTGATGTATGGGTCAACCAATTAACCAACCGGAAAACTTGGCGTATAGGTCAAAACATACCAATGTCGTTTCCTGTTGCATGCCAAACTAGCTCACCCGCAAACGCCGGTTCCTTGAACTTAAAGTATATTATCCATTCATCATCGGCGACAATGATCTGCTTGAAATTATGAGTATGGCATATTTTCTAATTTGCTTAGTGATAATACCCCAGTCACTCGCCGTGTCGGGGGCCTGTGGTCGAAGTGCTCCGTTATTGTCACAAATTCGTGCTAGCCTTGAATTCGTATCCTAATAATGCCTGATATACAAATCTTAGGTTCACAGACTTGCCACAGCCGACTAAGCGCAGAACAGAGATATCTGGGCGGGTAGCATTACCAATGGTAGCTGAGGATTTCTCGGACCAGAGAGCCATATCATAATGGTGCATCGAAGATGGATCAGCCATGGCTAGAACGCCTGGCCAGCATGTAACAATAACACCAGGTTCAAAGAATAGGCGAACATCTCCCTGATTCAAGCAGGCATCCTCGGTTGATTGCTAGAAATCTGCAAATTAAAACGGGACAGTGAACAGCCATGCACGGAACGAAATGTAGTCGGTTTGAGTGAGTGGTTGCAGCGTATTAGCGTATATCACGTCGAAGTTATTGTTGGTTGCAGCCAACTGCGATGCGATATGAGCCACAGGATAGCTTGCGGGCGGGCTGAGAACAACAGCTGCGAGTTGGGAAATTCTAGGCATGTCTAGCAAAGAAAGCAGGTTTAGTGTCAGTCAATAACAATACGCATGTCAGGCGGTACGTATGATGGAGAAGAAGTGCGTGATGGTGGAAGATGGAAGCCGGCAAAAACAGAGAGTGGGAGGGTAGTGAAGGGAATTTACCAACCGATAAATTTGCCCTAATTTGTACTTTCAGAAAGCTTCGGATGGGGTGGAAGTAGCAGGTGAGAAGTGAAAAGCGAGAGGTGAGAGTAGCAGGTAAGCTATAGTTATAATCAACGTTGGTACAAAACCTCGTACTGTACAAGCTCCGAAAGTCTAGCGGAAACAAACGGTTCGAAGTTCAGAATCTTCAGGCCGAGTGATTGACAATGACTGTGGCTGTGCTGTTTGGATACAAGTTTAGCCGCGTCATATTATCAGATGCCACTTGCGTCATCAGCCCCGCCAACCAGAGCTCAAGTGACCTCCAACCTTTCAACCTTATCGAGCTCGTTCTTCGTTTAACCTCCAACACAGAAAAGCAGTCGAAAGCGATCACAATAGCTAAACTCCCAGAGGGTCTTGGATAGCTCTGCCTACATCTTGAGGTTCAATACCGACGGGCGCCCAACCACAGCTAGCTACTCGGTAGCCTAACAGTACGACCATATGGCCTCCTCATCCCGGAACCCCAAATACACCCCACCTGCTTCCCCCAGTGGCTCCTTCTACGACCTCTCCGACGATAATGAAGCCGACTACAACACCATCACTCACACTACCACCGGTCGGAGTGTCAAACTCTTGTTCTCAAAGTCCAAGGTGGGTAGACACTACTTTCCCAACGCCACCCCGCACCGCCTCTTTTCTAACCCGTCGCTGTGATAGGTTTATGTCCACCCCTCCGCATCTCAACGGGACAACATCCCGGGCTTCATGGCCCTCTTACAACAAAAAGCGCCCGCCGATACCGTATCAAAGACCCCGCCAGCTTCTACAATTCTCCTCGCCTGGATCCCCGAATCCGCACTTGGGGACGCATACGATACATACGTGAAGGTGGATCTCATCGATGCCGAATCCCCGCCGCGACAGTCCTACCTCGTACCGCCGCCTCCTGCGGCATACGCACCTGGCAGCTCCTCGATGGGAAACTACGCCTTCGCCGTGCCAGTGTCTCAGATCTACTCTATGCTTATCCGTCCGCCAAACCTGGGGTGGTGGTGGGGCAGCCTCGTTATCAACTCGCGATCAGGCGACTCTTTCCCAGCGCTTTTCTTCCACGACTCCGAATGCGCGAGTACCATAGCACAGAGCAAGCGGAGGGCGAAAAAGAATTTCGATCCGTTTGGCGAGGAGGGCGGGTTATTTTGGGGCGGGGATGAGGTGCTGAGGTGGTTGCGACGGTATGTTAAGATTGAGAAGAGCCAGGTGGAGCCAATGCTCTACCTGGTAGATCCGACGAAAGAGGACTTGGTGTCGTTTATTACCAAGTCGGTTATAGACAACAGAGTAGGGGAAAGTTCGTCTTCGATTGGCGCCGGTATGGACCCAATCACAAAGGTATTAAAGGAGGCACGATGGAGTTTTCTCGAGAAGTTGACGAGAGTTACTCGATTTGCTCGGGGGACAGCAGAGGATATACTCGATTCACCCAAGGTGCCGCCGCAGGTTAAGAGGCTGTTGAAGAACCCCGACGTTGTGAATCTGCAAGACGAATTTGATTCGGCACGGCTGTATCTCGCGCGCTGGGCCATGGGGATCGCGGAGCAGAGCGAGCGAGAGCAGCAGAAGATACTTTGGACGAGCCGCGATATTATGGAGCTCGAAGACACCGATGTCGGCGAATTTGAGATTCTGGAGATGGAAACTAGCAACATGGGGTTCGGGGACAACCGGAAACCCGTCTCCCTCGAGGAATGGAATAAATGGTTTGAGAAAGACGGGCGCCTCGCCAAGCCGATTGACGAAGTGAAAGAACGTATTTTCCATGGTGGAATCGAAGAAGGCCCTGCTAGAAAGGAAATTTGGCTTTGGCTTCTAGAAGTGTATCCATGGGACTCGACCCGTGACGAACGTCAAGCCCTCATGAATAGTAAACGCGATGAGTATATCCGGCTCAAAGGGAAATGGTGGGACGATTTGGATCGCCGCAGTGGCGACGAGTACTGGAGAGACCAAAAGAACCGTATTGGTAATGATTGCTCCCATCATGCCACCCTCTTGTCAAAAACTAATACCCCTACCCATTACAGAAAAGGACGTCCACCGCACAGACAGAAACATGTCTATCTTTATGGGCGAAGACATCCCGCATCCGGATCAAGACTCGCCATTTTCAGAGGTCGGCACGAATGTCCACCTCGAACAAATGAAGGACATGCTCCTAACCTACAACGAATATAACACCACGCTCGGATACGTGCAGGGGATGTCGGACCTCCTCGCCCCCATCTACGCGGTGATGCAGGACGATGCGGTCGCGTTCTGGGCATTTGTCGGATTTATGGAGCGGACGGAACGCAACTTCCTCCGGGATCAGAGCGGAATGAGGGCACAATTGGTGGCACTGGATCATCTGGTGCAGCTGATGGACCCTAAGCTATATGCGCACCTGCAATCGGCCGACTCGACAAATTTTTTCTTCTTCTTTAGAATGCTGCTGGTGTGGTTTAAACGCGAGTTCAAATGGGATGATGTATTGCGTCTATGGGAGGTGCTGTGGACAAACTATTATAGTAGCCAGTATCACCTCTTTATTGCATTGGCGATTTTAGAGAGACATAGAGGGGTAATTATGGATCGTAAGTTTCGCCCTCCCATCTCTAATTACCTGTCATACTGACATGTGGCAACTGGGTAGATCTGAGGCAGTTTGATGAAGTCCTCAAGTATGTCAACGAACTCAGCAATACTATTGATCTACAGAGCACTCGGGTGCGCGCAGAGTCGTTGTTTAGACGGTTCCAGCGAACGGTAGAGACTGTAGATGCGAAGAAATCAGGCCTTGGAAGTCCCAGCAAGGGGAAGGGGGTCACGAGGCGGCCGACAAGTGGTGGTGCCAGTGGAAGCGCAAACACAGTGGCTACTAGGAGTGGCGAGAGGGTGGTGGATGAGGGGCCGGAGATAAGTGATGACTTGCGGAAGTTGCTGAGCAAGAAAATTGTTAGTGCAAAGTAAGAGGTGGGTGTCGGACAGGGCAGGGGAGTTTTGAGGGTGGTTTTTTTTACCTGGGATGACAAATGTTGGGTTTTGATATTTTGTTTCTCGGGTTTGGCGAAGATGGGACATGAAATGCAATACATACTTGAATCAACCGGGATGGTCTCCTGGGGTTTGTTTCGTGAGCTCGATACCCGTGACTGGCTTCGATTTTGGATCCCGGACCCCGGCAAGACAGCGGCTATCTCCGCCCTAAACATGCGCGCCGCACTCAGGTTACAGCCAACCATGCACCTCCCCCTCCGACCGCCACGTCTCCCCCTCCGGCCACCACTTCACATCTCAACCCGCACCTTCGCCCGCCTCCGCATCCCCGTCCCCATCGTCCCCCTCTCTCCCGTCCCCATCCCGCAAACCCCACAATGCCCACCCCCCACCTTCCCACCCTGCGCCTGCGACCCGCCAGACCTCGACATCGACCGCACCACCCCACTCCTGGGCACAATGCCACGGTACTCCAAGCACATCGTAATCAGCACCGGTAAACACGACTGGGCTTCACGGGTCGAACTTGATCCCAGCGACAACGGGTTGGCGGGGAGGCTTAAGGCGCTGCTAAAGAAACGTGGAAATGTTGGTCTCCTTGGGGCGTGCTGGTTGGAGGTTGCTGACGAGATAGCCCTTCGCACCAACACTCATCACCAACTCCTCCTTCCCCATCGAAGCCGCGGACGGAATGGCGGCGAGCGCACATGTATTCCCCGACAACCTGTACTTTCCTTCGCTCGCCACCGATGATGCGACGCTGTCGGGGTGGGTGGATAAATACCTTCTCCAGCCATCTCCTATCCCCAACCCCGCCACGCCCCTGCCACACCCAAAGAAACTGAACACGGCGACGGTGCTGATTTGTTCCCACTCCTCGCGCGATCAGAGATGCGGGGCTTACTACCCCCCGCTAAGGGAGGAGTTTGAGAATGTGTTTAGGAGGAAGGGGTTAGGGGGGGAAGTGAAGATTGCGGCGACGAGTCATCTTTCGGGACATAAGTTTGCGGGGAATGTCGTGGTGTATCTACCGGAGGGGTGGGGGGTGTGGTATGGGCGGGTTGGGGTGGGGCAGGTGGAGGGGATTGTGGGGGAGACGATTGTGAAGGGACGGGTTGTGGGGGAGCTGGCGAGGGGAGTGGTGGGGAGGGAGTTGGAAGTGCTATGAGGACCTGGATTGCGTCAGTATTTGGGAGGCTAGGATTTGATGTTAAAGTCCTTGCTGGGTGGCCTATAGAATGCTGGGCGGAGGTTGCTGGCCTTGTTGATCATGTTCAACGGGAGGTAACGCAGTGTTGCGATTTTAGATAGATGTAGGATAGCTGAACAAATGTACGATACTCTAAACACAGCATTGAAGGAATAATCGCGGCAGGGCTATAGAATCTGTAAGTATATAAAACCGTAGCTACACCGCTTTTTAATCGCGGTTGGAATCTTTCAATAAACAAGAACCAAAGCCTAGCCTAGCTAGCAGACCATGGTGCAATAAACGCTAGTGTTGTAAACACTAAGGTTCGAAACCCCAAGTTAGTGCTGCAAACACCAGCCCACAGGTGCTACAAACACCAGGTGTGAAACCTTTTGCCCATTTTGAAAATGCAGAATGTACTTTTTCTCCCTTAGCATTACTTGCTTAGGTATAGTCGGAACTATTACATTGCGAGCGGTAGAAATGACATCTGAGGTGAGAGCAACTGTCTGGCACCGGCCAAGGTAAAAAGAAGAGTAACCGTAGATTTCTAGCCTGTGTCTAGGTGTTTATAGTACCACGGGGTTTGAACCTGTATGTGGTGTTTATAACACCTACCTCTTCAACACCGCAGGTTTCAGCCTGTGGTATTGGTAGGGAGTATTGCAGGTTTCGAACCTGCGACTGGTGTTTCTAACACCATACTCAGCCAGCGAAGCTAAGTTTTCTGTTCACATCATTCAATTGCTTCGTAGGATATTTACTCATTCAGAATCCGTCCCATCGGCATGGGATTCTTAGATAAAAAGATAGCCAACCAGATTGTGGGACTGGAAGCTTTCCGAAACGCTAGCACCCGACACATGAAGAAATTCCAATGGTAATAGCCCCAAGTTTGAAGTCTGAGACCTTGATGTTTATAGCACAAAGTGACAGGTTTGAACCTGTCCCTGAACCTGTTTCTGATGTTTCTATCACCAGCCTATTGAGTCCGGGCCCTTGGTGTTTATAGCTACTATTTAGTATTGCAGGTTTCGAACCTGCACCTGGTGATTCCAACACCATGCTCGGCCAGATATGTAAAGAGATCGCTTTTTGTTAAAGCCATAGTCATGCAGAGTTCATGGGTGGATAGTGTAATGCGGAGGGTAGAAGTAGAACACGGGGTTTTCATTCGCCAGCTACTTTTTATTTGGTCATGAGCCGTCACTCTATGAATGGACTAGAGTCATCTTGTCCCCCGACCTTGCCACTCTAGTATTTTGAGTCAAATACTCTAGTCTCTCGTGTGCAACACTTCGAACAAAAAAATCCAGAAAAACCTAATCGTGACGCAAAACCAACCAACCTGCTAACCATCTGCCAAGTTGATACAAGTTGGGTCCCGACGTACGTATGCATTCCAAACAAGTTTTGCAAATCAAAGCTGAGATGTCTCTATACGACAATTGTTATAACAAATTGACGGCAGCCGCGGTGGCAAAACGCCACTTCTAGGATGATTCCGCCGCATAAGAAAGCAGGTTTAAACCGGAAAAGACCGGCAAATCCCGTTTTTAATCCATGTCAGGAATCTGAAAGAAACCCAAGCCTACTACCAGAATTCGAAAAGTAGCTCTGCAGTCAATCCGTGCGTGGCCTGAACCTCGCAACTTTGAGCTTGGAACTGCGAGTCAGCAAAGAATGCAGAGGTCTGTAGGCCCTCATCATGGGGGAAGATTTTCGAGACAGTGAGGAATTCTTTTGAGAGGCTCTTAACGCTCGTCGTAGCGTAGCATGCACTCGCTATAGATGTAGGAAGTAAGTTGCTAACAGCTACGGTCATTGAGTTATGAAAACGAGGCTTTCCATAAGATCAGAGCAAAAGCTAATATGACTTAATGGTGCCTTTCGGGACGGAGGCCATTTGTTGATGTGCACCCAAAGTGGCCACTGAATCCTTATGAGTGCAACAACAAGCCACCTCTCAAGGTTAGAAGACTCATTTAATGTTGCTGTTTTCGGGCTGGAGTAGATTCTGGGCTGTAGCTGATTTCGGAGTCGGGGTGTAGTTGTTTTTGGGATGTAGCTGTTTATTGACCAGTACAGATCAAATGCTTCCTTCCCTCCTTTTCTCGCTCTTCTTCGAAGCAAGATTCTTCCAGCAAGAATCCCCCCTTTTTTTTCCCCAGGCAACTTTCTCTTTTCCCTTACCTTCCAACAATGTCTCCACGATGCCCCATCTAGCTACTCAAACTAAGAAGTCGACTTACTCAGAGCAACTACGCGGAGCTTGCTCGCAAGTATTCCAAAGAATATCATGCGAGGCCTATCTGTAAACCCACCAAAGACAAGTATCGGTTCATCCTCAAAGAATGGAAAAGTTTGTAATTACATCGCGAAACTCGCCGCAGCTTTCAAAGATCGCGCGAATTTCAGAGAGCACCTTGAATTTTCGCGGCTTTCATCACTTTCCTGACGCTAAACTGAGATTTTTCTCGAAAATCGCTTATATTTCCGAAAGCACCACGAACTTTCGCTGCGTCTCTCCTTCGCAGCCGTATGCAGCCTTTTCCAGCATTCCTCTGCTTTCGCAGCGATCCACTTTCGCGCCAGTCTTCTTGTTGCCGGCCTTCATTGCCGCCGGGCTTCTTAGTCTTTATCTATCTAACTATCTAACTATCGACGACTGCGGTAGCTGGCTGGAGACTGTATTCGAGAGCACTTGGAGAAGCACTTGGAGATTCTACCAGAGTGCGCTCGGAGGTGTACTTGGAAGTTCAACTCGGGCTCGCATGGAGGTACACTTGGAGACTGAATTCGGCTTCGCTTGGAGATGCGCTTGGAGACAACATTTGAGCTCGCTCGGAGATGTATTTGGAGATGCACTTGGAGATGCACCTGGAGACAGTACTCGAGCTCGCTCGGAGGTGTACTTGGAAACTGAGTTCGGGTTCTCTTGGAGATGCGCCTGGAGACAGTACTCGAGCTCGCTCGGAGGTGTACTTGGAAACTGAGTTCGGGTTCTCTTGGAGATGCGCCTGGAAATGCGGTTGGAGAGGGTCGATTCGAGCTGGCTGGAGGTGGTGCTCGGGAACAGGCTGGAGAATATCGCTCTGAGCTGAAGGGAGCAGGCTTGAGATGGTAACTGCTCACTTAAGGTTCCGTTCGATGATTCCAGCCAGCGAACAGCCTAGCCTCCAAGATTACATTTAGGCTCCACTCGATAGATTCAAGCTCCCAACTAGTTGCAGAGTCTCTGCGTATATATACCCAGAACCGAATCCTCCATGCTGCGACCATCTCCAAAATTGCATCTCCAAACAGATCCCATTTGCGAATGCATCCGGGTACTACCTCCAAGTGCACTGGATCATCGTCTCTAGCTAGCTCCCAGTGAATCCAGAGCTGCTGTCGATAGATAGATAGATGTTGAGACTGTTGAAGCTCGTGCGTTGATTGACTTGTATAGATACAGGTCCAAAGTGCGTGTATATATACAATCAGGAAACAAACTTTTACCAAACACTGTCACCGACGAGCAGTCACATTCGCCGACAGTGTGAACCTTAAGAGAAGGTTCAGGGAGGCGGTCACTTTTGCCGACGTTGAGAGCCTTCGGGCTAAACCTTGAGTCTAAGGACTACCGTCAACAATAGATAGATAGTTAGATAGTGAGATGGGGCAATTGAAATCGCGCAGAGTATACTCCCAGAGCTTCCTGCGCGCCCACAGCCTCATGCACAGTGTTCCTAAGCGTCCTGCAGATGAGGCCGGCCTAACCTGACCGCTTAGGAAGACTGCTTCTGCGTGCACATAGCTTCCTGCATGTTCACACCACCTGAGTTTGAGTCCGAAGTGTGGCTAGAATCACAACCAAAGAACCTTGAGTTTACCGCGCCGGAAAATCTAGAGCTACCGTGCCGCATAAACTTGAGCTTACTGTGCCAGTAAACTTAATTGGTGAACCTATTACTGCCCAGCAGCCTTGTCAACTTGAAAGCTTCTCTGCGATATCCCACTGGAAAGCTAGAAATATCCGGGGGCTTTCAAAGTTACCACGAAGATATCAACTGATTTCAAGTATTCGTGCTGGTGAAAGCTGGAAATCGCCATCTCAATTTTGACGATGTACGTCCATGTCCTTCAACACCTGAAACGACAAAAAAGATGCCGTTGGTCCACATGTAGACAGAGGTTTGACTCTACAATTGATCTTCGGGTACATTGTGGTCAAGCGCGTAATATTTCACTATATAAACCCTACCAACCCAAGTTCTATTTTTACTGTGCCAGATGGTACCTGACCGAGGACACATGGAATGATCACTGTCTTCACCACCTCAATAGGTTGCCGGTACGCAGCCCACTACAGCTTATCAGAGGTGCAGTCGTAAACCCAATGCTTTGCATATTTTGTCTGGAAGAGAATGAAAAAAGCCAGCCAGAGATTCCGTACATTTTATGGCCAAGACCAACGGTATCAACATTTTAGGCACAATCATGTGGACGAACAACTGACCGAAACTTCCATCATTCTGTGCTTTCATCCTGCTTACGATAAAGTAGAGCTGGTAGGCTGGCACCTTTTTTAAGCTCACGCATACGAGGTCTATGGTGTAATATCTGCGATTACTAGTTGCAAGAGTGCAATAAACACTCGCGAAAGGCCCCTTGGGCCGTCCCCTCTGGCCAATGACGAAGAACTCACAGCTCAGAGGGACGATCTTTCCTTGCTCTTCGAGCTGTTTTTAGCAACGTTGAAGAAACAACAAGAGAAAGAGGTGGTGGTCGCAGCGCAAAAGATTCTAGAGGAAGAAGCGTATGATCTTAGGGCGATTTGTGAGATGAAAGTTCGGGATTGGAAGGAGGTAAATATACTATCGGGACATAGTTTGCAACTCGCTCGATTTGTTCAACACGAAATGTCTGGAAGGATGGATCCGGACATGTAATTATAATCTTGGTAATTGTTTCCGGATCAGGTTCCAGGTGGCAAAATGTGATGATTTTTGTTGTTTCTTTAGGTTTTCGGATTAACTATGGAATGGAATATGCATCCGTTCGGCTATAGCATTTTTCCCACGGAGTGTAGAAAGAAGTGGAAGTGTTCCTGCATCATGTATGAGGATATGGCTTGCATCAGGATATGCATACGTAGATGCATAAGCATGCATAAGCACTCGAGGACTAGAATACACAATTTGTTACTTTGGATGCTAGAAAGACTTGTTGATTGGCTGATCTTCTCGAGGCCAGAAGGGCCGTATATATACAGACTTGATGCCTATATCTATATCCATATTCGTATCCATATCTATATCCGTTTGCATATCCGTTTGCACTGATATGAGCCGCTCTCCTGAGGCATATCCTCATACGAAACACAACTGCTTAAGAGCCAGCAAACGGGCCTGAGACTGTAGACAGAGCTGAGGCTCACGATGCAGGTACTCATGCAACATAAGTATTACTTATATGGTGTCTATTGAACTATCTAAGGGTAGAGCCTACGCCTTTATATACATGAGAATCCTGGAGGTTCTGCGGAGATAGCGGCGAGAGGCGGGCGACGAGTCGGCGCGGCCAGTGGCGAGTGACTCATTGTGTATATTTCTACCGACTAACTGTTTATGAGTCTACTCGGTGGCTGTGTATCGGCAACCTCATTCTAGTCCTTACAGTAATACTCCCCCCTCTTGCTACGTACCGTAGCAAGAAAGAAGCATTTATGTAAACGAATGAAAAGAGAAAAACATGAAGCGTTCGTGCGCTGCTAGTAATTCTCATAGTAGTCTCCTTAAAACCCCGAGAAACACACCTCCGACAACACACCACACCACCTTTTAGTTTTGCCAAGACCGATTTTATCCAATCAAGTTTGACATCGCGAGAAAATTTTTGCTTCGGTTTTCAGTTGAACGAACTTCAACCGCTTAGAAGCTACGCACGATGAGTCTCTTTGGAGCACCCAAGAAGCCTACAACCTTCCAGAAGGCCAAGGAAAGGTTGGACAAGATGATGAGCGAGAAAGCCGGACAGAAAGATGAGTCCGACGCCTCCAGCAGCCATATTGGCGCACAACTCGAAAAGATGGGAAGAGGCAACCTCGACCTGGACGGTACAGCTACAACTTCTGAGATAGCTCAGGAAGGAATGGAAGATGCGTTGGGAGGACCGGTAGTCTTGCCCAGAGATGTTTTTAACGAAGCGGCGAGAATGCACAACAAAGAGGCGGTTGGACATCCGAGCCAGATAGTATCTACGGTGCACGGAGGAAGCAGCGTGGACGAAGAAGGAAACCAGGTTTATAAACAACCTCGAGTTTACACAATTCCGTCGACGAGGAGTGGAAGACAAAGAAGCAGAAGCCTGGACAGTCAAGGGTCGACAGAGCTGTCCTCGCCGCCACCTACTACGGATTACGGGTGAAGTGAAATCCAGTTCCCATCGCAGACACCTAGGGGGGAGGAACTTTCCTCAGTCCCAATTACGAGTTATGGAGGAAGCATTCTTGCTATGCCTCCCAGTGCGCTTCCCATGGATCCTTTTTCGACTCCTAGGGCGAACACTGGAATTATCGCGCAGAGGTATATTCAGTCGGAGGAAAATGCCAGTAAACATGCGGAAAAGGAGAATCGGTGGGGGATGGGCGAGACCCGGAAAGGCCACACACCCATTCCGAGGAAATTCGAAATTAGCGACGACAGCGAGGTCAGTGATGAAGCGATGACGGAGGTGGAATGGAGGGAGGAAGAACCCTACATGACGCCAACGAAGAAGGGAAAAAAGCGCAATAAGGGGAAGGGGGTTAAGAGGCCGGAAACGCCCGAATGACCAATCCCCAATATGCTGCAGACGCCAAGCAGGAGAAAGCTGGAGGCTGATTGGGCCAAGCCTGCAGATAGTTTGGCGAATGAGAGTGAACCAGTTAATCTGGAGGCCTTTATTGGTGAGTATCTCCGGAACACTAATGGGCTGAGGGATTTTATGGTTGGAAGGGAAGATTACGACGTAAAGTATGCGAAGTGGTGTGGCGAGCAAGCGGAACACATCACAGCAAGGCAAAATTTTACTGACGCGGCAGTTGCGAGTACGCGAAAAATCAGTAAGGAAATTAAGGAGCAGATGGAGCTGAGTTGGGAGGAGGACGAGGCTAGATCGGAAAAGCTTGATGAGAGATTGCGCAAAATTGAGAAAAAATTGGCCAAGATTGCACCAGTAAATATGGCCAAGACGATTGAAAATGCAATGAGTGATTGCATGGGAAAGATGGTGGATCAATTAACCGAGAGGGTGGTTAAGAGATTTGAGGATATGGCTGAAGAGAGCCAAAAGAAGGATGAAATCCGAAGGGGGAAACAGGTAGAAGCCACCCCTGAGGAGGAGTATATGAGCGATATTGAATTTGAGCCAGGAGCGACCTTTTCAAAGGAGGAGAATGAAAAGGTGGAAAAAGTGATTCGGGCTGAGATGGAGGTGGATGAGCCAGCGTTGGAGCAATCCAAGCATGCGCCGGTGATTACACCCGGAGGAGTTAGTCAGGAGTTTCTGCGTCTGGAGATGGGACAGGTTACAATTCTGAAGAAGAAGCCGGTGGTGCCAGCGGTACCGCAACAAAAGAAGAAGGAGGTGAAAAAACCGGAGGTAAAGGAGGTACCAAAGGGACCGAAGGCTGGGACTAAGAAGCCGGAGGTTAAGAAGCCGACCGAGAAGAAGCCGGAAGGAAAGAAACCGGAAGAAAACAAGAAGGAGACATGGGCGCAGAGAGCGGCAGCCCCACCACCACCAAAGAAACAACCCGGACAAGCACAACAACAACAACATCAGGGTGAAAACAAGAAGAAGGGGGACGGCTTCACTGAGGTGAGAAGAAGTCAACAAAAGAAGGAGGAGATGAAGCCGGTCCCCCCAGGACAGAATTCGATGGAGAAAAGGAGAGTTACATTTAAGAGAGATAATGGACTCCCTCTTTCTCAGAAGAAAGATTTGGATATTTCATCGGAAGTTAATAGAGCACTTTTTGAGGCGAAGGTCCCATATTTTGTGCGCATCCAGGGAGTTACGAGAAACACCCGAGGATGCTTGTCAACAATTACGACCCCTGGAGCAACTGCTGAGATGCTAATCAGTTTCAGGGAAGTTGTGATTAGAGCGGCGAGAAGGGTGGACACAGGAATTGTGGACATCGAGACAAATGAACTTTGGGAGAGAGTAAAGATGCATGGCGTCAATTTCGATAGATATTTGGGAAAGAAGACCGGAGGAGGTCTGGAAAAATTGAGGTCAGAGTTACAGGCTGAGAACGAGGGGGTGGTGTTGCCCCTCGCCATCAGCTGGATTGGAGGACCAAAGGATGTGCAGAAGAAGAAGGCAGAGGGGAAGAAAGCATCATCGGTTGTGTTTGCGGTCAAGGGAAGTAAAATGGCCGAAAGAGTATTGAAAGGAGGGTTGAGAGCGGCGGGGGCAAAGTATGAGGTGGAGAGGTTTGCAACCGCCGGACCCGATTCTTTTTGTGGAGTCTGCAGCAGATGGGGACATGTTGAGGCGAAGTGTGGGGCTTTGAAGATGCCGGCTTGCATGTTGTGTGCAGGAAGACATCTGACCAAGGATCATAAGTGCAATGTGGTAGGTTGCAAGGCTAATGCAGGACAGAACTGCACCCATAATGTTGACAAGTGCGTTAACTGCAAGGGAAACCATATCGCAAAGGCCAATGTTTGCGTTAATAAACAGGAAGCCATCAAGAAAGCGAGGGAAGAAAGGCGAACCTGGAAGGAGAGAGAGGGGGAACGCCGAAATGTGACAACAGATCAGCAGAGGAAACCGGCGCAAGTTGAGGATGGGGGACCTTCCACAGCAGAAGCCGAGAAGAAAGTCGGCAAGGACGACGAGCCAAAAGATAAGGAGCCGGAAGTCCAAGTTGTTTCGACACAGGCGACAGACGAGTCAAACTCCGACGCAGGGATCCCAGAAACCCCCATGAAGTAATGGTGAAGTGCATAATGCATAATTGTGGGAGGGGGTATGATGCGACGATGATTGCGTTGGAAAAGGGAATTGTTTGGGGGGCTGATGTTGTGATGATGCAAGAACCGGTGGTGGAGAAGGAGAGATACAACATTAGTCACCCAGGATATAGACTGGTCAGGGGAGGAAGAACTATGACCGCAATAAGAAGAGATACGCACCTGGAATTTTCGGAAGTGGATATGGGGGGAGATGGAGATGTACAGGTGTTTGATATAAAATATCCCTCGGGGAGAGAAATGAGATTGGTGAATGTGTACGATCAGCTGAGGCAGGTGGAGGGGGTGAGGAGCCAAGGCAGACCAGCGCAGACAGCAAGATGGAGAGAGATTATGGGGCGAAACATGATCCTGTTAGGAGGAGATTGGAATACTCACAGTGATAGATGGGATCCGGAATGCCCACCAAAAAGAGATGAAGTCTTTCTAACGAATCTTATGGATGAGTATGATTTGACGGATGTTACTGATGGGGAAGCAACCCATACGAGCATGAGAAATGGCGAAATTTCGAGATCGCTAATAGATTTCTTCATAACGAAAGCCGGGATGGCTGACAATTTGGAGATATCTATAGATTTGGCAACTACTTCAGATCACGCGATTGTGTGTGCCCACCTAAGATGGGACGAAGGGGAGGGAGTTAAAGTATCGAGAAATGTTACGGGATGGGACATCGATGGGCTCAAGTCGGAGGAGGAAAAAGAAAATTATGAAAAAGCACAAAAAGAGTGGAAGGATAAGAGCTCAAAGAGAACCGTTTTGACCGAAGAAAGCAGTGAAGAAGATTGACAAAAGGAAGCTGAGTGGATACAGCGGAATTTTGCTAATCATGTTAATAGGTGCTGCAAAAAAGTTAAAGTTTGTGCGAGATCAAAGAGGTGGTGGAACGAGGAGATCGCAGAAAACAGAAGGATTTTGGGCTCGCTAAAGAGGGCCAGAAGAAGGGGGGAAGCGACGCAGCAACAAGTTAAAAAGCAGCGAAGCAACGTCCGAAGAATAATCCAACAATCGAAAACGAAGATGTGGCAGGACTTTTTGTCTTCCGCAACGAAGGATCAGGTATGGCAGGCCTTGAGGTATACGAAACCGGGTGGCCAGCAAACGACGAAGGCTTTGAAATCCAGGGATGGAGTGGTGGCGGAATCCTGGGAGGATAAGGCAGAGTTGATTAAAGAAGAAGCGTTCCCAAAACCTTTGAAGGGTGTGGAGAGAAAGGCCCAAGAAGAGGGAGGAGGAATGTGGAAGAAAATTACTGATGAGGACATCCGATTGGCTCTGTTCGATCAATCAGTAAAGAAGGCTCCCGGTCCGGACAGACTGGGGTTTAAGGCGATGAGGTTATTGTGGGAGTGGGATGCTCTAAGAATAATCGCAATCGTCAAAGTTACTTTTAGGTTAGGAATACACCCACGAGTTTGGAAGGAAGCGAGGGTGGTGGTTATACTAAAACCAAATAAGCCAGATTACGGAATCGCCAAGGCATATAGGGTGATTACGTTGTTGAATTGTCTGGGAAAAGTTGTTGAGAAGGTAGCGGCAAACGCAATAGCAGAGGAGTGTGAGCGAAGGCAGCTACTTCACGACGGACAGTTTGGATGCAGAAAGAGAAGGTCAGCAATAGATGCGGTTGGAAGGTTGATGAAGAGAGTTGAAGAAGCGTGGGGGAGGGGGAATACCGCGGCAGTGCTGTTGATGGACGTTAAGGGAGCCTTTCCACATGTGGCAAAGGGGAACTTGATAAAAAGAATGGAAGAAATGGGGTTTGAAGCCGACCTGGTGAGGTGGGTGGAAAGCTTTATGGAAGAAAGAAAAGTGATTATGTCGATGGACGGAAAGGAGGGAGACAGCATGGATGTGGAAACGGGAGTTCCACAGGGGTCGCCAGTGTCTCCAGTACTTTTCGTTATATATCTTTCGGGATTATTCGGCAGAGTTGAAAAGAAAGAAGAAGAGTGTGGAAGTGAGGGCATATCTTTTGTCGATGATGTGGCATGGGTGGTAGAAGGTGAAGATGTGGGGGAATGCACACAACGACTGGAGGGATGCGCTAAAGAAGCACAGATTTGGGCGAAGGAAAACGCTTGTCAGTTTGATGTCGAAAAAACGGAAGCGATTTTGTTCACCCGAAAGAAAAGCAATAAGGAACCGAAGATGAAGGTCAAGATAAGGGTCGGAAATCACGAGATTCCATACAATAAAGAAGCGACAAGGTGGTTGGGGGTATGACTGGATAGCATGCTTACTCTGAACGACGATATGAAAAAGACCTTCGCGAAAGCAAGAAGGGCGCAAAGCAGAGTGCGATCCTTGATGACGAAGAAAGGATTAAGCCCGGAAGGATGTCAAAGAATTCAGATCGCTGCAGTACAGGCCGGTGCTTTATACGGGGCTGAGTTGTGGTGGAAGGGACAGAAAAATAGAGCGCAAGAGGTACAACAAATTTTGAACGAACAAGGCAGAAGGGTAACCGGATGCTTTCGAACGACACCTCAAGGAGCTCTGATGTATGAAGCTGGACTTAGACTGGCGAAGGCGATTCTTAATAACCGAGTTAGGCGGTATAAGATGAGACAAATGATGATGCCCGATGCTTCAGGCAGAGGGAAAATGATAGTGATGGAAGGAAATGTGGTTAGGAGGTTGGAGGGGATTGATGAGTTGATCCCGGAGGATTACCCTTGTGAGAAAAGAAGATATGAGGGGACCATGTTACCGGAAGTTAAAAAGAGGCTGCAAGGCCAAGTGATAATTCAAGAAGAAGAACAGGCGTTAGAAGAAGCACGAAAAGAGAGGGAGGGCTTAGTTCTTTGGACTGATGGATCGAGGAAAGAGGATGAGTGGGTAGGGTGTGCAGTGGTATGGAAAGAGGAAAGGTGGAATAAGAGGAGGGTACACCTGGGCCGACAGAAGGAAGCGTTTGACGCAGAAATGTACGCGATGTCGGAAGCAGTGAGAATTGCGGATGAGATTAGCGGAAGAAAAGAAGTGAGGAGAGTGACGATTTTTACGGAGTCCCAAGCGACTTTACGAAGAATACAATCGGACGAACCGGGACCAGGACAAGTACTGGCCTTACGAACGATGAATTGGGAAAGCGAGTTGTTAAAGAAAAATATTCAGGTGGAGTACCGGTGGGTACCTGCCCATAGGGGTATTGAAGGCAATGAAGAAGCGGACCTACAAGCGACAAAGGCGGCATATAAACATTGCGGAAGTTATACAGAAACGCAAAACCCGCTACCTCACTTGAATTATATATCTTTCGCTCACATTGGTCGACGATTAACAGAGGCGAAATGGGAAGAAAGCAAAGAAGAAATTAAAGAAATGGGAAAGAAATCGAAGCACAGTTACCAGTATGATTTGGTGAAGAGGGGGGGTAATAGTGCGGTGATGAAATCCCAGAAATCGATTGCAGCGAGGTTTTATCAACTTAAGACAGGGCATGCTCTTATGGGGAAATACTTAATGCGCATTGGAAAAAGAAGAGATATGAAGTGCTGGTGGTGTGGGCACGAATATCAGACAAGAGACCACTTGTTTAAGTGGTGCAAAAGATGGAAACGAGAACAGAAGCGGCTTTGGGTTGACGGGCAAGAGGGGGAAGAGGGGTATGAAGGGATTGAAAAGGTGATGAAAAAGCCGAAGATTAGTTTGCCGATGTCTCTTGTTTTTGCGGAGGAAAAATGTTCGCAGGCACTGTTGGATTTTCTTTATTTGACAGATGTTGGCAGAATTAGCGGAGTGGTGGAGGAGGCGGATAACTCAGATCACAAGGAGTCGAGTGATGGGGGGGTGTAAAAGTTGATGTTGTTTTTTGGCGGTTTTGTTGTTTTTGGGGGGAGAGGACTCGCGACTTTGCTTTTGTTTCTTTATGTTACGGAAGAAGCGGAGAGGAAATGTGTACGGGATATATGCCATGGCCGCCAGCGGCCGAATGCAATATGATTACAAACAAAAAACAAACCTTTTAGTTTTGCCAAGACCGATTTTATCCAATCAAGTTTGACATCGCGAGAAAATTTTTGCTTTGGTTTTCAGTTGAACGAACTTCAACCGCCTAGAAGCTAGCCATGATGAGTCTCTTTGGAGCAAGAACGAAGTCCACCTTTCAGAAGGCTAAGGAGAGGCTGGACAAGAGAATGGAAGCGGAAGCAAGGAAAAGCAAGGGGTCTACCCCCGGGGCTTCAATCATGACCGAAGAAAGCAGCCACATTGGTGGCCTACTCGATAAGATTACCGGACCGCTTACCGTTACGGATTTGGACGGAGTTGCTGCAACTTCGGAAATCGCACGAACTCTCTCAGCTTGATAGAGAGGACAGATTACGAGAGTTCCACGGAACCGCCGAGTAGGAAAGGCTTAGAGCGGGGGAGGAACAGGAGAAGTTCGAGATGGGACTACACCAAGCTCAAATTGAGGATGATTTGAGGAGATGCAAGGATAGCCAAGCAACTCCTAGAGTAGAGTCAGGATGGCTTCCTAGCGATCTGGGCGACATGAGAGGATATTCCGACCTGACGGGAAAGACTGGAATGACAGGCGTTGCGAGACACAGAAGCAGCAGTGTAGGCAGTATTGACTCGTCAAGGCTGTCCTCACCACCACCTACTACGATTTCGAACAAATCAACTGTTTACGAGGGTAGCATTTTAGCTATGCCACCCAGTGCGCTCACCATGGACCCTTTTTCGATTCCTAGGACGAGCACTGGAATTATCGCGCAGAGGTATATTCAGTCGGAGGAAAATACCAGCCAGCATGCCGAAAAAGAGGGGGGGATGGAGGAGTCCTGGAAAGTCTACACACCCATTCCGAGAAAATTCGAAATTAGCGATGACAGCGAGGTTAGCGATGAGGCGATGACAGAGGTGAAGTGGAGGGATGAGGAACCCTACATGACGCCAACGAAGAAGGGAAAAAAGCGCAATAAGGGGAAGGGGGTTAAGAGGCCAGTAACGCCCGAATGACTAATCCCGAATATGCCGCAGACGCCAAGCAGGAAAAAGTTGGGGCCGATTGGGCCAAGCCTGCAGAGGAGTTGGCGAATCAGAATGGACCAGTTAATCTGGAGGCCTTTATTGGTGAGTATCTTTGGAACACTGATGGGCTGAGGGATTTTATGGTTGGAAGAGAAGAGTATGATATGAAGTATATGGAGTGGTGTGGTGAACAGATGAACCATATCGCAGCAAGACAGAACCACACTGACGCTGGGGTGATGAGCGCGAGAAAAATTAGTGTGGAAATTAAAGAACAGGTAGAGCTGAGTCGGGAATATGACGAGGCTAGGGCGGAAAAGCTTGATGAGAGATTAAGCAAGATTGAGAAAAAATTGGCCAAGATTGCACCGGTGAATATGGCCAAGACGATTGAAAATGCAATAAGTGATTGCATGGGAAAAATGGTTGATCAATTAACCGAGAGGGTGGTTAAGAGATTTGAGGATATGGCTGAGGAGAGCCGAAAGAAGGATGAAATCCGAAGGGGGAAACAGGTAGAAGCCACCCCTGAGGAGGAAGAGATGAGTGAGATTGAATTTGAGCCGGGAGCTGTTTTTTCGGAGAAAGAAAATAGGAAGGTGGAAAGAGCAATCCGGGCTGAAATGGAGGTGGATGAGCCAGCGTTGGAGCAATCCAAGCATGCGCCGGTGATTGCACCCGGAGGAGTTATTCAGGAGTTTCCACGTCTGGAGGTGGGACAGGTTACGATTTTGAAAAAGAAGCCGGTGGTGCCAGCGGTGCCACAACAAAAGAAGAAGGAGGTGACAAAAGCAGAGGTAGGGGAGGTACCAAAGGGACCAAAGGCTGGGGTTAAGAAGCCGGAGGTTAAGAAGCCGACCAAAAAGAAGCCGGAAGGAAAGAAACTGGAAGAAAAGAAGAAGGAGACGTGGGCGCAGCGAGTAGCAGCACCAGCACCACCGAAGAAACAACCCGAACAACGACAGCAGCAGTAATGTCAAGGGGAAAATAAGAAGAAGGGGGATGGTTTCACTGAGGTGAAGAGGCAACAACAAAGGAAAGAAGAGTTGAGGCCGGTCCCCCCAGGACAGAATTCGATGGAGAAAAGAAGAGTTACCTTTAAAAGAGATAACGGACTCCCACTTTCTCAGAAGAAAGATTTGGATATTTCGTCGGAGGTGAATAGAGTACTTTTCGAGGCAAAGGTCCCACATTTTGTGCGCATCCAAGGTGTTACGAAGAATACACAAGGATGCCTGTCAACAATTACAACCCCTGGAGCAACTGCCAAGATGCTGATTAGGTACAGGGAAATTGTGATTAAGGTGGCGAGAAAGGTGGACGCAGGAATTGTGGACATCGAGACAAATGAACTCTGGGAGAGAGTGAAAATGCATGGTGTTAACTTCGACAGGTATTTGGGGAAGAAGACGGGAGGTGGACTGGAGAAGTTGAGACAGGAATTGCAGGCTGAGAACGAGGGGGTGGCGTTGCCCCTCGCTATTAGCTGGATTGAAGGACCAAAGGATGTGCAGAAGAAGAAGGCGGAGGGGAAGAAAGCATCGTTGGTTGTATTTGCGGTCAAGGGAAGTAAAATGGCCGAGCAAGTTTTGAAAGGAGGGTTGAGAGCAGTGGGGGTAAAGTACGATGTGGAGAGGTTTATGACCGCTGGACCCGATTCCTTTTGTGGAGTTTGCAGCAGATGGGGACATGTTGAGGTGAAATGTGGGTCTTTGAAGATGCCGGCTTGCATGTTGTGTGCGGGAAGGCATCTGACGAAGAACCATAAGTGCAATGTGGTAGGTTGCAAGGCTAATGCAGGACAGAACTGCACCCATAATGTTGACAAATGCGTTAACTGCAAGGGGAACCATATCGCAAAGGCCAATGTTTGTGTTAAGAAACAGGAACCAATTAAGACTGCGAGGGAAGAAAGGCGAACCTGGAAGGAGAGAGAGGGGGAACGCCGAAATATGGTAACAGATCAGCAGAAGAAACCGGATCAAGTTGAGGACGGGGGACCTTCCACAGCAGAAGCTGAGAAGAAAGTCAATAATGATGACGAGCCAAAAGATAAGGAGCTGGAAGTCCAAGTTGTTTCGACACAGGTGACAACCGAGTCAAACTCCGACGCAGGAATCTCAGAAACCCCCATGATGCAATGGTGAAGTGCATAATGCACAATTGTGGGAGGGGGTATGATGCGACGATGATTGCGTTGGAAAAGGGAATTGTTTGGGGGGCTGATGTTGTGATGATGCAAGAACTAGTGGTGGAGAAAGAGGGATACAATATCAGTCACCCAGGATATAGATTGGTCAGGGGAGGAAGAACTATGACCGCGATAAGAAAAGATACACACCTGGAATTTTCGGAAGTAGATATGGGGGGAGACAGAGATATACAGGTGTTTGATATAAAATATCCCTCGGGGAGAGAAATGAGATTGGTGAATGTGTATGATCAGCTGAGGCAGGTGGAGGGGGTGAGAAGCCAAGGCAGACTGGCGCAGACAGCAAGATGGAGAGAGATTATGGGGCGGAACAAGATCCTGTTAGGAGGAGATTGGAATGCTCACAGTGATAGATGGGATCGGGAATGCCCACCAAAAAGAGATGAAGTATTTCTAACGAATCTTATGGATGAGTATGAATTGACGGATGTTACCGATGGGGAAGCAACCAATACGAGCACGAGAAACGGCGAAATTTCGGGATCACTAATAGATTTCTTCATAACGAAAGCCAGTATGGCTGATAATTTGGAGATAGCTACGGATTTGGCAACTACTTCAGATCATGCGATTGTATGTGCCCACCTAGGATGGGACGAAGGGGAAGGAGCCAAAGTATCGAGAAAGGTTACAGGATGGGATATTGATGGGCTCAAGTCGGAGGAGGAAAAAGAAAATTATGAAAAAGCACAAAAAGATTGGAAGGACAAAAGCTCAAAGAGACCCGTTTTGACCGAAGAAAGCAGCGAAGAAGAATTACAAAAGGAAGCTGAGTGGATACAGTGAAATGTTGTTAATCATCTTAATAGGTGCTGCAAAACAGTTAAAGTTTGCGCGAGATCCAAAAGGTGGTGGAATGAAGAGATCGCAGAAAATAGAAGAATTTTGGGCTCGTTAAAGAGGGCCAGAAGAAGGGGTGAAGTGATGCAGCAACAAGTTAAGAAGCAGCGCAGGAACGTCCGAAAAATAATCCGACAATTGAAAATGAAGATGTGGCAAGATTTTTGTCTTCGGCTACGAGAGATCCGGTATGGCAGGCTCTGAGGTATACAAAACCGGGGGGTCAGCAAACGATGAAAGCATTGAAATCCAGGGAGGGAGTAGTGGCGGAATCCTGGGAGAACAAAGGAGAGTTGATAAAAGAAGAAGCATTTCCGAAACCTTTAAAGGGTGTGGAGAGAAAGGCCCAAGAAGAGGGAGGAGGAATGTGGAAGAAAATTACTGATGAGGACATCCGATTGGCTCTGTTTGATCAATCAGTTAAGAAGGCTCCGGGTCCAGACAGACTGGGGTTTAAGGCGATCAGGTTATTGTGGGAGTGGGATGCTCCGAGAATAATTGCGATTGTAAAGATGACATTTAGGTTAGGAATACACCCTCGAGTTTGGAAGGAAGCGAAGGGGGTGGTTATACCGAAGCCGAATAAGCCAGATTACGGAGTTGCCAAAGCATATAGAGTGATTACGTTGTTAAATTGTCTGGGGAAAGTGGTCGAGAAGGTAGCAGCAAACACAATAGCAGAGGAGTGTGAGCGAAGGCAATTACTTCACGACAGGCAATTTGGATGCAAAAAGGAAAGGTCAGCAATAGACACGGTTGGAAGGTTGATGAAGAGAGTTGAAGAAGCGTGGGGGAGGGGGAATACCGCGGCGGTGCTGTTGATGGATGTTAAGGGAGCCTTTCCACATGTGGCAAAGGGGAATTTGATAAAAAGAATGGAAGAAATGGGGTTTGAAGCCAACCTGGTGAGGTGGGTGGAAAGCTTTATGGAAGAAAGAAAAGTGATTATGTCGATGGATGGAAAGGAGGGAGACAGTATGGATGTGGAAACGGGGGTTCCGCAGGGGTTGCCAGTGTCAGCATTACTTTTCATCATATATCTTTCGGGATTGTTCGGCAGAGTTGAAGAAAAAGAAGAAGAGTGCGGAAGTGAGGGTATATCTTTTGTCGATGATGTGGCATGGGTGGTAGAAGGAGAAGATGTGGGGGAATGCACACAACGACTGGAGGGATGCGCTAAGGAAGCACAGATTTGGGCGAAGGAAAATGCCTGTCAGTTTGACATTGAAAAAACCGAAGCAATGTTGTTCACTCGAAGGGGAAACAACAAGGAACCGAAGATGAAGGCCAAGATAAGGATCGGTAATCATGAGGTTCAATATAATAAACAAGCGACAAGGTGGCTGGGGGTATGGCTGGATAGTATGCTTACCCTGAATGATCACATGAAAAAGACTTTTGCGAAAGCAAGAAGAGCGCAAAGTAGCGTACAATCCTTGATAATGAAGAAAGGATTAAGCCCTGAAGGATGCCAAAGAATTCAAATCGCTGCAGTACAGGCCGTTGCTTTATACGGAGCTGAGTTGTGGAGGAAGGGACAGAAAAATAGCGCGCAGGAGGTACAAAAAATTTTGAATGAACAAGGCAGAAGGGTAACCGGATGCTTTCAAACGACACGTCAAGAAGCTCTGATGAATGATGCTGGACTTAGACCAGCAAATGCGATTCTTAATAACCGGGTCAGGCGTTATAAGATGAGACAAATGATAATGCCCGATGCTACAGGCGGAGGGAAAATGTTAGAGATGGAAGGAAATGTGGTGAGAAGGGTGGAGGGGATTGATGAGTTGATCCCGGAGGATTATCCCTTTGAGAGGAGGAGATATGAGGGGACCACATTACTGGAAATTAGAAAGAGGCTGAAAGGCCAAGTGATAATTCAAGAAGAAGAGCAGGCTTGGAAGAGGCGAAGAAAGAAAGAGAAGGCTTGGTTCTTTGGACGGATGGATCGAGAAAAGAAGATGAGTGGGTAGGGTGTGCAGTGGTATGGAAAGAGGAAAGATGAAATAAGAGGAGGGTACACCTAGGCCGACGGAAGGAAGCGTTTGACGCAGAAATGTATGCGATGTCTGAAGCGGTGAAAATCGCGGACGAGATTTGCAGTAAGAAAGAAGTGAGGAGAATGACGATTTTTACGGACTCCCAAGCGACTTTAAGAAGAATACAGTCGGACGAACTGGGACCAGGACAAGTACTAGCCTTACGAACGATGAAGTGGGAAAGGGAGTTGACCGATAAAAACATTCAGGTAGAGTACCGGTGGGTACCTGCGCATAAGAATGTGGAAGGCAACGAAGAAGCGGACAAACAAGCAACGAAAGCAGCTTATAAGCATTGCAGGAGTTATACCGAAACGCAAAATTCGCCAAAATATTTGCATTATATATCCTTTGCTCACATTGGTCGACGGTTGATGGAGATGAAATGGGAGGAAAGTAAAAGAGAAATAAAAGAGATGGGAAAGAAATCGAAGCACAGTTACCGGTATGATTTGGTTAAAAGGGGGGGTAATAGTGCGGTGATGACATCCCAAAAGCCAATTGCGGCGAGGTTTTATCAACTTAAGGCAGGGCACGCTCTTATGGGGAAATACTTAATGCACATTGGAAAAAGAAGAGATATGAAATGCTGGTGGTGTGGGCATGAATATCAGACAAGAGACTACTTGTTCAAGTGGTGTAAAAGATGGAAACAAGAACAGAAGCGGCTTTGGGTTGACAGGCAAGAGGGGGAAGAGGGGTACAAAGGGGTTGAGAAAGTGATGAAGAAGCCGAAGATTAGTTTGCCAATGTCTCTTGTTTTTGCGGAGGAAAAATGTTCGCAGGCACTGTTAGATTTTTTTTTTCTTACAGATGTTGGCAGAATTAGCGGAGTGGTGGAGGAGGCGGAGAACTCAGATCACGAGGAGTTGAGTGATGGGGGGGTGTAAAAGTTGATGTTGTTTTTGGCGGTTTCATTTGTTTTTGGGGGGAGAGGACTCGCGACTTTGCTTTTGTTTCTTTATGTTACGAAGGAAGCAGGGAGGAAATGTGTACGGGATATATGCCATGGCCGCCAGCGGCCAAATGCAATATGATTACAAACAAACAAACAAACAAAACCCCGAGAAAAAGACGGGTGAGCAGGGAAAGAGTACTACCGTAACATGAGGATGGCCATCCATAAAGAAACAAAATAAGACCCTTAAAAGAAACCTTAAATCTAGTCTCGATTAGCCGCTCACCCAACATGTTGCTGTTTCCGCGTAGCGGGAAAAAAGCGTCCAACCGAGACTACCTTAAATCAATCTCCTCAATTTCCTCCGAAACGTTTGACAGTTGGTAATTGGCTTGGCGTCATTCAATTGTCCAATAATATTTGCTTGCATCCAGCCAAGTCTGGACGCAAGTAAAATACACCTGATGCATACGGCCCAGGCGCCTTATTAGGGGTGTGGGCACGCCCGGCGCCCACATCTAACAAGCCGTTAGCGGCGCACCTTGCACTAAGAAATCCCGGTATTTTTTTCAAAATTGCAAGTTACTCAACAACAACACAATGGAGAGAAGATCGGAGACTGCAGTATGATAGGTAACTGCAAGGCCTACATATGCATCCAAAAATAAAGTCAAATGGACCAATTTTGAGCAAGTTAAAAATGTGAGTGAGAGTCTATGCAGCTGGCGGATTTTTTGTCTTTCTTTTGACTCCCCTGTTTTATCACCAATTGTAAATCAAATATGCTAGTGATAATATCAGAACATATATGGCTTGCTGGCTGTCAATTGGTACTGGTCTTAGCATATTTGGATAGGTGGTTATTGTAATAGTTACAATTTTGAAGTTACAATACTGGGAGACACTCTACTGTAGCATAACTCAGGAATTTTCGCCCAAGTGACATTTTACACTATTTAGAAATCACCAAGCTGACCCTGAATAGTCTTCTGCTATGCATAAGAGACACTGGCAGCAAGGGCACTGAATTCCAACCAGCATTGGTGGAGAAATCAAGTGGGGTAGATTGTCCTCCTTATTTTCCACCTGCCCACCTACCAACCACCCCTATAAGTCTACCAATTCTTGGTCAAATTCCATGCCCTTTTGCATAGAGTAGCTCTACTATATGTATAATGATTCCGCATTATCCTTGGGCAGATACTAGAACTGTGTGTGAACTGGTTCAGGTCACTACATTTGAGTCATGAGCTGTCACTCATCACAGATGCACTTTACAGTCAGGTAGAAAAGATTTACCTGATGGTATACAACATGTATCTAAGCATCAGGTAGAAATAA
>Ga0307514_10000287_pt1 | contig 128130 bp, 112 predicted proteins | sample 16_EM_MG_FD_203088 | JGI IMG/M metagenome (GOLD analysis project Ga0307514, IMG submission 203088) | Populus trichocarpa ectomycorrhiza microbial communities from riparian zone in the Pacific Northwest, United States - 16_EM | ecosystem: Host-associated > Plants > Roots > Unclassified...
GTCTAGACCGGTCCGATGAAATTTCAGACTGGTCCGATTCCAGTCCGAAAAATCCTTGGACCGTACTGGACTAAACCTGGACCGGACCAGTCCAGACTAGTCCACCCCCGGACCGGTGAAAACACTGTTCAAAGTTTCGGCACTGCAGGAGTGAAGCACCTAGTAATTGCCGGTTAATAAGACTCTCGAAGATGGGCTGAAGGCTGTGACGAATGGCAAATGGATGAAGCCGACGTACTACACAATGTGGTAGGTTCGACTAGATTCTATGGTCTATGGTATACCCTTTTTTTCAAGTACATTTTATGTAAATCCGCAAGATCTCCACTCAGATCAAACTCAGTACAGTACCTAAAAAATCCTTGATATGTCGTTCAAATTACCCGCATGCACCTAGTTTTCTTGACTTTGGGTGCAGCTGCGGAAGCATATACCTCATTCACCGAACGCGACGATCCCAAAAGCTGTCATATCGTTGGAGACAAAGATATCTATGGCTTAGTAGTGCGATTGGGCTTCTATCTCAATTATCTTACAACTATCATCGCAATCTGGCTCGACCCCGATTCAACCGGCAACGCAAGAACCCAAATAAACGTCTTCTCGATCGCCGTCCCCACCAACACACACCAAACCGCAAATTAAGAAGGGTCTCTTGTCATGCTCGAGTTTTCCATTGTCGCTAATATCACGGTGATCCTTACCTTTGGGACTGTCATGTTCATGTAATCTCAACAAATTTCGATACCGGAAAGATCTGTATACACCATGCAAACGCCTTGGGTTGCATGTATATTGTCCTCTCCTTGGGTGATCTTTAAAGCGCAATTTAGTGGGCGAAAGCCAGGCTGTTCAGTCCAGCTGGTGGTATTTTTCGCGATGATAAACGCATATAACAGAGGCTGGATTATCGCCTTTAAGGTGTTGAGTGCCTCAGTGGCGGGTGGGTCCAGGGATTATGTACATACAGTCGCGTTAAGAAAGTGAGTGGCCGCGGAAAGTGGGATCAGCATTCGGCTTGGCCACTCACTTTCTTAACGCAACTGTACGTACTATCCCGGTTTAAGTTTCAACCGTGGGGTCAGACGGATATGGCTATTGGGGTGCGTACGTGGTCCTCGTATTTTGGCATTTGGAAGACCTGTTTAACAATTTAAAATGAAGTCTGCCGCTGTTTTCCCCGCATGACTGACGACAACATAATATCAAGCGACATTATTGAACACTAGTGTATTTGAACACTCAATACCGCGCCTCAATGACAACCCAGTAAACCCTGTCAGGGCTGTTTCAATATAAAGGCAACCATATAACTACGTTAGTATGTGTAGTGAAGAAGTATGTTTGTGTTACAGAAAGAAAGAGAGGAAGTACACGATATGATAACCAGCCATCCCACTGGTGTATGCTAGGGGAAGATGGGATAGGTGGGGAAGCTACGACATGGACTTTTTGTTCGTTGGATTTGGAGTAGCGGAGATAGGAGGAAATCATGCCCGCAAGCGGGCAGATACAATATAATTACAAACAAACTGGTGTCTGCTACTGGGCTAGCAAAACACCTGCAGAAGTTGTAACCAGGAAGTGGGTTGCCTCTCCGTACCTCTGATTTGCGCCTCCATGTTTGTGAACTTAGGTACAGCTCAGAGAAGCTACAGCCGCACTTATTTACCAGCACCACAATTCGAGTACATACGTGACGTTAGGCTAGCAGTGTAAGGATATATGCGGCCCGGCCCGGCCCGGCCCGGCCCCTTCCCGCTAGCTGCATCTTAATTTGGAAAGTGGGGTACTTGCACGTAGAACAAAAACTCTGAAAGGAAACGTATTACTCCCGATGGAGAAGTACTATCAATACTACGTAGGGTTAGAGACTAGCACAAGATTTGGACATGGAGTGGGATACCGTGGATTGATCACAAGTAGAAGGGGGTTAACCCTTAACCCTAACCAACAATCAAATGGACGGTGTCGAAGGATTCCACTGCAGTCGGATATTCATGCATGCGGTAACCACGGTTCGGCAGTTGAAGGCGTGACCGCATACATACAGCCATTGGCAAAAAAAATCAGGAAATGCACAAGATGACAAGGGGTTTGCATATCGCATTTGCATGTTCTATAATCTACACTACATGACCAAAAATACACACTTAGCATTGAAACCTTCTACCAGCCCAATAGAAAGCTAACCCACCATCTCACACATGCATATGCAGCACCTTCCCTCTTGTGGGCGACACTTTCCTTTGCACGGTAAAGTCGCACGAATTCCCGATTAAAGCTCCCGATGGCTGTATTGACTAAGACAACAAGAACCTACGTGCTTACAGTTAGCCACTTATTAGTCTCGGGATGGCTTTCGAAGTAGAGGTTGACTGGTATCGATCTAGCGATAACGCGTGATGATGTCCATGACGTCAGTAGAGAGGATTTTGTAAATGCAGGGTTGTAAGAAAGTAGGGCCGGGTTGCACCTTTCCAGGTTTATCCCCGCCGGCTAGATCGTGTGGCTAGATACAGTGGGCTTATTTTACCGGTATCAATTTCCTCATGACCTCCACATTCACACACCCCCCAGGGATAATGATTCGTGTCGATATCAAAAGTTTTTGAACACCCCAGTTCTGGAAACAATTTAACACATCGCTGAGGAGCGCCCACTGTATTTAGTTATGATGAGGTTAGATATGGAGGTTTCGCATGGACCCATCTTGTTTTTATGACCAATAATCTAATCTAATTAATCTAGGCGCTGTTCGTGATCTTGCCTGCCATCCCTTGCGCTTTGTGTGTGATCTCGTCTGCCATCCCCTACGCTTTGTGTGTAAACTCCGTGGGCGAGCTTGCAAGCGAGGCGAAAATGTCTGGGCACGAGAACACGCTGTCTGGTAACCTCTGACTTCGACAAGGAACAGTCCAGAGAAGTTCGACACCAAATGTACAGTTCAATTAATTATGGTCACGATTAACCCAGCTACCCGTACAACCCGACGCACAACCCGACGCACAACCCGACGCACAACCCGACGCCCATGGATTAACAAACAACGAACTGAGAATAAAACAGCGCTAACATATCTCTCGGCGTTTAAACAAATATTTCCGGCTAAGAAACGTGCTAAGTGAAAAGACCGCACGTCTTGGGGCAAATAGCCCTACATACGCCTATAAAACTATTCTCTACACAATCGCGTTTCTCCTCTTGGGCTGCAGACACAAGAAGTGCCGAGGTGATGATGGTAAAGATAATGTGGTGGATTTGCACTGTTGATGGTCAGAAAATTGCTGGTATTGCTTACTGAGTATGATGTGGGTTGTTAGCGAAGAATAGGTGGACAGTGTCAAAAGGTATTTGAGATTTCTGGTACAAACTGATGCAACTTCGGTAAACAGCAGAGTCGAGATGTGCTGTGTATGTTGATAGAGCCTAAGGTTCGTGACTGCTCTTTTAGACTTCACACTACTCTTCCATTCCCTACGCATCTTGGACCTTTAGACCTGTACCTAGTTATCACACCATAGCCAATGCATACGGTTCTCCCCTCATTGTCGCAACAGTGTATGGAGGGAATTTTCCTATTGTTGATAGATACAACCCCGGGGGCAGTCATTTTTATATCTTTCAACACTACTCTTGATTCACTACTGCCATCTAGTTCCAAGATTCCTTACATTGCTTGGACTAAGATTTAAGTAACACTCTGGAAATAAAATGGAAAACTCCATCCGCGCCTGCCAGTCACCTATCGTTACGATTGACTTCACATGGTGCTATGCACGGATATCATAAACCTTGATTTTATGTTGCACAATATTCGATTGTTGCTTTTTTGCACGACACCGTGGACCCCTGTGGAAGCTGGAGTTGAGCGCTCCCGGGAGAGCAGCTGGGTTCTCTCGTTCTCATGTTGTGTTCGTAAACTCCCACGTGGCTAGCCTCTGGAATTAAACCTCCCCGGTACAAGTCCCGGTACCATACTCCAAATCCCGAATCCCGAACCATTTTCCCGACGGCTTCTCGTTCGATTCCGATCTTGACCATAAGACCTACCTTGTTAGGTTGATTAGAGAGTGGCAAGCCATATTGCTGAGCATATTTCCACTATAGAAATCATACCATGTACATGCTCTCCTGAGCACATTTTCTGCTGTGGGTTTCTTCAGGCCACAGTTCGGGTTGTATTTCGGCATTCGGGAATCAGGAATGTTCGATCAGGGCTCGGGATTAATTATAAACTCAACACCCCATTTTCCGGAAGGGTTTATTCTAGAGGTCGGCGGAATTTATTTCGCCACACTGGACACGAGAGAAGCAGCTGGGAGCATTCGTATACGTGTAAAATTGAAACGAAATTCCATCTAAGTTATATGCTGCGAAATAGTAAGGGCTGTGGCAGAGAGACACTGCAAAAGGATGCTGCAAAAGGCGAAGCTTCGCGGAAAATGCGAAAGTTTAGGATGCTTTCTGAAATTGCCCGATCTTTGAAATCTACGGCTATTTTCGCGATGTCCCAATCATATCAAATTCTGAGACTCCCTTCTCAATACTCAGCCGTGGTTTTCAGGGTTTAACAGATACAGAGTAGTGTTCGTAATCTATTGATATAGAGGTTTAAGTATCAAGAGATGCTGTTTTAGGACTGTGATACAAATTGTTTTGTTTAATATGATTAGGCTGTAGAAATTTTGGCACCTTAATTACGAAGCAGAATTGAATTTTCCTATACTAGATCTCTATTCTCTGTTCTACGTGTCTAGATTTCATGTAACGCAATGACCAGTTGTTCAATGCTGTATGCTGCGATATGACTGAACCAACCAAGTATCCACTTTTCAACCCTAACTATCCCTTGTAGAGAAAGCTTTATTAGACAAGCCGGTAGTAACACTCTATCTTGCATACCCTTAATTTTGTATCGATTGAACATCGCAGTTATCTTGCCAGCTGATACCACTTCTCTCCCGAGATTGAGTTCATATACTCTCTCAATTATTGTCTCAACTTATTTACACAGCCACTCAGCAATGACAGAATTGCCTAGAAAATGCTCATTAATATTGGTATTACATCAGGGTATTGCAGAGATTCCAGCCATCCGGTCTAATTATAATCTTGCGGAGACCGGAGAATGGTCTGGTCCAGGGCGAGTTCGAATGACTAGTCCATCCCATCCAGACAATCCCAGAACCAGGACCTTGTGCAGATAACAGTAGTCGGTCGGGTAATTCAGTGCCGGCCTAGATGTAGTATATCCAGCTCGGGAATGAAAATTCCAGGACAAGGACATTTTACCCCGCATGAGTAAAATAGTCACCAATTCCCAGTACAAGGTTACCACTGATTAACAAACAACGAACTAAGAATAAAACAACGCCAAAATACCCTCGGCATTTAAACAAATACTTCCGGCTAAGCAAAGTACTCATGGTTAACAAAACCCACACGTCTTCGCGCAAATAACCATCCAGATGGTACAGGCGCACATTTCACCACGTACGCATGAAGTGCTCCTAACAACACAATTGCGTATCTCGACCGGGGCTGCAGATGCAAGAAGTGCCAAGGTGATGGTAAAGACGACGTGATGGATTTACAATATTTTGTGCAAAAGTCTGCAAACCCATTTTCAATTTAAATAGCCAACCCAGATTGCCTACAAATTATCTTTTGACCCTGTACTTGATTTATTTTATCACATTTTTCTGTTTTTTTTTAGGTTGTTCTAAGGACAAGAAATAAGACTGATGCAGCTCGGCGTCAGCCGATTGTCGACGGTTCAACCGGACCCAGCTGGCGACGCAAATGGTGGTTGAGTTAAATATTACGATACCCAGAAAATAAACAGCGGAAGCCACGATCAGCACCAGGAAGAGTGGCTTTATCGGCACGACAACTTATTCTATAATAATAATAAATGTTACTTTGGTACGAAGATGATTGTATTCAGTATGAGTGCTCGTCTTGACTCCTACGTATATATCCGTGTGAGAAGCTACGACCATCTGCAGAAAGCAGTCACGCACAGAGCAGGTCAGGGAATCTACATGCATATACGCAACAAGTGGGCCGATCGGGATTTAGAGTGAAATTTCATGTTCATTACTACGCGAATAAAGAATTCATGGCTTGATTAACTAGAAGCAGGAAGGAAAGAGGTGATTGATCCATTCAATGATTTCAACTAAGTTTAACATGTTACTTGATGCAATTGAGTGGCCCTGGAACCTTCCATACTCCGCAATCAACCTCCCCTCGGATGGTGACCTGTCTTCCTCAAATTCCATACCCGCGAGTTCCTCGTCATCCCATTCTTGATTCACTCTATTGTTTCGGATGAATCATAGTCCCATCTCTTAGTTAACCCTTGATCCGCATCCGCATCCGCATCGTCCTCCGACCAACCACCTTCAGGATCCTCATCAGCCAGCCCATCACATGATTGTCTATCCCCATTTCCCTCACCAGCCAGCTCATAATATGGTTGTCTATCCCAGTTTTCTTCGCCAGCTAGCTCATAACATAATTGTCTATCCTCGTTTTCTTCATCAGCCAGCCCCTCATATGATTGTCTATCCCCGTTTTCCTCATCAGACAGCCCATCATATGATTGTCTATCCCCATTTTCCTCATCCGTTAACCAAACATCTACCATCTCCTCATCGCCCATCCCCGTGATCAACCCTTTATGCGCCCTGCTATCTTCCGACGATGATTCAATGCAAAACGGATCAGTGACCAACCAATTTCGTAACGCTCGGTCCGCCCCATCGTCACCCTCGCCGGCCTTAACCGCCGTCCATCCAATCTCACCATACTCCCTGACACCCTCCACCTTCCCTTTCACCTTCACCCCAAACTTCCCAGACCTGAATTCCATCTCTCCCCTATTCCCCTCGACAGCCGTCCCGCAAATAGTTCCTCGCCACGTACACGGCACACGACTTTGTTTTGCCATCGGCACCCAACTGAGGGAACCATGTACATCGATAAACCCAGGCAACGATAGTTTACCGATGATAATCCGCTCTGGTTGCTGGTAGAGATGTAGTTGGAAGTCGCTTGTGTGGCCGGAGAAGGTGGGACAAGACACGGTGTAGCAGCCGAGGAGTTTCTCGGCGAAGGTAGGACGCGGTTTGGGCGTAGGCTTGGTAACGGGCTGGCGCGGTCGAGGTTTGCCAATCGGGCTTTTTCCGGAAAGCGGCTTTGATATTTTGTATTTTGTCATCGCTGTCGCTTTGAGGGGGGGATCCTTGCGTTTTGCGGCTGCAGGCGTCTTCTCTTTCTTCACCTTCTCCACCTTCGCCCGCTTCTCCTTCTCTACCTTCACCTGCTTCTCCTTCTCCACCTTTACCCGCTTCTCCTTCCTCCCACCTCTCGCTTCAAACTCCCTCCCCAACTGCTTCACCATCGTCCGCCTCAACCGCTTCTCCATCTCCTGCATCTCCTTAGGCTGTGCTCGAACTTTTCCATCCGTCACTGCCTTCTTGAGCCTTGCCTCAAGATCCGCTTTCGTCCCCGACAGCGGCTTCAACTCGTAGTGTGCTAACTGTGCTTTGAGCCACTTCACCGTGAGTTTGTCAGGTGCGAGAAAGCGATCGAGGATTGCGGACTGAGTGCATCGCGGCTCAAGTTCGTAAAGAAGCCCTTGCGAGGAGTAGGTGAATTTTCCGGGGGTGGTGAGGGACGACATAGGGGGTTTATTTTGGAGTAGTGGGTGCGTTGTGTTTAAGTGGAGTAGGAGGCGCGACGTGGCAATGGGAGGTTGGGATGTTGTGCGGTGGCTGGCGGGGCGCCAAATGGGGGCTGCAGGAATCCATGCACGGAGCGTTTCGGATGAGATTTCGGATGAGGTCAACGGTGCTAGAATCCAAGGATCAGCCTACACCTGCCGATTGTAAAAGCTACAACTGCGACCAGGTAGAGTCTGTCTGAATTTCTTGGTTTTTTCAGCCCGGGTATGCTTGCTCATCGGTGATCAACGTCGAGCTGAACCGCCTCAAGCCGTTTGATTGGTCAAATGTTATGATTGGCGTCCCAAATAGGCTTAGCAAGCGCGGCAAATCCGAGAAAATTGGGTTAAGTCCCAATAGTTTCTTCAACTGTGTGCTGAGCCATAGTTGAAGGATTTTGACAAGGGAAAAGCCCACCTACTCGAGAAGAATTTCCACGATGGTCGACTGCCCCTAGGCCCTCCACTTAGGTTGCCAGAACCTGTGTAAGCATTTTGGGAGTGCCGAAACATTCTTAGGTTAAATGTGTGGGTGGAAATGTGGGGAGTACAGGAGTGGACCGACCGGTTTCTCATGCGGGTTAGCGCTCTATCTTGAACGGGCGATAGCTATTGTAGACTCAACGGTGTGCTGTGTGCCTGTGAATGCTCTCCATTGGGTGGCTTTTCAATAGCTCTATGACAGGAATGCATTTCAGGTTGAAGATTTGTTTTTTTTGTGACTGAGACTGGGCGCATCTGCACGGCGCAAATACAACGAGCGATGGTAAGGGCTGTAATGTGGCGGAGTGGAATGGCCCTGCAGCCGTAAATATCAACTACTACGTCCCGCTGGATGATGCACCGAAAAAATCTAACAAAGTTCGCTGATATGGTTTTTGACCTCGAAATGCAACGCTTTCAGAACTCTAGCCAGAGAAATCGAGTCTCGCTACTCCAGCTCCAATACTTAAAGACTGAGATATGCTCAACTAACACAATCAAGTTTCAGTGTCCGAAACCACTACCATCAACACCGTCAAACTGAGCCAGCTTTCGCGCCTCTTGACATCCGCCAGCCCCATACCCACAGCCGATATCCGCCATGACCTTGACCCATACTTCGAGTATCTTGAGCGCACACATGAGAGAGCTTCCTGGTACACTGTGCAGTTAGGCGATGTTAATGCATTCATTGATCTCTTCTTGGAAGTGGCGCAGCACTTCGCTACAGAAACGATCGATGATGGCATTCTCACGTTCTCGGATAACTTGCTGCCCCGGATTAACGCAAAACTTAGTCAACATGCCCACTTCAGCTCAGAAGAGTTTCTAGAATTGTGTTGCACCAGATGGGACTATGGCTTCTCATGGAGGAGTGCTTTCCAAAGGATGGGTTCAGGACACGGTGGATGGCAGCGTATTGCCAGAAGTTCCCAACTACAACGCAAGATGTTTTGAAGGTGAAAATTGGTTTGCGAGAGCTCTTAAACAATGGCGGTCTGCTGCCTCTAACTACAGCCGTAACCGAAAGTACTCCACGGCAGGGAATACCGAGAGATGAGCTCAAGGCTTATACCTTGACTAAGCTCGGGGGTGTATCTCTGCGGTGGTCGATGGATATCACAGAACATCTGAAAATTAAGAACGAGCAGGAAAAGACAACTATTACAATTTCTGCATTGCCTTGTGTCCTTGCAAAACATTACACGCTTGGTCTAAGGTATGTGTTTGCTCCAGCATAGATGATAGTACGTGACAGCTGATACTGGGCTTCAGTACAGTCGGAATCTCTCAACAACTGCAGTACTAAATACTATTCAGCTATACAATACTATTTGGACGACTCCCAAAGGAACATTTGAATCGATGGCTTCCCGGCACGTGGCTTTGTAGCTATCTAGAGTGCAAATCGGCCCACAAATTCGAGAAAGAGATTGGAGAAATATCTGACCCAATGCTCCACGAGTTCTGCCGGGAGAGACGGCCAACCGCCAATGCGTGGGTTGCAATAGATTTCAAGCACTTGTGGCCGCGGATACAGCATCTTCATGTGTTTCTAAACGAACGGAAACCCCGTTCTTTAAGGCAGCTTTTTAGGGATAAGAGGGATATCCTTCAGTATTACACTTTCTGGTATGTTCTTGAGCCTGCCCCCTGGAATCGGCTGACGGCAACAAGTTTCGCTGCTATCATCTTGGTTCTCACGGTTCTACAATTTCTTCTCGTTATCATACAAACAACAACTGGAGTACTTTAGGTGGTTGGTACGTGAGATACAGTAACTCAGGCAACGAGGACCGAAGGCAAACAATTATCTAGTAGCTTCTGCTTGGTGGATGCAGGATTCGAGGAGATATTAGCGCATTGAATTGTGCGCGGTGGAGCACATTGGTGTGGAAGGTTGGATTAAGGTGCAGTGGTTAGGACAACAGCACTGCAGGTGACGAACTAGTGAAATATACCTTCGGCCTGTAGGCCTTCAAATAGTAACCTTCCCATCACACTTCATATGGCTTGTTTTTGTTGTGTTTGTTCAGTAGCTTGTGCACCTTTTTTCCTCACGTGTGTTTCTAATCAATAGCATAATTTCACTACTTCAGTAATCTCCTTTTCTGCTATTCTATATGCAATATTCTACTCCATAACCCAAAATGTAGCGAAAAAGCTGCTACTGAACAATTACGGCGTTCAGGAGCTCCTGAGGAGGTCGCATGCAAGCTCCAAAAGACATAGCCAGCAGTAAAGTCTGCTCTGAGTTGTTCCTCCATAGGAGGGACAGGAGGTTGATGACTGTTGTACTGCGCAAAAGAATGGAGCCCAAGAAGCTGTTAGCACTGAGTTCACGTTGGACAATGACCGGCGCTCCGCTCCAGCCATCCCAGCCAACAGTGGGATTTAGTGGTTGCCATAGCGCACATCGACTCATCGTATTTCGGATGTCCTTCGCCGTCTATCGTTGATCCGAGGGCACTGATTCCTGAACAAGCATCATGCCCTAGGCAACTGGCCCTAGTGGGTCTCCCCACTGTTTTGGTATACCTAGGCAATCAATTCGATGCTCGCCGATGATATAAAGCTCACTTTTCGTGTCTATGACGCCATCCAAATATCACTCCGAGGTGTCGCACCTGACATTGCTCATAGTTTAGCGGTCGATCGGCTTGATCAATGATATATCATGCTGGAAGCCTGTAGGAAATGGGGAATTCTCTGAGGCATCTTCGTCGTATGTTTTTAAAAGATCCCCCACCGGCACGCATATGTCAGTCAGTTGGAATCGGATTATTGCTTGGTATGTCAAAGATGATATATATAGATACTGACCTTCTTGTCCTTGCCGGGTATGAAGATTTCTACACCTTCCCACCATCTTGGAGGGTTAGGTGTTGTCTACTTCGGTTTATGCTGATACAGAATTCTAAGAAACGCCTTTCTCTTGTGATGTTTCACCATAGCAGTAGACGGAGGGACCACCACATGCGAAGCCATGGTAATGAAGCGTTCACCATTGATCTCGACAGTAACCCCAATGCAACTGTGAACTCGCTGATCAGAGGGAGTTTTGTACCGGACTTCGATTTTACTTCCGCAAGTCATCGCTGGCATAGTACTAGCCGGGGTCGCACCCACAGAACCATTTGCCAGGGGAGGTACCCTTTTCCACTTGGCCAAAACCCCAGTTGTGGACGGACTTTGTGTGAAGAATGAGACCCTTAGTCCACCAAGATACCGTGGGAGAGTTGAAGCAGCGTGACGGAAATCAAATTGAGTATTCCCCAGACTTGCAGAAACCCATTGTAGAGGATGTAAAAGCCCCGTGCAATGGGAAACAAGTGGCAAGTTCGTATACGGTTTCATTAGATATATCTGGCTATGGATCAATTGGGATTGGCTGTGGGTCAGGTGGAGAAATTGACCCAGCATGAAGAATTGGTGGTGTATAAACTGGTATTATCACCGGCGCGCCCGCGATCCTCAGAGGAAGGATGCCTTGAAGGCACCGGGGATCCCGAAAGAATGTCCAGCAATTCCTCTCAAAAATAAGACCCAAGCGTAATTCATCTGGGGGACTGTCGCGGATCATTTGCCATGTATCTCCAGTCACAACGAGATTCTCTAAAGCATTACCATCAGGCGAGATTTCTATCTACACATATTAGATCACGGGTGATGCGGCTTACGGGCCATGGGAGGGCATCGTTACCTGCATTGTAGAGTTGGATGGTGCGGTATCGGTACTGTCGAGATTCCATCCTCCTCGGTCAAACATTGGCGGGGTATTAGGAGGAAGAAGGGCTGAATTGTTGATTGGTAAAGATGGAACACTGTTTCCCTGGTTGGGCTCCAGCTGAGTTTTTGCCGTCTGTATTCGTTACTGGAATTGGCTTTGGGGCTGCTGCACTCTCGAAGTGGATTCCGGAATGATTCGCAAAAGACCGGGGTCTCTTGTTACTCAGCTGCGAGTTAAATTTGATATCTGGGAGTTGTATGGAACCAGAAACAGGGGCCTCATTCAAGTTTGACAACTGGAACTGTCCTGTGGTATCTTATTTTGTGTGCCACGGGTCGTCTCATCGTGTACTGTCAACCCGTCGGTCTGCGCAGGGATATGGTCTTCAAATATACTAGGATCAACTGGTGCGGTAGTTCGAGGCAACGCAAGCGACACCCTACCATCTATTGGTTGGTGATTGCCCGGCGAGAGTAGAGGAGCGCTCAATAAATTGAGAACCTTCGAATTTAATTTGATTATTCTAGCTTTGAAAGGAGATCGAGAAGTTTCTGGACTGGAACTGGACGGCCTCGTACCCGGGCCGTTGGTATCATTGCTTGCCCTTGCCCCTTGCTTTTCGAGAAATTTCTGACTAGAACTGGACGGACCGTTGGCATTGCTGGCCCTTGCTAAGGCTACTAATACCATTTGCTATCACCAGTTATTTGCGTTAATGACCACTAAAAATTTTGGGCCAGATTAAGACTACTTACTTCTACAGCTCAAATGCGAAATTCGTAAAGTTAGTCGGTAAAGCTAAAGTAGTGAATATTCCTGTTATCGCGTGCTAGGTCATTTCCAACGCTGGTACCGAGAATAAGATAACTAAATGCGTTTCCCATTTTGGGTCCTGTCTTTATTACAAATAGACACGCTCTGGAGTAGCCTGCACCTAGCGGCGGTATAGAGTAGACTATTCACGATAGATTGTGGTTGTGGGGTTTGGAATTCTTTTATTTGGTGCGGTTGATCTGACTTGTACGTATGTCACGGTAGGAGGGCATGATATCCGTTTCTTATAACCCCGCATACGCAGGTTACCCTGCAAAATGTTCTCTAGCTAATCATAAGTCACATCAATCGGTTGATGAACTAGCTTCAAGGGTTGCTTTTAGTTGAGAATACTTGGTAAATTCTGAAGAAGAAAAATCATATGCAAGGTGTGTTTTGTCTCACTTTGAACTAACACTTATCATTCTGTACTCGGGTTAGGCTGTAAAGATCGGACGTTCCTTTTTTAGCAATACTATCCCATATCTAGTCCGTTTAATGTGCACTGGCAACCTGAGTAGAACACGGTCTGAATATTAGAAAGGGCAAAGCTAGTGTGTATTGCAATATTGACTTTGTTTTAGCGTTACACCCTGCTCCCAGAGCGAAATCCGTTGCCAGAAATAGAGTATGTAGTAGTGCTGCAAATTGCATCAGTGAATGGATGAGGCTCTGTTGTGATATCTATCAGCCTACTTAGGCCATAGTTGGTGTAGGGATTTTCACTGACTGCCAGGAGCTCATAAAGGTTCGGTCCAGCTGCACCCCACAGAACTACCGTCGGCCAAGATCCAAGTCGCACGACAGAAAGTTCAAATTCGCAGGTGGCCGGAATACTTTAATATAGTGCCTGATCTTCTACAGCCTAACCTGAGTAAAAACTTAGTTATACCAGTAGCGCCTTAGGCAAGTTCATTAAATAACGACCTCCCATTCTGCCGTAAGTGTATGAGGGAGTTTGATGTTAAGGTGAATGATTAGATATGAGTAGATGAGATGTGATTAGATGATCTGACAAAGCGATTAGCCGGCTTGGGGTTAGTTAGTAGCTTGACCCTTTTTGAAAATGAGTGCAGAGTTCATGTTTGATTCTCCCCCACATTTCGTATCTGTATGATAACACATTCTCTCTTCCACCCTTCAACGAGACAGTACTGACAACTGATGCTGTAGGCACATCACTGGTCCCTTTCCTCCACCCCAACTGACGTGACCGGTATTACGCGCACCATGCCTCCAAGATGACACACGATCTGCTTACCAGCCTTCCAAACGAGCTTCTCCACGAAATCGTTAGATTCCTACCATTCGTTGACAAATATCAACTCTCTATTACTCCCGACGATTACGTTCGCTCCTCGGAACCCTCTCGGATCTCCGCCTCTCTCGGTTCGAAATACTTCTCCTGCGCAACACCGCCCATCTCTACCGACCATGAACCGGCTGCCAGCTACTACTCCCATTTTATCATTTCTCAAACGGTCAAATCTCGCTACTAGAATATGCCCAATGCTTGCGATGCAGCTGCGACAGGAACGATGTAGCCTGAGTCAAGCCATGGCCTTTCGGAACTGTTGTTGGGTATTGTATCGTATGTGATAGGCTTGGCAGTGCAATCTATGTTGTTGTTTAATCATACTGTATTCACTCTTACTAGAGTATGACAGGACCTAAATAACCCCCTCCGCCTCCGGGCGAGCCGGCTAGATGGCGGAGCTCCCCCCCCGCTACCCTTCGTCCCCGCTGACAAATGAAAGATAAAAGATAGAAAGCTATAAAGATATAAACCCGTTGCCGCCGCCCCCCGCGCCGTGCAATCTATGTTGCATGCCTAGACGATGCGGATAAATGGTGTTGTGGAATATATAATAGGCTATTACCATAGGCGGTATACCACAAGGACAGCTAGAAGGCTATTGTCAAATGGATGATAGGTGTTAAGCATAAGGATAACAAGAGCGTTGTTCTCGGCCCCTTCCTGAACCTTTTGGATGACTGTTTTATCTGAAGATCAGTTATTGGAGCTTCAAACAAAAGGGAATGTGAGGAGTAGTGGTGGTCTGACTCTTTATTATGTATTTAGCATACAGAGAAATGTGGACGCAAGCAGAAGTTGATTAATCCATATGGATTGCGTGGCGATAATATGGCGTTTGAGCTGGAAACCTTGTTCGGGTGATAGTGAAGAGGTTACGGGAAGGCAAGGTAACATTGATGGGGCAGCGGCGATGATTGTCGGGGGATCGCTCGATGGAGGCAATGTGGCACTAGATACTTCAATTGTTATTTATTAATACTAAAGATCGTAAACGGTGTACCCTGTAGGGCATAAATTCATTACTCAACATCTAAGTAAATCATGTGAATGTCAAGAGCATGCCCAACAAATCCTCACTGCATATGTTGATTTTAACTATCCATATATTATTGCTTTGATTCTGCTATATTATACACTTTCGACCAGGTTAGCGAAATATCATGTGTACTAAGTTTTTGCAAGGAGTTGCCTAGCAAGGAACAGGCCTAAGTTTGGATATTCGGATGGCATATTTATTTAGTTGCATTGCACACGAGGCTACGAACGTGTACAGAGTGTTTTAAATAATGCTGGAATCGAAATCTCGGTAGTCGCCAACCTCTTGGTGTAACTTGTAGTTGGAGATACAGCTGTTCTCCTCAAAACATCTCTCTTATACAGTTACTTCTCTAGATCCGTCCGGCCGTATTTCAAAGGATTTTGACAAGATCTTACCGACAATTTGTTAATCGATTGACCGCCCCCTCGGCTCTCTCATCGGGTCTAACGCCACGTATCTCCATCAACCATACACAAGGACTCCCCGTTACCATTTCCCAATGATCAAATGGCAAGTAAAATAACCCCAGTGCTTGCGATGCTTCTGAGCATACAGCGATATGGCATGGGTGACTTTTGTATATAATCATCGTTAATTCTTGCGTTGACTCCCGGAGGGTTAGCATTGTCATGAGTTCCGTCTAGATCAATAGCCCAGTAGACGCGGCGGGGAGTTACCATTACCGGTAATCAGCAAGGGTTGCTAAAGACCCGTAGTTGAGGGGGTTGAGCAGATACAGTTTGACCCGAACATGTATTGTAATGACAGCTGTTTTTAACAGGGGAGCCGGTTGTGTATTATATCTGGAATATAGGGATAAACATTGGCAGGCTATAGGATGATACGGAGGACTTAGTCTTTGAGTTTGAGGTCTTGTGAGGGCAGATAATGTTTGGAGGTAGCCGGATGGCGGAGGCGAGGCAGTTTTGAGGGCGGAGAGTGTTTTGGCGGTAAACAGTGGTGCAATGCGCACGTGGTAGGATTTACCTTTAGGACTTACTTGTCACTGAGGCACTGTCGTAGCTTAAGAGTATAATTGGTAGACTTCTGACATTCTCCCTAGCGCATAATCTATGCTTGTGCTTGTTGCACGTAGGTGTTCGTTGGTTCGGAGAAATATCTGCATTTGCTACCTTCGGCTGTGTCAGTGGATTCCGGAAAATAGGTACACCGGGAGGGAACGGCCCGTCGCAGAGACTTCGTGCATGTAGAGTAAGTGGTATATACAAGGTGTAGTCCGTGCACTGGAGGTAGGCTTTAGCCAGCGAGCACAACGAAAGACTTCCGACAACCCTCTCATACAAACTCTCCGCTTTCACCTGTTCGGTGCGTATTCATTGGCCCCGAAAACCGCTTCAATGTCTTCCGCCGATTGTGTCGGCGACACCTGGAAATATTTGGCTTGTGCTCCACCACCAATAAAACTAGAAAGTGTGGTATACTCGTCGGTTCAACAAGTTATCGGACACGTACTAACCGGTTAGGGTTAGTACGTGTCCGATAACTTGTTGAACCGACGAGTAGGAACTGGAAATGTCTGACTAGTTCTAGGACCTTCAAGCTCAGGTATACAGCTAGCTCGGCTCGTAATTACAAACAAGGATTCTTGCGCTCGGTTATGCAAGAATCAGCGTCGCCTATCCTCCACATGTTGTATGATAAAATCGCCGTTTAGTATTTAGTGTTACATCGCTACTGCACAGTATTTGCCGCAATGCAGCGGGTGGCTCAATCGTAGTGCACCTAAATGTCAATGTATTTGAAATCACTAAACGATGGGTAGAATCGACTGCCACCACCGTTGTTTGATTGAGTCTGTTAAAAGGCTTTTAAACGCTGACGCTATGCGAATATGTTTAATTATCTTCGCTTTCTGCTTGAACAATTTAAGTTAAGTATTATATTTAGAAGGATTATTTTTAGCGTTTTAGCGTTGAATCACTCATGCTCAGACATACCCCGCTATTGTGAAACAGCAACGTCATTGCGGCGGGGTACCATCGCTCAACTATCGAGACAACAAAACCGCGATCATTTGCTGTTGCCTCCAGCATAGCCGCTACTAACATCTACTCTACATTGTCCCACGTTGAATTCTCTATCTGACCCCGATGATGCCTCGAAAACCAGCAGACAACCCTGCAAAGGCTCCAGGAGCCAAAGAAAAGCCATCCTGGCAAGCTATCCGTATCTCTCAAATCCCTTCAAGCATTCAGAGAGACGAATTCGCAGAAATTTTGCAGGATTTGAATGAGGGTGGCGAGGGAAACGTGCTTAGTTGGTCGTTTTGTCCGGATGCAACCACCTGCTATGAGGATCTCTACAGTGTTGCGACAGTTGAACTCCGACAAACTCCGCAGTGGCTATCCAAAAAAACTGGGCGTGGACTGTGGGAAACAAAATACGGTACATTTGTCGTTGACATGGACTTCCTCGGTCTGACACCGCTGAGTAGCCCCCCTCGAAATGATACTGCAGTTGAGTGAGTCAAATTTTCATTACTACCTGTCTTTCCTTTTTAGTTGCAAACAGGAGCAGATTCTAATTAGCGTTCCTTCACCTCTAGTATCATTGCTGTACATGGGCTGGCTGGCAATGCCTTTGGATCGTGGCGATCTCGAACCGAAAACTCGCTGTGGTTACGTGACTTCCTACCGGAAATGGTTCCCTCCGCACGAATTCTAGTCTACGGCTACGACACAAAGCTTGAAGGAAGCAATTCTATCACCTCGATTATTGACTTGTCGAAAGCACTCTTGCAGCAGGTGAAAATCGTGCGTGAAGATTCAATGGTATTGCCTTCTAAAATCACTCGGTATCTATATTTGCTTATTCAATTGTAGTTGGGGCATAGACCACTGATTTTCATCGGCCATTGTTTGGGCGGTTTGGTGATTAAACAAGTATGTTCCGAATACGAACATTGCTTTGTTCGGCTTATTTAACATCAGTTTGTGAGGTTTATAGGCACTAGTTGAAGCAGCGAGGGGAATCACCAACGATCGGAATGTTTTCAACTCCACCTACGGCCTGATGTTCTTTGGAATTCCATCGAGAGGCCTTGCAATTGAGAATTTACTTACAATAGTCAAAGAACAGCCTAATAAGGGTTTGATTGAGTATCTCGGAAGTAACTCAGCCTTTCTAGCTCACCACCACAATGAGTTTTACAGTGAATTTACATTCAATGACGCCCAAGTCGTATCCGTATACGAAATAAGGACGACCCCTACTCTTGAGGTATGTAATCTTCGCATGATACCAGATTTCGCTCACCGGTTATTAGTGGAAAGATGGCTCATGGCAAAGTACCGGGCCGGAGGTGGTGATGGTACCGCAGTTGTCGGCAACCCACCACACACAACATGACAAAGTTTACGACACCTTTTCAATTGATGCCAATCATTCCGATATTGTGAAATTCCCTAACCGCTTCAATCCGGGTTACATAATAGTGCAAAGCCGCATCCGGGAGATGGTGCAGAGCGCGCCGGAGGCGATTCGCGCAAGGATTAGTAGGCTGGAGGAGAATAGTATGTACACGATTTGATGAGGTGGCAGTGCTCACACTGCGATAGGTGATGGAAAATCTGAGACCCGGGAGGAAATGCGGGTAGTTTCGGCTCCTCAGGCACCGGTCCCAGACACCTTGACGGGCATGAACAACTTGGCATTGACCTACAGCATGCAAGGCAAGTGGGAAGAGGTACAGGAGGCCCGAGAGAAGGTAGTTGAGGAGTGAAGCAGGTGCTCGGGGGAGAGCATCGGGATAAGTCGAATGGGATGGTGAATCTTACATGGACGTACTGGCGATAGGGAGCTAGATAAATACGGAGGAGTTGATGGTGATGGTTGTGCAGGTGCCGGGGCAGGAACGTCCGGCTACACTGGGGTTAGTGGGTACGCTAAGAGAGTGGAAGAGGAAGGATTCCGGGACCGGGGGGGATTGTTGAGACGGGGCAGGAGTTGAGTTAGATTAGAGGGGTTCGGCCGTTGGGAAGCTGTTATGGACGGGGATTAGATCTTGTTTTGTATGGTCAGAGTTTGAAGAGACAGGTAGGGGGTGGGGGGTTGAGGGTATGTAGTGTCCGGTATGTGGATATATTTCGTAGTGGACGTGCACTTGATTTGTGATGCTTTAGCTGAAGACAGTTGATTGTACGGTTATCTACCACAGAGGACTTCGTCCCAGCCATCTATCTATATCTATACGATAGAAAGCCTACAGCAGTTCCAAGGTAGGTTATCTCCAGATATGCAACAATTTTATTGCATATCCGGTGGCAAGAGTGGCAATGGGTGGCACCGGCATACCTGAAGATTTACCTGTAGATTCTTTGTATATATGTCGAGATTTTCTCTTGTTCTCTGTTGCGATATGAAGGGGAGAACCGTGTGCTTGTGTATGGACTATGGTATAGAGAGAAGGAAGAAAGATCCGAATTATACAAAAAATCTTTAGGTATAATTTGCTACCCTTTGCCACTCGCTACTCGCCACTCGGATATTTAACATTTGTGACAATCCCCCGTCGAGTAGTACACCATGATGTCGAAGAGTACTTGTGGAAATACACGAGTACAAAAGCAGCACTGTACCCAGGACAACTGGCATTTCTGTGCCACATATACAGTACGCCGCATCAATCCTCACACAGGATACTCTATTTACCGTGAGCTGCCAACCAGAGGCCTCGTCGTTGAGCGAAGCTACGAGGCACCGTGTTCGATTATCTTTTGAGGTCATAGGAGTCTGCATATGTCCATCCGTTCGACAATACCCCATATAGACTCAAATTGGAAACTGGTTACAATAATTGGGTGGCGAATAAGATTATTTCTGGCAGCTATGCGAATTTACAGATGACTGACCGGTCGAGAAAGCATGTAGCCGCCGCGAGATCATGGATGGAAATAGGCCGAATTATTTTCAATCGTCAATAATATATCCATGATGCTGAAAGTTGTGTGGCGATATATCCAAAAATGTATCTGTAGATACAGTTATAGGTCTGTTAGAGGCGTCAGAGAATGTTGGCCTCCAGGGTATGCCGGTTCCGGGGGAACGCCTGAATTTCATTCACCGCAGTTGAATATTCATGCGCGTCATGGTTCGGCAGAGAATGCGTATTACCGAAAGCTTATTTAGTTTAGAGATATACATCTTGATTTCAGTGCATCGCATATATACACCTCACCCAACTGGACTATTGCGTGTATCTCACAGGCGGATATGTACGTATTGTGACAACGCCCCTGCGCGTAAAATTAGTAAACAGAACATCTTGTAGTCTACACATGCTGTGTAAATCCTGGTTTCTGCCTGCCGAGGAATTGATATATGTCTAATATGTATCTCAGCCGCAAGGTTGTGAGTAATATCAAAGTATACAGAGCTGTGTTTACGATGCCGACAGGCTTTCATGGTCATCGTTCCGAACGTCCAATTCGGACTAACCAATTCCGGAATTATCAACACCAGCACCCTGAATTGTTTATCAATCGACCGCGCAACTCCATCGAACTTTGTTTTGTTACTCACAGGTTACTGAGAGGGATGGACTGCTGAATAAGAGGAATGTTGAATCAACAGGTTGAGAGGTACAAAACGCTCAGCATCCAACAGTAAATTCTCATCGTACTACATTGTCAACTCCGCGCAGTGACACACCGTAGTACCTTTCAATACCAGCTTCAGTGCCCAACAACCATCTCACAAACTCATCTCCGCTTAGCATATTGCACCTATCCATCAGTGAGTCTGACTGACCCTTAGGCTTCCCCTTCGCTACGGTCGTTTTTAAGAGGCACAGGCAACTCCACTACCTCTTTCCCTTCATCGCCCTAGCTAGCCGGAGTCTTGCGTCCCTACGGCGGTGGCCTGGAATGCGATCGAAGCACGCTGTGTAGAACCCGTGCCTAGCTGCGCAAGCTGAGGTGCGAATGGTACTGCTATAAATGCTTCTATATGGTCTTTTACGAGTATTGGTATGCCAAGTTTTGTAGGTTCTGCTAGAGAGGGAGAGATTGAGTGGGAGAGGGGTAGTGGCGTCAAACCCCGGAACTCGACGTCGACGTAAAAAATTACATTCTTCGTTTCCTAGCGTCTTTCGGATAAAAACTCTGGAGCTTCTTAGAGCTCAGCCCTAGCGATATTCTAGAGTTCGGTGTAGCACGGGTTTGCGTCGGGGCTGTATAGGTTACCACGTTTCTTGGGACTCCCGAGCTTAAGTCGGGTAAAAGGGAGGCACTGCGATAGAAGAGGTTTTTGCTAGCGGGTTCGGAGGGAGTGGGGCTTTCGGGATTAAGACATTGTCCGTATTAGTGTGGTTTTTAAGTTACAAGGGGTCGGGAAGTGTGGTTACTGTTGAGATCAATCGAGTATGAATAGAGATATTGAATTGACTATCGTACAAAAGTGATTGTCTAAAGAGCAAAGAGAGAGAGACAGGCATAGATATGTAGGAAAGGAGAGACCATACTCGGCGAAGCCGAGTATCACATCCGGAGACCGATGCCGGGCATCACTCCCGGTGCTAGACCTCCTCCTCGGCATGGGGGCTGGTGGCGGCCCATGGGGCCAAATCCCGTGCCAACAGTTACACCAAAGCGGGATAAGTAGTCCGAGAGGTCTCGCGGTATCCGGATTATCTATACCGCAGCTTGGGGGCATCGGCAACAGTCTTTTATTCGCCTTAACGTTGTAAATCTGCATTGCAGCGGGACGCTGGACAAGCTCCTAAGCAGACCTTCTAACAGTATAGTGTTAAGCCGGACCCCAGCGGTAAACCATGTAGAACGCAGTTGGTTTTAAGCAGTAATGGGTTTTGCAGCTTAGTAGATGTAGTTTGGAATCTAACCTGAAAATAAGGTTACGATAGGAAAAAAGTTGCGTATCATATAGCGCATGCTCGAGTAGAGTAAGATACTGTGCGGCAGCTTTCTAGTTCCTACTCGTTACCCCATTATAAGCGACCTTGGCGACACATCTAAAATTTGGTTACTATACATCAAAGTTGAATGCCTATCTAGCGAGATTTGTAATAGGAAACACGAATTCCAGGACCCCATGATTCCATTTCTTGTACAGTACAACAATTTTCGCCGTACTAGCCGGATCCTTTGTCGCCCATAAGCACTGGCTGGAACTCGTTTATGGTATTTAGCGCGTATATAGTTGACGGTATAAGTTGCCCATCAACACATACAACCCATTCTGACCGTGGTAACATTCCGGCACCACCATATACTGTTTCATAGCCTCATGTCCTATCTCTCATCTCTATCTGCCCTCACCGCCCTTTCCCTGTCTCAGTTTTGCTTGAACTGGTGGCAGTGCAGCTCAGAATTGTTCCCCCGATTCTCCTAAATCGGTTCCCTCCAGCGTTCTCAACCGTAAACTGCGCTAGCAATTATCGGCTGAAAATGACGGCACAATAGCATCTCCGTCTTAATAACAGAGACGGCGTTATTTCCATTCTGCGACGGACGGGGTTGACCAATGATTCCACCAGTCCAGACGATCCCGGTCCGCGGTAAGGCTCAGTCCAGTCCGGTCTAATGGGAACGTCGGACTGGACCAATCCACAGACTGGCAGTCTTGGACTGGACGGGCTTGGTCTGGACCGATGCATTTACGCATATAATTTTGACATTTCTTTTTAGCCAAGTACTACCGAAAACATGACTCATCCTCACTTTTTATCACCACTCACCCCCGAATACACACTCTGATCGAAATTATACCACTTCTGTCTGTATATTCGGCTCCATCGAGATATATTTTCCTCATTAAAAGACTAATAACCGGGAAAGTATACCCTAACCCTGGACACCGTGAGGGATCGGTCCGGACCAAGCCCAGTCCAGTCTGTCAGCATCTGGGATCGGTCCAATCCCAGTCCAAAAATTTCTTGGACTGGACGGTTCCGGTCTGGACTGATCCATTGCTAGACTGGTGGAATCATTGGGGTTGACTCACTGAACCGAGGCCGTCTAATGCCCACAATGCAACTCCACTACTACATGCTCGCCCTCATCAGCCATACGTATCATGTTCCTCCAATTTCCGGGGAAAGGATTGAAAGACGTGGCTGCCTAGTGGTCGAGGTATATCAACGAATCTGTCACGATTAACCGAGTTCAGCGGAACAAATGGATGTCCCGGAACCATTCAAGTTATGCAATCGTCATATTTCTTGCGGTTCGGTTGTCTCTTTCTGATATCGCCAATATGTTTTAAGTCATCGTGCACCTGATTTAAGGGATGACGGGCTCGAGATCAACTTTCATCTGATGGCAAGCCTGAAAACTCTCCGCCTTACGCAACCCACGCAATTTGAAATCCACTTAATTCATATATCTGGATTCATTACAGCACATCGCAACATGAACTTTAGGCACAACGAGTGACAGAAACCAAACCCCCCAATCCACCGCAACTATATAGAAGGTATAAGGAAACAAATATCAAAATACCCAAATACCGACTAATTGCAACCGAAAAGTTGAAAATCTGCTACATGTGGGGAATATAATCCGTCCAGACTACCGCTGTATAGACACCTTCAGGAACATTGCGCAAACTGATAAAAGACTCGATAATGATAAATATACGAGCGCAAAGAAACAGTGGCACCAACACTGCACAGAACAACCCACACAAGAACATCACCAGCATTTGCGCAAACATGCAACACGTTTTTAACCTGGAGCCGGCGTTTGAGAACCCCTCAGATACATCCTTTGAAATTTCTCCCACAACCCGTGATAGCCAGTTGAAGACCTCAGCACAAGTATAGCAATTGGCGAGTAAACAGGCACTAACGAGCATTAGCCATATAGGGGCAGGAATACTGCTGATGAGAATAAAAATGCAAGATATTCTCCATAAATAACTTTCCGCCGGCGTAGGAAAATCCCAATTCCATGCAGTCATATAAATTGCTGCATATGCTGCAAACACGATGGATGATGCAGACAGTGCCAGTGTAGGCGCCCAAGGCGATATAGCGTTTAGATAAAAGACCATACTCCGGGCGTTGAATAACCGTACAGTTAAGAAATGATAACTATCGATATTGTCGGATTTCCCATGGATACACCTTTGGGGCGTAGTACGATCGTCCAGAAGCAAGTTTACTGTTGATGCATCTGCCAAAGTGGGGTCTCGCACCCCGGCAGGCTTTTGAAACCAGAATATATACATACCCAGCGCGCAGAAGGCGTGGACTAGTGTATGCATCTCTAAGAGGGACAGCGGTAGATCGCTGGCCTTTCGAGTGATAGCCTAGAATATGTGTCATTTTCAGAGCCCTAGAAGCGGAAAAGTAATGGGACTTACCTCCATAACCAGCCAAGTAACTTGGAACATTGTGAGTGCCCTCGCAATGACATCCACCTGGCTTTTATCACAGATTGTTTGACAGTCCAGAGATAGGAAAACACCAGCACGGCCCAATTCCAGAATTCCACACGGAGTGATTGCCATTCTGCCACCGGTGGGGACTTGAAATGACTTAGAGTTTCTACTAGCATCGACTTGTGCTTGAAAGCCTCCCATTCCAACATAAAATCCATATTCCAGAGGAAATTTTGTTTTAGTACCTCGATTGAACCATCGCCCCATAGTAGAAAACCATAATGAACGCATGTTGAGCAGATGGCTGGGTTCAGATGCAGTGCCTCCGTTGTAGTCGCTTATCGGGCGGTCGTGGTTTGTCGAGGGATGACGGTTTGCCGGGGCGGTAACCTTGTCAGGTGCAACTGAACAACCGATCGGGTTCACATCGGAAGACTTTTCACCCTGAGACGATGGAACAGAATCCCTTGAATGTGGATATAGCTTTTCAAGTCTGATACACAAAATTTTCGCCTCGCACCACTGAAACGCAGCACTTGTCAAGGCAACTTCGGGAAGGATGAGAGCTATTAAAGCCCATTTGATTCCCCGTATAAAGTATCGATCTGCAAATCGGCCCTCACCCTGCGCAGGTACATTTAAATGCTGTGAAATGTTAGTTCATGTTGAAATTTACCTTTCAGGTTCAGTCTACCAGGGCGTTATAGACGCATAGAATTAGAGTAATGGAGCAGCTCCAAAGAATACTCCAGGTTCCTCGGTATCGTGGCTCTGGCACCCAAGACGGCGCTCTATGATGCAGGAGCGCAGTCTGATTGTCAAATGATGGTTGCCATTGGTAAACTGGTGCGGCTTCAACTTGTGCCAAGAGTTTGAGTAACTGCTGCAAAAAGATCGTGGTCGCAAGCATTTTGTTGGAATGTCGGTCGAAACTATGGACAATGTATTTTCGAGGTGGCAGCAAGCGTATGCCGTCCAATTTATCGATTCGTATCTGTTGCGGCTCTCAGAATGACAATAGTCTCAGTTGCCTAAAGCAGAACGTACCATTCATAATGTTCGTTAGCACGCGGTTGCCTAGTGTCGGAAGTTCGTAACACTAATGCGCTCATTATCCACCAATGATTACTGCAAGCTTTTGTGTGTTCACCAGTGACATGTAAACGGCGACCTTAATAAACTTAACAATGTAATACTAGGCTTTGAATTGCGTCATTGACCAGAATTTTGATCTTTCATAAGATCATTGTTCGCCTAGTTAGTTGCACTGCGATTTGGGAAGTTTCAACGCTGAATCAGACAAGTCTATCGTTTATTAAAAAAATTCGAAGCGTTCGAAACGATATACAATTGCCAGCACCATAGAATTTGCAAATATTTTCGTGTTTGCCGGATTATCACGAGAGTTAAACACGGTCACAAAACTTAAACAGAAAACGTGTTGACAGCGAAATACGTAATGTATAGAATCTAGAAATAAATATTTCCTCGCAGTATAAGAAATGATGAACTTGGGAACGGAGAGTTCGCAGATCTGGATTGTACTTTACATAATGGCTGTGGGGCGGAGCTTTTGCGGGGTGCTAGCCGAAAAGTAAAAAAAGAAAAACAAATCAATAAAGCCAATACCTAAGCATGTACAACACTGAGAAACGCAGTTACTAGTCGCTGTATAAGCTTCCATAAATCTATGTGTATAGAAAGAGCGATAGAGTATCCTTGTTGAATTCGCTCTTCTGGTGTTCAGCCTATCAGTTCATGCAGTGTCACGACAAATCGTGGTAACATTTGTAGCTGCATTTGTAGTAGCCAACTACTATATAATAGACGAGGACGCGAGATTAGAATCACGAATATTTACCCGGCCGGAATATGGCGAGCTTGCGACCAACACGAGAGAATCGGTACCAGCAGAAGTATGGGAACTTATTTTTTGGGGTACTGTGGTCCCCACATGCGTTTTCACTTGTTTGTAATGTTAGTTGTAGTGCCATTTGTTGAGATATCTTATTGAAGTACGATACTTTATATTAGTGGTAAATTGGGGTTATTCAATTCGCACAATATTACAAAAATCGCAAAAATTTTGTGCGAATCACACGATATGTTATTTAATTCCCACGACTTCTGCCACTCCTGCTGACTGCTGGGGAGGGAGGGGTGGAAGTTTCCAATAGGTGTGACCTGAGTGCTGGAGGAACTTGGTTCCGCATGACTCACTACGCAGCAATACCACCATCATCATCATCACCATCACCATCACCATCAACAGCACCGCCCCTTTCACCCACATATACACAAGTTCTAGATTTTACAGGGGGTTTATCAAATATTGACTTTAAAATTGTAAAGGGAAACGTGAATGAGCCGAAACGGTATCTCTTGAAACTAAACCATCTCGCTGCTTTGGAAATATCAACACCAACATTCAATCCCACCATAATGGCACAGAGCTCTATATGTGATATCACTCGATGCTATGTGATTTACACGCTACACATAGTATCACCTGCATCAGAGTTTGATTTATATTCTACATAGAATATCACTTACAACAGGGTGTGATTTACACACCATCTGTAGCGGAAAAGCTCTGGTGGCGTTGCCACTACTGCTAGATTCATTCCCCGATGATTGATGTTGTAGATCCGGATCGTGATGTGAATTAGACGAAATGTAAACTCCACTTAGACTACATAATTATCTATTTACACCAGCTCCGGTTACGGTCAGCTCGTATCCAGTCCCTGTACATATGTAAAATGTGGCACACTATACGATTGAGTGATAATGCATGATTGTGTGCGCTTGTGTACAACTACTGATTAGCAGTTGGAGAGAATTCTTTATCACTCCCATTTCTTGTATGCACGAGTGCAGACACTGTTCGCATAGCCGAACGCGCAATCAACTATCCAGATGTGCATGCTCATCGTATGTTTTATGTCTAGCAGCAACAACAGCGTATGTAGCGTGGATTCCAGAACCTTCGGCAGTGTTCCTAAGCGGCCAGACCGCCCGGCGGACGGCCTGCAGATTCACAGTCCGGTCAGATAAAGGCCATGAATATGTTGACCGCCCTTGGCATAGTCCGGTAAAGATCAACTGCCCCAAAACGTGGGCCATCTTAGACTGGCCTGCATAAAATCTGCATATATCCGAACGAACCGAAATTCCTGCGCATAGCTTATATGAACTGTCTAAACATGCATATACCTGCATAAACTTGCACTATCTTGTAAATCTATGCAATATTTTTAACCGGTATAGACGAAATCATTCTTTATAAAATCCCCTCAGTGGTGCAATGTCGCAAGTCATGGGAGAATGCTGGATTTGTAAGCATCGAGGAAGTGCAAGAGGTCGAGGAATTGCTTCACACCTTGGAGAAGCGTGAGGTCATGGCAGTGGTTGAGGTGGTTAGGGACTGGTGGATCACACAGGATATGATTGCTTCCAAAATACTGTATTTACTTAAATCAAATTTGTTGCCTCAATTGGGAAGAAGACTGCAGATATCTGCAGGCCGGCTAGGTCAAGATCTCAAAGTCTTTGGACGGCCTGGGTCTTTAATTCCTTCACCCCCTTGGCACAGGCCAGTACAAATCATGGCCATATCTGACCGGACTGGCGTGTTAGGAACACAGATCTTCGGTAGCCACCCTGATGGCGATGGTAGCTGTGGTGGTAGTAGAATGTGCTAGTAGTAGTACCATGATTATGGACACGGTTGTTTGCTCAAGAAATTGGAACGATGGCTCAACAACATGTTAGCCAAGCATCCCAATGGTCTGGGCGATTACGGTCATTTAGGGCGGTCCCGTCCCAGAAGTTGTGGTCATTATGGTTGCTTGCTCCTCGGGTACTTTTAATCCGTATTGCCACTACGCAGCTTCTCATAATTTTACAGCGCTACCTATTTCAACCTACATCGGGAGGGTTGTACAGAGCAGAGGGGGTCATGCACAATCACGTGAGCGATGTCGGCTTTGGAAGCGCTAAACGCCCAAATTTTGTTATCCCAGAATGTAGTCCAACCCGTTCGGTTCCGTTAAACTTTGTGTGCTGTAAGTTGTGAGGTCCTAGTCAGTCCCGGTATCTGGGGTGCATGTGGTCGTCTGGCGGAGCGAAGGAAGGTGAAGCCGCACTCGTAGAGCCGTAAAACCGTCATTGGACTTGTTCTCAATGTTGGCGACTTTCTCGAGGAGTAGTCGCACTATAGCCTCCTGCTAGTTCGCTGCCGCGTTGTTTAGCGCCGTATAACCGTCATTGGACTTCCACTCAATGTTGGCGCCATTCTCGAGGAGTAGTCGCACTGTAGCCTTCTGCCCGTTCCCTGCAGTGCTGTGTAGCGCCGTATAACCGTGGTTAGACCTGCTCTCAATTTTGGCACCTTTCTCGAGCAGTAGTCGCACTGTAGCCTCCTGACTATTCGCTGTAGCGCTATGCAGCGCCATGCACCCGTGATAGTACGTCTACTCGATTTTGGGGCCATTCTCAATCAGTGGGTGCACTGTACTCTCATACTCGTTCGCATCCCTGTAACCGTAATCAGACTTACTCTCAGTATCAGCACCTTTATCGAGCAGTCTGTAACCTCGTGGCCGTTTTTGGCAGCAAAGTACAGTGCAGTTCTATCCGAGCATTCCCTGGCTTCGATGCTGGCACCCTTCTCAAGCAGTAACTGAACGGTGGAAACGTGTCCGTATATGGCTGCGCCATGGAGCGCTGTTTTCTGGCGGTTGGACTCTTTTGACTCAACACAAGCCCCGTTTTCGTCTAGTGACTTCGCAAGATCTAGTTTCAATCGCTGTCCACAGAATTGTGTTCCTGAAATCGTCTGCATCTTTCCCGTGGATGCGGTAAGGAAGAGATTTGCCAAGATGGGAAATAACCCAGCCATCTAACAGGTAAGACATAGGATTTTCAGCCGTCAATACCTCAGCCAGTTGCATAATCAGTTCTGTGCTCTCTCTAGCTCCTTCATCTGGGCAGCTGTCGATATGCTCTCCGACGTGGCTCAGTATATAGCTTAGCAAGTGCTTCTCGTTAAGATATTGAACATAGCCTTCGAAATGCTGCGATTTCCAGGATACAACCGGTGCTTATCCGGTGCCTAGAGCACACAACATGAGATAGCGGATAGAGGTTACGAAAATTATATTTTGAACTTCATCGTTTATCATCTTAAACCTAGAGTTCGCTACGGATGCTTCGGATCGAAGGAAGAACTCGCGGACTGTTTGATGCATTACTTGAACGACATTTTCTGTAGATGTATTAGACGCAGCTTGGAGGTAGACAAGGGAATCTAGTACCACAACCTTTCGTTTCTAACAGATTATGTCCACAGTGAATAATTATCTTCTCCATGCCCCATATTTTGTTGTCCTCAAAGGATTCATTGAATAAAACGAAGTTGGCATTGTAGGGGATGGCAAGAGCATGCTGGAGTTCAAGAATAGTGAGAGGACGCTGAGAGAACACTAACTGGAACATCTTAATCGCATCCAAAAAATCCAGCTCCTCAGCGCTTTTTTAATTCCTCGAGAATGTCCTCATAAAGTCCTTCCAGCTCACGTGGAAGCGACTTTAAAAAGTCAAATATTCGCCCTTTGGTGGACCCCTTCATGGCATATCCGCGTAGGACATTTTCAACCAAACGCACCCACAGGAATATACTGTCAGCTTGCTCAACAAAGTATTCTGTAGCTGCAATGAGAGTATTCGGCGGAATCTTGAAGTCTGGGAGGAATGAATTTACAAAACTTTCGATGTCTTGCCTATTCACATCATGCATCCGAATGAGCTGGAAGGATCCGAACTCGGGACTCCGAATCGGTGGAAAAGTGTTCGAGGTCCATAACCGGTCGACTTGCAACGAAAACCTTTACGACGCAGTTGGTTTTGGAACATAATTGAAATAGTAACTGCAGAATATCGTACAGGTCTTGGTCATTAGACTCATCGACAGCGTCAATGATGAGATAAATTCGCTCGTCTCTCCGATAATCACCCAGCGAGAGAAGAATTTTCTTCAATGACTGGTAATGCCATCTAGTGAGATCGGTTCTTTGATTATTCCGCAATAAGGCTTGGTATCCCCGATGCTCGGATTGGAAATGAACAAAAAAGGTCTCGTCTTGATGTAAAATATCATAGAGAATCGTCCGGAGTATGTTGTAATAACTTTTTGACTTTCGCCCTCTCTAAAACTGTAAAAAAAGCTGGCGAAAAGTGTATTATTAGCATCGGGTATCTGTTTTTGGATGTTATCCTTGAAATATTTCGTAACTGCTTTTTCCACTTCCAGATTTTCCTTGGATGTATAAGACGTGTGGTTTCTCCGACGTTGACCACTGCAGGTATTGTTCGTGTGTCCATAGCCACTGCAGAGAGCCTTTGTGCTCTTCTGACATTTTACCGTAGCGTGTGTTGTCGAAGAACAATGTATTGAGACATTCTGTGTTTATTAGTTAGCATAGAGCAGACCAAGAGAAGAAAGCTTGCATTTAGTACGCTCGGGAATCAACGTCTTCCTCCATTGCAAGCTTAGTTGCTTGAGGATAGAGATTTCCGACCAATGAAAACCCGAGGCACAAGAAGTCCCATCACAAGTGTAACTAACCCTGTCTCTCTGCATCATACTTAATACATGTTATTCCCTCTTGTTGATCCTTCAATTCTGCTCCCGTCCGGCTTGTAAATAAGATTTAACTTTCGTGGTTCTATTGTGTAGACACGTAACGCACTCAACAAGCCCTCAATGAATGCACTCTGTTGATGTTCAAACTCGTCCAAACCACTAGCGATGAGAGTTATCTCCTGTTCGTTTTCGACATCTAGAATTATTCTTAATGTGTCCCAATAATCGCTATTTGATGATGCATTAAGAACATTTGTTATGGTTGGACTTTGAGTTTTGACTCCCTGAAACCGCCATGAATCCTGATCAAGCGGTGGATCCCTCCGCAAAACTGCCTGGAGAAGGGCTTCAAGAAATCGAGTGATTGTGAATATCTGATCAGATGGTAGCATGTTGTGGACAATTTGCTGTAAGAGTGTATGCACAAAGACTTTGACAATCGAATTCGGTTCAGCTGCAACCGCAGTTGAGAAAAAGCAGCACAACACGAGATGGTGTGTTTCTGGGGCTCTGGCCTTTCCTAGATCAACAATATGCGATGCGACTAGATCGATATGGCACCTACGGGGCCCAGACAACCATAGCACCTTATGACGATCAGCAGGATAGCATTCCTTGAAGTCGATATTCTTGAAGATCCAGTAGAACTCCGGGTGGTCACAGTAACCGGATGGTACCACCGGCTTGAGGTTATTTTGATCAATTGTGGACAGCATCTGTAGGTTATCACCCGGAGCAGCGCTATCTATTGCGGACCGCAGTGTTTTCCAGGTGGGAAATGGAACTTAAACACGTCAGTTTATACTTTTATACCCTCATTCTGCTAATAATTTCTAGATAGCGAAAATTATTCGTCCGACTATGCATATGCAGGAAGGTTGAAATCGTAGCATGGGGATCCCGACTCTTAAAATAATGGATTACGCACCTATGCACTCCCGCATGTGTGTAACAACAGTCAAATAATTTGAATCCCCGCGTGAGGCAAATTTCACCATATCTGATTTTTTCGATAGGGAGCCGGTATTCGAATGGCAGATGTAACTTTGCCGAAAATGTCTTGACCATCTAAACATCCGGAACGTTTCTTCTCAATTCACCTGATTCTGACTATGCCCACATGAAGTAAGTTCTGGACATAGGAAAATGGCCACAGTACTTACCTTACCGACCGAGGGTGTCATCACCGTCTCGTAAAAGCTAACCACTTTTCCTTTGAAAACTTGACAGATTTGCATGAGTTCTTCCTTCTGATTATCGAGAAACTCTGCATCCTCTCTGAGCTGTTCGATTAGGCCACATGTTGCCACTGCTTCTAGTTCTTTCGTCCGAAGTCCTTGATGTGGCGTTCCGAAAAAAAATTCCTTGTGTTGAGTCCACAATAGACTTGTGCTTAGGGTTGTACTTTGCCTCAACTAATACCTACCGCAAATCATCATGAGACGGGAAGTATATTAAGGGTATTGGAACTGACCCGCAGTATCATGATTCTTTCTAGACTGTGACCTACGAATATGATAGGGCGGTCTTAATTCATTAGCGCATATTGCTGGGTATAAGAGGTAAGTTCTGGATACCTTCGACAATCGTCTAGCATTTTCCAACTGTTTGACAAAGTTCCTCCTGTAGTCAGAGAGTTTGGAGTTGTGTTTTCTGCCCGTATTCTGAACCAAGCTGCTATCATAGCCGTAGGTCATAATCCTGGTGTTGGAGATATCATCGGGCAAAAAGTCTTTTAGCCACATTAGAGGGTATCACGGCTTTTACAGGACCCGAATGCGTGTCCAGAAAGGCCAGTAACCGCACCCACACTTCAGCCACCTAAAATCTATATACGCTGGCACAATTAGGGCAGATAGAATTAACTCTGCAACAATGTCCTTTCCAGGATTATTTAACGGCGTCAGGTCAAGAAAATGACAATCGATAACAAGCAGCGCTTCCAACCTAGTAGATGTTCTGTGGACTTTCTCATATCTTGATTCTTTGGAGCTGATGCTTTGAAAATATTCCGTATATGCACCTAGGTTGAGTAATGAAGTCTGAGTGGGATTAGAGCACGCTGGGTACAGCGAAAGCTAGTGTTGTTCAAGGAACGGGTCGATGGTATGGAGAGCACCAGATAGGTCATCGTCATTCCAAGCTTGCGGAACGCCAGATATCTGAAAACGCTTTGACCGAGATTGATCCATAGGGGTGACGCTAGGGTGGGAATCTTTGCTCTATCAGGTAAAAGAATTGTCTTAAAAATAATATCCCAAAGCACTAGATGACCCGTTAAAATAATATCGGAGGGCTTTGAAGTTGATGTCAGTGTTAGGGGCCGAAGTTTGAGATTTTTTAAATTATTAGAAAATTCGATGCTGATCGAATGTTGTTACTACCGATCGCATTGGCTCAATCCAAATGCCCACAACGGTTTTTCCTTGGCCGCAAGATGATAACCTGATAACTCAACGGTAAGTGGATTCGGATGCCGTTGCGTGTGGAGATTTCTGTTCAGGCTCTGAGGAATGGTGTGAGGTTTATCAGTGATATTTTCGTTGCGGTTAATCTCAAGCACAGGCGCTTAACTGAGTAATAGAACGCGGGGCTCAAAATTGGGATGTCATGGACACTTGGATTTGGGGAATGGGTGTATATAAATAAGGCGGTGGTTGGTAGGCTGCGTATCCTGCAGACCGAATTACGCAGTGAGAGAAATCTCCATTGAACATCATTAGCCAAGTATTCACGAAAGTGCGAATAGATGCGGCAAATTCCGATGCGACACAAACAAGTTCTCCAATCCCTGATTATCTGGTGTGACGGATCTTGGCCTGCATGAGACGTAGCTTTGCAGGACGCAGAATGGCTGCGATGTAGGATGCAGTGTTGTTGGGTCTGATAAGGATAAACGCATTAAAAAGGCTGCATAGGGTACGTCCATGTGCCCCATAGCGTTTCCTGTCCATAAGCGTGGAATCGAATGACTAAACTTTTTTCAGATAAGTGAAACACAATTATTCGTCAGTCTGGCGGGAGAAGCATCTCTGATTGACGGAGACAGGCAGACTCCAACCTACATTAGCCAAACAGTGAAAAGCTACACACTCTTGAACAATTCGTGACACTCATTGCCGATTACTAGTAGTCAAATCGGAGGAGTGATTGCTTTAATCAAACGAGGCGGACACCACCACCATGGGTATATTCCTGCACCCTTGACAACCTGTGAGATCCTTCTTGGGAATATATAACACGGTTGTGACACAAAGGTGCTGCACCCTCTTGCCGATACACACTTGGACAGCTATTGGAATTGATTAATTTATATCACCAATCGGCGCCTGGAATCCACTGCTCAAATCATTGGAGAGATGTCCGAATAGCTATGTGGTCCCAATGGTTTATCAGCTATCTATACAAGTATTGTCACTTTACCGAAATTCTGGGTGTGTGGTTCGAAGGTATGATGATGTGTTTTCCCGTAGGGCCAATAATAGTTACGCTACCAAGGTACAATAGTTTGCAAACGCACAATTGTTTTAATGTAGGCTGTAGCCTATCATGATCACTCGGGGAGCGCCACGTCCTACAAGGCTAGTATCTCCCGCTTCATCAGCAGAAAGGAATATCGCGACTACTGAATCAAAGAGATATGGCCGTACTCGTGTACTGGGGATTGTGAGTCGGGGCACTCTGGTTGTATCTGTACTTTAGTGCAAGACCACATTTTAGTCTAACAGCGGATGTTAGATACGGTCTTTTGTGGCAATTGGGGATGTTTTATACAAACGAAGTATATTAGTTATTCTGGGTAGCAACGATGTTGACTATAAGGATGAGGCTGAATTTCGAGTCTTCTGTGTGCTTGATGCGGCATAGCTGTGTTCACTGTGCAGCCACTCTATCGTTCCGACAACTGGGATTGTTTCGAATGTAAAGCGGATTAAGTCTATGGAAGCTCGCGATTGCAAATACCAGTGGCGGTGGCGAGTGAAAACCCGTGGATGAGTCTACGACTGTGAATGCGTAGCCTGTGAGTCAATTCGGCGATCTCAGTATCGGCGACTTCCTTTCAGATCATATAGCAGTACAGCGTTAATTTTAGACGAAGATAGTCGAAGATACGGTGTGTCTACCGTAGGGGACTTCGTCCCTAGCCATTTCCTACATCTGTATGAAAGAATTCGATCCACGCCTACAAGAAGTATTAGGGAAGAATATCTACATGTTTGCAACAACAGGTTAAGTAACGTGATACCAGTGATCCACTAACCCCCATTTACTGGGATGTCATGCAGCTCTATGTTTGTACTCTTTGACAATATGCATACTGCTGAGGATGGAACTTGGTGTTGTGCTCCTTTGTCGCCTAGTATTGCAGTCATCACTCAGCCGCACTTCCCGCTTTAACTGAATACCCTCACCATAGCCACTGCGAATCTTTTGGTTCGTCCCGAGAATATCGATGGTGACCCTGACGCTGGTGAATTTCCGGGTGTCCCGATATTGGAGTTACATTACCAGCTATCCGATCTCAGCCATCCCGTCCTCCGCATAACGGCATCCAAGCAAAGATTAGCTAGAGTATGGTGCACCAATTTCACTCAAGATTTCGGAAACCAGCGTCCCGAAGACATATTCACAACATTTGGAGAATGACATGAGCTCACTTTTCTGGCTCTTCTTCCTGGCATGCCCTCAACCTGCACATGTTCTCCTGGGGTTTATCGAGACATGCTACGATATAGATTTCGTGCTCGAAAACCTGTGGTTCCGAGGACAAACTCTTGCGTATTAGAAAGCCATGGACCAATTTGACTATTTAGTAGCCGAACAGCAGGTACACAGTTGACGATCACACATTCAGAAATCAATGAGCAACATCGACCACCAGAAACTGCTGAGATGCACAATCGCGATCTTCGCGGAGCTGCTCGTGTCGACCCTCTGTATCGGTTGGGCTATTTAGAAGAACAGTTTTCTATCTTGACACATTGTAGATTTGCCAGACAGTGTTCTGTACCGCATCCCAGAACGGGCCGGCTTGATGCGCGACCGCCTTGAAGTGCTTGGAAAGAGATTCAGTCCCACATCCACTATAGGGATAGCTTACTCTGAGAGTGAAGGTTCGTAGTCATTGCTTTATGTGGAACGAAGATTTATTACTATACTAACACCTTGAAAAGGCGTTCATCAGAGGCGATCATTCTCTGCATAAGCTGTAGAAGATTCCGGTTCTAGCACTGACGGGGATGGGGAAGCCATCGCGGTTGGTTCTGCGGCAGAGGAACCACCATCATCAGGTGTGTCAAATTAACGGACTCACTTTATGGGCTCACTGATTTGTATTAACAGTATTGTGGCCCGCATCGATGCTTCTTTCGGCGATCTTCTACGCAGTTTACGGGGGAAAACTGTGATTACGTTCCTAGTCCACAAAACCACGGTACTCGCCATGCTTCTGTGTTGCATCGCCATCAGTGCCTGCTTCGTTACCGCATCTATTCTGCAGGATCAACCAGCATGCGGCGCAATTCCTTCCATAGACAGAAATTATTTTGGTATTCTATCTCAGTCAACTTTTTATGTTCTCAATCTACCTTGTCCTTCTTCCACCTTTGCGCAGAAGCTCTTTACGTATCCGCTACCCGTTCTAGTTCATCATCTGCCTTGTGGTTTGAGCTTTGACTACAATCTTATCTGTGGCAGAGTACCCCTGGGAATGAAATGTACGTGATTTTGGGGTATATTTCTAGTTTGTTCCTGATTGTCAGTACAGTGCAGCTCATCGAGTGTGTTGAAGAAGCTAATACTGGGACTATTGGAAGCATCGACCCGGACGCGATGTAACAGCCGGGTGTATTTTCTTTGGTGATCCACTTTTTCCTTTAACTGCTGATGAACAGTTTCTTTTCATGGATGATATTGATTCATTTTTTATTTTTAATAATCCTATCCAATACGTTAAGCCCTATTCACGGATCTACCGAGGGGTGGCGCTTGGTGTGATCCCTGAATTGGACACCGCATCTACTCTACGGAATACGCTATCAGGGTAGTATCCGCTACTACTACTACTACTTAAGCTCGCATGTCAGCCCCTTGCTGGGACGAGAATGAATACCCGCTTACAGTATCTGACCGGGTGCTGGTTCACGAGCTTAACCACCACTATCGCCACCACTATTCCACACACCTCCTATTACCAAGTTGGACTTAATACTCAATAAAAATTAAAGATTAAAAATATTAGCAGTGGTAGCAGTGGTAGTGGCGATGGTGGTGTTATCGCAGCGGGGTCTGATTTATAGGCCTAACTACGAAAAAATAAAACCTTGGTTTTATGGTGATGGGGGGTGGAGATGGTGATGGTGATAGTGATTGATGATGAATTGAATAGGTGGTAGTGGTTGCGGTGTACTCTAGTTGGTGGTGACAATAGTTGTATCATACTGACGTTTCTTCAATCTACTCGAATATGACTTTTTACTAATTTGCCCCATATGCGGATGGGGTGGAGAGGCGTAACAAACATGCCCCACCTATGTTACAACCTTTTGGTGGCATTTAAACAACCGTGGTGTCTTTGTAGTTTAAACGAGATAACGAGATAATAACGTTTCATCTGTTGACACGAGAAGATGATGGAGAAGAAGATGAATTGTCTGTCGATCCAAAGAGAAGGAAAACTATGGATTTATATATGAAAGAGAGAGAAGGAAAACCCAATGCCGACTGCCAAAGCCGGAGCCCAATGCCGAGTACCAGTGCCGAGCCCTCCTCCTCGCCATGGGGGCAGGCGAGGCCGACGGGGGCAAGCGAGGCTGGTGGGGGCAGGCGAGGCCAATGGGGGCCGCAAGCCACCGGCCACATGCCCGAGCCCGCCAGCACCGAACACTAGGGAAGCCACCAGGCCAAATCCCTAGTCAACATCATCGTAGTGAAATCGTGGTTTGAATATAAGTAGACTAGCACTGCATTGTAGTGACTGAGGTAGATTGTCGTGTTGGGAGGTGGCAGTCGTCGTGGAATGCAAATTCGTGGTGTAAGTGTGTTGTAGAGACGCCGGGGGAAAGGCGAATTACTTGTTATTAGACGGCTGCTGTAACGCCGGTAGGCATGGTTGCTGCCATTGAATAACAGAAAATCTCAGCATATCTGTACCTTCACACGTGCGATAGTAGAGGCTTGCGCTGTTGACTCCGCGTGGATTGTCATAATATCGCTAGACAAGGGTGATGATGATGGTGGCAAGAAGGAGCGATCTCCAATTATTTACATCAGAAACACCAAACCCAACATTTCTCAAAGGACATTTTGAAGCAACTCTTTAATATTCTCTCACCAGGATTTCGTATTATATTCTTCAGAAGGAGCTCTATCTACTGAATACTTGCTTTTGTGAGATAAGCAAAACAGCAAAATCATTAGGTGCTCAAAGTCTGGGCTAGAACATCATTGCGGAGACATCCGTTTACATAAAGTTAAGGTTCCCCGATAAGCGATAACCCCACATGCAGCAAAGATAGGGGAGTACGCTAGTCGGCGCAGATCAAAGCTGATCATGCAGCCCGAACTCACGGATAGTTATAGTCATATCTCTCGGCGGTGTAATAATAAACGGCTTCAAAATCTTTTAGACGTAGTGCTTTCCAAATCCACACCGCCGAGCCTCCAGAATTTTAGTGACGAGCCTTTGAGTGATATTTGGCACTACTGGACCTATCATATACTTTGTCTACGGTCACAAGGTCGTACAGAAGTCGCCACCCACGAGACTATCACTCAAGCACACTTTCTACTAGCCGTACGAGCCTGAACACCCGCACTCGGAGATCTGAGCTTTAAATCCCCACCCTTTCCTCCTCCTCGACGACCCAAACCACGCTTTACTCAATTCATTGTAAGTCCTCCGGTGCCATTATCCACTCTACACTAACTCCCGAAAAGACATGGCACAACATTCTACCATCATACCTCCCATGGCGCCAGAATCACCAATCATCGTACAACAGCCACCTGCCAGATCCGGCTTCCTCGAGATCGTCAAAACATTCGCGTTGTTTGGAATCCTGGTGAATCTCTCGATCGGATTATGGATGATGCAACGCATGCACTTATCGTTGTCGAACAGGGAGTACAGTATTTTTGCAAGAGGAGGGGGTTATTAGAACGTGTCTCCGTGGGGGGCTACGAGTTATTTCAGGGTCCGTATCGTGGATCAGTAGGTGGAAGAAGGGGGTTGGGTTAGAGGGTAGTGCTGTTTATGTACCCAACAAGTGGATAGCGAATTTCTACTGTTGTACTCGTGTCAGGCTGTAGAAGACCGGACGCTCTTTTTCTAGCAGTTTACCGCGCCAAACTGGCTAGATATGGGATAGTACTGGGTATAACACAATCTGGATATTAACAGAAAGGGCAAAACTTGTGTGCGTCGACTTTTTCTTAGCTGCACACCCTAGCTGCACACCCTGCTTCCACGGCAAAATCTATTACTAGAAATGGGATCGATCTTCTACACCCTGACCCGAGTACCAAGACTACTTGCGAAGACACCTGTTCGTTATGCTGTAATCGGTGGTTACTGCTAAAAGCTTGGCTCCATTACTTGCTAGTTATCTGTCCTAGAGCTCGGAATTCCCCACGGCCTCCTCTTTGGCGCGTTTGTTTGCATGTCCCCCTAAAGTTACACGGGTAATATTACAAGCCGAAAAGAACACTTCTGCTCGCAGTCTCAGGAGAAGATGACACCACGACCCCAAATTCACGAGGTAGGGATATCACGCCGGCGCGAACTAAATTCGATATAGTAGTGTTGATGCGTGGGAGCCGAGCCAAATACAACCGATATTCTATCCGCCTCTTTCAAACGAAATATCCAAGTTTGTGTGTTTCATTCCAAGCCTTTTATTAATCTTTCCCCCGCAGTACTCGTTTTGCGAGAGGCGCTAACTCACAATCCCGGCTCGTCAGATATCCAGGGTATACATAGCAGTTTCTTGGAAAAGGGATCCTGCATGAACACCCAAGACTTTTAGCAAAAGACAAATGGTTCGTGCATGGTTGAACTGTAGGAAACTTTAATATTGTTGGCGAGTTTAACCCCACGGTGTAGGTGTATAAAACCTCGAGTATTTTGCTTACGTGACCCAGAATTCAGTCAAGGGATGTCGGTGTTTTCATACAGTTCCGTACTCAGTCAGAGTTCACTTTCGTACCTAATTTAGTCATCAGGTTATCCGAATAGATCCACCGGCCAGGCTAAGTCCTTACCTAAAAATGATAATCACCGCTGAGGTCAGCTCTCAGTAACCCCGGTATAGCCTGTCAAACATCTGGAAAATGAGACGATTGCCTTCTTCTTCGGGCATTGGCTGGTTTCAGAAAGCAAATGCTGCCTTTTCTATCTCACGTGTTCTCGCGAATTTCTTTCTCTAGTCGGAGACGAGAAAAATGACACCCTTCGTTTCATATATTCTCACTCGGATTTTGTCTCTCATTCCTGTTACAGATGTACATGATGTTACAGGTCTGATACACGGTCACGGCTGCAGGGGCTGATGCTTCCTGTATATATCTCGAGTCTTTCTCCTGCTCTCCAGTCTCTGTACCTTAGTCTATACACACGGTTCTCCCCATACAGTAACAATTCCTGTTACAGGTGTACTTGTACCGGAGACATGTTACGGGTCGGATACACGGTGCTGCTGCAGCGGCCGATGCCTCCTGTATATATCTCGAGTCTTTCTCCTTCTCTCTTCTCTGTACAATTCAGTGTTCCTAAGCGGCCCGGCCTGGGTCAGAAGCCGCCACCAAGAAAAGCCGCCTGGCCGCCAAGGTAAAGCGGCCCGGCCGCCAAGCAAAAGCCTGCAGATCAGCCGCCCGGCTGCCAAGAAAAAGCCTGCAGGCCGGCCGCCACAACAGATGGCAAGGTTATGAACTTATGATGGACGATGGCTGAGTTTACTTTGGTGGCTTTTTGAGCTTAAGACTTTAGGCAGCAGCAATGGGTGTCATTCAAACAAAATATGTTTATGCTTGTTCGATTGAACCTATACGTTGGCAAATAAAGCCTGCAGGCCGGCCGCCCGGCCGCCAAGAAACAGCCTGCAGATCAGCCGCCCGGCCGCCAAGAAAAAGCCTGCCGATCGGCCGCCCGGCCGCCAAGAAAAAGCCTGCAGGCCCGGCCGGAAAAGCCTGCCCTCATGTAAAAGCCGCCGCTAAGGGCGGCCCAGCCTGGCCTATGCAAAGCCGGGCCGGCCTGGCCGCTTAGGAACACTGGTACCATTAATCATATAAGGACACGACATGTGTCTTTTTCGATTGTGATTGGTCATAATTCTGTGGCTGAGTGGCTGATTGTGGGAAGTACCTACCACTTAAACTTGGACCCCAAATGACCTGCCCTTTTTGTTCCAATCAGTGTTTGGCTCTGATTACAAAGTGTCCTACACACACAATGTGGACTATGTTCTCTTTCACCTCCCAGTGTTAGGTTAATGATATGTCTTATATTGGGTCAGAAATTGTGAATCAACAGCATTTTGGAGCTTTTTTTTTACAGCTGCACTAAGAATAATAGTGATATACTGTGTTCCTGACAGGCCGGGCTGGCCCACAGTCGGGCATGTGGCCTGCCGGCTGAGCCAGGTCAGACTGTTTGATTTTAGAAACTGCGCAGGCCAGCCTGACGATTTGACAGCCTGGGGCATAACTGTGGGTGACTGGGCGGACTATAGGCTTTTTACTCGGATGCATATGATGACTGTCGGTGAATGATGACTAAAAATTCGTAATCTGGAAAGTTTTTTGTAGTTGCTACTCTGATTTGTCTGTGCAAGGTGACAAACAACCGATTGATAATCAGTTGCAACTTGAGACTGCAGGTGAAATCCAGCGGTTTCTCATAGTCGCCACTCTGATCTGTCAGTGCCAGGTGACTCACAACTGATTGACAATCTGTTGGGCCTGTAGGTGAAATCCAGTAGTTTCTCGTAGTTGCAATTGCGGATCAACATAACAAATATCTCCCACCACACTTAACATCCACCCGAATATATAGTATATACCAGATCTTGATCTCTTGCTCATCTTCATCTCGAACAAATGCCCATGACATCAATGTCTACATCTTATACACAATGTCATTCCAATCAAGTTCACCATCCCATGATGCAGCAAGCGAAATATCTACGCTTTCATTGGCTCCCAGTGGCCTTTTGACCTCCACTAGCCCTAGCAATCCAGGTGCTGTTGACACTGGCCCTCTGAATGGAGAGGTTTCTGCAATTTTTTGTTCAGAGAAGAAAGTATGCAAAAGCTATATGTGGAATACCGACAATGGCCGGGAGGTAATTGAAGACAGCCGAATTAATTGGTGCTGGAATCGATGTAAAACACAGACTGGTTATTCACCCTTTACTGTACTGATCACAATACTATAGCCCTGTTACGGGGGTGTATACCCTATGTAACTCAACCAAGTGTCCGCTGATACTAAGTAAGTACTAGGTCCACGGCCGTAGATCCTATTTCCTATCTGCAATGTATTCCACTATTGTATCCTTAGGAATCGATTGCAGATACTGCCTTCGCTTATTACTTAATAGTTTAGCAATAATTTTTCCTGATTGCGTTCGGGATAGCTGATCGTTTGCCTTCTGCTTATTGAATCCTTTCCAATCCTTCCGGGATATCTGAAGAAACTGTTCTGCCTCCTTGAGGACACAGGACTGCTGATTTGGCTCCAAATCACACTCCTCCTCACTGTCTAGACTGAGAGTCCTCTTTCCGACTTGCTGGATCCTGTCTGGATGAATTCTATCGTTCCCGTCGTAAGGTCTTGGATTTTCTTGGATGTCCCCGCGCGTAGGAGATACTATCATCACTCGACGGATATTAACATTCAGACTATTTTCCGTCTTCAGGATATTTTGTAGTGCAATATCCGTTCGTTCCTTCAGGTTGTCGATATGAACTATCAATTCTTGCTGAAGCCCGATAATGGAAGATATCCACCACACACTCTGCGCCAGGAAGATGTATTGATTATCTTTTGCGTAGGATATAATCTTCTCCAGGGAGTAGACTATAATATCGTTATTGTTCTCAAAGGATATAGTCATTCCCCGGGAGATCGTATCGCTAGTACTTAGGTAGTCGCAAATCCCGGTGCGGGGCTGCCGCTACACAAGCTAATAGATTCTAGGTATAGATATAATAGGTATAGGTATCATAAAAACGCAATAATAAATAAGAATCTTTCTCCACAGGTAGGTATCGTTTTCTCTCTAGCTGTTCAAGCTTGTCTTCTCATTGTCGGAACAATGTGATCTGTTTATAGTCTTTCGGAACCCACTCCAGACTATGATTTAATCCCTCAACGATTGCCATGTATCTAAGCATCTTACGTTCTCCGACTGTGCCCGACAATCGACGGGCACGCATCCCTTTGGTTATCATGTTCATGTATGATATCATATCGGTTCATAAATCAGAGCATAACTTCAACTTGGACATTTCGTATCGTTCAAAGTATTCGGTAGTTGGAATGCCCATTCACTAGATGACATGTCGTTTGGGTTATTAACTCACCGGCGATTAATAACTCATAGTCTTATCCGTTTACTATCCGGTGCTATGCCAATGTAGACCTTATGCGCATAATCAAACGCTTTTGATTATCATTGCAGCACCAGCTCACTCAAATCAATGAATGATGTCCGCTTTTGGCTAAAGCCAACGCCATAGTCCCTCAGTATACCATGCTTAGGTCATTCTCAAGACCTGGACGTGCCCCGAGATCGGAGAGCCCTTGACTTGCATGACTGCCGTGCACTCTGTGCAACCAAATAGTTCCTGGAATGGATCTGGTTGGAAACTACTTGCTCGGCAGGACTCAGTCCCTTCGATCTGGCAAATTGCTGCATCTTCAAATCAGCTGCCGCAGCACTTGCTTTCGATGAATCCGCTCAGCCCCCGCGCTTATTCAATCGAGACATGACTAGCATGCCCCCGCTAAAAGGCATACCACATGGTAACTTAAGAACCATTACACTGGTAGGAGAGAACCCCTAACAAGCCCGAACCCAAAAACTGTTCAAAAGTATGCAGATGGCTCAACACATAATCCCTTGAACCACCTCCAAGAACAGCACAATATGGAACCCAATGGGGCAATTATTGGAGACCCCATGTCTTAACAACAGTCAATCGAAACAGTATTGGGTCGGTTAACTGTTGCGATTGAATTAAATGCCGATGTCTTTAAGACCCTGCTGCTGGCCTGGATATTCATGAATAGCATTAGTTTTCTTGTTGTTGAACACCCACTGTTTCGTTTGCTCCTTGGGTATCTTACTGCCTGCGTAAGACTCACACATATTTCTTACTCTTTAGGTATTCAGTAATTGACATAGCTATAGAAGTCACATTACAATGCAATTCCAAAGACATTACCATGTAGTGGAGACACTGATCGGGAATGGATACTATCTTTCCATTATGATATGCATCTTTGTATCAAGAACTCTCTATGCCTGGTGACAATCTGAATCCACTATGGCTTTGACTCTAGATGGCACCAAACCATCGAGCCTACCTTGGAATAGTAGGTCATTGGATTGGAGAAAGCAACCGACTTTGAACTGCTCTGCTTGGGCTGTGTAGATTCAAAGGAGCACATAGTGGAGAAAATCATGCACAACATTTCTGCAATATTGTCTGTGAATATGAAGTATAACATCTGATTGGTAAACTCCCCATAAATAACACTACAAACAATGATACTGCACTTCAGTTCGTCGCCAAATACCTGCAGCAGATTGAAATCAATAACTTTCATCCAGTACAGAACCGAGTACGTTGATTTTGGCTTATCCTGAACCTCTGTGTTAATGCTTTCCTGTGGGGTTATGATGTGGAGACATTTGAGAGGGAAATTGCACTTGGTGATAATTATCAGGAGAATCTTGTAGAACTCCTCCAGTGGAGAAACATGGGACTACTGGGACGACTGCATAATATCCTCCTATATATTTCTCGTACACCACAAAGACTTGAATGCTTTAAGGAGACAGTCCGAGCTCACAATCCAAATGAAACTGTGTTTATACCCAAGATTGGAAACATCGCCCAGTGGTAAAGTGACTATGAATCTCTAGAAAGAGCCTTCCGACTACGCGAACCAATTGACTATTTAATCACACCGAGTATTGACTTGAATTGAGATGGCGAGCGGGACAATACAGAGTACGCACTCGAACATGATGAGTTAACACTTGATAATTGGGATGAGCTGAGAATTGTGATGGATATCCTTGAACCTTTCCATAGATGGAGAAAGCTTTTGAAAGTACTGCATGCTAATGGATGCATTGCGGATATCCTTCCGGCTATAGACGAGTTTCTTTTACATCTGTAACAGGTGAAGGCACAATATGCCACAAGGGTTGGAAGTCATATAGTTACCATGACTAACAATGGATGGGCGATACTGGGCAAGTAGGTAACACACTATTCCAAATCAGATAGCTCTTGTGACCATGACAATTGCGGACGAGTTGCTAAATAACTTGCTGATACTATGTTCTTACAGACCTCAGCCCAGTATATTATGCAGCTGTTGCACTGAATCCTGAAATGAAACTTCAGTACTTCTGGGAAGAGTGGAATGATCCACCAGATTGGATTGCCCCAGGAGAGAATGTTGTGATGAGATTGTGGGAGGAGGGTTACAACGGTGCACCGGTATTACAAATAGTCGCACAAGCAGAATATTCATTGGAATCAACACAGCAGAGTGTATCAACTTCACAACTCACTGCATGGCAACGAAAGCGGTGGCCCTTGCAGGCTTTGCAAATAGGTGATGTCCTGGCACGATTTCAGGAATCTGAAACTGATGATGGTGATGATGTGATGTCATACTGGGCTGGCAAAAGAAACGACCCACGCTGGAAGGATCTCGCCCGAATGGCTCTTGAGATTCTTAGCATTCCGGCAATGTCAACTGAACCAGAGACAGTCTTCAGTGGAGCGAAAATCACAATTTCAGACCGCCAATGCAGTCTTGGTGACAATATAGTTGAGGCATTAGAGTGCTGTAAGTCATAGGAATGAGAGGGTCAAATTTCTAGAGTGCATACTGAGATCAATGAGATGGAGCATATGTTGGAGGCATTGTATCAGGAATCGATGGCCAAGGAAAAGTAGACTATTGGAAATGTATTACTAGATGTGGCAATTTGAAGTTCAATATCTGGACCATAGTTACCTATAGTTACGAAGTTCAATATCTGGACCATAGTTACCTATAGTTACCTGTAGTCAAACTGCAGGCTTTTCAAGCCATGGTTTACCTAGGCACCTGCGGTTGCCACCTGCTCAAAGCCTGCAGGCATGGGCCGCTCCAATGGCCTGGCCTGCGATGCGCGGGCCCGGCCGGGCTTATTCTGAAACTGGCCCGCCTGGCCCACCAGGATTACTGTACCTGGAGCCTCAGTCTGAGAATCTTATGATGTCCAATGGCCATGGTGTTAAGGATTTAAGTCGATGGTACTGGGTCAATAGCGATACTTGGACTTATGGGGAGAGCAGATTTCCGAATCAGATTTGCCAGCGGAATCAACTGCTTGATTTTGAAGGTAATTGGCCCGGTATGAGTGCGAGTGTTGAGTGCGAACATCAGCATATTGTGATAATCGACAGTCTAGTAGATCTTCATGAACATGGTGGTGACACTGATGGCCCTACGATAGTCAGTAATACCACCGCACAAGGACTCTAAGTGGAGCTCAAACGTTGAGTTAAGTCCGCATACTGGGAGGCTGGCTAGAGCTTCCACAGTGGCCAGAGCTGCACCGCTGGCCAAAGCTTGAGCTTTGGATGCGGGCCAGAACTTGAGCTTCGCTCACAGACCGGAGCTTCTGACCTCTATGCTGGAGGTTGAACCACGAGTTTACCGTGCCGGATAACCTTGAGTATGCTGCTGTAGCCTCATCTGCAAGAAATCATGAAAGGGTATGTGCGTCTGAGGAAATACGCCGCGAAAGCTGGCGGAAAACCTAAATGTTTGTCATACTTTCATAGTTGGTTCCTGTCTGACACCTTCTGGATTTGCTTTTACCCCGGTGAAAGCCTGAAAGAGTCTGAAAGCGACTCGTATGGTTTTGCGATGGTGCAGAGGAATACGACGAAAGTGATTTGACATAACTGAATATTGAGGAAGGAGAGGGTCTCAAGGAGTACAAGGATGTGGACAAGGAGGAGGAGGAAGAGGACGATGTAGAGGAAGATGGCAACGAGAAAGAAGAGTTGGTTTCAAGTCAGGATATGGAGCACAGTGTAATTGTAGTTGCACCATGATGTTGAGTGTAATTAGCAATTTGTATGTATGCTCCGCGAATGAACCAGTCCAGTCACGGAGGTGGGGTGCAGGGGTACACTCCGCGAATGAACCAGTCCAGTCACTGAGGGTGGGACTCCGTGGCTGGACCGGTCTCTCCGCGGAGGGACATCCTCCGTGACTGGACTAGAACATATACTACTGTATTTTCACTCTTTTTCATAGATACCGGTAGCTAGTTGACTCGCTCTTCCCCCCAGTACGAGCTTTCCATTTAGTCGAATACAAACATTGGCAGCACAAGAAATGGCACCAAAGCAAAAACCGAAACGTAATAGTAAACGAACCATAAACGAAGGCCACCGCTGCGGCCACGGCTCCACTTGGACTCTCTCATTCTGGGCCGGAAGCCCTTCACTGGGCGTAGAGTCAAACACATGCAGAACTAGTATACGCAGAGGTGCGGGTGGGCGGGTTGATGCTGGACGCGCTGATTGCCTAACCTCTGCCTCTTCGCTCCTCTTATATGCCCCCTTCCCTCGCTCCTGGCATCTTTCGTTCTCTCCCAGGCTCAGGCTCTGGCTCATGCTCGAGCTCAAGCTCAAGCTCAGGCTCAAGCTCAAGGTTTCAACCACCTTCCTCTGCTCACCCTCAGTCGGCCAAAAGGTTCGCCCCTACTAACCGTCAGTCGAGTCCCGCCCACCAATTCGCTTCCACTAGCCCTCAGTCAAGCTGAACCATATAGTCCAGTATTCTCAACCGTCCCGTCCGTCCGAAATAACTGTTGCGATGGTGAAGGGGAGAACCGTGTGTATTGGCTATAGAGCGATGACTGTCCAGGTACAGGTCTAAAGGTCCAAGATGCGTAGGGAATGGAAGAGTAGTGTGAAGTCTAAAAGAGCAGTCACGAACCTTAGGCTCTATCAACAATAACAAAGGACGGGACGGGACGGCCAAACGCCGTCCGTCCAAGGGTAGGACGGAAACGGTGCCGTCTTTTTGAGGCAGGACGGTCGGGGACGGAGCGGGGCCGTCCCCGGTCGTCATCTATCGACATCCATGGATATTTCTCGATATACATAATAATTATATAAAACTCATTACAATTATCCTAACCTTGAAAGCAAGATCCTTTAGCATCTGCTCTATCTGTACAATTTTATGGGAACTTTGTATAGATACATCTATTTATATCTCTTAACGCGTACTCTCAATACTCAATTTGGTTTCCTCTAAGTATAACAGTATCCGCCCGATGACGGCCGGGGACGGTACTTTGACCGTCCCCAGCAGACACCGGCCGTCCAGCCGTCATTCTTATGCTCGGACGGGACGGACAGTTATGGGGGCGTCCCGTCCGTCCTGGCAAGATTTCGGACGGCCGTCGGATGGGTCGGTTGAGAACACTGATATAGTCTCGAATATCCACCACTTTCCTCCCAAGCGTCAGGTATCTGTAGATACTGCAGATATCTATGCCAAGGTAGATATCTACAAATATCCATAGATACCCAGGCTTTTTCAAGCATTGGCCGGGCCAGTCTATGCCAAGGCTCTACCAACCACGGGAAAGTGGGAAGGAAAGTATTGGAATGTGGGATATGGAAAACCCACTTTCCAGTATACAAACCAATACTTTTCCGTATCATTCTTTTTCGCACATATGTGTAACCTGCTTGTCATGTCTGTGGGTACGTAGGATCCTTTGTGGTTACGAGACCGGGAATTCCAAGCATCGTGAGATTTATCGGCTTCATTACTACCATTAGCCCCACCTTCGCGCACCTGCAACTTGCACACACCCGCTAACACAAGTCCCACAAGGGTGAAACTGGCCGAATTTACTTGTAGCAAAAAAGTAAGTTGGAGAAGTCACACCCCCATAGCAAGAACTATAAAAGTGAACAAGGTATAGCATGATGAAAACCTCAACACTGTGATAACAATCTTAAAAAACATCGTGACTTTTGGAAAGTGGAGGAAAGGGTGAATTATGTGGAACTTGGTAAATGGTTGGAAAGTACTCAAGAGCAGAAACAGCATGGTAAAGAGTGGGAAATGGTATGTTGGTGTGGCATAGGGGAAACGATATGGAAAAGACTGGAAAAGGGATGATTGTGCAGGGAGAAATGCATTGGAAACCCATCAAATTTACGAAATGACTTGTCTCCACTTTCCCCCAGTAGAAATCTCACTTTCCAATCGCGTGTTTTGTATGAGGAAACTACATGATCCCACTTTCCCGCGGCTGGTGGAGAGGGTGGCTTTCTCAGAGGCAGTCGGGCCTGACCGGTCTACGAATCTATAGATGACCGGACGGCCGATCTGACCGCTTGGGAACGCTGGAGTCGAGTGCACTGAGTGCTTGATATCGAGCGCACTTGAATGCCATGAGTCAAGTACTTGGGAGATTCAAATCGAGCGTACTTGGATGATTGGAGCAGTGTTCCTAAGCGGCCAGGCCGGCTTTGCATTTGCGGAACAAAGCCTAAACAGAATATTGTGACCGAAAGACTCTCTGCTGCCTACACTAAGAAAGCCTCCAAAATACGAAACATACACCATATCTAACCCAACCATCGTAGCCCTGCCATTGCCGCATTGCCGCATTCCATCCATCAACCAGATCAAGGCTTGTGCAGGCCGATGCAGGCCGATACAGGCTTTTGAAATCACGTGCAGGTTTGGCGGCTTTTGATTCAGGCCTGGCCGGGCCGACCGCTAGTGCAGGCTTTCGGAATGGAGGCCGGGCCGCTTTGGAACACTGGATTGGGTAGAGTGCACTTGGGAACACGGTGTAGAAGGTCACAGATTTAGGGCACGTTTAGTGGGAGTCCAGGGTCTTCAAATAGTCAAAGCCCAAAGGGCACACAATGAAAGGCATTAGGACTTTCAAAAAGGTAAGAAAATGAGTTCCAGCACCTCCTGATGCCTTTTTTACCATACAACCGGTATTCATTTGTCTGGGGAAAGGCACGAAATGCACATTTCAGGCTCCCTTAGAGTTGATCCCAACGAAAGTGACGGTTCATGTGACATCTTGAATATCTGGTACTTCCGAGCTCTGAGATAATTTTAACTATATCTCTCGGCAGTGCAACAATCAACAGGCTCGGAATCTTTTGGACATAGTGCTTTCCGAATCCGCACTGCCTAGCATCAAGAAATTTGCTGCCGAGCCTTGAGCCGAGTGGTGTGACAGTCGGCAATGTCGGACCTATCATCAACATTGTCTGCAGTCACACAGGGATGCCAAGGTCGTACGGAAGTCGTATTTCGCGCCATTCATGAGGAGACTATCACTCAGGCACATTTTTAATTAGCCGTTTCATGCCGGCTATCACGGTGAGCCCGAACATTTCACACTCGGAGTTCTGAGCTTTAAATTCCTACCCCTTTCTTCCTCATCAATCCCCATCCCCATACCACGCTTCACTCAATTTACTGTAAGTCCACCAGTGCCATTATCCATTCCGCACTGACTCCCGAGAAGTAGACATAGCACATTCCACCACCAAATCTCCTCCCATGGCGCCAGAATCACCAATTATCATACAACAGCGACCTGCCAGATCTGGCTGTACCATCTTCCTCGAGATCATCAAGACACTCGCCCTGATCGGAATACTTGTGAACCTCTCGATCGGATTATGGATGATGCATCGAATGCACAAATCATTGTCGGATAGGGACTACGGTATCTATGTGAGGCAAGGAGATACTTCTTGGGACGTGTCTACGCAGGGGGATTCTTTTAATGTCGGTGTTGGGATGACTATGTGGAATCAGCCGTTGGTTGTGAGGCAGTATTAGGTTGGCAAAGAAGGGGTGGGTTAGAGGATAGTGCTGTTTCATATACCCAACAGGTGGATAGCGAATATCCATTGTTGCACCAAAAGTATTTTCTGAGACATGTATTCGTTATGCTGGAATTGGATGGTTACAGCTAGAAGCTTAGCTCCTTTACTAACTACCATGTCTTTCCTAGAAGCTCGTATTCTTCTATTTTGCGCGTTTGTTTGCATGTCACACCCTGAAGTTGCACAAGTGATACTATATGCCGGAGGCAACACTTCTGTTTGCAACCTCAGGCGAAGATAATACCATGTCTGCAAACTCACGAGGTAGAGATATCACACTTGCGCGAACTAAATTCGAAATCGTGTTGGTACGTGAGAGCCGAACTCCAGTTCTAAGCTAAAAACAGATATGTCTTCCAAGCCTTCTATTAATCCTTCCCCCCTACTACCCACTTTGCAAGATGCGCTAACTCACAACCCCGGCGAGTCAGGTATCCAGGGTATACATTACTCACTGAATTTTCAAATTCCTAGACACCCCTGTCAATAATTAGATGACTCCGATAAGATTTGGTCTTGCCCAATTGTAATCCAAAGTGTGATGTGTAGTTACCAAACTTTTGATGTCACCAAGGGCGCTTATATGACGTGTCCGGAGACCTCATTATACGCGCCCTTGGCGATACAACAAAAGTTTAGTAACTACACATCAAAGTTAGAGGACTATTGCATGAGACATAATCTTATCGGAGTCATCTAATCATTGACAGGAGGGCCCGGAGACTTGAAAATTCGGTGAGTATATCGACATCTCTATTACAACTATTCAAAACATTCTGATAATAAAGGGAGGCAGGATCTATTGTTTGAAGCTCTCAACATTATGTATTTGCAAAAGCTAGCAGTCTTATCCCCCCAGACTAAGCTACGACAAGCACATTCACTAGGTCACTATTTAGTGTCCATTGCAGTTCAATAATTTCACTCGTCCAACCATGGATTAGTCCGGGCTTGAACCGTCCTTGTACAGACAGATCCAGTGTGAAGAGCCTTTAGACCGAATTCAGACTTGTCTTAAATTCTGCCGGACATGGACGGGATTAATCTTGACCGTTCCATTTTGCCACCGAGAGTGGAATCAGGCTAAAAGCAACCGGATGGTGAATCCCATCAATCAAACTAAGTCAAAACCACTTGGTGGCAATTCCAATCAACTGTTTTACATGAATGCATCCACAAAATGCGTCAATAGCACAAGTCCGCTGTCCAAGTTAAAGAGGGGTAGACCAAGGTTTTGGAGCTATGAACCGAGGCCAGCGTAAAATCAACCTCGCAAACAAGCGAAAAAGATTGCAGATTGATGGACTGGAGGGGATGGGGGGTATAAAATCGTGGGGTTTACATCAGCTTAGGTTTCCACTGGTGGTTATTTCCGGAGCGGCAGCGGAGGTGGTACTACCCAGCAAAAACCCAATAATTATTATAGTATGAATACTTAAACCGCCATCCTCAGCCTGTCGTTGGCTCCCGTTCTAGTACCGGCAGAGGTACAGTCACGGTAATTTCCGTGGTAGACGCATCTCAATTGCTTGGTGAGTCGGGTTAAGTCCATGTGGGATGACTTCCGGGGTACACTGACATGTTACCAGCAGAACCATTATATGAAATCTCGTGATCGTGGATATATAGCTTTGTGCAGTATCGAAACTTCCTTCACTGACCTTGCAAGTCGTTAATAAGAGAAACTTTCATTTCGTTCCTAATCCATAAGACCACAGTACTAGCTCTTTTCTCCTGTTGCGTTGTTATAAGTGCAGTGTTCATCACCGCGCCTATTCTGCGTAAGATGCATCGACCAAGACGTGACGTAGTGGCATTTGCTTTCGTGATCTCCAAATTTTCTCTGCGATGGTGACAATCTGCTTGTCGCGGGATTTGGATGGGTAGAGTGATTCTCATTTCTTACATTTACTATTCTTACTGATTTACTTTAAGTGCGTTATGACGAGAGTCGTGGGCTAATTAAGTTCATATGCTCTATTCAAAATATGACTGGTCTACGGAAAGAACTTGTGTGAGTTCAATTTCTAAACAGTTATTACGTAGGGTGACCCCCTGAGAGGACCATGTTCTGTAAAATCACCCCATTTGAAAAAGTTATGTAGAATAACCCCCGTATTTGGCGAACCTTCTATAAGTGTTGTTAAATCAAGGGAGTAGAAGAATAAAAACAGGCAGAGAAAACTCGCCGGATTTGTAGCATGGGCACAAATTGTTTGGTGTTGTGTTTGTTGTTGTTTATTCATACTGTATTTACTCTAGCTAGAGTATGACAGGACCCTTATCCCCTCGTGCGGTGTTTTGTTGACGTGTAATTACTATTTTTGAGTAGTCACCTCGCTTGAGTCATTGGTGGCAATGAGTACTCATTCCTTTCTCGGTACCCAACAAACAGCCTTTGAACACAAAATGCAGCGAAGATGCTGAACACAGTATCGCAATATCAGTGCCATATTAATGCAACTGATTTTGGTCATTATGTTTTAGTAGAGGGTTATCCTACAAATACGGCCCTGTGCGGGGGTTAACTTGCATAATAACCGATTCCCAAACTAATGGGTCCAAGGTTTATGCATGTCCTGTTAAGGTTCCCGATAAGCGATAACCCTGCAAAACGACTAAGATAGGCGAGTACGTTAGTTGATCTAGTTAACGACTATAAAGTAGCTAAAACCGCTCCCCGGAGACAACCGAGCAACCGAGAACCCATTCAACGACGTGCAGCATAGTAAGCGCGCCAGTAGAAACTCACTCGACAAGAACTGAATTTTATGTTATATGGACCCCCAAACAACTGTATATTGTGGCAAAGAGATTTCAATGATGCATCGCTGCGACAAGACAACCCAGTCGAGAGTGCAAGCATCAATTTCAAGTAGCATAGAGCGGCGTGTTAGGAACATTATGAAGCGGGTAATCGGGAGGGATCGGGACGCATCTTATTATCACAGTGTGTCATTACACGCCACGAAACATGGAAGTTGCCGGGACGATCCGGAGGATCCAGAGTAGCATCTTCGGGGCGTACACACCTCACAGAATCCATTCCGCTAACTTGTCATGTCACATTTAGCTGCAATTACTGAACTATAATATGCAGGGGGATAAATTATGCGGATAGACTTATTGCTATATTTATCAATCTGAGTGAGGCGCAATGATCCATGAACTACTAGGTCCTCTATCCTGCATCATTTCTGATTAACTGTCTCATGCGAGCTTCAAGGGGATATAATTTTCCCTCCTGAAACGTTGTGACACGATAAATGCCTTGGGGACCGCTTCTCCAGAAGGGAGCTGCATCTCTGATCTTCAAGTTCCTTCAAAATCCAGCTAGCCAACTAGCAGCTTTTATGCGCCAAGCGACGCTCAAAACTACAGTATAAGTTGTACATACGTATTACTGGTTTTGGACGTTTTAGTCCTTGCTTGAGACCCCAGACACCTAGGTGGACTTCCGAGACTACCAACAGAACTGCAGACAGTGAGTTATCCGAACTTTACCATGTGAGTGCAAACAAGCACAATGTAAGAAGTCACTTCTGGTCACAATCTTTACAGTTCTACCCCCCACAGTGGCATAAATACATACCTACTGACAACCAGAAACACGCGGTCTAAGGGATGAGCTGGAGCATAACTAGCTGTGGAGACACAAGTTCTCAACTTCATTAGCACCACCGCCTATCACGCAGCCCGGGTACTGCTGAGCACTCAGATAATTTCGCCATACTTCTTGGCAGTGTACTAATATACAGGTTCGAACACTTCGGACATACCGATTTCCAAACCCCCACCGCCGAGCCCCGAGAAATTCGGCATGGAGCGATAAACAGAGTGATGTGGCATTCAGCGCTGCCGAACCTATCATTGACTTCGTCCGGTGTCTCACAGGTGCGCCACCGTTGCACACAAGTCGTGTTTTACGCCACTCAAGTTGGGGACCACCACCAAACAACGTCGATTGGCCGCATAAATATTATGAGAAGGCTTTAATAATTTCTTGGTGGTATATCCTGATAGAAGCGCGGGTAAGTAGGGTTGGGTTTGATCACTCTCACTTCGCTTTAAATCCCCACCTCTTTCCTCCTCGCTAACTCCACAATCCACATCCTCGCCCAAAACCACTGTATGTCTTCGCACTTGCCATTCTTCCGTGCTAATACATCAGTAGTAGATATGGAACAACAATCTCCCACCAAATCTCCACCCCCAACGTAAGAAGCAGCAATCGTAGTACAACAGCCACCTGCTAGGTCTAGCTGCAACACCTTCCTCGAATTCGTTAAAACGGTCGTCCTACTCGGGTTGCTTGTGAACTTCACGGTGGGGCTGTGGATGATGCAGCGTATGCACAAGTCGTTGTTGAACGACGATTATGGTATTAGGGTGGCACAAAACGACAGCAGATGGGCTGTTTCTCTGGGGAATGTACCGTTCTGAAGCAAGCCTCAGTATGAGCCAAGAATATGACAAGCCGTTGCTTGTGAAGGTTAGTGATTTTTAGGGAATAGATTTCAACTTGGGGGATTGTTGGGTTTAGGGATAGTGCTGCTGTATTTACCCGCTTTGACACTTTGAATTCTTATCTTTATCAAATTAAAGCCACATAATCTTGTAAAGGTTGCAACGTGTTAGGGAAATCGAGTATTTGTAGTGCTACTTTATGGTGAACTGGTCATCCCAAACGGAGTATCCGGAGAAGAACGGAGAATTCCCGGAAAATCTGGACCCCGAGGTCACCGGAGACCGTTTCCGGACTTAGGCCAGCCTCAAGTACTCTATAATACGGTGCCAACCCCTTTCGGTAACCGGTGAGATATTTGTGAGCGAACCCCGGGACATGGTGATACCGTCTCCGATTCTGAACTATCCCTTTCATCCCAGGCTAATCGTGAAAACGGCCCTGGGTAAGGTGGCACCTCTTTCTAACCTAGCCCGATTTTACAACTAGAGGATACTATTCTTTCTAGGCTCTAAGGTCAAAATTCTCGATTTATACCTTCCTGACTTGCCTTCAGCAGTTGGTTTCGCACTCATGGAATTCGAATATAGCACCGACGGTAGCCCGATAAATCTGCCGCTTCACTCAGCAATCCCCTCGCTGTCATCTGTAGATCCGTTGCTGTATGCAGACCCACTGTCCTCAGTCGATGTTGCTGGACTCGAATTTTGATATACCAGCTGCTTTCAGTGCTCTCAGTGATCTCCCACTACTCTCTGTAAATCCACTGCTCTGTGCAGACTGGCTACTCACTATAGATCCTCTGCTTTGTAACCAGTTTGCGTATACTGACTGTTTACTGTGTAGATCCTGTGCTGCTAATAGTCCCCCGCTACTCTCCGTGGATGCGATGGTTACCGGCGAAGGACAATACCTTGTAGAAAAACGCTGTAGGGGAAACCTTATCCCCGCCACAAGCCAAATCCCACCAGCCCGAAGAAAATCGCGCCACACACCTCCTGAGTGCTAGACGGAGTCTTTTTCTCCGGTTACTCTCTATTGTCAGCGGGTGTTGGATCACACCGGCATCCGCAGGCGAGATCTTTAGATTTCTTCTCTACGTTCATACAGCTCCGGCTTGGTCGACCCACATATTTTGCCGAGCTCACCACTGTGATATGATACCAACTGATTCTAATGCAATGACTACACTGTTCAACGTCGACAGCCTAACCCCTTCACCTCCTACGCCGGTCGGTCTTGTGCACATCCCCATAGCTGTATCATTCTGCTCAGGCTCCAGCGTGCTTCGGACCCCCGGTACATTGTCCATGATGCGCTGAATCGAGATAGTTTGTGCTGCATAATTCAATCGGGATTAGTTCGATAGTTGATGTCCCAATTGGATTGGATTGGTAACTCGCGACGGAGTGCATTGTACTTTTGTCAAAATTGATATCGCTATTAGGAAATTTGAGCAAGTGGGCTAGATCAGTTCGATGCAGTGAAGCGGATGTGCTCTTAGACTGTCACCCGTTAAGTGCGTGCATACCTGCCATTTGATCTGAAAAAAATTGGCGAAAGCACTTTCAGTTAGTCCAAAAAATTGGGTTTGGGGCCCATCGATTGTCACAGTAGGCATGGTAACACAACGTATTCCGACCTCGTCTGGCAGCTCTTTGTTGACTCGAATGGAGTGCTGGTGGTAATTCGGATGAAGTTGAATCGCTTTTGCAGATTGCAGTTCTGTATTACTTCTTGAGCGGGGCATTCTACGAATCTTGTTGGAACAGTTGTTCGCAAGTTGCCAGGGCGCAGCACTAGCTACCTGCAGTTGCTGGGATATAAGCGAAACCTTAACTAAACATCAGCTCTACCCCGCCCCCACTTCCGTAAAATCGAAAACTTTCAATCTAGGGTACTCCGGCTACTGCCTAAATTATAACCCTTCGGTCCTTCGGCTGGTGTTCCACATACCGCACAGCCACCAACCACATATTTAGCCAGTCAGCCATTGTTTCTTAAGCTTACAACGAGGTTTCTCCTCGATCTCATTGGCGGAGGGGGGCTGCCATACAATGATATGAAGAATATCTTTCTTAATCCCCACGAGATGAAGTATTTTATTTTAAAGCAGATTGGGTGTAGAAGCAGTGCACTGTTTGCTGGCAAAGTGAGAAGATAAGAGTACGATCTGTGAAATACATCAGATCTCGGTGTTAATATACTGGCCTCCGTCATCAAATGACGCAATTATCAGTCTCAGGTTTCTGGCAAAAAAAGCTCAAAAGAACATGTTTACAATGCCCATAGAGTATCCCCGTTCGCGGATATCCGCTAAAGGTCTTGGCAATTAGCACGACCAATGTTTATAGTATGTGCTGTTAGCATCTATGACGAGCGATGGCCACGACCGAATAACAACCCTTCAATGACAGCATCAAATGTTCCGGCATCTCATTAAGTACTGAAAGTGATGTCTTGAACCATGAACATCGTGTCCGGGTTAATTTCAGAGATCTCTGGCACCAGGTGTATTGGTAGGGATTAGTAGTGGCATTGGATAACCGTTTGCAACCGTACCCGATTTGAAGCGGCAAGAGCATTCGAAACAGCATACCAGTTACTCACCAAATGAGGAAATGATTCCGCACTATCATGCACACAAATTGCCACCTAATTCGTTGGTCTTTTGCATCGTACAACAAAACCTCTATGAATTTGCGTCTCAATAAATGCACATTCAGAATTACATTGAACTATTGTACCAGGCTTTGTGCTTGAACATAGTTAGTAGCTAGGAGGAGTAGAGTTTGAAGATTTTTCATTTATAATCGTAAACAAGGTGGGTTCGAGTTAAAACGGTGCCAAAAACGGCCGTGATTTAGTACTCTAGAGAGAGCATCACCAGCAAAGTGAGTGCAAGGCTAATGCGCTGTGGCAATACCGCGCCATCTCCAACTAGTAGGCTGTACCCAGGAGGTCTTCTGCGGGGTATCACGGACTACAATGACGAGAAGCCCGCAATGTGACCCCGTATGTTGCAATAGTGAAGGGGAGAACCGCTTGTGTATAGACTTAAGATACACAGAAGAGAGAAGGAGAAAGACTCGAGATATATATGGAAAGTGTGCCCCTCATGAGCCGGAGCCCTAGGGTTTGTGACAGCTCTTTTATACTTTGCACTCTACTCTTTTCTTTCCAACTATCTTGGATCTTTAGACAGGTACACAGTTATCGCACCATAGAATACACGCACACGGTTCTCTCCAACTTCTATATCGTAACACCTTAAAGTGCATCACTTGCGAGTGATAATGCATGATCGTGCGATGGCCTTTCCTTAGGGTTCATGATTTTTGTGTAAATGTATCGACATAGTGGTGTAATCTTTACTCTGGTAATTGATCCACACTACGTCGTTTAAAGGGTGTTTGATTAACGCGATGGCTGGAAAAGGTGTGGTTTACAAATTACGGTAGAATCGGATAATATTAACGGAATATTATTCATATCAGGAGACGACATGTGACTTTTTCAATTCTTATTGGTCAGAATTCTGTGACTGAGTGGCTGATAGTAGGAAGTATAAACCACATGAACTGAAATCTAAAATGACCCACTAATTTAAGTCTGCAAGTTGGACTCTAACAAACTGTCGTATACACAAAATGTGTATAACTATACCTGCTTACACATCCCAGGTTCAGATTCATGATATCGTTAATATTGGGTGAGTGGTTGTGGATTAATACCTTTATTGGAATGATTTTGCACAGTAGTACAAGGAGAATTTGCAATAGAGTAAATTGGCAACTCGAAAATGAAATAGGATCAATTAATGGATGTTGTTGTTGTTTATTCATACTGTATGCACTCTAATTAGAGTACGACAGGATCTAATACCCCCTCCGCCTCCGGGCGAGCCGGCTAAACGGCGGAGCTCCCCCACCGCTACCCTTCATCCATGCTGATATATATGAATATTGATTGATGTTTCATCTATACAACATGTTGTGATCAGAGTAAAACTTGGGACTTAATTGGACTTCAATTGATTCAAAGAGCTCATTGGAAAGCATTTTTCAGCTGACAATATTTACTATGTCCATACAAAAGGTAAAAACTCAAAGAGACTTGGAGAGATACACTTGTGGGCTTGGGACCTGCACAGCGAGTACTGTACAGGTTAGAGTCAAGTGTACTTGGAAGCTAGGGGTGAAGTAGACCTAGGGGTCGAGCTGCAGACGATCTATCAGGGCGCCTCCAAAGGGTGGCGAAGCCGCCACCATCACTTGTATATGGTACGTAGGGGAGAACCATGTGTGTAGATTCTATAATACAGAGAAGAGAGAAGGAGCGAAGGAGAAAGACTCGATTTATATACAGAGAATCGTAGAGGAAAACTTTGATGCTTTGCGGCCCATTGCTACTCTGAGTCACCTGGATATGCAGCTGTATACACCAAATGACAGCGAGTGAACACACACCTTCGACAACCACACTCAACGCCTGGTTTTGCCAAGCCTTCCCCTTTTTGGTGGGGAGCGGGGTTCTACTTTGGCTTCACTGCTTACCTTTTGCCTGTGTCTACTTGCTTTTGCAAGTGTATCTCGTGGTTTGAAAGCTCTCTTTACCACTCAGCATCGACATCAACTGGTAGTCTACCCAGCAACTCGCCAGTCGACGATTTACGCCAGTTATCGAAGCCTACGATATGCCTGTGTATATCACAGTACGTGAGGTTCGGAAATAGCCTATCAGCACAGTATCAGTGAAGTTCCATCAAGCGGCTGCCTAAAAAACTCGGCAAGACATGAGTGCTGAGATACACACTCCGTAAAAGCTGTTCGAATCAACTACGATGGACAAGACCCACTTCCCGGGCATGACAAGGACAACCTACAAGAGTGGCCTTACAATGACATCACCCATCCCCCCCCTCATTCTCACCAAACCAGACGATGGTCAGCACACCCAGTATGACCTAGAGAGTATTCATTTCCGGAACTCCGAAAAAGTTCAGCTTGCAAGAGCGGTTGGGGTATTCCACTGCTATAACATCAAGGAGACCCTGGACTGAGTGTGAGCGAGGATTTTGTAAGTGGTGGTCGTCAGATAATGGGATGTGCAGGTTATATCTAGGAAAGGGGGGCCAATTAATTTAAAGCGGTGAGGGGAAGGAGGTAATGATGGTACATTGGACTGAGAGCAGGACTTGGTGGACACATCAGGCTCTCACCGCAGAGTATCGGGGAAAAATGGATAGCTTTGTCATACTCTAATCAGAGTGAATACAATATGAATTAAACAAAAAAAAAAACAAACAAACGACAGCAAGTGAAAATTTGTGCATCATTTCGTCGGATTTTAAGTCTCTGGACACGCCATCATAAGTACCCTTAGCGACACATCAAAAGTTTTGCAACTACACATCAAAGTTGGATGACTATTCAATGGGACATAATCTTATAAATGTCATCCAATCATTGACATGGTGTTCGGAGATTTGAAATCCGATGAGTTCACTACAGAGGAGTGTAAATCAGCAACAGTGTTTGAAATGAATGTTAAAGTCATCCTCCGCCGAAATCAGCCAAAGTACAAATTGACTATAGATTGTGTTACGTGTACACGGTTCCTGCGCAGCTCATAATAAGCCTCACGTTGACCCATACGTGGCGTGCAGTCTATAGTGGACCTATAGTCGTCCACACATGGGCCTATAGATCTAGAAAGTCTATCCAGCTAGCAATAAATAGAGGCCAATGTAAGTCTGTACTGTCGGCAGTCTTTCCCTGGTGTTAATAGATAAGCTTCGTGACTGCTCTTTTAGGCTTCACACTTTGCTCATCCCTTTCCCTACGCATCTTGGACCTTTTGACCTGTACCTAGTCATCGCACCATGCCAATACACACGGTTCTCCCTTCATTGTTGCAACAGCTGGTACCATATACACTATCAATACCATTATTGAGAGCCCACTGGAGAGCGCATGGGAATACCCGCTTGTGAGCCCCGCGCTGGTGATGGTCTATCTGACCCACCCCAACAGGCGGCGAAGTCACTACTGTATCTTGGAAATAAATAGGCAGTGTTCCTAAGCAACCCGGCCGGCCGCCAGTCTTTTTAGCGGCCCACAGACCAGCCCGGCCCGGCCGCACAATCTGAGGCCTACCTTGGCGCTGGCCAGGCCCAACCTCCAATTGAAAAGCCTACGCCGCAAAAAGCCTTGCCGCTTAGGAACACTGCATATAGGCACCGGCAGGTACCTGTTTGGACTGCATTAAAATATGGCACCGGCAGGTGACTGGAGCTGCAGGTTACCGGTTTGCACTACATAAAAATGTATACAACGGTAGGCGTCTGTAGGTTACCCGTTTGGACTGCTTCAAGATGATGGATCAGCAGGTACCTATTTGGACTACATGATAGTTAAGGTGCTTACAGGCACCTGGTGCGTATCTTCATCAGCAAAATGTATTTTAGTCTCTGGAAGCCTCCAGAAGTGTCTGAGAGGATGTGCAGTGTAAACTTAGATGAGTCAATTTCAGGAGAGTATCAGACTGCAGGAGGGCATTCCGGCCGGCCTTCAGAGTAACTGAGATCTCTGATGACTGGTACAGAAGTACCATGGGTGTGATTGTGATAAGTTTGGGAACACCTCGGTGCGCCGGAAAGAACTTTGGGTGCACCTGGGAGAGCTGGCAACAAGTCTCGGAGCACTGGTAACAAGGCTGGGAGCGCCAGCAACAAGTCTGAGAGCACCTTGAATCACCGTTGAGCAGTCTGGGAAAAAGATCTTCCTTGGGAATGCTGCAGGTGTGCCTGGAATGCTGCAGGTGCGCCTGGAATGCTGCAGGTGCGCCTGGAATGCTGCAGGTGCGCCTGGAAATCATAGCTACTACTTATCGTTCAACGGTTGTTAAAACTCATGTATTCAGATTGTATTCTCATCTATGTAACTGTGTATCAATGTATCTATGTATCTATATAGTTACACATCTACACATGATATAGCTGGACTGGCTGCAGGCGGTACTTTAAAGCAATTCGAGGTGCGCCTGAAAATGGCGATCGAGTGAACCCAGAGATATACTCCGAGGCCGTGATTGAGCTAGTTTGGAGATGCACTTGGAGGCGGCAATCGAGCGTAACTGGAGATACACTTAGCGGCAGTGATCGAGTGAACTTAGAGATGCACTCCGAGATCGTTATCGAGCAAGTTTCTAGATGCACTTGAAGCCCATGATGGTGAGAACTTGGAGGCTGTAATCCTGCGAGTTTGGATATACACTTGGAGACTGTGATCAAGGGAGTGTAGAGGCCGTGCTCGAGCGAGTTTGGATATGCTCTTGGAGGCTGTAACTGTGCGAGTTTGGAGATACACTTGGAGGCTGTGATTGAGCGAGTTTAGAGGCGGTAATTGTGCGAGTTTGGAGATGCACTTGGAGGCCATGATTGTGCAAACTTGTAGGCCATAATGGAGCGAGTTTGGACGAGTACTTGTAGGTAGTCAATGGACGGCGCACTGGGTGCTGAGACTTATTTCATCAGTTAGTGAACACCCAACCGTGGGAATGTGACAATGTGACTTAACCTTTGAGCTGTCCAGGCTGATGGCGATCGATCGTGTAGGGAGGCACGCCAGAAGCTGATGCTACATTCATGGTTCAACTCACAATCATGAGAATAAGAGGAAGAGAAACAATCTTGTGTGGATGCTGTACTCGGTGTATGCTGTACTCGGTGTATGCTGTACTTGGTGTATGCTGTGCTTGGTGTACACTGAACTCGGTGTATGCGGTACTTGGCGTATGCTGTACTCACTATCAACTCATGATCATGACATTGCAAGATAGAGAGGGATGACTTGACTTTGGGTTCTGCTATGATGGTAGAGTTGTGGACGAGAAAGAGAGAGATGGGGGATGAAGATAAGAACGATGTGGTGGATACGAGAGGATATGAGAAATCAGGAGTACGACTTGCCAGATTGGGTTGGGAAGACCACGTATCGGTGTAATTACACGCCGGATCGGGAGTCATACCTGCCATATTCGGGATGGTAAACTGACTCGCACACGAAATTCTCTTACGTCCCAGTTTCTCATGATGATTTCCCCCATATCCTCTCAGCTTTCTCTTTCTCATCCTCAACTCTACCATCATCTGAAACCACGAAGTTAAGTCATCGCTCTCTATCTCTGCGTGCCATGATCAAGAGTTAACACTGAGTACAGCATACACCGAGTACACTATACACTGAGTACTGCATACACCGCATACTGCATCATCCCAGGATCGACTGTCTCCCGCTCCCAGCCAGTCTCTCATCTCGCTGCAGATCATGTTTTACTCAACTCTCTACATTTCCACAACTACAAGTAAACCAATGAATAGAGTCTCAGCTCCCGTCGCGCCTCCCTCCCAATCTAACGCCTCCAGATTGACCGCCTCCAAGTACTCCTCCCATCTCGCTTGATAATGTCCTCCAACTGCATCTCCAGACTTGCTCGGTCACATCCTCCAGGCGTATCTCTAAACTCACATAATTACGGCCTCCAAGTTAGCATGATGACGGCCTCCAAGTGCATCTTTAAACTGGCACTATCACGGTCTGGAAGTTCGCACGATCATGGCCTCGAAGTGCATCTCCAAACTGGCTCGATCATGGCCGCCAAGGGCATCTCTAAACTCGCATGCTTACGGCCTCCAAGTGAATCTTCAAACTCGCTCGATCATAGCCTCCAAGTGTATCTCTAACCTCGCTCGATTACGTCCTCCTAGTTCGCACAATCACAGCCTCCAAGTGTATCTCCAAACTCGCACGATTACGGCATCCAAACTCGGTTGATCACGGCCTCCAGTGTGTATTTCGTATGATGAGCCGATTTCTACCTACCTCGGGGTCTCCCAAATATATACTGCCTGTCACTAAATCCATCTCCATTATCCCTGTATCCCCATTTGTAAATATCGAGAGACTCAGAAAATACATGTCATATTATGATGTAGCGAATCTTGAAACTCTAACAAAGACTAATATGATCGATGAAATGCCGTGTGGTTATGGAACCCTCAGAACCACTGGTGTGAGAATATGGCACCAAGTCTCCCGCAGAGCTTGTGCATAGGTCTCAGCAGCTCTCGAAGTCTCCCGCAGACCTGCGCAGCAGTCCCAGCAGCCCCCAACATTTGACTATTCCAATACTCAATCTTGTAGCATCCTGAATGCACCTCCATCACTACAGGTGCTTTGAGGAGCACGTGAGCCTGCTCTTGGAGAGTCTGAGTCCACTTTGCAAAGCTCCAGGGGGGGCTGAGAGCATCTGGGAGTACTTGTAAGCAGAGTTGATGGCTACCGGAATGCCTGGGAGGTTCGCGTATGTCTTCCGGACTGAATTACATTTTGCTGAGGTTGAAGCTCGCTTTGAATAAGTAGACTGCTTTCCCCGACTGGTCTTAAGTTATATTGACAATCAATACACTCTATAGTTTCCATTGTGTAGTTTCTATATCAGGCAAAAGCTGCCAGGTACCAACAGTCCTCAAAACAGGTACATGTATTTATTCAGTCCGGCCCAGCCCAACTTCATGAGTTGGCAGGCCTGACATTAAATGTCGGACAGGACTGTTGAGAACACAGGAGTACTTAGACGAGTAGGGTGGCGAGTGGCTTCGTCACCATCAAAGCTTCCGCAGACACAAACTATCTAATCGGACCAAAGCTTCCATCATTTGCGACTCAAAGCTTCTGTCAGTTGTTGCCCAAACCTTCACCTTGAAGTGCTCATTGAAGCGCTCTCACAAGCGGCAGCCCAGGGTTGCCACCTTCAGCCGGCTCCCAGTTGGCTCATCTTCATGTTTCCAAGCGTTCTTAATTACAATCCGCTCCACAAATTCGAAATTGGAAAGCCGCTTATGAATGGCATAGCAAATTCATGATATGAAAATGCGGGTATATATCTCTGCACTATCAAGTCCACTTTACCTTCATATCCTGAAGTGTAGGAAGTTTGATAATATTGTCCGACGATTTGGGAGACAGAAGTGGACAGTGAGATACTGAATGGAGCGAGATTGGATGACTTATCTGGAGATCAATAAAATGGGAGGTAAGATATCGGAAAAGGAGCTAGCCGATCATCATGGATTAGGTCTAGTACGTAGCACTTGCGTATGATAGAGTTCGATTTTCGGGTAGAACTGGATACTTATATGCAAACGATGATAAGAGAAAATGAATGTGTCAATGATGGTGAGATATAGAACCCTCACCAGTGGAAGCTCGGCCCCCACAAGATCTAACCTAGCGAAGCCTAGTATGCTCTACCTAATGCTTTACAGCCTACGCCATGTTGTTATCAGATCTCTCCGCATATCATGTGTGCCCTTCTCTGGCTCTGTCGTATGATCTGGGAATGTGCCGAGAAGAGATTTCACCTATAATTACCTCTATATTTTTATCTGTAGGATAATATGTTAAAACTCCGTTGAAGCTAATTATATCTATACGTTCACCTGGGTAGGTACACACACATTACCGAGGGTATGGTTGTATCCGGCGGCGGCGACATCTCTCCACACTACATGTCACGGACTCTTTGTAGGCAGTACCAGGACTACCTGTCTTTCTGAGACGTGACCACATGGATTGGTTTTTAGTCCTTTGTTTACTAGCGTTTTTGGTACACAAGAAATTGATATAATATTAATGAGCGATTCTTTAGTGACTTCCGTATAGCTACAATTCATAACTTTCTGATATTTCGTGAGAAGCAGAGACTATGATTTAAACCCCTGAGTATTATGTTTTCACATATTCCTACGGTCCCTGTCCCCTTGGAACGAATTGTTCATCTATCATCCTACTGGGGAAATTGTTGTAACTGGGCATGTTTTAGTATATGGTCGGTCGCAAGTTAACGTCATGCAAAAACGTTGCATCGAATACCAAATAGCTTGAAAATAGAGGACAATGAAAAGAAGTTTGGACTGTCGAACATGCACACACATAACTCATCACCGCAATAAACCCCGTCACACCTTACCGTCTCCACACACCGAATAACAAATATAGAATAGCCACTTCCACTAACTATAGTCTGTATCAACAGTTTGTTAGGAATGTGGTGGTAAAGTGGGGGGGAACTACTACCTCAGTATCGGGTACTCTAGACCCTAGATGTTATTAATAATTTCGCCGGCATGCACGTAGCCATCATCAGGCTTGAGCTCAGGTTCCCAATCCAAGGTGATAGCCAACTCGTACACAGCTGTCTCTCTGGCATCGTGCTGCCCCGATTTCCACTGTGAGTCAGGCATAAGTAGCGTTTCAATCTCGAGTTACGTTTCTGTCATGAGTGGCATTTTGGCATTGAGCCAAACCTCGTCTTTGCATGCTGTATCCGAGGCAGATTTGATATTAACCTTGACCAGCTTTGGCTTAATGAAAGCCGATTTGCGTACCGCGGTGGACGGAACCCCTGCTCCGGCTACGGACACTGAGTGGTGTTCATCGGCAGTGGTGGTATTTTCTGTGAGGTCAACCAGAGCGCCGCCGTCTTTCTCTATATCCCGTATGAATGGCGTCAGTGACGCCCGACCCGAAAATACCTTTCTCCCGCTGATTTCTTCAGTCAAAAACCAGTAAAGCTGGGGTGCATGGAATGTTATAAATCAGAGACTTTGCCGGGAAATTGGGCCTGTATTGTTCGCCATCATGTGGCCATAATTCATCCGGATCCATACTGCCGTCCAAAGGAATGCACATATGCACGGAACGGTGATTAATACAAGCACCAAGAGTGCCGCGACATCCTTGCTCTCCAAAAGGAAATCTGCATTTTGGTATGGACCCTGCCTGTGTGGTATTCTGCAGCATTGAATTTGCCTATTGCCTTGGAAAAGCAGGGATTAAGAAGTGCTATGTTACGAACAATCTCTCGGCTCGATACATAGGTAATCTGTAATAACCTTCTGAGATCTGCTTCTGTGTCGCCATGGGTTGCATTTATTGATTTTGAGATGACGACTGTAGAGTCCACCGACACAGTGGTTGAAGAATAACCCAAGTTATTTGCAATCTGGACAATGGGTGGTGTTTTGAGTTCGCACTGAAGTACTGTGTTAAGGAAAGGGGAAAGTAGTAAACCATGTAGATCGCCTAGCTTATCCACATTGTCGATCTTGTTATTCTCCAGTGAGTAAGTATCGTTTTGCCAACAAAACATAGGCGGTCGGCCCCGTCGAACCCGATGATGGTTTGGTTGATTGGTGTTGATGGGATGGGGGTCGGGGTTGTCTTCAGTGATATACCAGGGGTCGTTCGTATTATTATAGTGCGACAGGCGATGAGATGTATACGGGATAATTGTAAACTGAAAACCACTACTGATACCCCCACCCCCAGCACCTACGCCCTCGGGAACAACCCTTATCCATGGAGGGTATTGTGACTCATTTAGAGGTATGGTAGTATATTCTAAGGATGTTGTAGAAGAATTGCCCCAAAGTCCATACTCGTCTTGTTGGGGATCCAGTGGCCTAACAATCCAATCGTATCTGGTTTTGCACTTTCCTCAAACCGAATAATTCAGTCTATCTGCGAGCTGAAGGCCCAAGTCCTCTCCGGTAATCGTATAGCTGTAGTTGAGCTCTAAGGTTGGTCCGTCACTGCAGTGAGGCCTCTTGGCTGTTATGTGGATCATTTGTTTGAGTTTCTCCTTTGTCGCTTGGGCATGTCCGACTGCCTGTGTAACTGAAGCCACTCGCAAAGGTTCGATCAGTTGAAAGATGAGCCTATCGCCTCCTATTTCCCTGATTAAGGTCAGGTTTGGGTAGTATAAAATATCGGGGTTGGCTCGCGCGATAGGCCTAATGACCAATTCGTGGCCAACAACAAACTTTGCGGCTTGGGTGATGGTAAGCTGTGCTATGGCGATAGATGCAAGAATGCTGGCGAATCGAAGTGTGTCCCAGTTGATTCTCCGTCTCATACTCATCCGGCTATGTCTGACAGCATGATATGCGTATTCTACCATTTGAATTGCTGTGGTGAGCTGAGACTCCGAATTGTAGTAGGCGGCTAGCATAACATGTCGGTTGCCTCTATCTCCCAGTTTCGCATAGGCAAGTACGAGGTTAGTAAGTAGTTTTGCAAGTGCCCCAAAGATAGAGGCGAGCACAATGGTGTATGCGATGACCCAATAGCTGGCTTCGTTTGCAGAAACCGTGATAACTGTCACGTAGGAATCGTCGGACCATCCAGGACCTCGCAGGATTTTGAACGACGGAAATCTTTGCAGACGATAGGTATTATTAAACGGTTGGTTGTAGATCTCCATGCTAGAGTCAGAGGTGTATGAATCATTATGATGAGGGAATAGATTGGATTGTGGGATAAAGAGTATCAGAGAAATCTGCGGTGATCATAATACTAATCTAAGTTATGTCTGGTTCAGAAACTGGTTCAGAAAACGAGCAGCAGTATAAGCTTATCAACTGTATTGAGTATCATACACCCGGAGGATGAATCATGGGGTGTCACGTTTTAAGTTATTACGAAGGGCAACAGCGGGAGTCCAAAATCAGAACCAGATTTGGCGGCTTGGTAGTGGCCAATCACCAGACCTCATAAACGATATCTCAATGACCTTCCAGGATCAGTGGCCATCTAGAGCTTGTTGTTGAGTGATAGTCTCAAATTGAGGCTGGTGCCTATCGAATGAGTTAAAAGCGGATACAGAAAATTTATTGGCAAGATCCCAGACGTGAGAAACTCCAAGCAAATTAGGTTATCTTCTACCAATTTTTGGCTTACACACAAAGAACTGAATAGATATCTGAAGTTCTCAGCCCAAGACCTATAAAATGACCTATGAAGATATGCACAGAATCGCCGCAGCATGAGTCCTCGGTCTCTAACCTTGACTCAATACCCTCCTATGGCTTTCGATCTACGCATCGCTCGCAATGAATGGTTGATCCTATTGGCAGGGAGCGATCTGATGACCTAAGTTCTCGCTCCCATGTGTGGGGTTGTTTTATTGGTTTCAGTGTCTCTGATCAGTGTATAACAGTCTCTAACTCTCAAAGCATGAGTAGGGTTGGCAGTGGGTTAAAAGTTAAAACCCCGTCTGACAGTAGAACATGGTGAATGGGAAAAAAATTTGATATTATATATTTCTAACTTGGTAAATACAACTAGTCCCATAGGTATTTCGCATGGAATTCAAAAGTCTGGTCCGCCCGTTATACATATCAGTTACATTCCTTCAGGTCACGTATAGTCACATGTTCGTGATTGGTTGACACAACTAGTTTGTCTAATGCCAACTGTACCCCAGCTGTCTGCTCATGCAACGCCAGAAATTCACTCTGGCTGCCTTCCATATCGGACATCATCTGCTAGAGTGAATCTTTTGAGAACAGGTGTCGCATCACTTGCTGACATTAAATTGGCAGGTGATAATGGATTGAGCCTGCTGAGCGACATTGTGTGACGTACAACAGTCAACTTTGCAAGAGAGTGCTGCTACTTAACTTCCTAACTGCCACTTGTCCTCGGCTTATTTTGATACCTACCCAGAACGCACTCGTTTTTTCAGTGAACATCAATCGCTCCAGATACTAACTCGTATCTTTACCTGTCACCATTTCTCATCCTAAGATGAAGGTCAATTATTTCTTCGCGGCATTCTCGATTCCCTCTGTGCCTATTCACGACAAAGGAATTATAAATATTCTGAATAGCAATGGATTAACCAACTTGGCAATGGTCCTTGAAACCTACCCTGATCTTTTGTATAATATTAAGTGCCGTGAGGACGTTATCGTGTTCGCTCCTATCAATGAGGCGGCCGGATTTCTTGGACCTGGAAACGACACCAAACGGATGCATTTTCGTCGGGATACTCCTCCAAAGTCTAATGTAGGGACTCAGGCTTCATATACCGGAAACAACCTACCATCTCCGCCAACGAAGAGAGACAATAGGAAGCATAGAAAGCATTGGAGTTTACCAGACTCTAACTTCCCGGTTCTGAATACCTTCCTTCGCGATCCAACATTCGTCAATATCGGAAGAGATCAGCCAGGTAGGGTGATCACGAATTATGCTTCACTCATACATGGATCAGGGGAGCCGATCATCAAAATCAAGGGTGGTTTGGAGATCACAAAAACACTCAATGGACCCTTCAAATATGACCAGGGAATCATTTATGCTGTTAACGAGTGAGTTGAAATTCGCCCCCAATACTTGTTATTTGCTGCTCATGTATACTCAGATTTGTCGCACTTCCACTGCCGCCAATTGATTCACTTTCTTTGCTGGGATTCACCACATTCATTGACGCCATTATCTCCTCTGGTCTTAAACAAAAATTGAGTCATACTGCCGCAATGACCATTTTTACGTTCACAAACCCTAAAACCGCACCTTCCATTGACATCAACGAACATACCATCACCGGATTTTTGGGCACTTCACCAGAACGGGTCAATCAACCCAGCGTGAAGAATGATGTAGGAATGACGTTGAACTTTAAGTTTATGGGAGGTTCGCTTTTTGTGAATGGCACACAAGTTGTGAGGTCGGATATTACCTTCAAGAATGGAGTCCTTTACCAACTGGAGCATGTAAGCTGTTACTGTTTAAGTTAACCATGAAACTGACTGACTTTTTGCAAGCCCTTCTAGGACAGGGAAAGATTGTACTCCTTGGTACCGCTACCGCGATGAGGGGTACCAAATGGAGGGGATTACACTCATGGGTGTAATTTCTTGAGATTTTGGATTTCAATAATAATGAAAGGTAGTGGTGGGTGGATAATGATACAATCGAGGAACATTTTCTTTTATTACGGTCACAGATTTCATTCGCGCCAGCCCCGGCTAGTTAGTGGCAATTAACATTTGTGGAAGTGTCGTGTTTCCGGATCAAGGGTAGATTGTTGCGTATCTATCGCAATGACTCTCGACCCAGGTCAGCCTTTGCTTCCCAAGGCGCTAATTGGGTGGAGTGTTGGCGAGAGACTACGACCTGTACAAGCTCAGCTGAGGGTTCATAATGCGCATGTGTAGAGTTGGGGCGTTCAACCCCGCACTCCCGCTTGACGCCGACAACCTAATGCAAGTCCATATGCAGTTCGTACCAAACGAATCTCTAGAAATTTACTTTTGAAGATCGTATTATTCTGCCTTGTCAATTGAACTGCCATTTTACGCGAAAAGAAGAGCCTCCTTCCAAATCTGTGGTCCAGGTCCGCGAGAGGAATGATCCACACTTGGCTATGCGATAAGATAAAAGTGAAAGTGATACCTAAAGGGAATAGTATTGCAGGTATGGAGTAAATGTTTCATAGCATTTCTTTGGCCATTTCAATTTGGATAGGTGCATTGGTTTAGTTGGTGTAAATGTACATGATTTCAGGTCGAAGGTATGGCTATGGAGGGGAAAATCGGGATTGCTTTAGCTACAATCCATAAAAATTTCTATTAAACATTTCTGATTTCGCTTTCCATACAACTTTGTCATCAACTAGAGTACACTATGTATTTTTTGAAAGATACCATCCCTGGTATCTTTATCTGCATATGCATGCTTCTATACCGAAGAGCTGTCTGTTTCTAAGCGTTTCACATGCCCAATCTTTCTCTATTTGACGATCTTACAATGTGCTCATGACTACCTTCCACAGTACAGCACTATATGGTCCAGAATTAGTGTTTGGATCGCTTTGGCTCATAAACTGGCACTAGAGATGCCTTGCGCCCTCTAAGGTTTGGATACATGCACCGGATGGAGGGAGAGTTTTTGATCCAATGATTGGATCAGGATTGAGTATTGTTGAAGTGATTGGATACAATTTTCATACTTGTACTTGGGGTAGGGAAAGAAGTGTGATGTTGCATGAACCTGACCGAGCTGAGCTTCAGTTGAGCTGGTGTCAAGGCACACAGCCGGTAGGGCATATGGCACCCAACTACCCTGTATATATCTCGAGTCTTTCTCCTGCTCACCAGTCTCTACATCTCAAGTCGATGCACACAGTTCTCCCCTTCTATATTGCAACATGTGACATCCCATTTCTGGCGAGCTATTGCCATAAGGGGTAATTATCAAGGTCATCACATGCATATTTGATAAAGAATATCTCAGTACTTACTGCAAACGGTAGATTTGCTGTGCACTGACATTTGTATTAGCATCTGCTCCTCCAGTCATTGCCCTGTTCTCCCACCAAAATTCAATCCCCAATTTGGGGTTTCCCACTTCTTTTTCCCTACCCCAAGTATATCAGGAAGGGATCCCATATATGTGCTTTTCCGAGATCGGTATCCCAATGTGAGAAATTAGACCAGATCTGTCTGAAGGAGTAAAGTGAAGTTGCATTTGCATTGACATTGTTGGATGAGTTCATACTTGCTGTACTATCTGGGCGGGCGAACGCGCTATCATTAGGCAGAAGAAGTAAATAGATTTCTACCAATAAGTTTCGTAGATGCGAGGTGACACAATATGTTCTAGCATTTAAATTTGCGCTGTCAGACGACGGCCAGCCGTTGATCAGAATAGTTTGCACCATTCTAATGAAGCTGAACCTACTTTTGCACTTTGCGATCCTGGACTCATTCTCGATTGCCCTTTGACGCAAGTTTCAGGAAATATCCGCGAATTGAATTCATAGCAACTGTTTGTAAGTTATGTATGTTATAATAATAGAGCACCCCACCCTGTCATTCTCAGCCTCTGTCCTGCGCATTGCACAGTGCTGGGTGGGACAAGCTAGGATCGGTCAGGTTACAGCGAAAAGCTTTAACAAACTTCTCATCTATCTCTGCGAACCCGAATTCATTCAGAGAATTTTGCCATCCCCATATAAAAATGGAAAGTTCCATCTAGTAGGTGATTAGGCTGCTGCCTTGGTTTGCCTAGCAGCTAGAACTGATCAATTGGAGGCGCCCTGCCACCTTCAAATTTCGCCTTTCTCACTGTGTCTTGGATCTTGGCTGACAGTAGTACTGTAGGGTGTAGCTGGACGTAATCTTGTGAGCTGCTTGCAGTCAACGACAGCACTAATAGTAGCCGTAGTAGGCTGATATAACGGAGCCTCACTAATCCGACACTACTGCACTCTACTGCTAGCAACCACATTCTTTCAGCTGGACTGTCTTATTCCGACCAAGATATCTTCAAAATTAGTGACGGCGTTGACAGTGACCTGTTGCAATCTAGGATCTTTATTTACCGCCATGAGATAATGAATTTTCATATAAAAGCAACTTGGGTGTAGAAGCGTACACTGTTTGTCAGCCTCGTGAGAGGATAAAGCCACACTCGTGATCTCGATGTGAAGCAGCTAATCTTCATTATAAAAGATGTGTTTTTCATATTCCCTGTTCACAGATATCGGTCAATGAGGTCACTTGAACATTATTAATCCAGAGGTAGTAGAGTACACAATGTGCTGAACGATGTTACAGTTACAGTTGTACATGATGTTACAGGTCTGATACACGGTCCTGCTGCAGGGGGCCGATGCCTCCTGAATATATCTCGAGACCTTCACCTTCTCTCTTTTCTCTGTACCATAAAATACATGCACATGGTTTTCCCTAACTTCCATATCGTAACAGTTACTCATAGGATTGATGACGAGTGATAGTCATGACTGTACAACAACTTGTCGACTACAGAAGCAATTGTTCCGGCGTCTTGGTAAGTGTCGAAAGTGATATTTGGATACATGGAAATATATCCAGATTGATTTTGGCAGTCTTTAGCGTCATCTGTCTACTTAAAATACCCAATCTCCAATCTCCCCATTTACAAACGCTGCACTGCTCCTAATCCATGCAGCTGAGGTTGTTAGTGCTTCTTATAGTATCACCGAAGTAGTGGTTACTTTGGAAGGCGTTGGTTGTGACATAGAACAACTGCTTTGTCACAGTGACCTTATTATCCTGTTCAAAGTTGCATTGGTGTGGAATCGAGAGCAGTTTCTCACTAAGTGGCTGAACAATTCCACACTTCTAGGTGCACAAAGTCACGTCCCAGAACTTTTGGTCACTGTTATTGTACAATGAAGCCTGTGCAAGTTTAAGTCCCAAAAAATCACATTTTAGAATTGCATCAAGTGCTCACTCAGTTTGCGGCTGGGGCCCCAAGGTGATGACGTCATCCTTCCCCAAATAGTATACGGTATCTATGAAAGTGTGCTGAGGACAATACGAAATGCAGTAAATGAATGATCTGGCACCTTACTATACCCACAGATGAGGTTCGTACGTCCTGGTGAAAATGGCTGATTTTGTCTACGTAGAACACTAAAGAACACGTTCGGTGTGTGTACAGAGGTCTAATAATATTTCGTACGGACAGATGATATTTACTAGAAGTTAGATTTCATACTTTCAGACACTCTCTGAGGTGGGGAAAGAAAAGGACAGCAGTAGGTCCCAGCATCAACGATAGTGAGAAACTTGTGTTTTGCAAGTTATTAAGAGGTACATCGCCCAATATGGTTAACGTCAATGTTATCACCATTTATAGTAATATTTCGGAAATTAACAATGTTGGACAGACAACTCTAAGGTATAAAGAGGCTCCATTTTGGGTACGCCACTTACTAGAGTATATACGGTAATCAGCTCACAACTAACTGGATTATACGGGGTACCTAGTGTTAGCAACAGTTCTGGACCATCACTTCAGGTCTGGGTCCGGGTCGGAACCGAACCGCAGCCAGATTGGCGGTCGGGGTTGTATACCAACCCCGAACTGTGATTTCGGGTATGGTTCGATCGACATCTCTCTACCCGTCTCAATTGGGCAGGTTCTCTGCGGGTTGTACAGCAGGTCCATCTGTAAATACATATACCATACTTGCCTTTGCTATTTGATTATGGTATTCAATTAAACTCGATTATTTGACATCCAGGAATCACATTTTGCATCTTTTGCATGTTGCGAGATCCACAATATTTTTTTCATGTTTTTCTCTTAATAATTTGTATTTTTGAGCATGGAGGAGGTCAAAAGTTCAATTATAAGCACAAATATCGATGCGATGCCTTCATTACCCGATCTGCATCAAAAGCAATTGATGACCCTTAGTAGATGCTGGGTTGACGGATACTGTCAGACTGGCGCCGTGACCGGGTCACTTTCTCCTTTGTACATACTGGGTGGCAATACTTTGGTTATGGATAGCAGCGAGCAAATCACTTCCCAATTACCTTATTTACAGGACCAAAAATTGTGGAGGCTCAATTGATGCTTGAGGTGTAGCAGCAATGCTACAGACCATATTGCGTATAAAGGCTGCTAATACTTCAAATATGGGTAAATGTCATAGCACAGCCCTTGGATTTTGCAAGATGCAACACACTAAATCGTTGATGCTCTGTTGACGCTCATTTTCAGACTGGTGTTGTGACGGTGTTGTGATATCTTTTGCACATAACGGCTGCCACTATGTTGATTCTGGGTATATGCCATAGTAGAGCCCTGGGATTATACAAGATGCAACACCCAAAATCATTGACACTCTGTTGACACTCAATTGACGCTGTGTTGATGGTCTGTTGATGCTCTGTTGACGCTGTATTGACACTCATTTTGAGATGTAGCAGTATCGATACATACGATATTGCCTATAAAGGCGGCCAATAGTTCAATTATTAGTAAATGCCATAGCCCAGCCCTTGGATTATGTAAGATGCAACACACTAAATCGTTGACGATCTGTTGACGCTCATTTTCAGACTGGCGTTGTGACCATGTCAGGATACCTTTTGCTCATAACACCAGCCAATACGTTGATTCTGGGTTTATGCCGTAGCAGAGCCCTGGGATTATACAAGATGCAACACCCAAAATCACTGCCACTCTGTTGACACTCTATTGACGCTATGTTGATGCTCTGTTGACGCACTGTTGACGCTGTAGTGAGACTCATTTTGAGGCGTAACAGTATCGATACATACGATATTGCCTATAAAGGCTGCCAATACTTTGATTATGGGTAAATGCAGTAGCACAGCCCTTGGATTATACAAGATGCAACACACTAGATCGTTGACGCTCTGTTGACGCTCATTTTCAGACTGGGGATATGACCATGTCGCTATCTCTTTTGCTCATAACGGCTGCCGATACGTTGATTCTGGGTATATGCCGTAACAGCGCCCTCAGATTATAGAAGATGCAACACCCAAAATCATTGACACTCTGTTGACACTCTATAGACGCTGTGTTGATGCTCTGTTGACGCTTTGTTGACGCTCTGTTGACACTGTATTGACGCTCAGTTTGAGGTGTAGCTGTATTGATACATACGATATCGCCTATAAAGGCTGCCAATACTTCGATTATGAGTAAACGCCGTAGCATAGCCCATGGATTATCCAATATGCAACACACTAAATCGTTAACGCTCTGTTGACGTTCATTTTCAGACAGGGGCTGTGACCATGTCGCCACCTCTTTTGCTCATAATTGCTGCCAATAAGTTGATTCTGAATATGTACCGTAGCAGAGCCCATGGATTATACAAGATGCAACACCCAAAATCATTGACACTCTGTTGACACTCTGTTGACACTGAGTTGATGCTCTGTTGACACTCTGTTGATGCTGTGTTGACGCTCTATTGACGCTCATTTTGAGGAGTTGCAGTATCGACACATACGATATTGCCTATAAAGACTGCCAATACTTCGATTACGGGTAAATGCAGTAGCACAGCGCTTGGATTATACAAGATGGAACACACTAAATCGTTGACGCTCTGTTGACGCTGATTTTCAGACTGAGGATATGACGATGTTGCGATCTCTTTTGCTCATCATCGCTGCTAATACACTGATTCTGGATATGTACCGTAGCAGAGCGCTTGGATTATACAAAATGCAACACCCAAAATCGTTGACACTCTGTTGACACTCTGTTGACGCTGTGTTGATGCTCTGTTGACGCTTTGTTGATTCTCTGTTGACGCTCTGTTGACGTTCATTTTGAGGAGTTACAGTATCCACACATACGATATTGCCTATAAAGGCTGCCAATAGTTCAATTATGGGTAAATGCAGTAGCACAGCCCTTGGATTATACAAGATGCAACACACTAAATCGTTGACGCTCTGTTGACGCTCATTTTCAGACTGCAGATATGACCATGTTACAATCTCTTTTGGTCATAACGGCTGCCGATACGTTGATTCTGGGTATATGCCGTAACAGCGCCCTGGGATTATACATGATGCAACTCCCAAAATGAATGACTCTCTGTTGACGCTTATTTTCAAAATTGGGCTGTGACCATGTCGCTTTGTCCTTTGCCCATAAAGGCTGCCAATAAGTGGATTATGGATAACCACGAGCAAATCGCTTCCCAATTGACTTACTAACAAGACCAAAAATTGTTGACGCTCCGTTGACGCTCATTTTCAGAATGTGGCTGTTACCGTGTCGATTTCCCTTTCACCTATGAAGGCTGCCAATATGTTGGTTATGGACAACCGTGAGCAAATCACTTTCCGATTAACTTACTTACACAAAATTTGTTGACGCTCCGTTGACGTTCGGTATCAGAATGTGGCTGTTACTGTGTCGCGGTGTCTTTCGCCTCTACAGGTTGCCAATCTGTTGATTATGAATACCAGCGAGCAAATCACATCCCAATAAAGTTGCTTACATATCCAAAAATCATTGACGCTCCATTGACGCTCATTGAGAGAATGGGGTTGTTACCGTTTCGCTTCCTCTTTCGGCTATAAAGGCTTCCAATTCTTTGGTTATGCATCACTACGAGCAAATTGCTTTCCAATTAACATTCATTCAAAACCAAAAATTATTGTAACTCTGTTGACTCTCATTTTCAGCATTGGGCTGTATCTGTTTCGCTTTGTCTTTTGCCTCTGAAGGCTGCCAATAGCTGTGTTATGAATAACAGCATGCAACTCACTTTCCAATTAACTTACTTTCAAGACCAAAAATCGTTGATGCTCTATTTACACGCACCATAAACATGTCCTAACTGGTGTTTTATGAATAATAATTTCGTACAAATCATCATATAGTCATTATTGACAGCCAATGTACAATTTGTATCAATACTCAGTTGCATGCAAAAGCTTTGTGGCGTATGAATTTATGATCAACCAAAGCACATGTTCTCTAAGTGATGGATAACGTAGCACTGTTACAATCCAGCGCATTCAGCTGGCAATTGACTGCATGTAGATCCATACACTAATTTTTCATAAATATAGCCCAACTTGCTCACTTTGCCATATCCAGTTCGATCTCCTTGATTTCCATGACCTACCATAAGCAATTTTCACAATGCTGACTATGTGCACCTGGTCTGAACACAGTGCGATGTAGTTGGATGTATGGATGAATGCAACCTGATGGTGGTCATTCATACAGATTAGCATTGCACATTGACTGCTCCTACTATGACTCATATACCATTACCAAGTGAAACTCTGTTAGTAAATTCAATCTCGAGTATAGATTGCACATTCTCACTTATCTGTAAGAGGCAGGACGATATCGTGTTGATCCGTTGTCAATCAACTCAGTTTGGAGTCGAGAATGATTGTACGGCCTGTAGGACCCTTGCACATGCGTCGACGAATAATCATATCGCACAATGTAGTCACTAAAATATAAAAAATCCTAACAAGTGTTAAAGTAGATACACCAATGACGTTTTGTGCAGATATGTCGTCAATAATTACATATTGTACAGGTAGTGTACAGATGACCTACGAGTCAATACAATATGTTCATCTGAATCCATTTCCTGTATGGTAAGTAGGCAGGGAGGAAACATGCAGGGGTAAAAGTGTACGTATTGAACAGCCTTCAATTTCTGAATCGGCGACGACTCTGGTATCGCGCCAGTTGTTAGAGCCGATATGCATATGTTAGACGGTGGTTTCCGGCATGTTAATCTTGTGAGTCTACTTTATGCTTGTGATGATCCTTCTGGCATTGCGAATTTCCGGTGACGCGATTATGTATCTCCATCAGCTCTCCAAATGTTGTCGGCGCAGTCGCAGGTGCAAACTGATCCATTTCCGACTTAATGACTTCCTTAACTATCTATGTGGCTGTTCTGGACATCACATCTAACTAATAATGCAATACGAAAAATCGTGCACACTCAACTTCAGAATGTAGCAGGAAGCATGTCTCTCCTTGTTTTGATTATAAAGGCAGCCAATGAAACAAATAAAGGCAATGATGTACCAAAGACATTATTTTCCACATAACAGTAACATATCTGACTGCAACAATAAATAGAAAAACCCGAAAACGAGAACCGGAGATTGGAACCGACAGGTCTAGCCAAACCCGGCCACACCGGCAGGTTGACGGGTACGGGTACAGGTTTCACCAACCAAGAAGCTGTGGGTCGGGTTTTTAGACGGTTATGGAACCGAAACGACCAGTTTTTCCGGTCCAAACCCGGACCGCTGGTGGGTTACCCAGACGTCTTGCTAACACTAGGTGTACCTCTCAAGCGAATTGTTACAATACTAAATACGGCTCGATGCCAAGGTTATCGTGCCGTTTCTGTACCATCATCTTTCAAATAATAACTTATTTGTCACAGATCGGCAAAAGTTATAATTATAACACATGAAGTACAAACTTCATCTGTGGATATGGTACACTTATTGCAAATATGAAGTGGGGAACTGTCTGTGTGTATGGACTTAAGGTACAAGAAGAAGAAAGAAGATTTGAGATATATACCAGAGGTTTGTGCCCCTTACTATCATTCCCAGTGACAGTGAGCTTGTATCAGTCCTGTAACACATCTCTGGTCTTATATATATAACACAGAACGGTATGACAATTACAAGTGATATGCTATAACCAGGAGACAGCTTCAACAACACAAAGTGTACGTTCCGGCATCTTCAGAAGTGCAGGAAGCAAGATCGCAGAGCATTAAAAACAAATCATGGCTAACTCCGGGAGTCTCTCACTTCGGCCGTCTAGTCAGAATAAACCAATATGTTCCACTTGGACAATCCTGTGGCTAGAACACATATTTCGCCTCTGAGCCATTCTGCAATTCAGTAGTTTTACAATAATACGACTACCATGCGTAATAAAGTGACGTCTATATGGGGGCCGTGTCGCTGTCAATGCACTGGATCCGGGGTTCCGAGACAAGCTGCATGTTACCGCCGGCTTCTACCGCACGGTGATTATCAAAGGTGCAAACAAGAGCACATGCAGCATTTGTCGTGCGCATGTGGCAGCCAACCCATAAACCAGATTACTGTGTACTACTAGCACAGCCGAGCTAACGGAGAACTTAAGTCAATAAAGTGATCAAAAGAAAGAAATTCTCACGCCATCATAAATCCCGGCTGACAGTCGCTGATCAAACTCTGTATTTTGATGCGCCATACGCAATCAGCGCCACAAGAATAACTTGAATGGAATCGTAAAATCACTTTTTGAGTCAAGTCTGTGCATGTTAGGCTGTGGTGAAAATTATGGAGACATCCACATCTAAATCGATTTCCAACGTGGGCACTCAGGGTCCTACATCGCAGAGAATTGCCTTAATACTAGTCTCCAATCATTGGTATGATCTTCACGTCCTGTTAATTTTCTTTTTGAAGATATCCCCATCTACTCATGAGTTGTTAGCAAGCCGCTGTGTCAAATAACACTTGCTCTGTATGGACTTGACAATACCCAGTGCCGTTTATGTCTTACTAAGTTTGAATCCCTTCAATTTCCGACAACCTGCAGGCGTAAAAGAATATACTTCGGAAATCAGCGGTTAGCACAAAAAGCGATTTGCAACCCCCAATGCATCGTACTTTATACCCTGAATCGAGAGATAGTTTGTGCTGTGCATAATGGAATTAGAGTTGGTGCGATAGTGGATGTGTCAATTGGAATTGGTAACTCATTACGGAATTGTGCTTTTGCGACAACTGGGGTCGGCAGTGCAAATAAGCAAGTGGGCTAAATTGGTTCGATGGAATGAAGCAAAGTTGCTTCGCCAACTGTGTGCGCGCATATGCGCAGTACAATTCGAGAGAAAAACCAGCAAAGTGCTGCTAGCTCAGCGAAAAAACAACCTCTGGACCTATGGAGCGTCATAGTGTACAGGATACCACAATATACTCTGGCCCGTTCAGGCAACTCGTCATGGACCCCTGTGGTGGTATTTCCTAGAAAGTTGAATAGCTTTGCGCTTTGCAGATCTATATTTGTCCTCGAGTGCACTTACGCTAGATACCTACGAATCCAATTCGCAACAGTTGTTCGCAAGTTACATGAACGCAGTAAGAGTATATGAGGCAGCAGTTTACTTTGATCTGCATTCACCCTGCAGTCTTGGATACGTGATGTGGAATTATTCTTGTCGCGAGCCACGCTCATAACGAGGGAAACCCGGTTTCATCTAGCATCTGCTCTAACATGCGCAGTAAGGGGTGAGACAGCATAGGTAGGATTCAAGCGAAATCCTTATCCAAACTTCTACCTACCCCGCTCCCACTACAACCACATCCATAAAATCAAAAACTTTTCATCTAAGGCTTTTTCGGCTGCTGCCAAGACCTATCCATAGACCTTCGACAGGTGCCACAACGTATTTCTCCTGCAGCCACATTCTTTCTTGATTACTACAGCTCCGCAACGTGGGGTTTCTCTGGTAATCAATAGCGGGTAGAGTGGACACCACCACACACGGATTTCTTTTGCCACGCCGAGATAAAGAACTTTATGTAAAATCAATCGGGGTATTGAAGAGTCACACTAGCAAAATACGAGGTTTGGTCCACTCGATACCGGATAGTAGCAGGCCTTTACAATTTAGCGATGCCTTTATCGGTTTCAGTTCACTTTCCAAACAAATTCGAAACCCACATTTACAATTCCTAGCGAGCATTCCCCCCCATTCACGGATATTCGCACAAGCATACATGCCTCACAACCCTCTGCTTGGAATCTACACCGTGTGATATACTATCACCATATAACAATTTTTGACAACAGCACCAGTCAATCCGGCAACTTAGTAACTACTGAAACTGCTGTGCCAAACCTTGAAAATCATGTCTAGACTAATTTCAGGGTTCCTGCCGTTACCTGTCTTACTAGAATACTAAATTTTGACCTTTTTTTTTTTTTTTTTTTGTTTTAATCATAGTGTATTCACTCTACTTAGAGTATGACAGCCCCTTAGTCCCCTCCGCCTCCGGGCTGGCAGGCTAGATGGCGGAGATCCACTCCTACTACCCGTCGTCCCCTTCTGACAAAAGAAAGAAAGCATCCAAAAGTGGCAAGTATATATCATACAAAGGAAAAGGGATGAAATCAAGGAGAGCCCGCCCGCCCTTACTCCTCCACCGCCCGTTCCCCGCCGGCTCTTACTCCTCTGCTCGTTTTGGGCGGGAATTTCCCGACATCTGTGGCCGCCAGGAAGTCCATCACCGCTTGGTCGTATTTCTCTATGGAGAGCAGCTCAGAGACTTTCACCTGTCAGCATCTGCCCGCTCTCCATCCCGTCGCTTTTCCCACCTCTTTCCAGAGCGTCTTCTGCTGGTCTTTCCATCGGCTGCAGTGGCGGAAAAGATGTTCCCGCGTCTGGGTTGTCATGCTTCCGCCGCCGCACCACCAGGATTTGTCACCGTCTCGGTGTCCAAACCGTTTTAGGTACGTGCCCACTGGCGCGTGTCCGGACTTCAGTCGGTAGAATCTGGCTGCCAGAGGCTTCACGCTATTCATTGGGATGGGTCTCTTGCTCCCAGCTTTGCCATTCAGCCTGTAGCCATGATGTTTGCTGCATTTGTCGACCTCCCGCTCAGCCTTCGCCGCCGTCTTTGCTTCTGAGATTCGTCTGGTCCTGTTTGCGGCTGAGGTGTACACTCGTTCTCTCACTGTGCCTGTCCTGTGGCCCTTACGCGCGAGATTCGCTTGCCGGTCTGCTTCCTCATTTCCGGGGATGCGAGTGTGTCCCAGGACCCAGTGGATCTCTGTTTCAATATCGGCTTCTCGAAGAGACCTCGCGCTCCGGTTAATCCCCTTGCCTAGAGGCTGCCCTGGCCCCGGTTCCAGGTGCTCCGTTCGTCGAATGCCCGCTTGCGTCTCGCTGAAAACGGCTACATTCGTTACTCCGTGTGTCTGCAGTCTGTCCCTCTTCCTCACTGACTCCCGGAGTGCGAGTCCGATTGCCCACAGCTCTGCATCGTAGACCTCCATTCATCCGGTGCCCAGGTGGCTGCGGAAGGCTTTCCAGCGGTCTCAGTGCTTGCACACTGCGGCGGCTCCTACTCTGCTGTTGTCAGATCGCGACCCGTCCGTCCACCACATCCAGATACCTGCACCTACTTTGGCCTCTCTGTCTCTCGCCCAGCAGATCGCCTCTTTCTTTGCCGCTGTGTCTTCGCTCAGTATGACCGTCTTGACAGCCGGCTCTTCGTCAGGGTTAGGCCAGCGCATGGTCTCTGCTTCCCGGCCTCGCTCGTACTCCTTTGTGAGAACTCTGCATATCGGTGCGCCAGATGTGGGGTGGTCGTGCAACGCCTTGAGGTTCGATCCTTCGCACGAGCTTGCGAGCCTCGCTGTGAATCGTTCCCACCTGGCGTCGAGGGCTACTGGCGCAGGTGTGAGCCCGGATTCTCTCATAAGTGCGCCCATTGGCGTCGTGGGGAGGGCGCCCAGGGTTGATCTAGCTTGCCGGTTGAGCAGGAGTTGAAGGTCCTCTCGTCTGCCGATCTCTCTCGGGTCCCACCAGAGCTCGCTTCCATATAACGCGATGGCTTGAACGCAGGCTGTCTGGACAGCTCTTACTCGCTCTGGAATGATTCCGTGCATCTTCGTGAGTACGCGCAGTAGGGCTTCTGCTGCCCTGGCCTTCTGCATGCATCGGTTGTGATGCTCTTTGAACGTCAGATGGGCGTCCATCCAGACTCCCAGCCATCGTGTCGCTTCTTTGTTAAATCGGACGAAGCCGTCTCCTACCTTGATTTTGGCTGTGAGTTTCGGCCGGAGGTGCTCCTTGTGGCCTCTCCTGCGTGTGAAGAGTGCTGCCTCCGTCTTTGCAGTGTCGAACTGGAAATCTCGTCTGCTGGCCCACTCGATACTCTCTGCTGCGCAGGCTTCAAGTTTTTGGACCACCTGGTTCACGTCCTTCCCGGTTGCCACCAATCCGAGGTCGTATACGAAGGAGAGGCCTTCGGCTTGCACTCTCTCTTCCACCCACTTTATCAGTCCAGCGGTCTGTATCGCAAAGAGGATCGGCGAGACGGGTGAACCCTGCGGGACACCTGCTTCCACGGGGTGACTCTGTAAGACATTGCCTTCGATTACCATCTCCACCGTCCTCTGTGAGAGAAAGCTCTCGGTCCATCGTATGAGATCTCCATCTATCTTCTTGGCCTTCATTGCATGGATCAGCCTTCCTCTCGCTACGCTTGGGAATGCTGCCTTGATGTCCATCAGGAGGACACCCGTGATGTTGTCTTCTTTCCACGTGGCGTGCGCTCTGTCGACCATGATGGCTGCAGCGTCAATGGCCGACCTTTTCTTTCTGCTACCAAATTGGCCGTCGCTTAGCAGTGCTCTTCTCTCGGCCTCTTCGGACAGCAGCTCTGCGACTACTTTCTCAACGACTTTCCCCATGCAACTGAGCAGAGAGATCGTTTGGTACGACTTCAGCTTTGTGTAATCCTCCTTTCCTGGTTTTCGAATCACCACCCCGCTTGCGCGTTTCCAGACGGCTGAGTGACGGCCCGTTCGGACCGCTGCCTTCGTCAGTCCTACAATTCTCGTTCTGTTCCACTTCCAGAGTAGACGTATGGCTCCGAACGACAGCTTGTCTGGGCCTGGGGCCTTCTTGACCGACTGCGAGAACAGACCTCGTTCGACTGACTGCTCAGTTATGCGTTCGTGGGCTTGGCCTGCTGGAGGTAGTTCGTAATACTGGTCCCCGTCATTCAGGGGAATTTTGATCGTTTATTCGTGCTATATTTGCAACAAGCAGTTCTTTCAGCAGAGGCTGCCTTTGCGTCCTTTAGCCCCTTAGAACAAACATATTCTGCTTGGAAGTATCGGGCCGATGAGAAAGTCTGAGTCTGTGGAAGATTTGACACTGACGTAGCCAACCTAATCGTTAAAGTGCTCCCACCACTGGCCGACACTGTGATCACCATTCCCAGTGACCGGAATCTCCAAAGCACATGAGCTGACCAGCATGAGCAACCCGAATGCGCCTGTGTGTATATACATACGTCCAATTCGAGGCGAATCAAGCCGCAGATTCTGCTAGAAATACTAGGTCGGAGATCTACTCTCCCCGAGATCTGATTGTCCACCGTTGCTGAAGGAGAGATGAAGTTGTCAACATCATGACCATGAGATATCGTGGGATCCTGTCGCAGCTTCGGGTGTTGGCACCGGCAAAGTCACGGTCTGGCCACCGGGAAGATAAGATTCAAGCTGTGAGATGTTAAACGACTTTAAAACTTCGGCCACCCGCCACTCGGCTGGTCTGTGCATCCAGGTGCACTCGACTCCTTTCTCCCAGGTGCACTTGATTGCACGCTCCCAAGTGTTGACAGAGATAATGGGCTTTCGCCCGAGATCATCGACCAGCATTATGTGACTGCTTCGCTGTTACGTGGGTTGCCATTTCTAGTATAGCATTGTGGACTTCGTGTCCTTTTAGCTTCTCCTTTCTCTCTCTTTAACTTGTACGTACAGACAGGAGACAATCGACGAGCTTTCCACGCCCACCACAGAGTATACGTGTCAACACCAAGTGCATTCGTCTCCATATTCCCAGTTGCACTTGCCTCCGCGCCCTCGGGAGTGTCCACGCTTCAAAACACAAAATTGGCCGCAGCTGGAAAACGTTTCGGCAGATTTACGATCTGCGAGCGTGAACATTTGGAGGGCATCGAGTAAATTATGTAACATCTAAACAAGTATCTCAATCGGACGAATATTCATGGAGTTTGCATGGTTGGATGGTGGAGTTTATAGAATCCTCCCTGGTATCCCCTGGATCGTAACCGGTTCCCGGCCCATACGGGCCGCCCGCGCAACCACCTCGCCACATGTCTAAAAATGGTCGTCAGAGGCCCTCCTTTTTATCAAGTCTTCTCTAGTAGCAAATAAAACTTTCTATCCAAGTGAATTGTAAATTATATGTGATGTGACTTTGTAAGCCTTACTGCCCCTCCAAAATTCGCTCTCTGAACTGGTAACCCCACCTGATATCTATGCACCACTACCCACCTTTCTCCTTTACAGGTGATTGAATTCTGCAAGTGATGCCTTTCATTATTGAGATACCACAGTTACTTGAATTTTGAACATGCTTAGCAAAGTTTGGGTGGAGATTTGGTATTTCTGGCTGGGCTTTCCCATTAGCAAAGCCACCATCCCAGCTACTTTCCCTTCTCAAAGTGAACTGAAAATTGCCTGTGGCTCCAGCTCTAGCTGAGGGGTAAAGATATGCGCTCTTTGATGTTTGATAAAGTGGGTTTTAGCCTTGTTCACTATGAGAGTTGTGGGATGAGTCTTAGTATCCCCTCCTCTGAGCCTCAACTCTCAGGCACTTTGTAGATGGAATTCCTTGTGTAATGATATTAAAACTTCAGAGCATATCCTTAGCACTGAGCTTGAAGGATATTTTGGGGTGTTATGGGCAGAGTTGTCCATCTAGGCTGCACAGTGACATTTTCGAGCTTTTGGGGAGCTGATCTTAAGACAATGTTCCCAACAAAAACTACCCTTTTTATGGGCACCCCATTTCTGTACAGTCCTTAATTTTTGCCAAAATACTCTCAAGACATAAGAAAGTAAGTTTATAATGCTCCCACGCCACACCCACAGAGTTGTGGTTGTGTCGCTAAATATTTGCGGGTCGTGGGTCAGTTGCCATGCCCAAACGGGCCGGGAATGCCGAAGTTACGATCCAGGGGATAACGATTACTACCCCAAAGACCAGCAGAAGACGCTCTGGAAAGAGGTGCGGAAAGCAACGGGATGGAGAGCGGGCAGATGCCGACACGTGCAAGTCTCTGAGCTGCTCTCCATGGAGAAGTGCGATAAAGCGGTGATGGACTTCCTGGTAACCACTAATGTCGGGAAGTTCCCGCCCAAACGGGCGGAGTAAGAACCGGCGGGCAACGGGCGGAGAAGTAAGAGCCGGCGGGCAACGGGCGGAGAAGTAAGAGCCGGCGGGCAACGGGCGGAGAAGTAAGAGCCGGCGGGCTCTCCTTGATTTCATCCCATCTCCTTTGTATTTTATCGACCGCTTTCAGATGCTTTCTTTTGTCAGAAGGGGACGACGGGTAGCAGGAGTGGAGCTCCGCCATCTAGCCGGCCAGCCCGGAGGTGGAGGGGATTAAGGGGCTGTCATACTCTAAGTAGAGTGAATACAGTATGATTAAAACAAACAAACAAACGATTACTACCCCATGTCAACTCCATGAGTTACTATATGATTAACACACTTGTTGGACGTTAAACGATTTACTCGATGCGCCCACACCCTTAGATCGTAAATCAGCCGGGACGTTCTCGAGCGGCAGCCAATTGTGTTTTTAGAGCATGCCGGACGCAGGAACTGGGTGTTAAGTGCACCTGAGCTTGCAATCGAGTGTGCCTATGAGCATTGGACATAGATAGTATCCAGCGCTATAAGCTGTATCTAGCGCAGATCTTTTCTCGTGTACCGTACTTACCTAGTCAATGTGCGGATCCATCGGCATCTTAGTGTCTACGCGCGAAATTTGCTATGGAATACCCTCCGAAAAACAGCTTGCTATGGGATGCTCGTCGCATAAGGTAGTTTTTACTTGTGGAAGCGACATATTAGTTTCTCACCAAATAAGTAAATAAAATCACACTACCACGCACACAAAATTGCGACCTACTTCATATTGCCTTTGACACGGTATTGCGATGCCTCTACGGATTTTCATTACATGTTACACCTCCGAGTTACACCGAGTTACGCTTTTAATAAAGACACGGTTTTGGAGACATGAATGATCACTCTAGTATTCCTAATACGGATATATCTGCCTAAGTCAAACTAATCACCAGCGGTCACTCGGTGAGTTTGTGTTATGTCTGTTGAAATACTGACTGCTTGAAGCTTGATTTTTCATCTATCTAAGAGGGCCACAAGGCCAATATATATGAGAGTGAAGTACGGCTGAATGCCATCAGCCCGTATCAGAGTCAACAGTCATCTCCGGCCATACAAGACATCACCGTCTCCGGCCATACGAGACACCTCCGCTCCGGCCATACAAGACATCTCCGCTCCGGCCATACGAGGCTCATCTCCGGCTGAGACCTGTATATGCAACAGTGTCTTAAATTGTGCGATATTATTAAAGTCTCTTAATCTATTTAAGGGTGCAACCTATGTCTCATATACAATAAAATTCGGAAATCCTGACGAAGATCAACTGAGTGGAGATCAAAGCGTCGAGTGGAACATGGCGAAGTGTGAGGTGGCAGGAGTGAGAATATGTGTAGGAGTGTACCGGTAGCTCTGAATAACTCTCAGAGACCTCTCTAGACCTCATTCTAGGTCATATAGCAGGACTCTATATTGCATGAAGCAAGAAACAAATGCATCCTTCAAGCAATTATATAAACAAGTGAATGAGCTTGCATACATACTGTTAGTGATTCCATCGTAGCTTCCATGAAACCCTGAGAAGTAGGGAAAGAGTACTATCGCAGCCTGAAGATGGCCATGCATTCAAATAAAAAAGTGAAACAATCTTTAATCCAACTTTAAATCGACCTCTGTAAGCTCCATCCGAATCCATTCCATTCTTGCATTCTTGTGCCCTCATTATCGCCGTCCTATTGCTTTCATGAATTTAATGCGTTTATTCTTGGTAAAGACCGTTGTGAGTATATCAGACACATTTGTCGTCCGTATGTACGTAGGAGCAGTCGATTATGCAACAGATATGGAGCCTGTGGTAAAATAAGTTTCAGTTTAATCAGTATGTTACAACCAAAAGGTTAAATACCTTGTTTGGTCGCTCTAGCTGTGTAAACAACCTTATGCTCTTGCGTGTATCAATGTCTGGTCTCTCTTTGACTTCATATAAGAGGTGCCGTTGTTGAGCTCTGCCGCGATCCTTGCCTTGGAAGTGAGCTGACAGCACATTTTGTAGGGGCTGGGGCTTGGCGCTGAGGCATTGGAAGAGGTGGAACAAATAATTTACATACATGCAAACTCTTTTCGTCGACATAGTACTGGCGACCAGTGATGGTAAGATGGTGGGAGTAGACGTGGTCGTTGTAAGCAAAGGGAGTGATGGCTGGGAGGCTTGTTAATTACCTACCAAAAGAAAGTACGGTGGCCTGCACGACGGTGAATAGGGTCAGCTATTATTAACTCAATAAGCCCCACCCCGATTTACGGCAGGGTGGATTCTTATTGGCCTCCATAATACACACTTCGACAGGGAAACACGGTTGTGAAAGGAGAGATACTACGAAAGCAGGGGCAAGCTGGAAAGTTCTCGGTACTTGCGAAAGGCGTAGGAACTTTGAAAGCAGCCCGGAGTTTGGCGATGTGTGAGAATCGAAATAAATAGTAGAATCTGAAGATACTTGGACGGTGGCAAAGTGACTACGCCCAGTGGCGCCACCGTGGATGAGTGGCTGCACTCATTGTGAAGCACTTGAATTCTATGTGCGTATCTCCACTGCTTCCAAGTACTCTTCTAAGCATGCTTGTAAGAGCGCATCTCCACTGATCACAAGTACGCTTTCTAAGTACACTTACATGTTTTCTAAACGTAGTAACTACATGTGAAGTAGACTAAAAACAGCGTTCATAGATAGGTGATGAGTAATTCTTATTACGCCACTGTCGACGCATACGAACCCTGTCTCATCTCGGGTGAGACAGACAAGTTAGTGCTCAAGCGAAAAGCTTAACAAAACATCTGCTCTACTCTGCCTCCACTTCCCTAAAATCAAAAACATTCCATCTAGGGGTACCCCGGCTATTACCTGGACCTTCAGTCCTTCGATAGGTGTACATATACGGCATAGCCACCATCCACATATCTTTCAGCGGCCAGTCTTTGTCCCTTCCAGCTTCTCAACAGGTTTCTCCTTAGGGGAAGAAGGGTAGAAAGGGAGCTCCCCCACCTAGCCAGCTATTCGGACAAGGAGGGGAACTGGGTACTGCCATACCCTAGTTAGAGTGAATGCAGAATGGCTAAAACAAACAAAACAGGTTTCTCCTCAGTCATTGGCAGGATTGGGTTGGGTCGGCACTGTTGGCAAAGGGAGAAGACACAAGTACGAGCCTGTAAAATGCACCAGTTCACGATGCCAATATACTGGTCTTCGTCATCCAATGATGCCTTTAGTAATCTCAATTTTCTCGCAGAAAGCTCAAATGCACATGTTTACAATGTCCATAATGCATCCCCCATTCGCGGATATCCGCGCAATGCCTTTACGGTTAACAGGACCTATAGTTTACAGTATGTGCTGTATAACGCTATGTGTTGCATAGGTGTTCCGTACGGTACACAACCTGTGGCAACTCGCAACCTGGAGCAGTCTAGACCGCGACCTGGGGACGGGTTGCAATTAGACAGTCCGTCTGCGAGCCTGCGAAGTTTTTGACCGGAGACATTATCAGCAATCGCCGCAATTAAATGCCACTTCTATTTATGTGATTAAAGGCCCTGGGACTTTTGATGGGATCCCATGACACTGCTGAGACTTATTATTGGACTAGGCGAGTTAAGCAAAGATAAGATTATGAACATATACTAAGTATTGTTTCACCTCATCTCTATGATTACACGGCGTGGAGGGTCTTTGGGTGTCACAGTGACCAGATGAAGCTTTTTGTATGTAGCACAGACCAATGTGGTCGAGGATGGGAGACGGTTTGCAAACGCTCACCAGTTCGTGAAATGGAGTGTAAATGTTGAGAACTGGCGACCGTAGTTCACGAATCGAGATGGTCGTCCAAGTGCTGTTTCTAACCATGAAAATTATATCTAGACTAATTTCGGGGGTCTCTGCCATCAGATAAATTCCAAAAATACTAAATTCCAATTCTCTATCTGGGTCGCTTGTATAGCCAGCCATTTTTTCAAAAAAAGCCGCCTTTGTGTCCTTCAGCCCCATAGAACTAGGGCAATCTTTGGAAAACATTGGTTGGGATTAATTGCGGCATTGCATAACTATTTGGTCGTGACTGAATGTACCCGATTTAAAGCAGTTATGGTTAGAACCAGCTTACCGGTTTCTCACTAAGCGTGGAAATGAAATCACACTGCCATGCGCACAAAATCACGATCTAATTCTTTTAGTCTTTGACATACTACAATGATGCCTCCAAGAATTTGCGTCCCAAAAATAAACACTCAAAATTACACTAAAGTACTGTTCGGGTCCGGGGGTGAGTGTGCGCCGTCCGTGAATAACCTGGGCAATCTGGAGATGGACCGATATCAACTGCCGGCCTTCCCAAGTGTAGATCCACGTTTGGCTAGCCATCTGTTCACCTCAACTCCCATGGCCCTATGTCTACGGACATGGCCCGTATCCACCACTGAACCCGAACAGTACGGTACCAGGCTTTGTGCTTCGAACATTATTCATATAAGGACACGACATGTGTCTTTTTCGATTCTGATTGGTCGTAATTCTGTGGCTGAGTGGCTGATTGTGGCAAGTACCTACCACTTAAACTCAGATCCCAAATGACTTGCCCTTTTAATTCTATGAGATTGGCTCTGATTACAAAGTGTCCTATACAAAATATGTGGATAACTATGTCCTCTCACCTCCAAGTCTTAGATTTATGATACCTCTTATATTGAGTCAGAAATTGTGAATCAACAGCATTTTGGAGCTTTTTTTTACAGCTGCACTATGAATATTAGTGATATAGTAAATTGGAGACCAGGAAGTGAAAGAGGACCTGTTTATGCATAGTTCATGTATAGAACACTTTGTGATCAGAGCAAAACTCATGGACTTAAATGAACTTGAATTGATTGGAGTTACCCAGCAGAAGGCATCTTCCCAGTTGCCAATGTGCTTGCTCTGGCCACAGAAACGATCGAGACTCACCCAGACTTGGAGAGATATGCTCACTGGAAGCTGGCCAAGAGATCTAACAAATTTTGAATTCTAGGAGTATGTTAGAGCCATATACATCTGGAAGCATAGGAGCTGCTAAAAATGGCAACTCTGGGTTGGCTGGAGATCAATCTGGGCGCTTCCACAGGGCGGCGAAGCCGCCACCGTACCTTGTAATTAGTAATCAGGAGGAGCACAGATCCGTAATTTTTCATTTGCAATCGCAAATACGGTGGGTTCGAGTTAAAGCAATGCCACAAACGGCCGTGAGTTAATCGGAGCAAGCAATACCCGCAAAGTGAGCATAGGGCCAATACACTGGCAATAGCATCACTATCTCTAACTGGTATACTTTACCCAGGAAGTCTGCAGCTGGGTATCACAGACTACAGTTGGGATATGCCGGAGACATGTCACCTTCTGGCGCATCATGTGCGGGTAATATCCCATGATCGAGCGGAAGCGTTTCAAGCACAAAGCGTCTCGGTATCAGAGTGAGTACAAGAAGCAATACATATGTCTGTTAGAACCAACTTCTGGCTAAATCCGGAGGTCTCTAGCGTCGTTTGTCTTCCCAAAATGAACCAATATGATCGGCAGTCTTATCTTGAAAACAATGCTGACGAACTCGAGTTTAGTTAAAAGACGATGTCGACAAAACTTCACAAAACTTCAACTCCTTAAACACATAGCTACCGTAGGCTTTCCATTTAACCGTCCTTGTGGTAATAACATTCTGCTCAGGACAAAATACAGCTGCACAGAGGAACCTAGTGATGAGCGTGAATTGTAGCCGATAGTAAATTATTACAAAAAACATAAAGCCCTAAGAAACAATCAGGAGTAAATGATGTATACTCAATTGCACACAAAATCAAGAGAAACTGGAATTTCGCCTTGACTTTCCATCCTAAAATACAATGGTGCGAATATGCGAAAAGTTATCTAGATTTAGATACTAACATGCTGCGATCTAACATCTTTAAAATCTATACCCGCGCCGTGATCGAGAAGCAATTGAACTGTGACTTCTTAGAAGTGCCTTTTTGCAAGATCTAGAGCTGTGTACGCGAAACTACCCTTCGCATCGATGCTCAAACCCCTATCAAGAAGCAGCCGGACTGAGCCTGCACGTCCATTCTTTGCTGCAAGATGCAAAGCGGTCTATCTATAACCGTCTCTCGCTTCGGTATCTGCGCCGTAATCCAGTAGCATGCGCGCCGTTACTTCATATTTCCGCGCTAATTCCCATTACAAGGCCGTCCGGCCCCGCTATCTTTCGCATTGATGTTTGCTCCATAGTAGTCTGGCAGTGGCCTCAAGTCCATTACCGACAAATTCAAAGCAGTATACTCATAGATATTTCTTGCATCAATGGTGGCGCCACATTCAAGAAACAGCTGCGTTATGGCTTCGTTACCGGATTCCGCCGCAAGATTTAGGGGCTCATTTTGTGGTATTTATGGCGTTGACGAGTGGAATATTGTGATCGAGTAAAATTTGACTCATAAAAAGTTCCCGATTTGAACTTCAATATGCAATGGCGTTACCCCACCGCTACACCCTGCTTTCAGATCCGTCTCTTTGGCTAATAACCGCCGTAAGTCATCCTTTGTCTCTGTCCAACCACGGTGATAGATCTCAGAGCCCTTAGCACCGTGAAATGCCAGTAGCGCCACCATTAACCTTGACTAATGGCAAGAGATGTAGTACTAGGGTTCATAATTACGTCTACACAACAGTTCGGTAATAACTAAGGTATGTATGGTATGGTACAAAGGCAATGTAGTCTCAGCTTGTCGCAAATATAGGTTATCAAAATTCAGCATCCACGGTCGCAGTGTACATCCAGTATCCCCTCTTGAAACCATCCAGGGGGCCCACATGCCGTCTTCCAGACGCTCTCTTTCTCCAATGCCAAGGCAACCTCTTCGAAACACTCAACCTGGGCCTTCTTTGCATCTCCCCCTGCACAAGCAATTACCATTCTAGCTTAGTGCGTGATGCCCACGAATCTTGATAACCTCCGGGTAAGAAATACGAAAGTGGTAACGGCTTCAATTGCTTCTGCTACTGTGCTCACTGTTGCTTCGTATAATATACCATTCCCTTTGGTAATTTCCCCCAAAAGACGGCGGGAGTGTAATACATCTATAGCGAGGGAGCCAGCAGTGATTTCATCAGGATCCACAATACCTGAGAGTATATTCCAACCGTCGCATCCCAATTGACTTTGCCATCCATTCGAGCTCATAACCGTTCGCGACTCGTTGATTGTCGGGCTAGTGACCCAGGTTTCGCCTTACTGATCCCATCATATCAGCCAGAATAGCTGTAGCCCCAAGTTGGGCAATCGTGGCCGAGTAGTGCAAGAACCCGAGACTAAGAAAGTGGGCAGTAAAGCCAACTAGGCTACTAGCCGTTGCCAAATCGTCAAGGATTGCTAATTTCAACCGGAGGTTTCCCTTTGTTGCGATATGGTGAGAAATGGTTGATTGCCCGAACCAAACAAATGCAGCTTCTAGATCAGAGTACTAATTTTTAGCAATCGAAACAGACGCTGTGCCTTAGGCAGACCAGGGAATGCTGGTAAGCTCCAAAGATGATGAACTCAGTGGTGTGATTGAGGAACGAGAATGCGTTTCCTGATGGCTTCTTCAGAATCGTAGATTTCGACCTTCTACAGTTGGCGGCCTCAATTCAATTTCCCCTTGGGAGTTTGTCAAGCCGCTGTCTCCAGTTTCCTCCGCATCGGAATCAGGAGCCACATAAACCAACTGCACGATCTCCGCCCTACCCAGAACCCTGACGATTCCGGATCCATTTCAGAGCTCCACAACTAGATACACCGTCAGAATATTCATCGGTGTGCGGTGATGGGGGTCGTCCTTACTACTACCGGATGTCGAAGGTAATAGTTCTACCTCACAATTCCTCAGCCATCTTTTGCCTACCCCACGAGAACGTTTAAACTTGGTGGACTTGAGCATCTTATGATTCTTATTACATTGACTACCGCTGTTATAATCCCTAGTGGCGCGATGGCAAAGATGATGCTATCCAGGGTTCCCAACCGTCCGTCCGGACTACAATCTTTCGGGGCCCGACATCGTCGTCCCGTCTAGGGCATGAGTACGGAAGGACTAGTCCGTCCCGGGCAGAAATCTCCATGACCAGGGCCCGGTACAGATGACTGTAGTCTTAACCAGGGTCAGTTATACTACATCCTGCTCGTGAATGAGAGTTCCGGGACACCGTATCTCGGAACAAATCTTCAGCCGAGGTGAACTTGTATCGAATCGGGGATTCTAAGCTTCATTAAATCGGATATCAATTTCTGAGTGGGGGCCAATCAATGGACTGTAGGGTCCCACAGTCCTGTAGTCTTGTTATGGAGCGCCCTGGTCCGTCCAGTCCTGAAATCTTGAGCCCGGAAAACTTTAGTCCGGTCTCGGGCAAGGTTTTGGACGGACGGGACGGACTATTGGGATGCCTGATGCTATCAGCCAAACCCAACTTTGGCTGAGTAATTACTGGGCTACCTGCTCGCCAAAAGTGACAGCTGAAGATCGTAAGTTTCTATTACATTCCTCAAGAGCGGTACTCTCCAACGGGGCTCAATTAGCTAAAAGATCGTTCATGAATTCACTTCCGCCCTCAGCTGCAGCCACCGGGGTCATATGTGCCACAAAAAGTAGCACTCTGAGGAGCTTAGATGAGACACAGGAGTTCTCGATGAAGGCTTTAATCCTTTTAGAAGCGGTAAATTGAGAAAGACCGTGGTGATGTAGTCCACCAAGCTCAACCTGGAGGCCCTAAGCGCTCGCTGTAGTCACCATCTCTCGAATGACATACTGCTTGAAATTATTGTAACTTCAAACGATTGGTAACAAACTACAACCGTTCTGGAAGAGAAGGCATGTCACCGTCGAGTAGATAAACACACCTCGAGATGGCTGAGTTGGGCCAAGGGAGCTTGCCGCCAGGTTCACATGCAGATTTGAGGCTGCGCCATACTGCTGGACTATCCTTATCTAAAGTAGTTCTGTAAGGCTAAAACATCCCAGGAGTTAAGGAAACCTCCCGATCTGTGGAAAGGCGCAGAACACTAGTTGGGGTAAGGTTCAGAAATGCGGACTAGTTGGTCCTTAAGATATCAAACTGGGGTGCGGAGCTTAGCAGATTCCAAACCACATCGCCGGCATTGATATTTTCCTAAACCTGTACTGTGAGGAAGGAGGCAGCCTTGACTCTATCAATTATTTATCATGTCAGCACTAGCGTTGAAGTGTGGAGAGTATGTACCCTAGCCGAATGTGTAAGCTACACCCTGGACAGCGGCTAGCAAGACGGATCAATCGAAGGGCACAGACTCTCCTCGCCCACGGCATCAAAACGGAGATTCACTGGGTTCCGGGACACTCCGGTATCCCCGGGAACGAAGAAGCAGACCACCAGGCGAATGTAGCCCGCGATGCAAGTGGGGACACGGCAATAGAATGGCTGTACACCTCGGCCTCGAATATGGCCAGACGGATCCCTGAGGGAAGATCAGCAGCCAAGGTAAGTTGGGAGGCCGACAACTGCAGCAAGCACTTCAGCTATGGACTGAAGGGCAAGGCAGGGACCAAAAGACCTATTCCGATGACAAGCGTGAAGTGATTAGCTGCCAGGTGTTATCGGCTACAATCCGGGCATGCGCCCACCGGAGTTTAGGTAAAACAATTCGGTGACCGAGAGGAAGGCAGGTGCTGGTGGTGTAAAGGGACTGTGGCCCAGACGTGGGAGTACCTCTTCCGCCACTGCAGCCGGTGGAGAGACCAACAGAGCGCACTCTGGAAAGCGGTGAGAAAGGCCAAGGGCTGGAAAGCAGGCAGATGCCGACATGTGCAGGTCTCTGAGCAGTTTTCCATGGAGGAGTGTGATCAAGCGGTGGTAGATTTCCTGGTGGCTACTGAAGTCGGGAAGTTCCTGCCCAAGTGAATAGCGGTACGGAGCGGGCACAGAGGCCCACGGCAGCGGCAACGGGGTTATATCTTTCTATCTGTCTTGCTTTTCTTTTCATTTGTCAGCGGGGACGAAGGGTAGCGGAGGGGAGCTACACCATCTAGCCGGCTAGCCCGGAGGCGGAGGGGATATCAGTTCCTGTCATACTCTAGTAAGAGTGCATACAGTATGAATAAACAACAACAACAATGATCAGAACTCACCCTTTTTCCAGTCTAATCTGAATCACAAAACGCGTCACGACTTCAAATCACTAGCAGTAAAACCTTTTTCATGCGTGATTTTTGCAGTTGCATTCTTCATGGTTGTGATATGATAATGCTGCCAACATACGTTTTCTCCACTACACCGCTTTCTCTAATTTTGCACTGTGGAGTGGGCATGAGAAACTGACCCCCCCTGCAGACAAGGTATACTGATCGTTTGTTCTTGCATTCGAGTAGGGTATGTATTCTCCATCGCCTGAGAATATACCCTCATCAGCAAATGTAGAGCACAGTATCTTGGATGGGGGATCGTGAAGAGGTGAGATCGATAAGATTAGATTGATTGATAAGATGAGCGACACTTTCTCGGCCAGAATTCACACGATTGAAAGTTTAAAAATGTTACCAGAGCACTACTTATACACTACACAACCCCTCGAGCACAAATCTTGAAGCCTTTTGCCTTACTCGCCTGATCTATAAGAACGATATTGTGGCAAATATAGACTAACTGCTATAATTCATAACTTCTTCCAGTATAGATGCTGGTATTAAAACGTTGACGAGATATCCATCTGCCAGAAAGTGATGCGGTTGATAAGAGCTACCAATTATATGTAATCGATAAAATGCGGATTGATACATGGCATGGTTGGTTGTACTCGGACGAAATCGGGGGTGATTTAGCTGTGAGATTTGAATATGGTTAAGGCCGCGCGAACTGCTGACATGGGTTTCAAATCTGCTTCCTCAATTCCCCCCCTCTGATTTAGAAGTCCCTGCACTTCCAATCTCGTCTTCCATATTCGACCGAGACTGTACCGGCAATTACGGATGATACGCTTTTTCTAATTGAGAGCTCAAAATCCGCACTGGCTTTGGAACCCTCCCCTACTGAGCATCTTATTTTGGGTTCTGACAGCAAAAATCTTTGATACAATATCGTTCTGACCCTGAGACATGTAGTTGATCTGGTGATACAAACACCCGTTCTGACTGCTGACGTATCATCCGCAATTGTTGGTACAGTACTGTGCTGAAAGAGGTTGGAACGACCCTCTCAAAATGCCAGATTATGTATGAACTGCGGTGAAATGACAGTTCTGGTGAACAAATAGAGGTAAAGTGACATCTAGTCTAGACGAGTGATATTTGGCGTGGGATTGCAAATAACTGTTTTTGATTTACCAGTGCATTCATCTACTTGTTATTTGAATGGGAAAGGTTTATAGAGTTGCAACAAGCTGTACTACTTAGTAGCTTAGTGATTGTTAATAGCCTGACTATAGATACCTGCGGCAAGTAGTTTGAGTGACAAACTTTTGCTTGTAAACTGGCCTGCAATAACACTTTTCGGCTATGTTTATAGAGAACCAATGATGTTCCAACCTCATCTGTCGGACAGGACTGTTTCACTGTGTCGCTTAGTCACTCGGCACTATTGTCCGCTTTTCTTATTGCATGTGTACCTGCATCGTGAGCCTCAGGTCCGTTTGATATGCAGTTGGTGTATGAGGATATGCCTCAGGAGAGCGGCTCATATCAGTGCAAACGGATATGCAAACGGATACAGATATGGTGACGAATATGGCTATGGATATAGGAGTCAAGTCTGTATATATACGGGCCTTGAGGCCTCGAGAGATCAGTCAATCAACAAGTCTTTCTTGCATTCAAAAGTAACATTTCTCACTCTATCCCCAAGCACCTTGCCAGAAACGATCCTCCTTCGCAAAAGCAAGTGAAGCAATGAATCACGATGGAAAATATATGTTTGGAAGGTCGCACAAAGCCATAATGGCGTGTCTGAGAGGCGCTGCTTGCACTAGCGAAACGGGTGCTCTATAATACAGATTGTGTCGCGGTGAAGTTTTCTATGGGGGTTAAAGCTTGGATGAATGTTCTGATCGGAATTCCACAGCTGGTGTTGCATGGTGGGAATGGGAAAACGAGAGGAAACGGCACAGGACAAAGCTAGCTGCGGATGGTTGTTTTTGGAGATCAGTAGAATTTCACATCACAGTTCTGGAAGAGAATACAGTTGAATATACACTATTGAGCTCTCCTACGACCACTACACGTAACGTGTTGCTCAATCTCCCCGTTTCCTCTCCCGCTAACCCCTCATATTCGTTTTGGCACACCCGACAGAAAGCAGTAACATCAGCGTGCGTCAGTGCAGTAGGGGTGAGGTGTAGGATGTACGGAAGGTGCGTATGTTGAGAGAGAGATGTTAACAAGACAGTAGTAATAGAGAGCTGTAGCCAGCGTGAAGGAGGCGGATATTTATACTAGGTTATAGATGAGAGTACTAGATCTTGGATATTCATTAACAAGTGCTGTACTGTAGAAACATTTCGGATGCCCATTCGTGCAAGCTCAAGATGTACCACTTAATGAGCCTGATCATGAGTACGGTAGTAACACTGTGGACAATTCAAGGCTGATGATGTTCGAGATGCTCTGGAAGATATCCTTCACGACCTGATGATCTGGGTGGCAACGCGCACAGCATCGGTAATGGCGTTACGCATGCAAGTCAAGGCTATATTTATTCGGCGTTCCATCTCGAGATGAGGACATTCAGAGAAGCAAATCGCTGCGTATCTGCTAGATATTAGTGTATCGGTTATGAAATCGTCGCCAGGTACATATCTACAGTAAAAAAACCATTCTATCTCCGTGCCTCCATGATCCCACAGATAGCTGTGGTGTTGCTTCTTGTTGCTCACCTGAAGTTTCGGGTTAGGGTTATAGCGTTAGTGGTGACGGAAAGAACGTTAGAGTGAGGTGAAGTTGTAACGATGAACTCAGAAGAGGATCACAGACACAGAAAGCATTGCAAATGAGAGAGAGGGATAGATACGCCAGGGTTGGAGTGTATTTGGTAGATGTTGTGCAAGTCAAGATGAGGTGTTCAGATTAAGCGGAATCACAGCTAGAGATGTGACAATACACCGACACCTCGACACACCACCTCACCGCTAGCTTTTGCCAAGCCGTGAGTCGTTGGCCAACCATAAGCCGCCCCGTATTTTCTCTACGGCTTCACGATGCCTAGAGGCGGGCGCCCTTCCAGGACTCCGACGCCCAGCGCGGGTCCCTCTGCTATCTCGACAGCTAAAACCGATTCCTCCCGCTTTGGTCTTTTAAGGGAGATGCTCGAAGAGGATGGTTTGTGAGATTCTGATGATTCCTCCACCCATTCCGATTACGATTTCAATTACGATAGCGACGGTGATAATACTGTTGCTTCCACGATGCTTCCTATTTTCGCCTCTACGGGTGGAAAGAAGAAGCCCAAAAAGAAGAAGGGGAAAGGCAAAGCGACAACGCCTGCACCTAAGACGGATACGAGTTTGGGGGTCTCTAAAACCCCACAACAACAATAAAGAAGAGGGTCCGAGGAGGTTTCTACCTAGGAGGATCAACAGGAAGATATGCCCATTGAAATAGTGGAGGAGTTGGTTGGCAAGGCCTTCATTTCTGTTATGGAGGGGCATTTCACAAAACTCTACTCGAAAATCGACAACCTGAAGACGGAAGTGTCGACGCTCAAAACAACGGTAGCGAGCCTTGTGAAGGAAAATAAAAAGTTGGGCGAAGTTGGGAGGCATGCGCCAGACCTGGAAAAGCAGCAAACGGCAACGCCACACACACCAAAAAAGGATCTTATGATCAGGCCACGACCACAGTTACAACTGCGCAAGTGGGTGGGAACACCGTTGGCTAGAGAAATATTAACTCGAAATTGGGAGAAGCAAGTCGAAAAGGACAACGCGACTCCTATGAATATTGACGAATCGGATGCGGAGCCAGGGCGACCGGGCAAAGTACCGAGATTAACATCCCCACCACCCACGCTTATACATTCTCGATACGCTGGAGCTTCGGCAACGGCAAAGAGAAGGGAGGATGATAGGGGAGAAAATGATAGGGGGAAACGGACACAGAGCGAGCCGACATCCCCGAGAAGACGAAGACGAAGACGAGGGAGGTCCGAGGGGTCATGTGACCGAGTGATTGAACTCAGGAATACGATAACGTGGAGGAAGGAGGACAATGATAGAGGTGGAAGATGACCCGGAGGGAGGGGAGGACGACAAATGTGTGGGGAGTCTGAAGCCTCGGAAAGGCAAAAAGAGAAGGAAGGGCGACTGCGACGTAGTCGGATCGTTACGAAATATGATGATAGCCGCGGAGTCACAGAGGTTTATGACTGCCGTGGTGGAAGGTATGAAAGTTGGCGACCCCGTAAGGGTTAGCCGGGCAGGGCTTAGGAACAGAGGAGAGTCGGAAGAGTTGCAGTTTAGATCGCGCCTATACGGTTTGAAGATCCTGCAGGGCAAGAATGTACTTTACGATTCTCTTTTGTTTTAGTTTGCTTTTGGTGCGATTTTTTATTTTGGGGGTGGGCTTGGGGAGTAAGTGGCCTTAGGGTCCACCTTGAGTAGCGGGAAGTGGGATGGGACGACTTTGCCTAGGAGAGAGATTGGGAGTTTCAACGGCCTTGTGCCCTCCTGATTGAAGACCGAGGAAGTTCCAGGATGGGGGTAGATTAAATGCCATGACCACTAGTGGTCGGCCGGCTTATGGTAACTTAGCTGGGCGCCTCCCTTCGGGGGCGAATGCAAAATGATTACAAACAAACAAACAGCTAGAGATGTCCGTGGCGGATTCACCATAACCGATGTCAGAGCCTCTTCACAATATAAGGTACCACAGCGGGAGAAATTTCCACAGTTACGGCGATAGCGCAACGCTTCCCTGCGTGTCCTCAGCCGGTGCGATTGCCGGCAAGACGAAACCAATCAAAAGCGTTCTATATGTAGTGTGCTATTGGAATCTTCGCCTAGCATAATAATTGGAGCACGGTAGCCAGGCATCCACAATTTTCGAGACAAAACCACCATGTAGTACCGATGAGTGGTACCGCAACAACCGGGCAAACTCAGGACTTCAAGATAGCTGCAACGAGCTGAATGGTAGATAGATGAACTGAGAGGAGTCTCTGTTTGACTCGGAAGGAAGTGGAAGTGGTACGTTTGTAGCGGTAGTGTGGGTAGCACTGGTAGTCACATGAGAAGGACTGAGAGCCCTTATCAGGCGAAAAAGGTTGCATGACTGATAAGAGTGATTCAGAGTGAGGTGGCAGCCCAATGACTATCAACACGACATGTTTCCAGCAAGAGGCACAACGGAAAATTGTAAATGTATACGACAACAGACTCTTGGGATTGTCGGGGCAGTTTGCCCTTTCCAGCCTTTCGGATCTCGGTGACAATAACGATTCTCGCTAACGAGACGAATCGGGCGTCAGAAATGTATTGGAAGGTTTGCAGGATCGCTTTAAGGAATGTTATACCACCAATGAAACTATCAAGTACCTTCTATGCGAATGAAGATATTTATGAAGTGTACTCACAGTTATTTGCGAATGATTGAAGCAGTGCTGGCAAATCCGGTCGTGGAATCCGGCAGCCTGCTCGGGTAAGTCGTGGGGCATGATCCAGACCCAACAAGCCACGTCGCGTTGATGATCAGGTGGGCATCGGTCAATCTTCTGATGCCCCTCCTTATATTGTGCAACCTGCAGTATATTTCTTAAAAGCACAGTCTTCGTATACTTCTCAAAAGCACACTCTTTGCATACCATAGTTTGTGGCCATTCGCAGATTCTCCAAAACTGCATATCACCACGTTTGCGACTCTCCACCTTCCTAAGTAGTGTTTCACATTCGTTGCTTTCTCTAGTTCACAGCTGGCTAATTCCTTCGTCGTCTCTAAAGTTCTACTAGCATATGGTAATTGGCATTGGACAACCTACTTCTAGTTGTGAGGCGAATACAGACACCGATCAGTTTTACAGATTATGATCCTGAGGCCATTGAACACCCTTCCAAATGCCATTCGAAAGTAGCGCACAGTTTACCATCAGTATCGTCTGGATAAACAGCTCTCATCTCACACTGGACGCATAGGTCACCGATTACACTGGTGTCTGGCACTGTTGAATTGCCGCTTCATTGCAAACCAACTTGTGAACGAAGTCGAGGGTATGTGTTGACGTGAAATACTAGTTTATGGAACCGTTGGAGAACGATCGCGACCGGGCCCACTTTCACAAGCTTCGGGTACAATGATAGCAAAGCAATTGGAACGTTCCTAATTGCAGTGATTTGCTTATTCTTGCAGGGAAGACAGTAGTAAACCGGTTGCATTAAATTAAAAATGTCTCACCCAATTCTTTCGACTTATCGATCATCTAATTTCTAAGACATTGTCTAGATTTCTAGCAAATCACAACCATATTCGCCATGCATTCCTTACCGGAGTATCCCCCGCACAGGATGGAAAACTGTCTCAGGATCTTCGAATGTTTCGCCGATTGGCTAATCATTTCGCGTACTGACCACCAACGAAACTGCGTCATTTGCTCTTGTTTTTCTAATTGTACTCTTTTGCAAGACATGTGATGGAGATATGACACAGGATTCACAGGCATTTTAGACAGTATTGGAAGGAAGCAATGCAGCTTGCATGCAGGTCGTCATTGAATTCTCAACTTCTTACGTCTGTACTTTTGGCCTAGATAGCGATAGGTGGTGGCCAAAGTTCTTCCGTTGGAAGTCGCATGTTACTTTGAGCTCAACTTTCGCTAGATCAAATGCAGTCAGTGCCATACAGATCGATTGAAAATAAGGCTTGAAGTAGCTTTTACGCGGTGTGATATTCCTCTTTCGCGAACAGTAAGAGGCCGGGCATGGAATGGAACATCCAAATTGCATATAATATCCGTAGTCGAATTGATTTGTTTACACGATTAGTGTAGTCTGTGATTGGTTTAAAAACAAACAAGTAACATTACAGCTGATTTTGATTCGAGGATCTCTCAACTTTGCTTCGGAATCTGGTAGCACACTCATCCGATTTTATAGTGGGGGACGCCTCTAACCTGAGCAAAATTGAGTGCGGAACGAAAATCGGACGTTACACATATAAAATGGCCCCTGTCACACATGTAATTATTTTTTTTGACCATAGTGGACATTCTCTCTGAGCCCCAATTTTATAGCACCTCAACCACAACAGATATTTTACTTTTGAAAACTAAGATCGATAGAGCTCCTTAAACTGAGTCGATCTTAGTTCTCTAGCTGAAAAAGCCTTTGTTTTGGTGGCCCTGAAAACTATCTATGAAGCAGGTTCAAAATACCCCGCTCGAAGGCGTCCCCACCATAAGTTTTGGAATGCAGTGTAAGCGCCCTTGGAGACACATTCAAAGTTCAGCGATAACCAAATAAGATCTTATCTTACCAGAGTCATCTTCTCATTGGTAAAGGTGCCTGAAATTCAGACGACTAGTGGATGTCATGCCGCGCAGATTTGCGGCTGATCCGCTGTCATTTTTCAGCGCTTCGTTCGGTACTAGGGTGCGGGGTCTAAGCCGAAAAGTCGTCCTAACACAACAACGGGAAGAACCAGATAGTCACCCTAATCCAATACAAACACGTTACTCGATGTATCTGGAGTACTTGGACCAGCTTGATTATTTTTCTAGATTGTCAAACCTTCCCGATAAGGAGACCAACTACCAACTCTAGAACTACGGATCGGATCGGGTATCAATCATCCCAATGATTTAGTTTATATACCGTACGAGTAAATATCTAAATAGCGAGATATCTAGTAACGTGGGAAGTTATGGTGCAAGTCCTGATTGAGGAATTGGAGCTTAAAGTGTTTGCAGTACATTAAACCGACCACTAGACTTATGACACCGTACTGGCCTGAGACACCGGTTCATAGCACTGGCACAGACCTGACATGCTGGCAATCAACTGGTCTGTTTAATGGACGATTAACTGTTGTGGGACACGTCAACGGCCTGTCGGAAGCTACAGCGGCTCGCCCTTCAGCTCGATCCGAATAAGGCTTGGTAATGTGGGAAGGAAGGCTGTTCCAGACCCGGTAACACATCTTAAATCATTCCTGCAATTATCAGCTCTGTTAGGCACTGTACATATATATGAAACTGCACTTTCGTGCCGACTCTGAGAACTGCCAGCCTACCAAAAATAATGACAATTGCACATCCCAATTTGCGAACTAGTTAGAGTGCCTATTGGAGAAAAGGCGTGCACATCCTTACTCGTCGATTTGAATACGATTGAATAACTGATATCCAGGACCGCCGGATTCTATATGCTTCGAGATTTGTATCACAAATAAGCATAGTACTCAATACCATGTGTTCGACTAGATAATATGATATATCCAACTTCTCAATATGATTGCGTGGAGTTTGTGCTATTCTAGTATACGCAGCGGATCAAACATCCGAACAGCTAAAGTCATTAATTATCTATCACAGAATATCACCCGTTCTCCGTTCCTCGATTGCAAAACTACGGTCGATTTCGCGTGTGGTCGAATCATATGCGAGGATGTATCCTGAACGGCATAAACGGTATTGTGAGCTGAACAGTAGCACTGTATTCCTGAAGCTTCCACAACACCCTCATCCTTGTTGATGTTCGGAACACCGTAATAGTCAACACACCGAATAATACACATCTGCTTCAAATGCTTTACTCCGTAAATTCTCTTGGAACTACAACCACGAGATATTGGTCGTTTTGTTGCTCCCCCTGGGTCGTTGTGGGGAATCGTGAGCCTGGAGAGCAGTGATTCATCTACCCCCAGCAGATTCTTCCCATGTCCTCCGTTGCTGGGTGGATGCAATGCATGCAGAATATCACGAGGAGCTGCAGATGCAGTAGATCGCTGGTTTTCTGCGCATAATCCGTCGTATGGAGAGCTTAAGTTTTCAACAGATAACCCCGGCGCCCTGGAAAGGCAGACTATGACACGGCTTAGAACATTAATCGCAATAGCACATATGCTCTGACCGGTTGGCTAATGCATCATTTCATCACCGGCTTGCAAACGGACGAATCCCACGTATCGACCGGAACTTATCTCGTGTGATAGTGACATCGATGAGCTGTTCCATGGTGAAACTCGCTGAGCCCGGTGGACAGGTCTCAGAAAGCTCCCCCTGAAGCGCGGTCAAGCTGATAGGCAATTGCCGCGATACTTAAAGTCCATATTACAGACAGCCTTTCTTCGTCAGTGTATACCGTACGCAACCCACCGTACGCAATCCACCGTACGCAATCCACCGTACCGAATCCACCGTACGCAATCCACCGTACCGAATCCACCGTACGCAATCCACCGTACCCAATCCACCGTACCGAATCCACTGTACCCAATCCACTGTTACTTCTCTTATTTTCACGGAGACTCTTTCATTCCTACCCTGCAATAGCGTGCTTTCAGTAACTTTATCCAAAATCTCCAACCATCTCAAGACGTATGCGTCAGTATGTCAACTCACTTCTCCGCCGGCTCTGGTGGTTCGCTGCCATTCCGACGATTTGGCACATATCCCTCGTTTCGTCGCTCGTAATACGGCAATCCCAACCCTCAACAAACAATACGGTTTCTCCGGAAGTTCTCTCAGCTGGTCAGGAACTACAGAATTGCGCTTCGGCCGTAATGATTCCGGTATTGCAGTTTGTGATCACCAACTACATTGCCCACGCTTTTACGGTACGATTCAGCCCTGGATATGGCAAATTTTATACAATCATCTTTTCCTTGAAGGCTCTCGTCTTTCCCTGCTTTGGGCTCTTGACGGCTTGCCGGGCTATGGAAAACCGTACAAGGAAAGAGGATCCTTTGATTTGTGCCTTGAAGGCGGGGGCCCTATGTACAGTTGCACGCACTGAGGAATGGAAGCCAGAAAAGGGGGACATCATATGGGTGCCGCAGCGGTAAGTTCCTCTCCATATGGGCTCTGTGACAACATTAGATATATATCAGTGTGTCTTTGAGGATCTTTGTAGCTGTGGGGAGTGGGGCTAATTCTGAAACAGAACGGATATCTCTACGACCGAAACCAAGACCTCAGCGAGCGGGGCGATTCCTATGACACAGGATAATGGCGATGAAATAGCGACAAGTGACACCCCCAAGCTGACAGCGATGTACTGCAAAGAAGAGGGATTAGAAGGTTTACAGCAGTGCTATATTAACGTGCACGGCCTATGTCGCCTACCGCGCACGCACGTGCTAGGGTCAGAAAGTGAAGATGGAAAATGCAACAGTTGCAAACATCGCCAGCATGCTGCATGCCCAGAAGAAGCACCAAGTACCAAACTCTTACATTGCCAAAAAGGTCAATACATGCTGGTTCGGCTTCCGCCGCACTGCAAGGTCAGGTGGAAAGGTAGTGAGCGTTTCCACAAAGATCTTAGAAGGTTTCACTCCCCAGAGAGTTCGGGGTTCATAGAGGTGAGTTTTCAGTCGGTTGAGACTGCAGAGTACCATCGCTGAATTGAATATAGATCCTTAAGAAACTTTGCTTTGGTTTCATAGTGGGTTTTAGCCGTCCAGATTATGCCGAGTAACATCGCTAAATCGATTATAGTTGCTCAAGAAATGTTTTCCCAGCAACAATACCGCAAACCAGAGTGGGCGTCCGGCAGGGTCCGGCGGCGGCAGCGTTCCGGAGTCATCCGGTGGTGACGTCAGTCACCAGAAACCCACTAATGCCGACGATAAGAGGGTCGACAAGCACTCCGTTGGGAGCGCTGATCCTTCGGAATCAAGCTCGGGCGAACTACCCTATTTGGCCAACAACGACCTCGGTATTGCGGGAAGCCAGAGCCTCATTAAATCGTTCATTGCGCTCGTGCAGCTGTTCTCTATCATCCAGATCCTTAGGGCGGATAAGGTACACGACTACGGTGCCTACCAGTTGACTTTGATCCCTTACGCTTTGATGTCCTTCGTCAACATAGTGAGCGGTTTCTTAGCCCCTTCTTATCCGGCGGTCTATATGGTAGAATCGACAGTTATGAAAGAAGCTCGGAAACGAGGAGGTGTATTCGATGGGGTTGTAGGGCTTCTAGACGAGGATGAGGAAGAACAAATAATGAGGAAAATGATCGCAGATGGAAGAGAGTTGGACTTACCGACAGAACCAAAAACAGCACAAAAGGGGGGAAGATGGAAACGTCCGCGTCAGAAAAGACCTTACTCTCTTATAAGCTATGGCGATTTCTATGCCGCGGACAATGAAGTATTTCGCATGGGAGGATATTTCCATCATCTAGCAAGAAGCTTCCCGATACTTCGATTGCTCAAGGATCCTTTCCTCCTCGAGCGGCTCGGACGCAATAATTTCTATTCGTTGATCACCAAGCCCGCCAACGACACCAAGGAGCCTGCCAAGAACACAAACGGCAAGAAGAAGAAGAGAGAAGATAAGACCATGTCTTCGCAACGTATTTTCCAGGCTCTGTTCAAGACGAAAGCGCCCAAAGACAACCCCAAGACGTACCTTGCTGTACTAGAGATTGGAAACGCTAAGCATACCCCAGCAGTTAATAGTTTCATGGCATTTTTAATGGATGTGGTGATCCTTACTGCGCTTGCGATACCGTATGTGACGATATACGCGCTTACAGGATTCAACGCGCCAAGTAGTCCGGAAAGGGTGCATGGTATTGTCTTTATGCTCTGGCTGACAGTTGGCGAGGTGCTTCCCTTCCTTCTGATACCGTCATGGAATTTGATCAACCTGCAGTTTTGGAGGGTTAAGTTGAATAGGCGGATACTTGAGGGCTTTCTTTCGACTTCTGTTTTCACCGGGGCGGCATTGGCTGGCTTTTACTTCGTCGGGGAAATGAGGTATCAGGATTTAGTTCAGCAGAATACTAATTGCAGTAAGTCCAAGAACTTTAATGCTTTATGAGCCTGCCACTGACTACAAGTAGCTGCTGCGAGAAACAACCTCGCCGGCCTCAATAGGAACGGATCCATTTTTACCGGTTAGAGGGATTGATACAACATGAGTGTACAGTGTTGACAGGTGTGCGATGGAGGCTCTTAATTATCTTTTTGTTTAATGTCTTGCTGTCTTCGTTCCTTCATGGCCATCATGTACTATCATTGAAATGGATCTTGTGTGTTTCCTCATTTTGCTTTACATCCCTGTGTGCCATTATGAGGACTTTGCCTATTTACGAACTATATGCTTACCTACTCCTGGATGAGTAGAAATTATAATATATTACGGGGAATTGGTCGCATGCACTGTTTTCCTAATTCATTATCATTGAAAACCTCAGGGAGAGCCGCAATTTGGACGTCCAAGCATCGTTCTTGGTTGGCGGAGATTTGTGGCTCACAGTGTTCCTAAGCGGCCTCTAAAATCGCGGCCGGACTGGGCCGGGCCTGCATGCCGCCAGGCTTTTTGCGGTGCAGGCTTTTCAAATTGAGGCCGGGCCGGGCCTGCGCCAGGTAAGGCCTTGGATTTGGCGGCCGAGCTGCTTAGGAACACTGGTCCAGAGATTCCGTCGGGGACCGATGAGTGGAGAGTGGCGAAGCGGCGGGTGGCAAGAGTGAGAAATGTGTAGCACGGGTGTATACCGAAAACTCTGAAAGACTTCTCTAGACCTCGTTCAACTGCGAGTGATTCCCATAGTAGTCTCCTTGAATCCCTAAGTAAGTAGGGAAAGAGTACTCCGTAGGCTGTGGATGACCATCCATACAGAATAAAAACTGTGAAACAACTTTAAATCCAACCTTAAATCGACCTCCATCGTCTCCATCCAATTCCATTCAATTTCTCGTACCTCCACCACCATAGTCCCATTGCCTTCGTGAACAACGTATGTTTGTACAGCTCCTCTGGTCAGCACTAGCCGCGAAACAGAATCAGCGCGTTAAGTCGACAACAACGATAGCAATTGAAAAACGGACGGCGGCAATCGATTCTAGACGTCGAATTGACCCCGGAGCGAGCTTCCCAGCGCCATCAGGACTGCGGGAGGAGGGCACGCACAGCAATCCACGCAACTGAGTGGGTTCACGCGAAGTCTTGGCAAAAAACACGATTGACCCCACACGTCGGCCACCGAAAGAGCGACGATGAGAACTACCCTGCAAGAGGTGTGACTCACAGAAGTAATGACTGAAGTCACAGTGAGCGAGAGGAGTGGCCTGGACACAGGAGGAGTGGTGGACGGGATGAGAGATGCGCCTATGGATATGGCGATGGAGGTGGTGACGGCGGTGACATCCATCACCGCGGAGACTGCAGGCAAAGACACACTTGAGCCGATGGAGAGAAACGAGAACGGAAAGTGGAGAAGGAGGAGTGAGGTCCCGGTGATTGCCAGGGCCCTCGGGGACTGGGGGAGCCGCATGGAGCACACAGCTCAGCAGCAAGCCCGCGAACTAGCACAGCTACACCGAACCATCGCAAAGATTTCTGACATGCTGGAGACGCAGACCGCACTGCAGGAGAAGCAGTGGCGAGGGATGAAAACGTAGTTGGAGGGACAAGAGGAGATGCGGGACATGTACCACCTGGATGACATACTGTGGGGCAAGGGCATCATGGACGTGGCCAAGAGAGTGGTGGCTGATACAGAATGGGACCAGAGAGAGGGAAAGAAGGCGGACACTGAGAGTGTCGGCCTGGAGGCCTCGATACACGCTGACCCGACGCAGACAGGCGGACCCGAAGTAGCCAGAGGAGCGCTAACCGCTGCAGCCTGGAAGGGCGCTTAAATCAGTGCCAATGCCGAAACCGAAACCAAACCCAAAGCCGAACCTATCACCGGCACCGCGAGCGACACCGACACCGACACCGGCTCCGAGCGCCACATTGACGCCGTCAGAGCCGAGACTGAACAGGCGATGGGAGACGGTCCCACAATGAAACCAAAAGAAGCTGGCCAGCCCAGCCCCAGACCCGACAACAGGTTCGAGCATGGCAGACAGACGCCTCATCTTGAGGAGAGACGTGAGTGTGCCACTCCCCAATAAGATGGACGAAGAGATCGCATCAGCGATCAACAGAGCGCTCTTCCGCCAACAGGCCCCGGCCCACATTAGGATTATGAACGCAAGGAGGAATGGGAAGGGCGCGATCACGGCGATCACACACCAGAATGCGATAGCGGAGATGGCTATGCGGTACCGCGTCATCATCAGCACAGCAGCAAAGACTGTCGACAAAGGAGTGGTGGAAGTCGAAGAGAACGAGACCTGGGAAAGGCTCAAGATCCATGCAGTACCCCTAGTGCGGTACATGGGAAATGGCACTGATGGCCTGCAGAAGATGGGACAGCAGTTTGAGGCGGAGAACAAGGGCGTAGTAATCCCCACCCAGGTACGATGGCTGGCGACCCCGCGCACCAACATGGAGAGGAGACAGAACGGAGAAATCACCGCGTCATCGGTAGTCATCGTCGAAAGGGAAGCAAGGTGGCACAGAATGTAATCAAGGAAGGCATCAAGGCTGTGGGCGTGTGGCACCGAGTCGAGGCGTTCACGAATGCGGACCCTCACAGCAGGTGTGAGTTCTGCTGTGGATGGGGCCACATAGAGAATAAGTGCGGCAACGAGCCCAGGTGCGGCTACTGCTCAGGCAATCACCGGACAAGCGACCACAAGTGCAATGTGGTGGGGTGTACGGCAACGAAGGGATCATTCTGCGGCCACACGCTTGAGAAGTGCCCCAATAGTAAATCGCATTGCAGGTGTGCAATGATGAGCGAAGCTGCCAGAGCGGTGTAGTACAGCAGAAAGAGGGGAACAGCAGGGCGGGCTCCCATGAGCGAAGCTACGCACACGCGCACCGAGGACGAATAGAGTGGTGCTTTGTCATAGACCCAGGGGAGGAGGGGAAGCAAATGGCGGAAGGGAAGGAGGGGAGATGGCTGATGGGGAGGAAGAGGAGGCAACGGGGGAGGCGGGAGATGTCATGATGACTGAGCCCGAGATCGCAACTAGGACTGCAACTGAAACTGAAACTGAAGCGGGAGCCCTGGCTACCAATGATTAGAGTGATCCAGCACAATTGCGCAAGGTCGTACAAGTGGACCATGGCGGCGCTGGAGACTGGAGTGAAATGCAGGGCGGACGTAGTTTGCTTGCACGAGCCAATGAGAGAAAGGGAAGGTATTGGCATTCGCCATTCAGCATACGAAATCAGAAAAACAAAAAGAGTTTGGAGGGCGATATGGAGGGGGAGCAGCCTGGTGGTTGATGAGCAGACGGATTGAAGAAGAGGTGCTAACGACAATGACATTGCTACTGCCGTCAGGAGGAGAGGGGAGAAGATAACCAGGATCGCCAACGTTCACCTTCAAAGAAACACGCAATCTGGAGAGAGACTGGCGCAGAAGTTAAACTGGCAGAGAGTCATTCGGCAGGGCGGCACTGTCCTCACTGGAGACTTCAACGCCCATAGCTCATGATGGGACCCAAGATGCCAAGTGCAGCGGAATACTACGTTCTGGGAAGACATGATTGACAAGAATGGACTGGAGATTGGAAATGATGGTAGAGCCACCCACCACTGGACAAGAGAAATTCATGAAGGCGAGTCGGTCATCGACCTGACACTGGCAAATCAACCAATAACAAAGTGGTTCATATCGCCTGACGCCCACGCCACAGAATCCTACCACGAGGTTATATAATGGGAGGTGTAAGCAGACAGACAGGAGGAGGCGGACCACGAAAGGGGAGTAGGGTGGAATTTAGCTGCAATGACGGCGGAGGACATGGAGGCGGCCGAGAAGCTATGGATGGACCTAGCTAAAGCGAGAGCGCAAATGGATGCAGGGTGCACAGCAGATGAGGTGGAGCATGAGGCTGCATGGTGTCAAGAAGCAATGGGCAATGTTCTCGACGCCATGGTAAAGAAAATCAGGATCTGCTCCACATCAAAGAGGTGGTGGAACACTGACATCAAGAAAAGAAGGAAGGCAGTCGGAAGAGAGAAAAGGAGGAGACGGAACTCGGACGAGGCTGCCAGCGCGAAGGCAGAACTCCAGAAGTCGATTCGACAGTCCAAGAGAACAATGTGTAGTGACTACTTGCAAAACATGAGGGGGGGCGGAGGTATGGAGGGCAGCACGATACGCAAACCCTCGGGCGGGCACAACCGTGGAAGCCTCAACAGACAGAAAAGGCAAGCAAGCAAACACATCACTAGAGAAGGAGGAGATGCTGAGGCGGGAGTCTTTTCCTCTGAATGAAGACAACCAGTACTACGAACTGCCTCCCACGGGAAGCGCAGACACGCGCGTCACAGAGCAAGCAGTTGAGCCAGCCTTAATTTCTCAGTCGGTCAACAAAGCACCGGGGCCGGACAAGCTGACGTTTGGCACCATAAGGCTGCTCTGGGAGTGGGACAAAGAGAGGATCTTGAGGCTGATGAAGGTGGCCATTCGCATGGGGAGACACCCAGTGGTATTGAAGCGGGCCAGGGGAGTGGTGATTCGCAAGCCTGGCAAAGACGACTACATGCAGCTGAAGGCGTATCGCTCCATATCGCCGTTGAGCTGCATGGGAAAAGTGGTCGAAGAAGTAGTCACCAAGCTGCTGTCAGAAGAAGCCGAGAGAAGAGGACTACTGAGCGATGGACAATTCGGATGCAGAAAATGACAGTCACCCATCGATACCGCAGCCATCATGGTCGCCAGAGCTCACGCAGCCTGAAGGAGCAGCCACATAACAGGTGTGCTTCTCATGGACATTACAGCAGCCTTCCCAAGGGTGGCGAAAGGAAGACTATTCAACTTAATGAAGGTCAGAATAATGGAGGGACACCTAATATGATGGACGGAGAGCTTTCTCTCGGAAAGAACAGTGGAGATGATAATTGAGTGCAACGCCATTGCAAGACACCCAGTGGAAGCGAGGGTCCAGCAGGGCTCACCTGTATCACTGATCCTCTTTGCAATCTACACCTCCGGACTGAGAAAATGGGTCAAAGAGTACATATCAGAAGCTGAAGGGCTATTGTTTGTTGAAGACCTTGGCTGGGTGGCGACCGGAAGCGATGTCACCCATGTCGTCTCAATACTTGAGAGATGCGCAGGGAAGCGCATCGAGTGGGCTAATAGACGAAGGCTACAGTTCGACACTGCAAAGACGGAGACGGCGCTGATCAAGCGCAGACGGGGCCACAGGAAGCACCTCCGGCCGAAACTGACAACAAAAATAAGAGTCCGAAATGGGATCACATGATTTAACACACAGGTGACACGTGGGCTGGGCGTCTGGATGGATGCACACCTAATGTTTATAGACCAGCACAACCGATGCATGATGAAGGCCAGGGCAGCAAAAGCTAGACTCTGAACCCTCACCAAGATATATGGCGTTGTCCCGGAGAGCGTAAGGGCTGCCCAAGTGGCGTGCGTCCAGGCAGTTGCACTATATGGGAGTGAGCTCTGGTGGGATCCCAGAGAAGTAGGCAGGCAAGACGACCTCCAACTCCTCCTCAATCGACAAGCCAGGTCCATCCTGGGCGCGCTGCCAACGACCCCGCAGGGCGCACTAATGAGATAATCAGGGCTTACACCGGCCCCGGTAATCGTAGACTCCAGAAAACAGCGATTCACAGCGACACTAGTAAACGAATGCGGTAGCAAGCTCAAGCAGATACACCACAACCCCTCCTCCGGTGCACCGATATGCAAAGCAATCAGGCAGTGCCATGAGCATGGCCGGACAACGGAACGCACGGATTGGCTGCCCCCCGGCGAAGAATCAGTGGTCAGAACGACCATACTGGAAGACACCACCGCAGCCAAGAACGCTGCGCAACACTGGGCAAGTGAGAAAGAAGCCAAAATCCGAGTAGGGGTCTGAATGTGGTGGACGGATGGATCTCGCACAGACGATGGCCGAGTGGGAGCAGCAGCAGTGTGCAAACACAGAAATCAATGGAGCTCTCGCTGCAGCTTGCTGGGCACTGGATCCATAGAGGTCGTCGACGCCGACATGTGCGCGATTGGACTCGCGCTTGACGTGGCGATCAAGAAGAGAGAAACATTGCAGAAGCATGGAGTGAAGACTGTGGCAGTCGTCAGTGACTCACTGGCCACAATTCAACGATTGGCACACCTGGAGCCGGGCCCAGGCCAGCGACTGGCGAGGCAGATCAACAGAAGGGCGTGGAATCTTGTCGCCCACGGCATCGCAACCGAGATCCACTGGGTCCCGAGACACTCTGGTATCCCCGGAAATGAAGAGGCAGACCGTCAGGCGAACTTATTCCGAGACACAAGCGGAAGGACAGTGATAGAGCCGCCGTACACCTTGTCCTCGAATATGGCCAGACCAATCTCCGAGGGAAGATCAGCAGCCAAGGCGAAGTGGGAGGCCAACAGGTGCAGCAAGCACTTCAGCTACAGACTCAATGGCAAGGAAGGGACCAAGAGACCTATCCCGATGACGAGCATAAAGTCGCTGGCCGCTTGGTTCTACTGACTGAAGTCCGGGCACGGGCCCACGGGTGATTACCTGAAACTGTTCAGCCACCGAGATGACGACAAATAGTGGCGGTGTGGAGGGACAGTGTCCCAGACGCGGGAGCACCTCTTCTGCCACTGCAGCCGGTGATGGACTTCCTGGCGGCCACTGAAGTCGGGAAGTTTCCGCCCAAAGTGAAGGAGCAGTAGGGAGCGGGCTCAGTGCTCGGGGCTCAGGAGCGGCGGGGGCGGTAGCGGGGTTAGATCTTTCTCTCTTTCTTTCTCTCTTTTTGTCTTTCTCTCATTTTATCTCTCATTTGTCAACGGGGACGAAGGGTAGCGGGGGGGGGGAGCTCCGCCATCTAGCCGGCTCGCCCGGAGGCGGAGGGGGTTATTAAGGTCCTGTCATACTCTAATTAGAGTGAATACAGTATGATTAAAACAAAAAAAAAACGTATGTTTATACTTGAGGCGGGTCTTGGTTAGTATGTTGGCCATATTATGCTTCGTATGTAAGCTGGCATAGCTACGTAGTCAACTATTCTACCCGGTTGATATGATTCCTTTGAGCCTTTATGGTTCCGATGGTAGCATGTGTGAGTGTGCTCTGGTTATCGTAGTAGATCGGGAATGGTGCCATCACTGTTAATTTGTTAAAGGTGACCTTACGTCACGCGTAGCCCATGTAAGCGGTCTTTCAGACGGTATTCCATAGGATACTTTGCACGTGGGTACTATGAAGTCCTATCGCCTTGCACGTGGACTATATAGCTATAGTACACCAGCATAAATTTGCGCTATATACTATGCAGTGTTCCTAAGCGGCCCCGCCAGCCGGCGGGCTTTTGAGATATCTGCAGCCTGGCCACGATATCGTTAGCCGCCATACTAAAAATGTATGCTGTAATAAGCCTGCAGGCATTCAGATATCTGAGGCCGTCCGTAAATCCGGCCCGCCCGGCCTCAATTTGGAGCCCAGCCCTGGCGGCGGCTAGGCTCGGCTACATACAGCCAGCCGGCCGGGCCGTTTAGGAATACTAATACTTTCCATTCTCCTAAATGCGCTCTACTTATTCCATGCTCCTAGGTGCACTTGACTCCTCGCTTCCAGGTGCGCTGTGACTGCATGCTCCCATGTACGCTTTGATTCCACGCTCCTAGGAGCGCTTGACTCCAAACCCCCAAGTGCACGCGGCTCCATTCTCCCGAGTGCACTTGACTCCATGCCCCAGCTGCCAGCTGCATTCGACTACATGCTCCCGGTTCACCGAGTATGGTCAGGTCTAACCCCGGATGTAGCGGTCCGATTTCCGGTCAAGCCTCGGTAAATTAACAATCGACCGGCAGTCGACCGGCTACCTAGCCCAAACCTGTGGTCGAAACCCGATTATTCAACCGGAAGGTGAGTTCTGGCCAATGATTCCACCAGTCCGGACGGTCCCAGTCTGGGGTAGGGCTCAGTCCAGTCCTGTCCAAATGGAAGGTTGGATTGGACTGGATCACAGACTGCCAGTCTTGGACTGGCGGGCTCGGTCTGGACCAGTCCACACACACTTACAAATTCGACATTGTTTCATAGTCAAGTATCACTGAAAACATGACTCATCCTCACATTTGATAACCACTCACATTTGAATACCCGCTCTGGGCGAAATTATGACAGTTCTGTCTGTATATTCCATACCATCAAGATATATTTCTCCCATTCAAAGACCGATACAGTGAGAAATATACCCTAACCCTGGACACAGCGCTGGACTGGTCCAGTCCAAGCCCGTACCAGTCCAACAGAAATTTGGACTGGTCCGATCCCGGTCCAAAAACTTCTTGGACTGGACTGGACTAAACCCGGACTGGTCCAGTCTGGACCGGTCCACCCCCGGACTGGTGGAATCATTGGTTCTGGCGGGGAGCAGAGCCCCTAGTAGACGAGATCCGGGGGCCCCATGGTGCTCAGGATACCGTGCTTTTAGTCAGTGCTTCTGGAGTGACGAACGTCTTTACTGATTTTAGTATACTTTGAAGGGAAAAGGCACGAAACGGCACGCAGAAGATAATTGTGGAGGAAAGGCATAGGGGGAAAGGTATAGGGGAGAAAATGCACCGGGAAAAAAGGCTCCCTTAGAAAAGCATTGCGTAGTCACATTTCAATGACATTTCCACAGTGCCTTTTACTGCCATACAAAAGAACCTCTAACCCAATTCCTGCACTTAAATGCCTTTTATTTTCAGTGTAGGAAGAGGCACTGTTCTATGCCTTTTTCGATGCCTTTAAAGAAGCACATTTCCGACCCCTTTAGAGTACCTGCGGCACGTAGTTGGAAGGACAAAATTTTGCTTTCTATTCGAAAGAAACAACCTTAAATCTAACCTTAAATCGACTTCCGTAATTGATGGTAGAGCTTCCGCTCGTGACTCGGTATCGATGGGAGCTTCTGCTCTTGACTCGGCATTGATTGGAGATTCCGCTGCCAGCATTGTTTATAGCCGTCGGTGATCGTCAATCGTACATGACATATATATCTATCTTGTCAGCCTCTCAATAGGTGGTCATACTAACCCTGTAAGTAAGCGCGCTTGCGCTCTCAAGAGCTCGTGTGGATTGCTTCTGCATGCTCTGTTGAATATCTCCATAGTCACCAGTAATTGGCAATGCAAGTAGATGCTTCTCGGTAATGTAGTTCAGAGTATAGTGTCGGTGACCTTCTGGTTGACTTCTCGGGCACACATGATAGGCGGCTTCTGGAGAATCTCGGTCGACTTCTCGGTCGACTTCTCGGTAGACTGCTTCTCGGTAGACATCTCGGAGGTTATCTCGGTAGACCATTTAGTACGTGTCTCTGATGTATTCGTTTTCCCAATCCTTCTCCCCCTGATCCTTCTTCCCCTGATCCTTCTCTCCCAACCCTTCTCCCTTGATGCAGGTCTTCTGGTGGAGACTAATACCGGTATCATCGATGTTTCATCCGAAAGTGGCGCACGGTTTAACATTATCGTCTAGATAGACACAGCTCCCCTCTCAAGCCAGACGCATAGGCCACTGATTTTACTAGAGTCCCGCTCTGTTGGATTTTTGCTTCATTGCAAACCAATTTGTGAACGAAGTCGGGTATGCGCGCCGCGTGAGCTACAATAGACAAATTCTTTGAGACAATTCCATAGACGATCCAATACCTCCACACTCCAAGTATAGTATGTCTTGAATGGTACTAGTACACTAATCCAAACTAGCAAGCTACGTGGAATACTGGTTTTATGGAACCGTTGGTTGGAGAACGATTGCGACCGGTCCCTCTATCACGAACTCCAAAGGAACAGTATTATGGGTACAATGATAACAAAGCAATTGAAACGTTCACAACCAGTGATTTCCTTATTGTTGCAGTGAAGAAGTAGTTTTCAATGCAGGAGTTCGAAACTGGTTGACATAGAAATGTCGCACCTTGGCAATTCTTTCTACAGATCGACCCGATCATCAGATTTCGATGACATTATCTAGATTTCTCGCTAATCTACTTAGAACATAGTAAATCACAACCATATTCGCAACGCATTTCACGGAGTCCTTACCGGAGTATCCCTTGCACAAGATGGAAAACTGGCTCAGGATCTTGAATGTTCGCCAATTGGCTGATTCATTTCGCGTACTGACCACTAACCAAAATGCGTCTTTTGGTTTCGGTTTTCTTATTGTACTAGTACTCATTTGCAAGAAATGTGTTGGAGATATGACACAAGATTCAAGTAGCTACACGAAGTAATGCAGTTTGCATGCTGGTCGTTATCGAATTATCGAATACTTAACTTTTTACGTCTGTACTCGAGACCTAGATAGCCAAAGTTCTGCCGTTGGAGGTCGCATTGCCCGAAGTGTTACCTTTGAGCCCAATTTTGCTGGATCATAAGCAGTCAGACCATACAGATCGATTGAAAATAAGGCTTGAAATGCCTCTATTCGCGAACAGTAAGAGACTGGGCAACAAACATTGGTACACTATGTGAACTGCTATGTCCTTGTCAACGATTAGTGTCGTGTGTAGTTGGTGCAAATAGAGTACAGGCTAGCAACATAACTGTTGATTTTGATTCGATAAGCGCCCTTGGCGACACTTTCAAAGTTGAGTGATAACCCAACACCCAATGAGATCTTAGCGTATCGGGTCATTTACTGACTGACTAGGGTGCCTACAGCTTGAAAATTTGGGCGACTAGTGATGTCATGCCATACATATTACGGCTAACGGCTATGCACCGCCGGCGCAGTGGGGGTGATCGTCCGGAGAGGCGCCGCTGCCATTTTTAGCGCTTCGTTCGGCAGGTGGGGGCGGGGTCCAAGCCGAAAGGTGTGAAGAACCAGATTTCGATACCCTGATCTAATACAGACAAACACGTTGTTCGATATACTGCTTGGACGAGACTGATTATCACCTGGTTTCCCAGATTGTCAAACCTCCCCGATAAAGAGACCGACCACCAGCCCCAGAACTATAGAATCAGTATCAATCATCCAGACGATCTAGTTTTGTATGCGGCACAAGCAATCAACTAGTCCGCTTAACGGCCGAGACTCTTCGCCGAGACACGTCGAGAGTCTTTCGGAAGACACAGCAGTTTGCCCCACAGCTTGACCCCAATACGGCTAGGTAAAGTTCGCCCAGCAGTTTGACCCCACCCAATACAGCTCGGTAATATAAGAAGGTTCCAGACCCGGTAACGCGCTCTATTAGGCATTGTACATTAGACATGAAACTGCTAACCAGCTGAAAACAAGACAACCGCACATGCCTATTCGAGAGAGCACGTGCACATCCGTACTTGCTGATTTGGATGCGATTGAGTGCCTGATTTCTAGCCCCGCTGGATGTTATGTGCTTCGAGACCTGTACCACAATACGCATAGCTCTCGATCTGATTGCTCGGAGTTTCTGCTGTTCTAATTCACGCAGTGGATCAAAAAATCTGAACGGCTAATTGTTATTTGCTTTTCTTTTACAAAATATCACTCGTTCTTCTTTCCCAGTTCCTTGTTGCATATATGGACTGCCTCCCTGACATAAGGCTTATGGGCTTCAGCTGGCCTGATGGGGATCATAATCTCACGATGATGATGGTCGTTGCAGACTCAGCTGGAGATGCCAGCTGAGTGCGCACGCATGCGTACAAGGCATACTCTGAATGTCGTACATAAGATCACGAATGTACCTGTACTTTAGAATACACAAGCTTCTCTGGCAATCAGTATTTCAACATTCCTTGTTGAAATATGGAAGGGGAGAACTGTGTGAATAGACTAAAGGTACAGAGACTGGAGAGCGGGAGAAAGATTCGAGATATATACAAGGTAGTGGAGTGCCTTATATCCCTACCGGCTGTGTGCCTTGACATCAGCTCCGCTGAAGCTCAGATTGGTCAGGTTCATGCAATATTCCTCGTTTGCAAGACTACAGCCGATCTTGCGTACAATCGAATCATATCCGAGGATGTACCCTGGATGGCATAAACGATATCCTACGCTAGACTACAGCACTACATTCTGAACCCCCAAATAATCATATCACCGAATAATGCACATCTATTTCAAATTATCTACTCCGTAACACCATCTTAGAACTCCAAACCAAGAGTAGTTGTCGATTTGTTGTTCCTCCTGGGTCGTTGTGGAGAATCGAAGACCAGGAGAAGCAGTGATTCATCTACACCCATGTCCTTCATTGCTAGTAGGATAGAATGCATGCACAATTTCACGAGTAAGATCAAAGTTCAATAGTGCGTTGGTTTGCTGCCCTTGATTCGTCACATAGAGAGCCTAAGCATTCAGGCACCCCTGGAGGCAAGGAAAGGAAGATAATTTCGATTGCGATAATTTCGATTGCAGTAGTACGTGTGTTCTAGCCGGTTGGCGAATGCATCATTTCATTTCGTTACTGGCTTGCAAACGGACGAATCCCATGTACTGATGGAACTTACCTTGTGTGATAGTGATATTGATAAGCTGTTCCATGGTGAAATTTGTTGAGCCCGGAGGGGAATTCTCAGAAATTTTCTCCAAAGTGCAGTTTAGCTGGTAGACAACTGCCGCGATACTTAAAGTCCATATCATGTCCAGCCTTTCTCCGTCATTGCACACCATACCCAATCCCCCGTACCCAATATACTGTTATTACCTTATTGTTACGGAGACTCTTTTATTCCAGCCTTGCAATAACCGTGTTTTCAGTAACTGCACCCAAAATCTCTAATCATCTCAAAACGTATGCGTCAGTATGTCAGCTCACTTCTCCGCCGGCTGTGGTGGTTCGCTGCCATTCCAACGATATTGCACATCTCCCTAGTTTCGTCGCTCGTAATACGGCAATCTGAAACAAATCAGACGATTTCACCGGAGGTTGTTGCAGCTGGCGTGCAACTGCAAAATTGCGCATCGGCCGTAATGATTCCAGTACTGCAATTTGTAGTTACCAACTTTGTTGCCCACGCATTCACCGTACGATTCAGTCCCGGATACGGCGCCTTTTATACAATCATATTTTCCTTGAAGGCTCTTGTCTTTCCCTGTTTTGGGCTCCTAACGGCCTGCCGGTCCATGGAAAACCTTACACTACTGGAAGAGGATCCGTTGAACCGTGCCTTAGAGGCGGGTGCATTGTGTACAGTAGCCCGGACGGAGGAATGGAAACCAGAAAAAGGGGATGTGCTATGGGTGCCGTAAGTCTAGCTCTATCCGGCTGTCCAGGGTTGGCGTTTGCACCTTATATACCCAAGAGTGTTGACGTCTAAACAACTTCGGCAGCAAGCTAATTTCTAAATAGTCAAGACACCAATACAAATGGAGACAAACCTCAGACACCATCTTCCCGTAATTTTGAAGAAATGACGCCGATCTACTGTAAAGAAGAAGGACTAGAAGGTTTACAGCAGCGCTACATCAAAGTACACGGTTTATGCCGCCTACCGCGCGCACACGCGAATGCGCACGACTTAAGTCCAGAGAAAGATAGAAAGTGTGGCTATTGTAAGCGTAACCTGCATGCTGAGTCCCCAGAAGGAGCACCAATTTCCAACCCGCTCCGACATTGCCAAAAAGGTCAATACATGCTGGTTCGGATTCCCCCGCACTGCAAAGTCAGATGGAGGGGTCGCGAGGGTTTCCACGATAATCTCAGAAGGTTTCACTCCAAAGAGAGGCGGAGTTTCATAGAGGTGATTTCGGTCGGTCGATTATGTTGAGTGGCATCGCTGAATTAAATATAGTTCCTCAAGAAATGTTTTTCTAGAGATAAAACTCCAAGCCAGAGCGGGAGTCCGACGGGAACCGGCGGGGGCATCATCCCGGCGGAGTCTAGTGGCGACGTCAGTCCCCAGCAACCCAACACCAACCCCACAACTGATAAGAAGCCCCACATATCCAACTACGACCTCGGTATTGCAGGAAATCAGAGTGTCATAAAATCATTCGTTGCGCTCGTGCAGCTTTTCTCCATCATCCAGATCCTTAGGGCAAGAAAGCTTGACGACTATGGGGCCTATCAGTTGACCTTGATCCCTTACGCTTTGATGTCCCTCGTCAACGTGACCAGCGGTATCTTAACTCCCTCCTATCCGGCGGTCTACATGATAGATTCTACAGTTATGGAAGAAGCACGGAGAAGAGGAGGAATATTTGATGGGGTTATAGGGCAACTTGACGAGGACGCAGAAGTAGTAATGACAAAGATGATCGCAGGAGGTTCGGAGCCATCTACGGATCTGAGGGCAACCGAAGGGTCGGAGTCGTCGATAAATCCGAAAGAAGTAGGGGAATCGGAGAAATCAACACATTCAAAAGTAGAGGCGCAGTCAAAGCAACCGGCGGATCCGAGTACAGGAGGTCGAAGGCATTTCAAACGTCGGGAAAGAGAGAAGCCTCTGATAAGCTTTGGCGGTTTTCATGCTGCGAATAACCCTGCATTTCTAGCGGGAGGATATTTCCATCATTTGGCAAGAAGTTTCCCGCTCCTTCGGTTAATCAAGGACCCTTTCATGCGTCGGTTAATTGCGGACAAAATCAGCGGCTCTTTCACCGATCACAAGGCCGAGAAAGAGAAGAAATCTTCGCAACGCATTTTCCAGCGCATATACAATAAACGACCGGTGTCCAAATCCAACAGCAACGGTTACTACGCTGTGTTGGAGATTGGAAACGTTCAACATGAGATATCAGTTCGCAGTGCGATGCCACTTATCATGGATATTGTGATGATTATTGCGCTTGCTCTGCCGTATGTGACGATATATGCGCTTACGGGATTCAATGCACCAACCGGTTCGGAAAGGGTGCATGGAATCGTTTTTATGCTTTGGCTGACAGTCGGGCAAGTGCTTCCCTTTTTCCTGGTACCGTCATGGAATTTGATTAACCTGGAGATTTGGAGAGTGAAACTGAATTGGCGGATGTTTTGGGGCTTTCTTTGTACTTCTGTATTTACCATGGCAGCATTCGCTGGCTTTTACTTCGTTGGAGAAATGAGGTATCAAGAGTTGACTTTGAATAATAGTAATTGCAGTAAGTCCCGAATAACTTTCACGCAGTATATGCCAGCTACTGACTTCAAATAGCCACTGCAAGGGATGGTCTCGCCCGCCTACAATTGAACGGATCGACTGCTGCTGGTTAGGGAGAGGGATACCTCATGAGAGGGAAGGGTTGATAGGTGTGCGATGGACGCTTTTCGGTTGGTGTCTTTTTTCTCTTCATTATTTCGTAGCCATCATATAATATCTTGAAACAATTCTTGTGTGTTCCTTCTATTTTACATCGCTGTCTGCCGCTCTCACGACTTTTGTTTATTGATGAACTATATATATGTTCCGACTTCTGCGTCAAGTACGTCGCTTTGTAAATAAGTCGGCTTGTTGGTCAAGAAGTCAACTTTACATATCAACCATCGTGATTGGAAAGCAAGTCAACTTGCTGGTAACGTGTCACTTTCTTGCGGGGTATGCGTAGAGACACCTAGGGCTTGAGCGGGGATCGAGCGAGCCCTGGCGGAGGTTTCCGCACCCTACCTTGGGGTTCTTTAAATTAAAAACCACTCATTTTGTAACGGATTACATAGCGTACAACTGTCGTATCCTAATACTAGGCACACCAACCTTCTAATATGTGTGGATGAGCAAAGATTGGAGTGAAGGCCAGTCACCGCCGCATCACTCGCTTCACCCAGCCATCACTCGGCATACATGAGGGCCCTGTTATTGCATGATAGGTCTCTGCCATCTTATGGCCGGAGATGACTCTCGTATTGCCGGAGGTGAATCTCGTATGACCGGAGATTGCTGTCGGCCTGACGGGTCTATATATAGATGCGTACGCACGCATTCACACTTGTACTCATATATATATGGCCTTGTGGCACTCTTAGATAACACACAATCAAGCTTCTCTAGTATCACTATTTTGAACACCTGTAGTCCCCGGCGCCTCTCCGGACTATCACCCCTACTATCACTCTCACTATCACCCCACTATCACCCTCAAGAATTCCACCGAGGTCAAAAACAACAATTAAAGATTTAAAGCTTCTGGATTATTGGTTGCGGTACCATGTGCACCAATATACCTTTTTCTGTCTGGTGTTTTTTGTTTTAATCATTCTGCATTCACTCTAACTAGAGTAGGGCAGTCTTTATGCTGACTTCGTTGTCACTTTGAGAAGTGAGCTTGTAAGTAACAAAGAACTCCGGAAATGATAGTAGGAGCAGATATGCAGCAAATTGCGCAGAGTCTGTAGTAAGCGGACATAATATGCATTTTCTTAGAGGTTCTTCGTTCTGCAGTAAATCTAGTTCTTCAGCCTACTACATTTTCCATAGACCTTCGAGATCTACAATCTGTATTAAAAATTAACTAAAGGGTGGGCAATCCTGATATACAGGCAATTATAACCTCGCTCTTACTCCGAAGTGGTAGAGAATTTGTAACTATTTCAACTGGAGGTTCAGTGCAACAAAACCTCTGGAGCCATCGCCACTAGCGTCATCTTCCCTACTTTAGATACACAAGCCCAAGCATATTTAATACACCTGGCCAGTGAGAAGCCGGGAGGAATGACCCTTCCATCAATAGTAAGTAGCCGGGTAATCGGTATATTATTCAAAACTGCACAACAGCATAAATGATTGATCTATTGAGCCACTATTCAATACTAATCAAGTGCAACATTCATGCAATAATAACCCTGTGTTGGTGGAACTTAGCTTGGGGGAAAACCTAAGGGGTGATAGTGAGGGTGATAGAGGGGATGATAGTCCAGAGAGGCGCCGGTAGTCCCCTAATCTAAAAATTCTTCACCCGACAAATCGTAGTCTGGGATCGGGTAGACATCCGACCGCCTGGATGGACTTTTGGGAAGCTTGGATATAAGGTTAAGGAGTTGAGAGATCTCTCTAAAGGGTATGATTGTGGAGGTTGTGGTAGTGGTGGTGGTGGTGGTGGCGGTGGTGGTGTTGATGGAGGTGGATGCGGGTACAGATACTTTACAGAGCGCCACAAAAAATGCGAAATGGCAGCAGCTGCCAGAATGACGGCTAAACAACCCATATCAACACCACTTGGCATCATAGATACTAGCATTTGTCTCAAGGAGCTGTATGGGCGAAGATGATCATCTCTATGAGCTTTGTCCAGACGCAACGACATGGTAGTGATATTCATGTACTGACTGCCAGTTCTCTCCCCGTTGCCACATCTAAGTCTTTACAAATGTTGTTGAATTTAAGAGCTTGTACAGACGAAAATGTCTCTATTTGGCTGCATCTTGATAGCTGTAATGTTTATCGACGGGCTGAGAGCCCAGTCCGGTTATTGTAAAATTTCCCTAGACACTTTCACACTTTCTCCAATACGAATGCCTAAAATCAGTAAATGCTTTTGGGGTCACTTTGAAAGCACTGGGATATTTCTGGCTTTCCGGCGGATGACTGCAGGGCAACTTTACAGCTTTCTAGTTAGCAAAACTGCAGATCATCATTAGGTTTACCAGTCTGGGCTTTGAATTTAAGTTTACAGGCTTAATAACTTTAGACTTTAGGTTTAAATGCTCAGTAGCACTTCTCTAGTAAAAATAACCTTACATGACACGCAGCCCGTATACCTATGATGTGCCCACCTAACTACTGGCTTGATTGATTTAACTCTGCGTTACTGCTCCCCTAATCATCCATAATGGAAACCCCTTCCATCTATTTATGCTCACAATAGTCCATAAGGATGTGAAATCCAAAATGTTCCACTTACAGATGTGTTGATTTATTATGATGATTTATCATGAAGCAGTACTAAGTACTACCAGCTTTCAAAAATTTCGAGCAAAATTCTACCTAAGTTTTAAAATTTGTTTCCAAATTCGCATTATGGGAGAGAATTCTCTCTGTGTATGCCACCCCTTTTAGACTTGAGAAAAGTATAAGTCCTTAACCTAGAGGGAAGTATGCCAGAGGTGACAACTCCGAAGACATCTCTAGACTTTATTCTAGGCTGTTGTTGTTGTTTAATCATACTGTATTGACTCTAATTAGAGTATGACAGGACCCTGATATCCCCTCCGCCTCCGGGCGAGCCGGCTAGATGGCGGAGCTCCCCCCCCGCTACCCTTCGTCCCCGCT
>Ga0307514_10000288_pt1 | contig 127963 bp, 136 predicted proteins | sample 16_EM_MG_FD_203088 | JGI IMG/M metagenome (GOLD analysis project Ga0307514, IMG submission 203088) | Populus trichocarpa ectomycorrhiza microbial communities from riparian zone in the Pacific Northwest, United States - 16_EM | ecosystem: Host-associated > Plants > Roots > Unclassified...
TTAAAACCCCCCCCCCCCCCCCCCCCCAATGGTGCTCGTCCGCTATAATAGGTGCTCCTCAATCCCCGTCGGCGCTCCTCAATCCCCGTCGGCGCTCACCAATCCCCGTCAGCGCTCCTCAGTCCTCGTTGGCGCTCCTCGATCCCCTCGGCCCTCCTCAGTCTGGATTGGTGCTGCAATATTTCATTCAGCGCTCCATATTGCCTTTTCTGTTTGCGCTCCTCCTCTAGGATGGGCTCTCCTCAATCCCCTCCTCAATCTCGATTAGGAGTACCTCTATTTCATTCCAGACTCTTTACTTCCTTCCCCTTTCGGCGCTGCTCAGCATGGATGGGCTGCTCTGCTGCATGGGCGCTCCTCAATCCCCGTCGGCGATCCTTGGCCTGGATTTGCGCCCCTCAATTTCATTCCGCATCACCATCAGCACTCCCCTTGGCCACCTCACATGACATCAGGCATTCCTCCTTTCCTGGTGGCGCACCTCTTTTTCCCCCGAATTCATCATATTGCCTTTCAAACTCCATTTTGATTCACCGCAAGCTAACCTCAATTCCAACCCTTTTAGATATCACAAATCGAGCCAAACGACATTGGAATTCAATTTCGCCCACTCGCCAGGCCCGTATCATTCAGAAATAGAAGGAGCGCCTCCAGCTTCTTTGCGCCGTTGATGAATTGTGTGTTCCTGCGTTTGTTGGCCCTGATGGGATGGGAGATTTGGTGGATGACATTGAGACTATGTTCGATTGATATCATTCCGATCGCTTAGTTGGGTTATTGTTTCAGTTTTACCTACTTTCATTTTTGAATCACTCACCATTTTCTTTGGTTCTTCGTTAATGTAGCGATGCAAACAATAGAATGTTGATGAGATGCTGGGTACTATAGTATGATTTAGAGGTTGGTAATGAACAATAATCTATGCATCATACGTGGAGATTGCTCGCGTACATCCAGAGAATCTCAGATAATACCTGCAGTCCTTCGAATCAATATCCATAAGAACCCAGCATCTCTCAGAGTTAGTTTGGATTCCCGCATTAGTTGGGCGACAGTCCCAGGTGCTCCCAAACTTTTCACAACCGCTCCCATAGTGCTCCCATACCAGTCATCAGAGATCCCAGTTACTCCGAAGGCCGGCCGGAATGCCCTCCTAGGGTCTGATTCTCTCCCAAAATTGACACTTCTAAGTTTACACTCCACATCCTCTCAGACACTCCTGGAGGCTCCCAGCAACTAAAATACATTTTGCTGATGTTATTCTTTGCTGTGAAGTGTGCGTGGCAAAAGCTGTCCAAACATTATACTGAAGTGACTCCAACAACTGGTATGCTCCTCATTTCGGCACATATCCTTCATCCTTTCCAGAACTTTCGAACATTTAGAAAGTGGGGCAAGGTAATGGATATTAATCCTGAAGATGAAACTTCTTATACTATCCAATACCAGGAGGCCTTTCTGAAGTATATAGAGAACGAATACTGCGCAAAACATTGATGTTTGCCGGTCACTAAGTTTGAAAACACACTGAAAAACAATCTCAGCTCCTCCGCAATGGCTTCCAGATCTAGTCAATCTTCTTATGATCCATATAATTTCTCCAGCGATAATGAAGAATACTTAATGCCTAACAGTGTAGCCAAAACGACACCCGGACTAAGCGATCGTGCAGCACGCTTCTTGAGAGCCACAAGGCTCTATTTCAATTCACCTCCTGAATTACCACAGATCTGGGTGCAAATTAATCTGAATCTTAATGATTACCACTCCAACCCAATGGAGATTGGTAGTACATTTTGGTTACCGGATATCACTGACTGGTGGCGGCAGCAAGAAGAAAAGCACTCAAAGTACACCGATCTCTCCAATGTGGCACGCGACATATTCTCTATCATACCTCAGCGTGTCGGAGTGGAGGCCAGTTTTTCCCTTGTGCGAGATGTGATCGGGTGGAGGCAGCCGAAAACCACTGGTGAGACCCTTTGCGAAAAAGTTGTAGTAAGGCAGTTTGCTCGAGCCAATAACGGATTACTGGCAGGTGACAACCCAGTATTGGATCCAAGCAGCACTGATAACGACATGCAGATGAAGAGAAAGGCGGAGGAAAAGAAGTTGCACCGAATGGCCAAGGTCTATGGCTTTTTGGAGATGTGGCAGGGTAGCCAAACCCTACGAGCTACACAGAAGAAATCTCACACTCAAAATAAACAGATGACAGCCAGAGGATACATCTCAGATACTGAAGAGATCGTCAAAGCATCCTTGTCAAACATTCATCATGATAGTGCAGCTGCATTTACATTGTCAGAAAAATAACCTGTGCCACCAGCTTTGTCTGCAAAGGACCTCCCTGGAGGATGAACTCAAGTATTGAATGTCCGCTGAATCAAACGAATTGACCACCATTCTGCTGAAAGTGATGAGGATAGCTCACCTGAAAGCATATCAGACACCAAAAATTGGCTTAACTGGAATGGGGATCTGGATAATCCAAACAACAGCGAAGACGACTGGGAGGCAGACAATGTATCAGATATAGAACTGGACAACAGCAGTGAGGATTCAGAAACCCCCGAGCTGCAGAATGTAAGTGCTACACTGAATGTTTCTGGATTGATTCAGCCTATACGACGATCAAAGAAGAAGGTTGAAAAGGCGTTGCTGACGGTCAATATAATGGAAACAAGAAGGAATAAGGGGATCAAGAAAAAGTAGGACAGAATGTGTCAATGTATTATCACCAAATTTATTGTGTAGTTTGACCGATAATTTTATTTAGAGAATTATTATGAAAGAATTTTGACCAGTCACGTGAGAATATTGGTTAATGAACAAAGTTATAGGTGGCAATATGCATTATTTGGCATAACATATAAATTTTTTACCGGATGAAAGCAACCACTGCTGGAATATTACTGGGCTCAGCCTTGCCATAGAGCCAAGTCTTGATCACGCTGAAAGGCATCCACAAAGTTCAAATATTTCAGATTGCAATTATTAATGGCAGCAGATCTTGACTAGACCATATATTAAAATGAGCGTCAACTGAGTGTCAACAATTTTCAGTGTTGTAAATATGTTAATTGAATGGTGACATAGTTGGTGCTATCCATAACCAACATACTGGCAGCGTTTCTTGGCCAAAGAGTAAACGACATGATCAGTGCCCCATTCTGAAAATAAGCTTCAATGGAGCGTCAACAATTTTTGGCTGTGCATCTTGGGTAACCTAAGTGGCGATTGGTTGCAGCCATTCATAAACGAGGTATTGGCTGCCTTTCAAGTTCAAAATAATACCGATACGCTCCCTGTCCCATCCTGAAAATGTGTGTCAATGGAGTGTCAAGGATTATTGGTGTTGGATCTTGGGTAATCTAAGTGTCGCAATGTGGTAATAATTTATAGACGATGTTGTGGCAGCCTTTTCATTTGAAACAGCGCATGACACATACGTTACCCCATCATGAAACTGAGTGTCAACGGAGCGTCAACAATATTTTGTCTTGCATATTGGATAATTAAGGCTTTGTGCCCATAAATGCGCTCAGAACAGGACTGTTGACTGCCTCTATAGCGAAAAATGCAACGGATAGAAGGGAAAACACGTATTCCAAAATAATCAATCTCGCAGATTGCAAAACTTCCAAAAAGAGATTATTGGCTGTTGAATACCTAATTTTAGTAATGTACAATTATCTAACTGCAAAAACAAGAACATTATATAAATCTACAGATGGACCTGCTGGGCAACCCGCTGACAACCCGCCCAATTCTGATGGGTGGGGAGTTTTGCATCGAACCTTGCCTGAATTGCTGGTTCGGGTGTACTGACAACCTGGACTGCCAATTTGGCAACGGTTCGGTTCTAACCTGGACCTGAACCCAAAGTGACAATCCGGAACCGTTACTAACACTATACATGCGCTACAGTTGCATTGCAGTAATAATTCAGTTATGATATCAGTATATTACAGGTGTATTATTGTGTATTACTAAAAACAGCTCTAGGGTGTTTTTCATTATGTGGTGTTATCGGTGTTACGGGAGATTACCATAGGCCATATAGCCTGTGGTAGATTACATGTGACAGAATATGTTTTTTCCTGATGTGGGCTAGACAAGGTGATTTGAATCACACCAGCCCCAAGATGAGCAGACAAATATTCAAGTTAATAGCCAGGGGTACTTGATTTGGATTAGATAGTAGAGTCACAGTAGGTTTGCAAAGAAGTGAAGCAGAAGGTAGAATATCTAGAAACTGGTTAGAATGGCTCAAAAAAGTGCAGAAAGGCTTGAATATGCTCAACTGATTGTTTCGTTGATGTTGTGGGCTTGTAGCAAAGCTGTAAGTTGCTGCATAGCTCAAGAATAGGGAGGACGCATCACCAATCATCACCAATCACTCGGCGCTTCTTCATCAAACCGAATGTCGCCGGATAACCGTCCCCAACTGTAGGTGAAAATTTGCGGGTTAGAAAATGCAGAGCCTTGTAGTTACACAGCCGCTTCCAGAGTGTCCAAGCACCATGGCATGTCCGACTACCGGGTAACGTACGTTAGGGCATATCTCGCATTTACGTGACATACATTAGCGCGGCTCTCAGGTGGGGTGAAACGCGATTTTTTGGAGGGGTTGAAGTACTGACTGCAGGGCTCTAGATCTATATCTCTCAACTCACGATGCGCAATCTTCTGAAGATCCAACAGTCTTCATTTGATGTCGAATCTACTACTGTTCCAGATGCGCCCATCACTGCATCAACGTGGGACGTTTCTACGGATAGTCTGATATGTGCATGTGGACCCTCAGAAGGACAGAGGCTTGTGGAGCTTACAAGATTAACGGTATGTCACTAATGATACACGCTGTTCATTTCCTAATATACGAGTAGTCGACCGGGGAGTCCATCCTCATAACCTCATGGGATGGCGAGGCCAGTGATAAGATTCTCAGTATACATTACCTTGCCGATACATTGTCTACATGCGTCATCTTTGCCAGCGGTGACATTGTGCTCGTCCGGGAAGAGCCTGCGGTTGAGGTTGAGATCGTAGGATCCATAGCAGACGGAATTTCTGCTGCAGCATGGTCGCCTGACGAAGAGATCTTAGCAATTACTACAATTTCTCGCACCCTCACATTGATGACACGAGAGTTTGAGCTAATTGAAGAAGTCTCATTTTCTGCTGAAGACGTCAAGGCTTCCCGACATGTGTCGGTTGGCTGGGGGAAGGCTGAAACACAATTCCAGGGAAAGCATGCAAAGACACAGAGTCTAAGAGATCCTACAGTCCCGGAAAAGATTGACCAGGGGAAATTAAGTCCTTATGATGATAGTACCACCGTAATCTCTTGGAGAGGCGATGGCTCATACTTGGCGATTTCTACTATTGAAAACCAGGAACGACGGATTATTCGGGTATACAGCCGCGAGGGTCAGCTCGATAGCGTCAGCGAACCAGTGGATGGATTAGAGTCACCTCTAAGTTGGAGGCCAGTAGGAAACTTGATTGCTGGTATTCAGCGTCTACCGGATAGGGCGGACGTTGTATTCTTTGAACGAAACGGACTTCGCCACGGACAATTTACTCTCAAAACTAGATCAGCCGATTTTAATGTCGGATCAATGATTTGGAACGGCGATTCCACAGTGCTAGCTGTCTGTCTGGAAGATATCGTTCAGCTGTGGAGCACGGGAAATTATCATTGGTATCTAAAGCAAGAACTTGAGCTTCCTTCCCGAGCTGGCAAGTGTACACTCATTTGGCATCCCGAGAAGCCATTAAAATTTGCCATTACCACGTCCTGTAAGAAACTGTGCACTTAAATCGGTTTACCCAAGTTGTACCGCGGCTGATATCGTTCAGCAATGGTCAATATCAACACATTTATCTGGCATACTGCCACAGGCATTTCCACGGCCCCCAATGACCACGGAATTGTCGGGGTGATCGATGGAGGTGGGTGTAATCCACAACGTGCCCTACGTAGAATCTCACCACTACCACAGATAAGCTTAAAATAACGCCTATGCGAGTCGCAAATATTCCGCCACCGATGTCGTTTTATCAAGCCGATCTGGAAGCAACACCGGTCGATATTGCCATAAGCCCAAGTGGTACCCGTATCGTTGCCTTGCAGCAAGTCGGTGTCGATCTCATCAAGTGGTCTTTAAAACCAATCACAGATCCACAAGTCAATCATAAAATTGCGGCGGTAAATGGCCCTGAAACCTTTCGTCAGGTCAGCTTTATTGGAGAGAACACCATCTGCCTTCTAGGAGATAATAAAAGTGGCCAGAGTGTCTTACGCTGCTTATCACTGGGGGCTTCCGGCAGCGTGCAACAAGATGGACTTTATGTATTGCAATCATCCTCAGTTTGCACATTTCGGTCTGCCGGTGATGGGGGATCGTTATTCTTCCAGGAGAAAAACGGAAATGTTATTCGATATAACGCTGCAGACCAGATGCAATCTCCAGTCTGTAAACTGCCCGTCGTATGTCCATGGATGGAAGCAATCGCAATGGAAGGAAATGTATGTTTCGTGCACGTGCTCACAGTTCCGCTTCTGACTCCAGAAAGATTATAGTATTCGGTCTATCCCAAGGTGGCCGTCTGTATGCTAATGAACGCCTTCTTGCTTCATCCTGTACTTCATTCTCAGTTACCGACGCACATTTGATATATACTACTAGCCAGCATGTTATCAATTTTATTCATCTGACTCCAAGCATCCATGGTATGGTCCATATCTCCTTTAACTACTAATCTCTGACACGCTCCGGGGAATAGATCTCGAGGTTCCTTCGAACGAAGCCAGTGGCGATGAACGTCGCCGAAACGTCGAGCGAGGTTCCCGTTTGGTCTGCGTCATACCATCCGCATTTTCGTTAGTTCTTCAGATGCCGAGGGGTAACCTAGAAACGATATACCCGCGAGCGCTTGTTTTGGCTGGTGTGAGAAGAAGCATTAAAGCCCGGGATTACAAAACAGCCTTTCTCGCGTGCCGTAATAACCGGGTAGACTTGAACTTAATACATGATTATGCCCCCAACCAGTTTCTGGAATGTATAGAGCTATTCATGCAGCAATTGAAGAAAACAGAATACATCGACCTATTTCTGTCACAACTCCGGTGGGTGGAGCTCTCTTCACTGAATCAGTTGTTCTGACTTGTAATAGGGAAGAAGATGTCACGAAAACGATGTACCGAGAGACGCTATTGCCAGGTGGTGCACCTGCGCTCGGACTTAGAAAGGACGTGGCTAGGGGTAACAAGGTGAATGGCATATGTAGTGCATTCATAGATAACCTCAGCAAGAAGCATCTTTCGAAGAACATACAAAACATTATCACAGCACATGTCTGCAAAAGTCCACCAGACCATGAGTCTGCGTTGAATTTGATTGCGACACTGAAGGGTATGTCAATACCTGATGGAAGTATTTATGATGCTGACAACACTAAGGGAAGGAGCTCTATGAACAAGCAATCACGCATATATGTTTCCTATGCGATGTCAATAAGTTATATGACACGTCATTGGGAATATATGATCTTGGGGTTGCCTTGATGGTTGCGCAACAGGCCCAGAAGGTTTTTTATGATAAACCACTCAGCAGTTTATCCAGCTAACGTAACCAGGACCCTAGAGAATACCTTCCGTTCTTGCAAAGTCTTCAAGAGATGGACGAGCTTCGAAGGAGATTTACCATTGACGACCGGTTAGGCAGGTTTTCGAAAGCACTCAAAAGCTTGCATGAGATGGGTCCAAACGCGTTCGAGGAGACGAGACGGTATACAATGCAGAAGGAATTGTATACAAAAGCTCTTGACTTATATAAGTATGACCAAGAGAGTTTGATGGTAGATACCCCGTTTGGCGGTGGCGAAAGAACATTGCTAATAGCTGGTTCAGGCAATCATGCAAGATTATGCAACTTTTCTCTTCGCAGTCAGTCGATTCCGTGAGGCTGGATATGGTATGTGTCCCTTCCTTATCGATGAAGTATATATTCTAAGCTTACTGGCGTCTCAGCCTACGAATTTCTCGGCAAGGCAGATTTGGCCATTCAAAGTTATCAAAGCGCTGGCTTATGGCAAGAATGCCTCTTTGTCGCCACACAGGCCCAAATATCAGCCGAAGCTATGGGTACACTCAGTAGTGCGGTTGCCGATAGTCTTTACGACAACAAGGACTACAGGAGCGCTGCTACTGTGTATCTAGATTATCGAAACGACGTCAAAGAGGCGTCAAAGGCATTGTGTAAAGGGTGCCATTTCGGGGAGGCTATGAGAGTGGTTTGTACTTCCTTGCTCCCCGTCTAAATCTCAAGCATATAGCTCAGTGAATACAGGTTGCACTGAAGTCTAAATCAGAACTATTACAAGATGTAGTCGATCCCGCCTTAACAGAAACTTTCAGATCAACCTCAGAGATGCTGGCGGAATGCAAAGGCCAACTGGCAGCACAGACCGCCCGCATAGTGGAGCTCCGACAAAAGAACCTTAATAACCCTTTGGCATACTTCGATGGCATCACCGAAGCCGACGCTCCCGACAATGTCTCCCTCGCTCCTACAAATGCTTCTACTTCCGCCTCCCTCTTCACACGATATACCGGTAACACATTAGGCACAGCCTTGACAGGTGAATCTCGCAAAACCTCCAAAAATCGTCGAAAGGATGAGAGAAAGCGGGCCAGGGGGAAGAAAGGGAGTGTCTACGAAGAAGAATACCTCATGAATTCTATTAGACGACTCATAGAACGCGTTGACTCTGTAAGAGGCGATACTGAACGGCTCATCGAGGCTATGTTCCGGAGACATATGCGTGATAATGCCTCTGCTATTCAGAAGCAGTTCCAGGAGCTGTTGCTACAGCTGGAAGGATGTGTTAAAATCGTTTTTGTACCGGAAACGAACGCTCCGCAAGTACAGGTGATGGGGGCACAGGCAACTGAGAGTCGGCCTCCGCTGCTGCAGGACACACCGTTGATAACGCTTTTCGATGGACTTCCACTACTGTAGATGATGGCCTTGCATCGTGTGAGCATTGTACACGACAGAGGGAAGGAAAATGAAACACAATGTATCATTCTATTATTGTACATCGTCTGAGGGACTCGGATCCAGGAAAACGCCATCATCACACATTGAGTAGCAAAGTAGTAGACAAAATAAAGATGTTCGTATATTTAGATGGTAGGGAGCTTGCTCCTTACATCTCCAGGAAGCTCCATCTCATCCAGGAACCGGCTAAACCCCTGCGTAATATCGCCAATCGTAGATCTCAACTTCAGAATAAGCAACTCTGGCTCCTGCAATCGAATATGTCCGCTCTTGGCTTCGGTGTCGGTCCAGTGCAGGGGAGGGTTTGCAACGTATTTCTCTAGCGTTTCGAGCGTAGCATAGAAAGATTGGAGAATCTTGCCAACGTGAACCTGTACAACACCAAGCTCGTCCTCTTCTAACGATGCGATCACCAATTTACCCAGTGCTGGAATGGGTGGTTAGCTGACAGACGCGCGACAAGATACGAAAAACAGGGTTCTAACCAGATATAGCGTGGACTGGAATCCGTACGTTGGGAATCGCCCCAGTAGTCACTCGTTGGACCGTTTGCCTGAATGGTTTGCCATAAGGAGACGCTAGTAGCGGCGTGATCTGTTCCTTCATGCGGGAAATCACCGATGCCCCTGCCTGACTTGTGTTGAAAGACTCGGGAATGGGAAGGTGCTTTCGGAGAGCTGTGCTAGGAGATGCGCCATCATCTGACTGCATCATATCAATAAGGTTCCGCCCGGGGGACGGCTTCGTGGAGACCACTATACTGCCTTGGCCCATTAGAACGGCTGGTGGGTTTTGGGGGATTGTAGTGGATGTCCGTTCAGGGGCCGGGGTTGGGGCGCACATTGGGGCCGGAGGTGTAAGAAATTCCATCAACTTTATCTCTACTTCGTTGATAGGTTGTAAACACTCGCCGAGGATTTGCTCCCACATCTTTTGAGGTTTCCGGTCGACATCGGCAAAAATCGAGCGTCTTCTGTCAGGCCGCGTAGTGGCAAGGAAATCGAGTTCCCAGAAGGCCATTGACTAGGGTAATCATAACCAGTCACTTGGGTTTCATGCGCACAATGAGATGCTCTTACCTGCGTCAGAGGTGCCTTCGTAGCCCGTATGCCCGTCACAAGCGTCCCGTTTGGGTCGCTGGATTTATCAGATACAGTTTTGTTGGTTTGGAATGGGTCTTCAATAAAAAAGGAGGTGAATGCAACGTGGGCGATTTCAGCCGACAGACAGGTCAGGAATGCTATAACCCCCGACCGAATAAATAGTCCCGGTCCAACTGGGAACACTGGTAGTGCTGCCGAACGGTTTAACCTAGCGAATGAATCAATTTCTGTGGGTGGTATGGGATATGTTAAGGACAACTGACCAGTAAAATTGGCGGGCAAACCATAAGGTGTACGACCAGATCAAGTGTCGGAAAGGTAGATACGCAAAAGGTCCGGTAACAGCTGACACAGCCATCAAAGCCCCCGCATTCCATCCGAGGAGAGGAAGCTGTCTTCTAGCCACCTCCTTGTACGATGTAATCTTGGACATTCGTCAGCTGCGTCTGCGACTTGATCGTTTATATCGGAGCACACCGGGACGTCTGGGAATTCCAATCTCGCCCTGTCCTGGGCCACATGGTGGATTCCTTGAAGGACTCCAATATAGGCAGAAAAGAATATCAAGTAAAGGAACCGTTCGTTCAGTCGGGGTCGTTCGTAGCTCCTAGTAATCAAGTGATCAATAAGTGGAAAGCTGTAAAATCATAGGGCTCTAATATACCTCCCCTCAATTACAACCCCAAGCTGGTCTGTGTTGTTACTCGACAAAAGGTACAGGATCGTAAATACGACTGAAGAGGCCAAGTATGTGAATATGGTTGTATAAGTAGAGAATGACCCAATGGATCTTTGAAGGGTATGAAAAGGCGAGGGATTCGCTCTCTTCACAACTAAATGCAATTAGTAGAATTCAGCGGTAGTGTACACGGAGAGAGGACGAACCATGTAACTGAGCGATCCTAAGAATCAAGATAGGCATTGCCGAGAGAAAAAATAGCACCACGCATTTCACTCCCGTCCAGCTGACCGGGAAAACAACCCAAAAAGCTGTTCACATAAGCTTCATTGAATTTCGGCATTTAGGGAAGGCTGGTCTCACGGTTCGATTTGTCGCTAATGAGAAATGCTTCGAGGTAGCAGAAGCCGAGAGAGATCAGACAGGCGTGAGCAAACCGCCGGTGCAAGAGAGGTGTAAGGAAGGTCTGGTAATGTGGAGGTGATGCTCGCGGCACTGGCATTGGTAGTGATCGCGAGATGGAGTAGACCATGACTGGTGAGGTCATGAGGTATTGTCTGTTGATGTTCGCACTGGGAAGAACTAGACACCGTAAGATTCCTTCCAGGCGTGATTTGGGCTGCCAAGCCGACCTTTTACTACCTGGGTAGTCACCTGATAGCGCGTTTAGCGAGGGATATCTCCCCCAACTATCAACCAATAACCAGTGGTGTACTCGAGTAAGTATCATCGTTCTAAGACACAGTAAAAGTTTTGTTGCGAATTTGTGCACGGCAGGAGATCCCAAGGAGAAGAATATAAATGGCGTTTTCAACAAACTTAGGGCTACTTAAGTAGGTATATGATGAGCGATCCAGACAAATTATTGAATGTTGAAGCTTCCATGACAAAGGAGTATATCACGTGTCACTAGTACGCATCATTCAACCACATCATATCGGCAACCGTACCAATTGGTCCATGATCCCTCATCGGCGGTCCCCTACTCCGGCCCGCATTGCTCCAACTTCCCCCTCTACTACCGAAAAAACCCTGCGTTCCTCCGCCTCCTCTTCCACCCCCTCGAGTTCCGTGGTGACCTCGCATACCAAATTGGCGATGGAAGTGTGGGTGGGTACCTTAATGGAATAATAAGAAACCACAAGAGACGTGCAGGCATCAAGCATATTGGGGTACATTCAAACGAAGCAAGACGGAACACCAAAAATCAAAAGGGAACAGGGGGTATAAGTAAGAAAATCGCGTTCATTTCTTCACCACCTACCAGCTGTCCCCCAGCTTGGAATTGCCATCGTAGCCTGTGGGGGAGTAGCACTGCTACTGGTGGTGGTATTGACATTCATGTTCCCGGATGATCTTCGCTTAGGAAATAGCGCTGCGAACTCGCCTTCATGGTTATCCTCCTCGATCCTTAGCAACAATCGCTCTCCAACTGTTGCGCTGAAAGTTATACCCGCCTTTGTAGGACGCTTCCAACTCGAAGGATTAATGCGTTGGGCTTCAACAGGCTTTGTACCTCGCCGGACGGCAAGGACTATGATCGGCTCTGGATTGTCGGTGTATATTTTTACACTTTCTTCCACGGGCTTTACTAGTGCCGCCCAGACACGGCGTTCCCAATGCGCTACCCCCATAACCTCAAACTCAACCTTTGTCCCGAATGGACCAGTCTTGGAAAGTACCGACTTGGACGCAGGTTTTGGCGAAATCAGCACGTTATTAGCGAGTAGTTTTACGTCGTTTTCCTTTGCTACCATTGACGGAACTTCGAGGGCGTTAAGGAGAGAGGCACTAGCTGCAGCATTAAGCAGATACCCGCTGCAGAAGACCGTCTTCTTGATGCGCAGTGGGGAATAACCCCCTCGTCCTTGCGTGCGCTGAGCAGAATTATGTTCGTTCACCATCTTCTGAATCTGTGATAACTCCACAATAGGGTCGAGGGTACGAGCTACCTCTGCGACTTGGATAACCTCAAAATTCAGATGCGCACGACGGTTGTAGGTGGTTTGAGTGTAATTTTGACAGAACTCTTCGAAGGAGCGAACGTGCTTCATTCTATCTTCGTAAATACTGCTCTTGTATGTCAGCGGGGCCTGAGGTGAGTCCGTAGAAATATCTACCGTAGTTCCTGTGCCTCGCGGTAGGTATCCAATAACTCCTCCAAAAATACACGCTTGAACGAGATAGTACTCTCTGGTTCATGACCAGAGGGCATAGTCTCTGGCTTGAGTACAATCATGTTGAACTGTAGACCCTTACTCTTCACGATCCTCTCAATCAATGCCGCAAACCCTTTTACCGAACGTCCTGTCAGCAGTACGGTGAGTGCATCCTTCTGTAGCATGCTGAGCTGGACAAGTTGCACGATATGTTCATTCCACCAGCCCTCCCAGGCACGCCGCTCCTCTTCCTCTAATCCATACCCCGTCGCCGCAAGGATCCGTGAATCATGCCACCATCCGCCGTTAGCAAGCCATGTCGGTGATTGAAGGTGGCCCAGAGTGGGTCCATGCCACAGCTTCGGGTTGGGAAGTGGCGAGGTGAAGAGTGTGTTGTCAAAGTCATAGACGTGGATTGCACGGATCGCTTCTCGCTCTGGTAGGGCGTGGTTCTGGATGACACTCCAGGTTCTGAGGTTGTCTGGGATGAAATCTCGAGGCCGGTACGTGACGGGGAATGGGATTTGTCCAACAGGTGCGCTGAACATTTTGGCTGTCTGGTGGCAGATGCGAAATGTAGAAAGCAAATAGCAGAGAGGTAAGAGGAGGGATTGATGCGGGGTTGAAATGAACGAGCGAAGTGAGCCACAAAGGAAAGGCTGTCGTGGCAGACACATCAATAGTAGGTTTTATGGTATGTAGGTCGCCTGTGTAACAATAAGCCAGTCCTGTCACTAGCGTGCGGGGATCAACATTACTTTCATGACTTACCTAGCCTAGGGTACCCGCAGGTACATACGTAAATTAATTCACTGTACGTAGTTAACAACGCTGAGCCTCAATAAGTAGAGTAATTGATATCTGTAGTGAAAATCATGTAAATGCCCCCATTAATATTCTATTGATATTTCTAAGTAAAGCTTTAATTAGATTTACCTATATTCAATCCAAGTATAAGTTTTAGTATCATATCCCAATAGTGTAAATAAGAGACCAGATATATAGTCAAAATATCCTTAATTGTATTTTACTTAGAGTGCCAGTAAATTAGTCTGTAAATCCCCCATATCATAGAGAGGAAGTTATAGAACTATTAAAGCATGCGCAGTTAGCACTTAACCTCAATATAATATCCCAGAAGCTTTATAATATATTTGTTAAAACTTATGTCAGGGGCAGATCACGTATAAAAGAATGGTAGATGATTCATAATATTATCACAGGGATTGTACATGATTCCATTTCTTAAAATCACCAACATTGTATTACGAGATTCCTGGGCACAGGATAGTTAATAGCCTTAATCAATAATAACCTGTTTTTGCTGATGGTGGCAAGAGGTGAAGTTGGGGGTTGGTGAGGGGTACTTGGTGAGGGTCTGCAAAGGGGGTGGGAGGTAGCGGTGACCTCGAAGCATGATTGTTGACTGAACTACGTTAGGGCAAAACTTTTTTGTTTGTGATATTGTACATAGGACTGTCTACCTGATTAACTGAACTCCTACCGCAATCCAGAAACAGGGATCGTGGTGATAGAACTCATCTTCATAAAGCGTGAGAACGTGAAAGGAATGTTCTACAGTCGGCTGCGGAAGCCCAAGAAAAGAGATGAAAAGACTGAAACCCGAAACCCCTGTTAAGCCGAAACAAACCCCTTGACGTTCTCAAGCCAGCTCAAGTATTCCTTCTGCTCTTTGAAGTCAATGTAATCGGGGACGAAGAGCGCAAGGGAAGTGTTAATGCCTCTCTCATCGAGATATCTCTCGAACAAGACCTGGAGGTCCTCATCGAGGTTACCGAATGGAGGGCCGGCATACATACCCCTCCTTTCCCAGTCAGCTTCAGCGGTCTGAGCAGTAGCCAAAGTGGCATTCTTATGGTAGAAGACGTTTTCAATCACAATCATTCCGTCCTGAGCGATGGCCTCGATTTGGAGGGCACCCTGGTTGGGCTATACATATCTGTGCGTCAGCACGAACTTCCGCATCATCGATATGCACAGGGAGGTACCTTCTCAATAGTAACATTAACACGGGCAGGGAAAGAAGGCTCGTCTACATCGTACGTATCCTCCTCGTCCTCTTCCATGGCCTCATCAGTGGAAGCAACATTTCCTTGGTCTTTAGCAGCCGCAGACTGTGCACCGCCGGACTGCAACGTGCCACGTCCGACATCCTCGTCCTCATTCTCATCGTAGAGAGCTTCGTCATTTGCGGCCTCCTCCGACAGAGAGTTAAGGTCAGAAATCGAGAACACGACACGGATAGTCTCATCGCCGAACTTGCGAATAAGCTCCACCTCTTCCTGGCCTGGTTTGTCGTTGATCTGATTCCACCTGTCAATAGGAAAACTATCGCAAGGTATGCACAAGGGAACAACTTTAAACGAGCTATTACCAAGGAATTCCTTCACAGACTCGGGAACATCTTCGAATTCCTTCATTTCTGACTCAAGTTTAAGCTCGGACTCAAGCTTCAAGGCAAGTTCTTCATCGACTTGACGCCGTGTCAGCAACAGTTATTATGCCATCTTCATGTGTTGGCAAATTCCTACCGACACCCTGCTTCTCAAAAGCACGGAATGTTGTGGAGAAAGGTGCAACAAGCCGGGGCTGTTGGATAAGAGTAGAGCTCTTCCATACTGACGTCAAGTGCAGTCGCTGATGTGTAGTGGAGACAGAACGAATAAAGGATCGGACGACCGGTGTACGGATGGCTCGGGTAAATGCTCTTGCGGAAAACATTTTGGGGTGTAATTGAGAGGAAGGATGGAAGTTGGGTGATAGGTTGGTGGGGTAGAGTGAGAAGAGAGATGAGAAGAAAATCTCAAATAGATGTTGAATTAGACATGTCATCCTAGACGTCGCCAAGCCGAAGTACTAAATACCAAGACCTTCTTTTCACGATCCATTTTAACGTTTTCCACTGCAGAATTCCTTCTAAAGATATACCAAAGCCATTGATTAGTTACATCTCTATCTTGTTCTCAGTCGTTACGGAAGAGCCCTCTTTTGCTACTCTCGTGAATCTAACCTGCGCCAAAGATCCAACCGTTCCATCCCACCGCTTGAGATTCTCAATGTTCTGCCAGTCCTGCAAATTAGGCAAATGGAATCCCGTAACAAACTCCTCCATCTCCCGCTCTACCCTATTCTTCAGGTCAACATGCTTCGGGAGACGGGATCGACCCAGTCTTCGCTCCTGCTCATACCTCTCAAGTTCGCCATCTTCACGGTGAACCCAACTGCCACAAACAAATGGTTAGAGACTTCAATCCAGCAGTGTAAAATGCGACCAACTTCTTAATGAGCTCCCGGATTTGCGCAATTTCAAGTGGCGCTGAAGCATCCTTTATTGCAACTTTGAAGTAACCAGTCCGAATCACTGAAACCGCAATTAGTCATGCCTAAAGCAACACTAAAGGGGCATGTACTGTCGATTTCTCTCATTCCATTCCTAGTCTTCGCATTCTTCTTTAGCTTCTGCTCTCGCAGCGCAGCACGGTTGTAACGGGCTGCCTCGCGATCTCCAAGATTATCCAGGGCCCCTCTCTTCTTGCGGATCTTTTTGGCGACTTTTGCGAGAGCAACCCTGGGCATTCTGGCGGTAGGGGTGGGTGGGGGTGGGTGATTCGGGGGCACCTTTTTTTCAGTTGAGATTCTGATGTACTAATAAACACGTGACACGTGAAAACATCACTCATCACTCACTCACCACCGAAGTTGAACATACCTAACGCAGCCATACCTAAAAAATACAGAGCTATCTCTTAAAAGTACTACAGGTTAGCATGTTGACGTCATATTCTCCGGTTCCCAATAATTTCGTCCATTGATGTGGGTTAGGGTAATCGGAAACCTAAGGTTAGCGGAGGAGCATGGCTTACGGATACGCGAGACGCGCTTTAAAAACACACGTCTCGACTCTCGACTTCAACCCGGCTTCCAATTATCTCTTGGGTCTCAAATGCAAAATGGGCATAACCGGTCAGTCTTATTCCACCCTCAATGGTCAAACCTCCGTCCGGTATTAACGCACCCCTGGAAATAGGCCTTCTTCCTTTACTCAGATCAATCCAGAGGCAGGCACACATCCGGGAATGGGCAGGAAAAACAGTAGGAGTTGACGCATATGGCTGGCTCCACAAGGGTACCATATCTTGTGCTATCGACCTTGCACTGGGAAAGCCGACAACAAAGTACGTCGTCCCGAGCATACATAGTACGCCTACCCAAATCTAATATTAGGAACGGTTAGATATGTCGACTATGTGATGAATCGGGTGAAGATGTTACGACATTTTGGAGTTACACCCTACCTGGTATTCGATGGAGACTACCTTCCTAGCAAGGCGGGAACGGAAGCCGAGCGCGAGAGGTATACAGGCTGCTTCTCATGTGAGAAGTTATCATCACTAAACTGCGCCTTAGAAAGCGGGCACAATGCAAAGCGTCCGGTCTGGAACTGCTGAAGCTTGGGAGAATGCCACAAGCGCACGTCGAACTACAGAAATCGATTGATGTGAATCCTACAATGGCACGACACATTATCGATGCTTGCGCTGCGATCGGCGTAAAATGCCTAGTTGCTCCTTATGAAGCCGACTCTCAGCTGTACTACCTCGAGAAGATGGGGATAGTTGACGCCGTTGTCTCAGAAGACTCCGATCTTCTTGTTTTTGGAGTCAAATGTCTAATCACAAAACTGGACCAGTTCGGAGAATGTGTAGAGGTTAACCGAGATAATTTCGCCGCATGCAAAGATGTTAGTTTGGCGGGGTGGACACAGACAGAGTTTCGTCATATGTGCATACTGAGTGGATGCGACTATTTGGAAAATATTCCTTCAATGGGTCTTAAGACGGCGCATCGACTTATGAGGCGTTACAAGGATGTTGAGAAGGTTCTCAGGGCACTCCAGTTTGAGGGGAAAAAGGCAATTCCTGATGGATATCTTGAAGCATTCAATCGGGCGGACATGACCTTTCAACACCAACGAGTATTTTGTCCCCTCTCGGAGCAGATGGTTATGGCCAATAACCCGGAGCCAGGCACAGCCATTGATGACGAAGTCTTAGTGTATATTGGCCCTGAAGTAGAAGCAGAGATTACCCGACGTGTTGCGCGTGGGGATCTCGACCCAATGACCAAGGAACCGATTGTAGTGGTTGGGAAAGGCTCGGCATCTAGCCCTTTTGCCCGGGCATGGGCTGTGCCGGGACAAAGCGCGAAATTCAATACTCCTCCTCCGAAGAACAAATCTATCACCTCCTTTTTCAAGCCCCAGTCCGAGTCACGACCACCAGTCACCCGAACACCGCTGCAATCCAAGAACCTCAATCAAATGGCAACGTTTGGTTCTTTTTCAGCACCGGCTAAGACATCTATATCAATGTCTATGAAACGTCCCATGTCTGTTACCACCGCTGAAAGCAAAAAACCAAGAATTACACCTCCGCAGGAGAGTACTGACAGTCCTACTGTTCCACACACTGCTGAAAGAAGCTCTTTCTTCCAGACGCAGAGTCGGCGGCCAATTGTGACACCTACAGCGAAGCTAGGCCATACTCAGAGTCTTACTGACACTGTCCCTCAGCCTACTCAACCCGATCCTGTAAAGAGGGATTCTACCCCCAAACAACTCGCGCCTTCGCAAATGAAACCGAGAATTGCTGCTTCCACTGATTCTGCAACAAGAGTCACCCAAAATTGGAAGGAGCTGTATGGGTTTTCGCAAGGACCGAAGAAACTGACTGGGATTATTGAGAACCAACGGCGGGGCTTTGTACCGAGAAGGATGACGCCCTTACAACATCTCGGGGTGAAAGCCCTTGGGAATTCTAAAAGAACCACATCATGCAGAACCTTGAGTAAGCCATTGCCGCGACCGGAGCCCTCTACAATGACCAACAACAGCACCAGCAACAGAGGAAGTCAAGTTGATCCTCCCACTACCAGCATAGGCACGAATTGGAGTGATAGCTCCGAAGTCGTCAATGTATTTGGTAAAGGGATGTTTGATAAGTTTGCATTTGATAAATTATGATTGCGGGATGAATGTGTTTTCTTGGAATTGGCTCATACATTTGCATTCCGTTTGGCGTTTTAGCTGGATTTCGGCCATACTCAAACTGTTGTGTTCGGAAGGACTGTTGGTTTATACCCAAGGAGATTTTCTTTGTAGAATACATGGTACAAGTCAGCGTATTGTGAACTTGGGTTCACTTAATACTATATAAAGTAGAGTACACTCAGTTAATCCTACACGCGTTTGACAAACTTTGGTAGTGAACTATGCAACTTCATCAGTATGCGGAGTATCCATAACCCCCTCGCATTTCCAAACCTCACCTAGAGTACCTCATTTACGTATGTGGTCGGTATGTTCAGCAATACTCGTAATAATCACCAGCTTCTAATCTTAAGCAAGCGTGTCTCCAGTGATATACCAAAGCACACCGGTAGTAGGTAGGTATAGCCATCTCGGTAAATTTTCTTTTTTGTGTGGTAGTCATTGGATGGGTTAGTGCCCACAGCGCCAAGAACTGACGTGGCGAGGATTGTGTTGGTTGCCATGGTACCAACACTTGTTTACCAGTCTCTCCGTAGCTTCAGCCCCTCCGAGAAGCTACAACACATTGTCCAGCCTCTTCACTTTCAACTTCGGAGCCGTACCTGCGCATCGCGACTTGTACGAATTGCTACTTTTCTAGGATAGAGACCCTTTCCCTCACGCCTACCCACCTACCATTACACCGCGCACACTCATCATCGTCATCCGTTTCCTTCCTCTACTAAATTCATTTGTTTCCAGGGCTTAACCAAACGAATATCCATTTCGCAAAACCTGCCAAGTTCGACTTTCAAGACAACGACCGTTAAACATCCCCGTCTCATTCAGAGCAACGACCGGCGCCTTCTGCTGCCTCAAGTCGAGTTCGTCTTGACTAGGTGGTGCGACCAGAAAGATCAAAAGCGAAATAGAGATGGTTGAACGAAAGATCAAGTTTGTATTCGGGTTCCAGCGTACGCTCGTCGTTCAGAATTATATTCCAGTCATCTTGCTGACCTTGGACAGGACTCGTACCGTTTCTAGGCTATCACCATGTTCTTATGGTACTGATACTCGTCGCCATAATTCTACTTTGTATGTCATAGCCCGCCTTATGGTGCTAAATTAGTTGGTGCCCTTTGTCTAATATGCAGGCCACTGCAGCACTATTATTGGCAGGATGCTCGTCAAGCTCCGTCTTAATACCTTCAATATTCCTCATAAATCTATGGTACGACCGATCGTCCCCGCAATTCGATCCAGCTCAAGTCGATCCTGGTGCGTCAAGAGCAATTGGAAATATTGTGGGAAATGCGCAATTGGAAGCGAGAGTTGGATATTTCGGCATCTGTGTCAATCCGGACGGCGGTTCCTGGCTCTGTTCGGCAAATGCGTCATCTCTAGCCGCCCAGATCCCTACCGATCAAGACCCTCTCAATCTTGTCTGGGTTGCGCAGACCTTCCGTGAAAGCATCGTCTTTCCCTACCTCCTCATCGTCGCCATTATTCTCGCGACTGTCGTGCTACTATTGCTAGCTACGTTTCCTGGATACGAAGAGGAATATGACGGAGGACCAAGCGTGCGGAGACTACCGTCTCGGGCAGTCTCCCAGATTGCGTTAGCTGTCATATTTGTAGCCGCGATTTTTGTGTTAGTCTCGGTACTTTGGCAGCACACTGCATCAGTAGCCGCTGCAACCATAGCAGCAAATATGGGGAATGGTAGCGTGGCAACAGGAGTGGGGGTAACGGCGATGATATTAGGCTGGTTTGGATTCGCCCTGTTGATTATTGTGACGATTGGTCTCTTGGTGATGTATGTTCTGCATTCCGACGTTGTCATAATGTTCATGGATGTCGTGCTAACAATGTCGCAGGATTCTGTCAATGCATTTGGTAGAGAAGTTAACCGATGCGGAATGAATGCGATTTGGCAGCAATGCGATGAAAGATTGGCAATAAGACTAGGAGTGTTCTGTCAATTATTATGAAAACTCGATGAAGTTCTAGGCTAATTTTGTGATGAATAATGCGGATTTGTATTTAAATGTGAGCATGTCATGGTGGGACGTCATGGTGTTTTCAGAGCGAGTCTCCTTCATGCATTTTTGGGTTTCTTTTTATCTCTCTAGGGGTTGGGACGGACGGATTTACGACAAAAGGGTGAGTGTGAGTGCGAGTACATGATGTTGATGTAATCGGGTGGGTATATTTGTGTATGTTGTACCCTTCTACCTTGTAACGATATCACTTGCTTTACTTTATCTCCACGATATTATGAAGAGAGGTATCCACAGGCTGTACTTTCTATGTTTGAACGCAGACCTGCGTTAAAAAAGTGATATTTAGCTATTGGATGCGGATGACACGCCGAGTTTAGCAGTGAACTCTCGGGAAAGTTTTGGCCCAACAAAATTGATTCACCAATGTTTTTGTTTCCCATTTGGTCCATGCTCCTATTGAACATGTATTGTACAAGAGACGGAGCACTGGTGTAGTTTGAGTGTTTGTAGTAGCTAAAGCGAAGATTCCAGCTGACATACCTAGACTATTCAAAAGAATAGTAGTAAGGAAACCATTCTTCCTCCCATGTCTCCGTCGACAAATTCAAAACTCTTAGTTTCCTCTCTTCAAATTTTCAATCCCACTCTTCAACGTCTCCTTCCGCCCATCAACCCATGCCTTTTGCAACGCCTCCACCTTTCCACCCATGACCGTCGCCGTCCCAGCAGTCATCAATATAACACCTCTCGCAACTGTGCACCCTCGTAGTAGTATCTTTGCCCCAATGTTCATTCCAACCTTCACGCCCGTCACTGGTGTTAGCTCAAACCCCCACACACGCCTCCCAGCAGCGTCTTCAACAAGCAGCTTGTGCATACTCCTTCCTCCTCCGCGTGCTTCCCCACTAGCTCCTGGGTTTTCGTTGTCGTTTTCGCCTGGTACGATTCTAATCACCTCTCGTCCGCGCATCGCCTCACCACGTTCAGTCATCTCCAGACGCTCCAGTGAATCGCCGAGTGAACTAGTGATGTCTGTGATATCGAGGACTTGTACGACGATACCGTCTGCGGATAGAGTCATAGAGCCGGACGCATTGTTCGGTAGGGTAGGCGGAAGACAAAGGTTTGCGTGTGGCTGGAGCGAGGAGGTTATGTCGGAGGCGAGCAGTCGGAATTTGAGGGATTGGATTAAATTGTGACCGGAGGGTGGGTGTGCGCTGCTAAGAAGGTTTGTAAGGAGGTTCCGGAGAACAGTGGGGCGCGCATGGAGAGAGTGTGTGGTTGAGAGATTTTGCAGAAGGGTATCTATAGAGGGTGTAGGATGAGGTGCAGACATCGTCAATTTTATGTGCGGGAGGTGGTAAGACCTAGTACTAAAAATAATAACAAACATTTGCTCGGATGCTTATTTCAACGTCACCTCATAGGCCATTCCAGACAAACCAACAGCACCTACAATGCCCCCAGCTTCTCCTGCTCCATCTTCACGCACTCCATCAATCTCCATATCCACTCCTATCTCCGTTGCGCCCTATCCGTTCCCCGGTAATCCCGATTCCGTTCACTCATCTCGCCAAAACAGCCTCGAAAGTCCTAGACACACCTCCCCACTCCCACCAAAACGCAACCGCTCTGCCCTTCGCCAATTTTACGGGCTCTCTGCTTCTGGAGAGATACTCCCCGAGCTCGACCGCGATAATTTCTTAGCGGAAGCATATGTGGAGAAGCTGCTTGCAGAGAAGGGAGTGCGCGAGTTGTTGCAAGTTGAGAATGAACTTGTGAACGGTACCCTGCTCTCATCCATGTCAGATACTTCCGGGCTCATTGCAGTTGGTAGACATTCGCGGCCTCGATGGCGAACGTAAAGCTCTCGTCTACGATAATTATTCAAAGTTGATTGCAGCCACGGATACCATCAAGAGGATGCGAGCAAGTATGGAGCCGATGACACCAACTACCAGTACTCTTGAACCAGCGGTGAGCCATATCGAGGGTGTCAGTCGTGAACTAGTACAGGGGATGAGGGCAGCTAGCCCCAGACCGCAGAAGGAGTGGGAAAAGGCAAATAGAAGCGTGGAAACGGTAAAGTGGGCATTAGAAGCACCGGAGATGATCCGTGTACTGACGGAAGAGGGGAAGGGGGAAGGAGCATTGATAATATGGGAAAGATTGAAGAGGCTATGCGACAAATGGAAAGACACGAAAGGAGTGGAGGAATTGAAGAAAAAGGGTGAAGAAGCTTTGAAAACTCGCGAGCAGTAACAGCAGTAGTTTTTGGTTTGCACATAGGCGTTTGGTGGGGATCAGTAAATTACATTTCCTATAAAGTTGAGATTCGTCGTTTCGCTCCATATTAATTATAATAACAAGCTCCGCATCGCTCAAGCAATGACCTGAAGTTTGCCCGCCGAGCCAGAGTGCAATGAATTTGTGAGGACCTAGATAATACAAAGCAAGGAGGTGGAGCGTAAAAGTATGCAGACTACCTAAGCTCGGTCATGGAGGAGTCGTAACAGTAGGTTCGGTGTTTGCTCTCTGGGTGATATACTATAATCTATAAACTTAATCCGCAAACTTCTATAGTAACGAGAGGTACAGTAAAGTAATAACCCTAACCCTATGTCGCCTGCGGCACTGAAGTTGGCAGGAGCTTCGCATAAATATACAGGACTTTTCACAGCTCTACATACTCCTCAGTCGGCAGATATACAGATTCCTCTTAACAATCCGCTGCGCAATCCGCTTCGTCTCTCCCCCATACGCCCTGTCCATAGCATGAAAGCCCCGTATTCGAGGCCTCCAAGTTACAATACTATCACTCGATGCTTCTCTCCCCTAGAAGCGGGCCCTCAGGCCTTTCTTCCACTGGTACCAGCAAAAAATCCTAGAGCGCGGCGAATTTACTAATACACATGATATTAACTTAGAGAAATATCATCTGGTTGATTTATAGAGGAAGTGAGCATCGCCTACCTCTCGGAGGTGACTGAGGACTATGCCAACAAAGTGATTCAAGTAGGTGATGGCCTCGTCTACGGGGATAATAAGAGAACTATAGTTCCACTTATTGTTATGGACAGTGAGTTCGCTAAGTTTTCTTTATCTTGGGCAGCGGGTCTCCATGGACGTCTATTTCAGGCCAAGTGAGTACTTCAATGATAAGTGTATTTGCAAGCTCTAATAGGTTTAGACAACTAAGTCTTTGAGCTTGACAAAGGGACCAACAAAACAACTCTTCTAACAATCGGTAGATGTCCTACGTATATTCATATATCTCCGCCGAGCACTAACTTTTCCAATGTTAGCGTGCTTAGTACCCTCTCCTGTAAAGTACACCATGTTCTTGTGTGGAATGGCACTTTAATTGGCTGGAATGGTCGTACCTTAACAGCAGACACATCCATCATCTCTCTTGATCAAGTCTCTGTGTTGTCTGAGCTGAATTTCCATGTGGTGGTTGGGAGCACGCAACCTCTTTCTCTGTCACCAATGACTACTAGGTTGAGGAGCCATTGTCTAATCGATCTATCCCCATCCTAAACCAGTTACTTCTTCACTTAGACCACAAAGCCCATATTACAAGTCAGCAGAGTGAAGAAGCAACTGGTTTAGGATGGATAGATCGATTAGACAATGGCTCCTCAACCTAGTAGTCATTGGTGACAGAGAAAGAGGTTGCGTGCTCCCAACCACCACATGGAAATTCAGCTCAGACAACACAGAGACTTGATCAAGAGAGATGATGGATGTGTCTGCTGTTAAGGTACGACCATTCCAGCCAATTAGTTACAGTGTGATATATGACATACGGCAAGCAATTATTGTATCACATTTTAGTGAATAGACAGAGTAAGCCATTACCGTCCGGAGTTCAATATCAGATGATATAGAACCTAGTGGACAACAACGATGCAATTGGGCTTTGTCATTCAAACTGAAAGCCCAACACGGAGACAGGTGCGTGGGATGTGGATAATGAAAGCGGCTAGTTCTATGCTTTTAACTATACAATACCAAGTGTTGATGCACTATGTAACTACACGCATTGCAGTCGTCTCTCCTCCACTAACATAATAGCCTCGATGTTTACTTGGAGGTGCAGGAACATTATTGGTTCTTCTTCAATTGCCAGACAGCAATACCGAAGGGAAGCCCAAATCCAGCAGCTATTGAGTATTCAGTCAGAGAATGGCAGTCCGAGTGGTACACTGGTGCTGGACATACTACAGAAAGCGATGAATCTAAGAGCGAAGAACCTAGTCATAGGGTTGAATGGAAGGTTGCTTCGGGGGCCCTCGGGATAATGGTAGCCGCCCATACGAGCAGGAGTCGCGTGGAAGTTGCGGCAGGCGACTGAAGAAGGAGCTTGCCTGGTAGTGGCAAAGGCCGAGCGGCGGATGGTTCCGGAGATCATATCTTCAAACACATACAATCATGAAGTTAGTGAGCTGTTGCTGCGCTTCACCGGAATTTGCAAAAGTTGCATCAGGATCGGGGTCACGTACATACCGAGGGCGTGAAAAATTAAGTGGGGAGATGCGGGTGTTCAAGTCGGGAATGGGACGATGGATGGGTGGTTCGGACAGAATCGACCGCCCCAGCGGAATCCCCCGTACTCAGATATTCCGTCATTATGTGAAATCTGTCACGACTGCCAAGTCGATCGCTGGCCTGCATTATCAATGCTAGCGTGTCACTGCAAGTCGCACAACTCGTGGCCGATTTTTGAATGTCGAGGCTTCGTTCCTCCAAACACGCATGAGCTTTTGATAGCCATCGTCTTACTACCCCACCACCACCATATCACCACCATCACCACCACCAACACAACCCCTACTCCGCCCATTACCATCACATACGTCAAACATGTTTGAGGACGAACTTTTTGATGTCTTTGAGCAGGACGGACAACCCCAGCAGGACGTTGATGCCGAACGAAGACCAAGAAGGGAACGCAGCAAAAAACGACATGCAAACGGAAGCGGTCGGACTGCGCCAGTGAGCGCTGATACAGGGGTTACGGATGCTATGATGGTAGACTCAACACAGCCTGCGCGTACCGATACCCAGCTGCAACAAGAGTCTCCCCCGTCGGCCAAGCGTCAGCGCCGCACATCTGGAGCAGAACCCATCGTCGCAGACGCGTTCGAGATCGAGGCTGTACGGGAAGTGCCGGCATCCGGGGGATTTATCTCACAAAATACGGAGGAGAAATCAATCATCATTCCTCACCAAGTGCGACACCAAGTCTCACTGCCGACCGACTACAAGTACAGGCCTATAGAGGACCACGTTTTTGCCGATCCCCCAGCGCGCAAATATGGATTCAAACTGGATCCATTTCAGCAGACGTCAGTGGCTGCCATAGAGCGGGGTGAAAGTGTACTTGTCAGTGCGCATACCAGTGCTGGGAAGACTGTGGTGGCCGAATACGCAATTGCACAGAGTCTACGCGACAACCAACGAGTGATATATACCAGTCCAATCAAGGCGCTGAGCAACCAGAAGTTTCGGGAATTTACTGCAGAATTTGGCGATGTGGGTCTGATGACGGGAGATGTAACAATCAACCCGTCTGCGACATGTTTGGTCATGACAACCGAGATTTTGAGGTCCATGCTCTACCGCGGATCGGAAGTGATGCGAGAAGTGCAGTGGGTTATCTTCGATGAGATTCATTACATGCGAGACAAGGCCCGTGGTGTGGTTTGGGAAGAGACCATCATTCTTTTGCCGGACAAAGTTAGATATGTGTTCCTATCAGCTACCATTCCTAATGCTATGCAATTTGCGGAGTGGATCTGTAAAACACACAATCAGCCCTGCCACGTAGTTTATACGGATTTTAGACCTACACCGCTGCAGAATTATCTGTTCCCTTCCGGCGCTGACGGCATTCACTTGGTTGTTGACGAGAAAGGAGTCTTTCGGGAAGATAACTTTCAGAAAGCAATGGGGTCGTTAGCTGATCAGGGTGACGATCCTGCAGATCCCAGCGCAAAAAGGGGAAAGGGAAAGAACAAGTGGAACACCAAAAAAGGAGGAAACAAAGGTAGGGTCCGCACTCAAACTTTAATTGGTTCTTGTGCTTACTTCTACAGGTCACTCCGACATTTACAAGATTGTGAAGATGATTATGATCAAAAATTACAATCCTGTAATCGTATTTTCGTTCAGCAAGAGAGAATGTGAAAATTTTGCCCTGCAAATGAGTCAGCTTGCGTTCAACGACGAGGCTGAGAAGGACATGGTTGGCAAGGTTTTCGAGAATGCCATAAGATCGCTATCCGAAGAAGACCGTGGATTGCCACAAATTCAGCACATTCTTCCCCTTCTGCGACGGGGAATTGGTATCCATCACTCGGGACTACTCCCCATTCTCAAAGAAGTCATTGAGATTCTGTTTCAGGAAGGCTTGATCAAAGTTCTATTCGCTACAGAAACATTTTCCATTGGTCTCAACATGCCGGCAAAGACTGTCGTCTTTACTAGTGTGCGCAAGTTCGACGGAAAGGAACAGCGATGGATTTCACCATCAGAGTTTGTCCAAATGTCTGGTCGAGCGGGTCGTCGTGGATTGGATGACCGCGGTGTTGTTATCCTTATGATTGACGAAAAGATGGAACCACAAGTTGCCCGCGACATCGTTAAAGGAGAACAAGACCGTCTGAACTCGGCTTTTTACCTTGGGTATAATATGATTCTGAATTTGATGAGGGTGGAAGGTATTTCACCTGAATTTATGCTCGAGAAGTGTTTCTTTCAGTTTCAGAATACCGCTGGCGTTTCAGGCTTGGAGAAAGGTAAAATGTCCCTTCAGTCCACACTATATGACTCCTGCTGATGTAGATTTAGAACTTGGGGAGTTGGGAAATGAAAAGTCGGCGATGGTGATTGATGATGAGGCTACGGTGAGAGAGTACTATGATTTACGCCAAAAGCTCGACTTGTACGCGAAGGATATGAGAGATGTTATCAATCATCCGAGTTACTGTCTAAAGTTTATGCAACCTGGTCGGCTTGTCAGAGTCGGATACCAGAATCACGACTTTGGGTGGGGCGCAGTCGTCAATTACCAAAAGCGGATGCGCGGAAAGGTTTATCTTCTTGCCTCGGACTTGTACTGATGCTCTGGCTAATTTTCCTAGGAGGAATTCCCACCTCAAGAAAGCTACATTGTGGATGTTCTGCTGAATGTTGCACAAGATGCGCCAGCAGCAAATAGGGCAAATCCAGATTTGTCCCCTGGTGTTCGGCCACCTGCTGAAGGTGAATCTGGAAAGATGGAAGTTGTACCAGTGCTACTGTCTTGCCTAGAAGGCATTTCTGGTCTCCGAATATTCCTCCCGAATGACATGAAATCGCAAGAGCAACGCAACACAGCCAGAAAGAACATCGAAGAGATCAAGCGTAGATTTGGTGACGGAATATCTATCTTGGATCCAGTGGAGAATATGAAGATTACCGATGATTCTTTCAAAGCCCTCCTTCGCGTATGCGCACTCGTTTCTCTTCCCGTAATATAGTTACACGCACCTGACGATCCCATAGAAAATCGAAGTGCTTGAGTCGAAGCTACTTTCAAACCCCTTGCACAATTCTCCGCGACTCGTCGATCTTTACAATAGATACAGCCTCAAGATAGAGATCCAGGAGAAGATCAAGGCAATCAAGAAAAAGATTACCCTCGCTCATTCTATTATGCAGCTCGATGAACTGAAATGTAGAAAGAGGGTGCTGAGACGGCTGGGGTTCACCAATGATAGCGATATTGTCCAACTTAAAGCAAGGTTTGTGTCTCCAGTCCGCAAAGTTGCCGTTCCTTTAATTAACCCCCACCCGTAGAGTTGCCTGCGAAATCAGCTCTGGAGATGAATTATTACTGAGCGAACTATTATTTAACCGTGTCTTCAACGAGCTGTCTCCCGAACTGTGTGCAGCTCTTCTCAGTTGTTTCGTCTTCGAAGAGAAGAGTAATAACGAGCAGGTATTGAAGGAAGAATTGGCTAAGCCGTTCAGAGAGCTACAGTCACAAGCCAAACTAATTGCCAAGGTTTCAGTTGAAAGTAAACTGGCAGTCACTGAAGAGGAATATGTCCAGAAGTTCAAACCGCAACTAATGGAGATTGTATATGAGTGGTCCAAGGGAGCTTCTTTCTCTGCGATCTGGTAAGGTAGCAACTGCTATTTGATTGATAATTCTACTAACAATTTGCCAGCAAAATGACGGATGTGTACGAAGGCAGCTTGATTCGTATGTTCCGTCGTCTAGAGGAGCTATTGCGACAAATGGCCCAAGCATCAAAGGTCATGGGCAGTGAAGAATTGGAGAAGAAGTTTGAGGAGTCATTGACTAAGGTCAAACGAGGTAAGTCATCCGCCACAGCTCAGGGATGGGCCCTATTAACCGTTCATCGCAGATATCGTTGCTGCGGCGTCCCTATATCTATAATCCCGCTTACCCCATATTTGTACATAAATCTAAACTGCTTGGAGTTATGAATGGGAAATGAGGTGCTACTTTAAAGGCTTTCGTTGCTATCTAATTTCGATTGAGCATTGGTCTGAAATTTCACCGATACATATTTCTACTTTCAGTCACTCAATGCTCCGTGTGGGGTTGTGAAGTTGTGGGGCTACATAGCTCACTATCGCAGAAATATCATCTGGAATTGAAGGACATTTCTGTGCAAGTTGGTTGGTTGGCGGTTTGGTGGGAGGGTTATACTGGATAGAAAACAATGGGGTTGCTGCACGGCTTTTTATTTTGTCAATAATGACATTGTTGTCTCGTCCTCAGACTTTTCTCGCCAGCTTACGGAGTACCTCGTCCAACTTGCTCGAGCTTATCAACAAGGCGCGGGTGGCAACCACTTGAGATTTATTTACCATGAAATTAGTAAGGTTGAACTGTCGACAATCGTCCTTGGTTGAGGCTCATGTGATTTTTTCGATGTTAGTTCACGTGATGATGAACTTTTGACCGCTAGTGTAATCTAGCTCACTTTGTCCAGCACAAATTAAACCACTCGTCGAACATTCCCCCATCCTCGCTACCGAGACTCGTTAAACCTCATGGCATCAAAATATATATTCTTTTCCGGTCTGAAGGAATTGCGATTCTTCTTCTGCCAGACTGGCGAGCCCAGCGCAGCTACAAGGTACTCATCGCGGACTCGAAACGGAAGCGAATATCGAAAAATTGAGCCGCAGGCTGATCTCCATGTCAATTGTAGGCAGTTTCTTTCGAAGTCATATCCTATTATGAAGAAGCACAACCCACACATTCCGATCCTTATCCGGGAGGCGTCAGGGATCCACCCAGAGGTAATTGCACGCTACGGTCAGTTGTGCTTCATAACATATTTGCCTGAAATGTACATTGATTGATGGAGGTGAGCTTCAGAATTTGGGAAGGAGACTCAGGAATCATTGTCAGGTTGTTTTTCTTCATTCTAGGTCGTTGGGCAAGGTTGTTAACATGATGCATAATGTAGGGTTGACTCCCAAGGAGATTGAAGACAAGGTCACGAGTATTGTGAGGAGCGCAACGACACATACCATTTAAAATTATACATTCGGTAATGTAGCTATAAGTTACACTGTACATACTATTGATGGTTTATCCTGGGGAGGTGGATTGAATGGAAACCCCTTTGGTGGAGCCGCTAAATTTGACTGAGAGCATTCTATCTTCAAGACCAGGAAGCGGACAGCATTGCTTATTTGATCACAATATCTCTTACGTCTTACATATCCTTCTCCTTGGCCTAAGGCACTTCTCCAAACCTATATTGTGCCCAACTAAAGCTCATCTCCGTCAACGTAAATACCTGCTTAGCCTCATCGTCCCCTGCTGCCCCTGCCGCGATATGTATGGGTAACAGGTGTTCGAAGGTAGGATGCGCTTGTCTCGCACTTTCGTGACATAATAACTCTCTCAACGATGCTTTCCTCTCCACTCCTGTTGACTGTTCGACAACAGCTTTCTTGAGCTCTCGGTCAAACACCTTTACGTAGGGGAGCTCCTGGCCTGACATCATTGCAAAGCGCATATCGCTATCAAAGTGTCAATAAAAATCTACATAAGACTTCCACAGAGTGAAAGGGAGAGAAGGAACAAACCGGAGATTGTGTACTGCCATGCCGGATGTTATAATGAGGATATTGTCTTCGCGGAGGGCCTGAAGTGCTGAACCCAGGGCATAGTGCTGATCTGGATCTTCCCTGTTGCACAAACTCACTTGTACCAGCGGCACGGTAAGAGAATTTTCGTCTGGATTAAACACTACCACTTCTATTAGAGAATAGTAGTACACTGGCATGCTATTACGCACTGCAAGTAAAAGGCGCAAAAACACCATGGTCGAGTCCTCTCTTCACACCCTTTGCTTGAATGCCCGCCTTCTTAAAAAGGTTGAGAATCTTCGTTGCCAGCTCCTTAGAACCCACATTGGGAAACCGGACTCTATAATAATGGTCTGGAAAGCCATAGTAACTTCTCGCTCAGCATCATCAGTACTTGAGTAATTTCCCAATCAGATGGGATATTATATTGACTAACTCGTAAATTAGGCTTGTGATCTCAGCCTCGTTGACCTCCACATTACTCCTCCCTGCCTGCCAATGCGCCGAAAATACCACGACTGCCTTTGGCTTTACCCTTTGGGTAATTTCATGGCCTATCTTTTGAAGTTGCCCGAATGCAGGGTGTTCAGTTTCAAACATTATATTAGGTCCGCCATGAGAGATAAAGTAGACAGGTGTTTTATGCGTCGCATTGGTAAATGTGGGCAATAAACCGTCAGAGATCGACTGTGTTGAGCTAGTGGTTGTCATATTCGTAGTTGACTGCAAAGCAAGAAGTGCCAAGATTACAGTCGCAAGGAGCCTAAAAGAAAACTCTGCAAAGGTTTACGTTGAAATCGCCGACAAGTTAAATCACTATTTCATGAGCTTGAGCACTAAAGAGGGGAAAGAATGTGGGTCTCACAGCAAGTAATGCTGAGGATAGATGATGTTTAATGGATCCGAGCAATGAACACAAATTGAAATGTGGAGTGATATAAAGTAATGAAAATTATTGGGAAGTAAGACATCCACTGGAGGTGAGACGGCCGGGTAATTGCTTCGAGTTTCAAGTAGATTTTAAACAAGAACTCCTTACTTGCAGCCAATCGGATTTATAGCCCACAAAAAATTTCGGTAAGCCTATTCGTCTTTACTTTAGAGATAAACTCCAGAGTACATCTCTTAATTGTCTACTTTAAAGGATATCGAGACTGCAGTTAAGGTTTTTGGACTGGAGTACGGTTGGGAGCTACCCGACGATATGCCCAAGGTATGATATAAGCACTGAAGGATTGAGGTGGAGGCGGAAATTTGGCTCGGCCTCTAGACTGCTATACCACGCAGATTAGATCCTTAGCCAGCAAATAAGTGACTATCTACGTATACGCAGTTGACCTGGATACTGAAGATAAGGATCTAGAAGGAACCGAGCAGTTTCTGGTGGTCCGAGAGGGCACGTCTATGCCGTGTGATGTTAAAGTTTAACGGCATCTCTTCCCAATCCCGTTCCTCGCTCCTCCACCGATATCTAGTAATCTAGCTACACCTGTTGGAAAAGGCTCTAAGTCGATGATGAAGCGGAACATTGAAAGGAGACTTGCTTCACGACTGATGGCGCATCTGGGTGTTCTTGATATTGATGCTGCGTACACATGCAGAATCTCGTTTGTTATCTTTTTGTGCTTGTAGAATATTCAATCGGGGTGTATCTGGATGTTATTGATACTGTATTACTATTCTTCAGGGGTGTTTCTGATCCGATCTACCTTTTTCTGTAATTGTTTATTAGACGGGCTGGCAGTAAACTCCTTCCTGCCGATGTCGCTTTTGACTAATATTAGCTCCATACAGATTTTTTGGTGGGACTTTCTCTATGTCAAAAATGTGGTGCCAAGGGAAGCGACCTCAGTTTTATGATGACTTCTACTTTATTGGTGTGGAAAGCATGTTATCACTTCAACAAGTAAACACGCGTGTGGAAACCACCCGGTATCCTCGAAAAATAAGTTTCTGTGCTTCTGCTGGTTCTCTCAAAATTGGCCCAAACTTGCCTCCGGGCATGTTGTTGCTCGTAAGCTCACCATATTCCGGCCGGGTAAAATTTCGTGAATTTGATTTCGCGTCCTCGAGTACAAGATTTTTGATCATACACATCACCGCAGCCGCATGCACTACCTCCTCAGTGGTTTACCTAATTTGTTATGCATGTTGATCTCCATATTCTTCAAGATCTCCGGGTGACGATGGGTCGACGGCAGGAAACCAATCCCCACTGCCCTACGAATGGCCTTTGCAATCCTCCTCTGGTTTACCGGTCTCAGTCCCGTTTCTCGCGAATGTATAATCCTCCCCATGGAGGTCACATAGTCGGACAACAAATTGTAGTTCTGCGTGCCTAAGATCAGTCTCATTTCCTACCATTTCACCTAACATCTTACCTTGTACTGCGTAATCGGGTTGATCCCTAAAACATCGAATGCATCCTTGACGGGATGTCGGTTACTCCTGCGAGCACGTAGCTCCTCCATAGTGAGATCATTGGGAGCGTACACATCACCCGGCTGGAATCGAAACTGTGAATTATTGAGTTCTTGCTGAGTAAATTCTTCAGTTGGTGCTGTGGGACTGGAGGAATTGACGGTCGTAGAAGTCGCTGTTGAAGGGGAGGGTGCAAGCCGAAAGGTGAGGGCATCCATTACACTGCGAGCGCGACTGCGATCATCATTAGGCTTACTGGATTCAAACTGGCGAATATTGGGCGACGCAGCATCGAAATCCGTTGAAACATCGCCGCCATTAATAGGTGTGCGCCCAGAATTGAATGAACGAAATGAGGGCCGGTGGGGCAATAGAAACATCCATAGCGTGGTACGGAGTCGGAGCGGCATGGTGATATATCTTGATGCAGAAGCCTCGAAACGGAGGCTTGGAAGAATAGATAATACCTGTTCGGGATTGGGCTAAAACGAGTTGTGAGGGGGGAGGGGATAGCCGGCAAAGAATTACAACCCGAACACCATGCGCACAATATGATTTTCAACAAATGAACACGCGTGTGGAAACCTCGCGCTACCATCCGAAAAATAAGTTTCCATACTTCTGTTGGTTCTCAGTCATTGTTAGCCCGAACTGCGTGTTGTTGCTCGCAGTTCGCCATATTCCGGCCGGGTAAAATTTCGTGCCTTTTTTAGCGCCCTTGTGTTGTGTTGTGGGTACAAGTGAGCACGCATGTGGAAACCACACGCTACCACCCAAAAGATAAGTTTCCATACTTCTGCTGGTTCTTTGTCAATGTTGGCCCGAACTCGCCCCTGGCTCCTTCGAGCGTGTTGTTGCTCGTAAACTTGCCATACTTATCTCGGCCAGGTAAAATTTCATGACTTTTTTTTCGTCCTCGTGTAGAGATATATAGTAGGGATAGTAGTGATATCGTGCCCGCATGATCCGTTCCTGCCAAACCTATGACTCTTTGATCACGCACGTCGTGCATACAGGTCGCTTATTAGGCGCGTGGCATGCCCAACACCCACACCTAACAAGCCGCGAGCGGCGCCTCGCACTGCACTAAGAAATCCCAGGATCTTTTCAAAATCGCAAATTACTCAACACAATGGAGAGAAAAATCAGAGACTGCAATATGATAGGTAACTGCAAGGCCTACAGATGTATCCAAAAATGAGGTCAAACAGACGGATTTAGGCCAAATTGAAAATGTGAGTGAGAGTCTATGAAGCTGGCAGATTTTTTGTCATTTTTTTAACTCCCCTGTTTTATCACCAATTGAAAATTGAATTTGCTAGTATTAATATCAGAACATATATGGCATGCTGGGTGTCAATTGGCTGCAGTCTAGGCATATTCAGGTTGCTAGTTATTGAGATGGATATAATTTTGATATTATAATTCTGAAAGAGACTTTATAATAGTATAACTTGGGTAATTTTCACCTAAATATCATTTTACATTATTTAGAAACCTCCAAGCTGACTCAGAATGGTATTCTGGCCTGCATAAGAGATACTAAAAGCAATAACAGTGAATTTCAATCAGAATTGATGGAGAAATCAAGTTGAGCAGATATTTCTCTATCTCAATCTACCCTTTCATCATCAACCATATATGTCCACTAATCCTTCATCATTGAAGTTGCATACTATTTCATATCATGTCAGTCTATTATATGAAGATAAATTTTCATGGATCAATAACCTGGTACAGATACTGGTTGTACATTGATGGAAGGGGGTGTAAACTACAGGCTATTTAAGTAGACCTTCGTGGCAAATGTCAGCATATTCAATATCAAGAGAATGTTATTTTGCTGTATGTAGTATTAGGAACAGTTCTGGACCGTTGGTTCATGTCGGGTTCTGGGTCTGGATTGAAATCAAACCATTTCCAATTTTGCGATATGGGTTGTGAATATACCAGAATGGTTAATTTGGGTACTATTCAATGGAAATCTGCAAATCTGTTTGAATTGGGCGGATTGTCAGTGGGTCGCACAGTTGGCCCATCTGGAGATTCAAATAATCCTTCTGTTTTTGCTGTTTGATAATTGAATGTTATCAAAATTGCATATTTAACATCCAGTAATCCCGTTTTGCATATTTTGCAGTGTGCGATATCGATAAGTTTGGAATCTTTGTTTTTCCTTTTAAATTTTGCATTTTTGCCTATAAAGGCAGTCAATAGTTCTGTTATGAGCTCAACTATCTGCACAATGCCTTGATTACCCAATATGCAAAATCAAAAAATTGTTGACTCTCTGTTGATGGTTATTTTCATAATGGGGTAACATAGATATCATGCAAGAATTTGTGTGAAAAGGCTGCCTGTTACGCCTTTGGTGTTACAAGTATATATCCGGGATCATACAGGATCACTCGATAGTCCAAATATGGATACTCAATCTGAAGTCATGAGTTAACACTCGGATTTCCTAATTGGATCAACCTTCTGGATTTGTGCACATATTGGTTTTATCTCCATTACCTTACCTTTGGATCAATAGACCAATGACAGCGACTGGACAGAGCGCAAAGAAGATGTGCATTATCTTAGGATCCCTATTGGTCATGGGATCTCAATTGCCAATGGGTACTTCTTATCGGCAGGAATGCTTGTTCCTAGTCGCCGAACAAACTACTATTCTCTCATGCTCCAATGGTTCATTCCTTATGAGATGAGATGTCGTCAATATCAAACCACTACAGTATCTCAAGATATGCATAGTCATAAAAGAGAAAGGTTAGTAACCAATGATTGATACATTGGAGTCCTGTCAACCGAATGGACTTAGACAAATCAACCCTTATTTCGACCACACCGTCTTGGTTTGGGGCGAATGGGACTTATAATTCATATGTCCTAAGTGGCGCAGGATACTCTCTGTTCAATATATGGCAAAACCACTCAGTTGCAGAATCCTGTATATTTGACTTCAATAAAGCGTAGTCAAATTAGGGGTTCTGTAGTTTGCCGCAATCATTAAACCGTTACGTACCCGGTGGGTATGTGAGAGGGCACTCTCACTGGCTCTTGGTGACTTGAACCTATTAGGTGACTATTGACTTCAGATAAGCTCGTATTTATATGAGGTATTGGCAATAGCAATAGTGTTGCAATACGAGCTTATTGCCTTGATGATGTAGTTAATACTCCTTGTAGTTAGAACTTGGCCATCAATGGTAGAAGGCAAGGATGATAAGGTAGTTACGTATGTGAACTCCGAAACAGGCTTTGGCAGTCTTAGGATTGTTAAGGGTGTGGATTGTCTGATATAATTCAGCAATACCGACATGGAGGAAGGATATCGAATCTACTATCAAACGTACAATCTACTTTAAGATTTATCTACGGATACCTATTGACCTTCTCAATCTGGAGGTTAAGCCTTAACTTTATTCCTATGTATTATCTATTAGTTCTGTATTGAAGTCAACAAGGATACTTCTCTCTTGAAGTTCGGAGTTGTACCTTTATCTTCAGTTCTATATTACGGATAAACCCCATCACATTTTATACTTGGTTATTCTTAGTACTTTCGTCGAAGCAAGTCATTGATCAGGAAGTGAGCAAGATGATACTTTGGAGTCTGAAGGAGGTCTGAGGAACCAGCCCGATAACGTGGTGGTGTAACGGATACCTCTCCTGGGATACTCTTGAGTTGGCACTACTCCTTCTACTGAGGCGAATCTGCTTTGCTGTTTCTTATAAGACAAGTCGATACTGGGAGTCGTCATACTCGAGGACAGTCGGTCCTTGGTATACGTGCCGGTTGCTGGGGTGATACTCTTGAGTCAGAAGGGAGTCAGAAGACTGATGCAATAGTGTGTTAGTTCAGAGGATCTTCTGAGTAGGATACTCTTGATTCGTGTATTCCAGTATATTGATGGTGTAAGACGATACTCTTTAGTTGATACTATCTTTCGGAAGCAGAGAACGAAACAGTCGCGTTGTTACCTGGGTGGTAATCCTTATATGCATCCTGAGTGAACCTTTAATCATTCTTCACTTTATGAGTCCAGAAGTCTTGAGGGACTTTAAATGATTAGGACTTTGGGTGGATTTCCCAGTGTTACACTGCCATTACTTCGTATATAAATTTTTGCCACTAAGCAAGACTTGGATTACCCAAGATGCAAAATTAGAAATCATTGATACTCCTTTGACACTCATTTTCAGAATGAGGCAGAGAGCATGTTGCTTTGGGTTTTGCCCTAAAAGGCAGCCAATACCTCATTTATGGATGTCTGCCACCAATCATCTCTTAGATTACCCAAGAGGCAAAGCCAAAAATTATTGACTCTCCATTGACACTCATTTTCAGAATGGGGCATTGCCCGTGTCACTTTCTCTTTTGTCTATAATGGCTCCCAATATGTTGGTTATGCATAACAGTGACCAAATCACTTTTCAATTGCCTTACCTACAAGACAAAAAATTGTTAACACTCATTTTAATGTACTGTCTATTCAAAATCTGCTGCCATTAATAATTGTATTCATAATTATTTGAATTTATTGGTCACCTTTCCAACTAATTGCAAGTTGGCCCTTTGGCAAAGCTGAGCACTGTAATTTTGTTGCACTGGTCACTATAATTTGATTAAAATATATATATTATGCTAAATGATTCATTTCACCCACTATACTTCTGTTTGTCAACTAATATTCTCATGCGACTGCTCACAATTATCTCTGAATATTTCCCCAAGTGAAATTCTCGCTCAAGGTATATAAAGAAACTAGTAACAACATATGGATGCATTCTGTCCTACTTTTTTGTGTTTCACATATATCTTTTCGTTTCCATTGCATTGACCATCATCAACCCCTGTTTAGCGTGTGCCTTTGACCTTTGTGTTGGGCGAATGAATTTGAGATAATTTGGTGTGCCACTTATATCCCACTGTTCTTGGTTATCTGCATTCTTCATGCCATTGTCTAGCACAATATCATCAGCAAAATGTATTCTAGTCTCTCAAAGATCCCAGGAGAGTCTGAGAGGATGTGGAGTGTAAAGTTAGAAGCATCAATTTCAGGAGAGTATCAGACCCTAGGAGGGTATTCCGGCAGGCCTTCAGAGTAACTGGGTTCTCTGACAACAGATACAGGAGTAACTAGGATCTCTGATGACTGCTACAGGAGTACAATGGGAGTGATTGTGATAAGTTTGAGAGCATGTCGGAGCGCCGGGGAGAACTTTGGGTGCACCTGGGAGTGTCGCAGAACCAAAGCGGGAATCACAAACAAACTCTGGGAGATGCCTGGGTTCTTATGAATATTCATTCGGAGAACTGCAGGTGTTATCTGAGACTCTTTGGATGTATATGAGCAATTGACTTTCCTCAACAGCGAATATGATGCATGGATTATTGTTCATTATCACTTCTGAATCATACTAGCCGTCATCTTCTTCAACATTGCATTTTGTACCTCGCTATATTAAGGAAACGAAAGGAAAAGGTGAGAGATTCAAACATAAACCCAGGTACACCGAAACAATAACCCAACTAAGCCATCGACAAATATCAATCAAACATGGTGTCGATGTCATCCTCTCCATCTCCTATCTCATCAGGGCCAACAAAAGCAGGAACATGCAATTCATCAGTGGCACAAAGAAGCTGGAGGCACTCCTTGTATTTGCTGATTATTCGTTCGTGAGAAGTGGATGAAATGGAATTTCAATGTCGTTTGACTCGATTTGTGATATCTAACACAGGAGTAATGAGATGTTAGCTAGCTGCAAACCTAAATGGGGGTATGAGAGGCAATATGATACATTCGGATGAAAAATGGGAACAACTACCAGGGGAAAAGAGGAGCACCAGATGGGGAGTGTTGTGTGGAAAAGAGGAGTACCACAAAAGGTGTTGGAGAAGCGCAGAATGAAAAAGATGAGCATCAAGTTTAAGCAAGGAAGCTCCGAAAGAGGAAGGGTTAAGAAGTGCCGAATGAAATTGAGGAGCGCTGAAAGAGGATGGTGTAGGAGTGCGGAATGAAATTGAGCAGCGCCGAAAGAGGGTGGGTTAATGAGCGCAGAATACAATAGAGGGGAGCCAATTGAGGCAGTGGAGCACCGATGGGATTGAGGAGTGCTTATCACAGAGCAGGAGCGCCAAAAAGGGGTGGGGTAAGGAGTGTGGAATGCATTATAGGAGCGCTGGGGGGAATTGAAGAGCTCCCAACCTGGGCTGAGAAGAGCGAATAGGGGAGTCTAGAGTGCGGAATGGGATAGATGAGCGCTGAGAGAAAGAATTGATTGTAGAATGAAATTGAAGAGGTTCAATCTAGGCTGAGAACCTCTGACGAGGACTGAGGAGCGCCTATTCTACTGGAGTTGCGCCATAGGGGGGGCGGGGGTGTAATGCGACTGCTGATGAGTAATTGATTGTGTAGTAGCTGCTAGAGTAAAATTGATCACAGGGGATGGGCCAAATGTACTTCGATATTCATTCTGAGAAAACATCACCATGGCCTTCTTTCCACTTGTATATTCAGACAGCGCACAATGAATAGCTGCGGCTGCAAGTGCTAAAGTCTGAGGAGCAAGAGGTTGGAAATACTGTGATGTTGTTGGCTGGCGCCCCAAGCTATTGGCAGTGAAGAAAAATTGGTGGTAAATAAGATCAAGGACTTCCATTCGCATGAACCATAACTTCTTATCATCGACCACCTTGGAGAGGTAAGCATCAATAATCAGGAGCTCCTTAACCTTGATCTGAAGCTCAGTCTCAGAGCCCACATTCAACCGGTAACTATGGGCAACTGTTCAACGTGCCCCATCTGCCAACCATGCTCGAATGGTACTAATCTTCAGTTTCAACTATGTATATTTTCGGGGCTAGCCAATATTCGTAAGTCTGATAGAGGAGCATTAAACAGAATTCATGACTTACAGCTTCTCGTGTTTGCTGAGCTATTTTGAGAGATGGACCACCGGGCAATTGACACACATATTGTATACCTACAGGTGCACCTGCTAATGCCCACTGACGATCCTGGGCTTCAATCGCTAGTTTCCAAGCTTCTTCAACCATTGAGTACTTGTTATCAGATAATATTGGCCAAGGAGCCTTCGTGAATACGATTGCCTTCATGAACCTTTTTGCAACCTCAAAAGTAGCCTTTTGGTGTTGGGGAACATTCTGATCACTACTGGCCTTGGGTTGTGGAATAGTCTGGTCTCCACTAGACTTGTTGTGAAGCACCAGTGCCTGGGTGGATGGTGCACAGTCAGACTTGGATAATTTGTTGAGGAGGGATGAGTTTTGGCGTTTGAGCAGTGGTGGTGCCATTGCGGCAGATAGATTTCAGGGATTTGGAAGTGGAGGGCGTGCAATGACAGTATCGGCATGGCTCCATTTCTTTGGCAGTGGAACCTTTGTAGTGGGTAATGACTTGTTCCAGAGCACCTGACCCAGGTGAACGACCTACTGTTGATGATCCAAATCATCTTCTTCAATGTCGAATGATAAGGTGGACTCACTGTTGTTATCACCGATCTCCGGATCGGTTTCTTCTTTCTGATCCATTAATGAAATCGAAGATATCAGTTATCCGCATTACAATGCACAAAGGCAGATAATTGGAAGGCAAACATTTGATGGACAATGAAGATCGGCTGCTTTCTTGAAAGCGAGTGCTCTCTCTAGGTGTGCTTCTTGATTCTTCTGTGAATGGTGATTTCTCACCTGGCTGGGCGTAGGTTCCATTTGCTGTAACGAAGTTCTAAAGTTGGAGAATGTGGGAGAGAGTGTAAAACATCAGCAAAATGTAAATTGGTCCAGAAGCACCACACATACCTCCCAGATACTCCGGTAGCCCTCACCAGTGCTTTTAAGTACTTCCAGATGCTCCCAGCCACCCCTGGAGCTTTGCATTGTGCTCTCAGACTGTGCAAGAGCATTCTCCGGTGCACCTGAATGCACCTGTGGTTATGGAGGTGCAATCAGGATGCTACGAGATTTGACTATCAGGATAGTCAAATATTGGAGCAGCTGAGACCTCTGCGCAGGTCTGTGGGAGACTTCAAGCGCAGCTGAGACTGCAGCGCAGCTCTGCGGGAGAAATGGCGCCATATTGTCACAGCAGCGGTTCTTAGGGTTCCATAAGCACAAGGCATTTCATCTATCATATTCATCTTCGTTACAGTCACCAGATTCACTACCTCATAATATGGCATGCAGTATTGAAGTATCTCTATATATATACTTATGGTCCGTCTGGCCACAGATGGTTGTTGAGCATGATTGGAGGAGCACCTGGAGACGCCCATTGAGAGAACGTAGAGATGCACCAGTTGGAGGCGGTTGTGGTGAAACGACCGAGCTAGAAGCCAGGGAGCCCACCATCAACATTCCGCAACACATCTCTCGATGTCCACACGGAATTCGTGAGAAAGATCGGTGCTTGCTCGAGGAGCATAGGAAGGTGAGAAGATATGATACTACCCGGCCGTGAGGATCTGTGCAATTGCGTGGATACAAGAAATCTCGGAAAGAGCAAGTGAGACCAAAAGTTGGGAAAGATGGAGTGTGTATTTTAGTCGTATGATAAGTTGAGATGAAAATGAGATGATCTCGATTTACCCCGGGGTCTCCCGAATATATACTCCCCATTGCTGTGTCCACATCTGTTACCCCTGTATCTCAGTACACTGGCCATGGCTCCTTAACAATGTATTTGGAGGCCGTGATTGAGCGAGTTTGGAGATGCAATTGGAGATCGACATTGAGTAAACTCAGAGATGCATATGGAAGCCGTGATCGATCGAGTTTGGAGATGCACCGGAAGCCCATGATCTAGCAAGTTTGGAAATGCAATTGGAGGCCGAGATTGAGTGAACTCAGAGATGCACTTGGCAGCCGTGATTGATCGAGGTAGGAGATGCACTGGGAGGCCGTGATGAAGCGACTTTGGACATGCACTTGGAGGCCGAGATTGAGTGAACTCAAAGATGCACTCAGAGGCTGTGATAGAGCGAGTTTTGAGATGCATTTGGAGGCTGAGATCGAGTGCACTGAGAGATGCACTTTGTGGCCGTGATCGAGCGAGTTTGGAGATGCAATTGGAGGCCAACATCGAGTGAACTCAGAAATGCACTTGGCGGCCATGATCGATCGAGTTTGGAGATGCACTGGGAGGCTGAGATCGAGCAAGTTTAGACATGCACTTGGAGGCCGAGATCGAGTGAACTCAGAGATACACTCCAAGGCCGTGATCAATCAAGTTTGAAGATGCAATTGGAGACAGACATTGAGTGAACTCAGAGATGCACTAGGAGGCCGTGATTGATCGAGTTTGGACATGCACCGGGAGGCTGTGATTGAGCCAGTTTGAAGATGCAATTGGGGACCGAGATCGAGTGAACCCAGAGATGTACTTGGCGGCCGTAATCAATCGAGTTTGGAGATGCACTGGAAGGCCGTGATCGAGCGAGTTTGGACATGCACTTGGAGGCCATCATCGAGCGAGATTGGAGATGCACTTGGAGGCCGAAGTCGAGTGAACTCAGAGATGCCCTTTCTGGCCGTGATCGAGACAGTTTGGAGATGCAATTGGAGACCGAGATTGAGTGAACTCAGAGATACACTCCGAGGCCGTGATCAAGCGAGTTTGGAGATGCACTTGTAGCAGGCTATGATCGAGCGAGATTGGAGGAGTACTTGGAGGCGGCCGATTTAGAGGTAGGAGCGACAGCAGCTGAGACTCTATTCATTGGTTAACTTGTAATTGTGGGAATGTAGAGAACAACATACGCTGAGAGATGAGAAACTGGCTGGGAGCGGGAGACTGTCGATCTTGGGATGATGCTGTACTTGGTGTGTGCTGTACTAGGTGTTAACTCATGATTATGGCATGCAGGGATAGAGAGGGATGACTCAACTTCGTGTTCTTAGGTGATGGTAGAGTTGAGCACAAGAAAGAGAGAGATCAGAGGAGATAGGGAAATCATCATGAGAAACTGCGACTTAAGAGAATTTTGTGTGCGAGTCAATTGACCATCCCCGATACGGCAGGTAGGAGTCCCGATCTGGCGGGCAATAACACCGATACAAGCTCTTCTAAACCCAATCAGGCAAGTTGTACTCCTGATTTCTCATAGCCGCTCGTATCCTCCATATTCGTTCTCATCTTCATTCCCCATCTCTCTCTTTCTCATCCACAACTCTACTATCATCGCAAAAACACAAAGTCAAGTCATCCCTCTCTATCTCGCCGTGCCATTATCATAAGTTATCACCAAGTCCAGCATACACCGAGTACAGCATGCACCTAAGATTGCCAGTCATCCCTTCATTCTCAGGTTTTCGAGTTGACCCCTGAATGTAGGTTCAGCTTCCGGTGTATCTCTCTACCGATCGACCGCCACCAGCCAGTTCCCCATAAGAGGTTCAAAGGTATAGTCACCTCGTCACATTCCCACAGTTTCGAGTCAACTAACTGATGAATGGAGTCTCAGCACCTGGTGCGCCTCCCATCAACCGCCTCCAGATTGACCGCCTCCAGATTGACCGCCTCCAGATTGACCGCCTCCAGATTGACCGCCTCCAGATTGACCGCCTCCAGATTGACCGCCTCCAGATTGACCGCCTCCAGGTTGACCGCCTCCAGATTGACCGCCTCCAGATTGACCACCTCCAAGTACTTCTCCAATCTTGCTAGATCATAGCTTGCTACAAGTGCATCTCCAAACTCACTTGATCACGGCCTCAAAGTGTATCTCTGAGTTCACTCAATCTCTGTCTCCAATTGCATCTCCAAACTCGCTCGATCACGGCCGCAAAGTGCCTCTCTGAGTTCACTTGACCTCGGCCTCCAAGTGCATCTCCAAACTCGCTCGATTACGGCCTCCCAGTGCATCACTGAGTTTACTCAATCTCGATCTCCATTTGCATCTCCAAACTCGCTCGATCACAGCCTCTTGGTTTATCTCTGAGTTCACTCGATTGCCATTTTCAGGCGCACCTCGAATTGCTCTCAAGCACCACCTGCAGCCAGTCCAGATATACCGTGTGTAGATGGGTAGCTATATAGATACATAGATACATAGATGAGAATACAGACTGAATACATGAGTTTTAAAAATCATTGAACGATAAGTAGTAGCTATGATTTCCAGGCGCACCAGCAGTGTTCCCAAAGAGGATGTTGTTTTCCCCAGACTGCTCTACTGTGGTTTGAGGTGCTCCCAGACATGTCGCCGGCGCTCCCAGGTGTGTCGCCGGCGTTCCCAGGTGCTCCCTGGCGTGTCGTGGGCGCTCCTACATCAGCAACAACTCTAGTTTCCGTCCGAAACACCAGTGTGTTCCGGACGGCTCTGACGGCTCTGACGGAACCTCATACCCTCTGACGGAGAATTACACGCTGCCCGTTGCCCAGGCGATGGGTCCAAGTTTACTGGACTGATGTGGTGGCCTTCAGGTGCACCTGGGAGCACCTGGGAGCACGTTGAATCACTGTAGAGCAGTCTGGGAAAAACATCTTCTTTGGGAATGCTGCTGGTGCGTCTGGAAATCATAGTTTCTATTCTCATCTATGTATCTATGTATCTATATAGCTACCTATCTACACACGGTATATCTAGACTGGCAGCACGCGGTGATTGAGAGTAATTCGAAGTGCACCTGATGATCGTGATTGAGTGAACTCAGAGATACACTTTGAGGCTGTGATTGAGCGAGTTTGGAGATGCACTTTGAGGCCGTGATTGAGCGAGTTTGGAGATGCAATTGGAGGCCGAGATTGAGTGAACTCCGAGATGCACTGGGAGGCCGTGATCGACTGAGTTTGGAGATGCACTTGGAGGCCGAGATCGAGTGAACTCAGAGATGCACTTGGAGGCCGTGATAGAGGGAGTTCGGAGATGCTCTGGGAGGCCGTGATCGAGTGAGTTTCGAGATGCACTTTGAGGCCGTGATCGAGCGAGGTTGGAGATGCAATCGGAGACCGAGATTGAGTAAACTCAGAGATGCACTGGGAGGCCGTGATCGAGCGAGTTTGGACATGCACTTGGAGGCCGAGATCGGGTGAACTCAGAGATCCACTCCGAGCTGTGATCAAGCGAGTTTAGCGATGCAGTTGCAGCAGGCTATGATCGAGGGAGATTAGAGGTGTACTTGGAGGTGGTAGATCTAGAGGCGGTAGATGGGAGGCGCGCCTGGGGCTGAAACTCTATTCATCGGATAGTTAACTCGAAACCTTTGGAATGTAACAAGGTGACTTTACCTTTGAAGCTCTTATGGAGAACTGGCAGGTGGCAGTCAATCTGTAGGGAGGTACAACGGAAGCTGAAGCTAAATTCAGGGGTCAACTCGAAATCGAGACAATGAAGGAACGACAGACAATCCTAGGTGTATGCTGTACTCGGTGTATGCTGCACTCAGTGTATGCTGCACTCGGTGTATGCTGCACTCGGTGTATGCTGCACTCGGCATATGCTGCACTTGGTGTTAACTCATGATGATGGCCTGGAGAGATAGAGAGGGATGACTTAACTTTGTGTTCTTGCAATGATGGTAGAGTTGTGGACGAGAAAGAGAGAGATGGGGGATAAGGATGAGAAAGATATGGAGGCTACGAGCGGACCTGAGAAATCAGGGGTACGACTTGCTTGATTGTGTTTAGAAGACCTGGTATTGGTGTTATTACCCGTCGGATCAGGACTCGTACCTGCTTTATTGGGGATGGTAAATTGACTCGCACACAAAATTCTCCTAAGTCCCAGTTTCTCATGATGATTTCGCGCATCTCCTCTCTCTTTCTTGTGCTCAACTCTATCATCACCTAAAAACATGAAGTTAAGTCATCCCTCTCTATCTCTGCATGCCATGATCATGACTTAACACTGAGTACAGCATACAGTTATTACAGCATCATCCCAAGATTGACAGTCTCCTGCTCCCAGCCAGTTTCCCGCTCCAACAGTACTCCTGCAATCTTGCTCGATCATAGCCTGCAAGTGCATCTCCAAACTCGCTCAATCACGGCCTGCCAGTGCATCTCTGAGTTTACTCAATCTCGGTCTCCAATTGCATCTCCAACCTCGCTCGATCACAGCCTCAAAGTGCATCTCCAAACTCGCTTGATCACGGCCTCCCAGTGCATCTCCAAACTCGCTCTATCACGGCCTCCAAGTGCATCTCTGAGTTCACTCGATCTCGGCCTCCAAGTGCATCTCCAACCTTTCACTGAGTTCACTCGATCTCGGCCTCCAAGTGCATCTCCAAACTCGCTAGATCGCGGCCTCGGAGTGTATCTCTGAGTTCACTCGATGTTGGCCTCCAAGTGCATCTCTCAACTCACTCGATCATGGCCTACAAGTACATCATTAATGAGCGACGGCGGGTGTACGGAGATACAGGGGTAATGGAGGTGGACTGAGCGACGGGGAGTACATATTTGGGACACCCTGTGGTAGATAGACATCATCTCATTTTCATCTCATCTGGATCCGTGCAATTGCGTGGATTCTTATGGCCGGGTAGTATCATATCTTCTCACTTTCTTCCTAGCCTCCTCGAGCTAGAACCGTTCTTTCTCACGAATTCCGTGGTGCTCTGAATGGGTGTCTCTAGGTGCTCCTCCGATTATGCTCGACTACCATCTGTGGTCAGATTGACCGTATGTATATATATTTAGATACTTACATAATGCATGCCATATTATGAGGTAGCAAATCTTGTGACTGTAACAAGGACGAATATGATAGACGAAATGCCTTGTGCTTATGGAACCCTAAGAACCACTGCTTTGAGAATACGGCACCAAGTCTCCAGCAGAGCTGCTCCAAAATTTGACTAGAACCCATTCCGATGTATGGTCACAGTTGGCCACAACGCCACAATGTTCATTTGCAATAGGATACCGACAGAGCGAGAAGAAACGGCGAAACTGCGATCGGAGGGCGATATGTAACGCGACGCATGGTATTGGCGCCGGGTGCGGAGTAATCTGCCACCGGGGTGTCTCTGACGGCTATGACGGAGCGTGTCCACTCTGCCGCAGCCATTCCGCCCGGACAGAAATGTTTTTTGCTGATGTAGGTTTGTCGCTGGCGCTCCAAGGTTCTCCCAGGCTTGTCGTCGGCGCTTGCAGGCTTGTCGCCGGCGCTTCCAGTTACTCTGAAGGCCGGCAGGATTGCCCTCCTAGTGTCTGATACTGTCCTGAAATTGACGCATCTAAGTTTACACTCCACATCCTCTCAGACACTCCTGGAAGCTTCCAGTGACTGAAATACATTTTGCTGATGAAGCAGGAAATATAAGATTAAGTGCAATACAATAACAGGATAAATGATGCAAGAATTTACACATAGTCGAGGACAATGCAATTCGAGGAGCGCCATGGAAGGGTTCTGGAGAGATGACTTCAACGGTATATATTTATATTGAGTACGGCAGTCCATGTTGCAATTTTGGATATTGTCATGTGTGCCAGAATAGATGGATTCCTAATGCTGAATGTTAGCAACTCCTATGAACAACACTCTGTACGGATGCAAGAATTGGAGGTTGGTTTAAGCCAATGGACATAGATAATAGAACCAGATGCACTTGAAGATAACTCGTGACATCAACTAACCCTGGGTGCTGGCCACCAATTGAGCAATGAGCATCAGCAAAAAAATATTCCGTTCAGGTGCAATGGCTCCGTCGGAGTCGACGCGCTCTGTCAGAGCCGTCAGAGACACCACGGTGGCGGATTACTCTGCACCCGGCATCAATACCATGCATCGCTTTGTATATTCCCCGTCCAATCGCTGTTTCACTGTTTCTTTGCGTTCTATTGGTCACCTATTTTAAACGAACACTCTGGCGTTGTGGCCAACCGTGACAATACATCCGAATGGCTTCATTAGGTATGCGCTTGCATCAGGATTGCAATGTGATGGTTGACGCTGTGACAATCTCTCGTCGCGTTTCTTCTACATGTGTGCAAAATGCAAATCTCCCATTACTAATTATACACATCATTCCAAGTCACCAGATCTATGTGGCTATTGACAATCCATTGCTTGTTCCATCCATCACCTGTCTTACTACTAGTAGCAATCCCTTGAATTACGTGTGCGCAGCCGACAATGTTTCCCACACTGAAAACTTGCAAAGCAACGGCTGTCGGTGCTTTTCTCACTTGTACACATTTCGAGACGGGATCCAAGTTACCCGAGTTTTCAGGGTTTGTGGTGAGCTCCAGGGCTAGCCAGTACTGAACGAAAGCTCCATCCTCATTTTGGAGTTTGATTTTGAATAGTCGTTGCAGTTCCCATGGGAGACGCCCATTCAGCACACGATATGTAACACCGGGAGATCCACCCTAAGTCCTAATCAATAAAAGCCCTTAATGACTTCTGGACTGATGAAGAGAAGAATGATTAAAGCTTCACTCAGAATGCGTATAAGGATTACACCCCAAGAACACAAGGTGACTGTTCCGTTCTCTGCTCCCGAAAGATAGTATCGACTTAAGAGTATCGTCTTACGCTATCAATATACTGGAGCACACGATTCAAGAGTATCCTACCCAGGAGATCCCCTGAACAAACACACTATCGTGCTCGTCCTTAGACTCCCTTTGGACCCAAGAGTATCGGCCCAGCAACCGGCACGTATACTCAAGGAACAACTGTCCTCAAGTGCGACGAGTCCAAGTATCGACTTGTCTTATAAGAAACAGCAAAGTAGTTTCGCCTCAGCAGAAGGAGTAGTGCCGACTCAAGAGTATCCTTCAACCCACCACGTTATCGGGCTGGTTCTTCGGACTCGAGAGTATCGTCTTGCTCTCTTCCCGATCAACGACTTGCTTCGACGAAGGTACTAACAATAACCAAGTTTAAAGAGTTATTGGGTTTATCCGTGATATAGAACTGAAGAGGAACGTACAACTCTGGACTTCAAGGGAGAAGTATCCTCATTGACTTCAATACAGAACTAATAGATAATACATGGGAATAAAGTTAAGGCTTAACCTCCAGGTCGAGAAGGTCAATAGGTATCAGTAGATAAATCTGAACGTAGATTGTTTTTCGATAGAATTGTTATTGATGTCCTTCCTCCATGTCGGTATCGCTGATATATATCAGACGATCCACACCCTTAACAATCCTATGACTGCCAAAGCCTGTTTTGGAGTTCTCATTTGCGACTGCCTTTGTCATCCTTCCTTCTACCATTGATGGTCGAGTTCTAACTCCCAGGAGTGCGAACTACGTCATCAAGGTAATGAGCTCGTATTGCGACACTATTGCTATTGGAGATACCCCATATGCATGTGAGCTTATCTGAAGCCAATTATCAATAAATAGGTTCGTGTCACCAAGAGCCAGTGAGAGTGCCCTCTCATATACCCACCGGGTACATAACGGTTTAATGATTGCGGCAAACGACAGAACCCTTAATTTCGCTACGCTCTATTGGAGCCAAATATACAGTATTCTGCAACTGAGCTGTTTTCCCATATATTGAACAGAGAGTATCCCGCGCCACTCAGAACATATGAATCGCAAGTCCCATTCGCACCAGACCAAGAAGGTGTGGTCGAAATAAGGGTTGATTCGTACAAGTCCATTCAGTCGACTGCGCTCCGATATATGAATCATTGGTTATTGACTTATCTCGTATATGACTCTGCACACCTCGAGATGTCATAATGGTTTGATGTTGACGACACCTCATCTCCCCTAGGTCTAAACCATTGGAGCATGAGAGAGTAGTCGTTTGCTCGGCGTCTAAGGTTTCCTGCCGATAAGGAATAGCCATTGACAATAGAGATTATACGACCACTACCGGCTTAAAGATAATATACATCTTATTTGCACTCGGCTCAATCGCTGTCGTTGGTCTATTGATACGAAGGTAGGGTAATAGAGATATTACCAATACCTGAACAAATCCGGAAGGTTGATCCAAATATGAATTCCGAGTGATATTTCATGAGTTTGGATTGAATATCCATATTTGGATTATCGAGTGATCCTGTATGATCCCGGAAGTCTTCCTGTAACACCAAAAGCGTAACATTGCCGCCCAATGCAGCATTCTCCCGCAGCAAATGCGCCTGCCCAACTATTGCTCCAACAGGTACAATGTGCATCTTATTCGTTTGTTTGACAACCCGGATAAACCCATCAACACAATCAGCCTAACCATGAAGATCTTTGTAATTTGTTGGAATCAGCACCGCGTATTCTTTAGCTTGAGGACGTAATACCCATTGCTGAGTGATCTTGCACCTCTTAGAAAAGGTCGATATTGCTTTCCCGGCTGGCAGGCGCTTCTGAAATTGGAGGATCTGATTCGGTGGAGTCCAGGTGAAGTATAATACAGGAAAACAAGGAATTCGACCTTGGAAGGTGTTATCGAGGTCATTCTCTTCACTTTGTGTATACTGGACCCAGATGTTATGAGCTTCAGGTATGATCCCTTGGTTGGCATTGATATATTCTACCTTGCAATAAAGTCCCAGACGCTCAACAGAAGTCCGGTTGTGAAATGGTTGACGGTAATACAACAGCCCATTCTGGAGGTTAATGAATATACTGTCTATGAGTACATTCTGATCATATCCGAGCACGAGTCCACTAACTTCGTGTCCCCAGTCCTCATCAATTTGCACGCGCAATAGGTGTCCAAAGTTGGGAATTCCGAAATCTGCTGATGCATTTCTGAGTGAGGTTAATTTGATACTTCTGCACACTCCGCGGACATGCGTTTCTCTCAAATGATATACCCGCTGAGATACAGGGTGGATAATGGGCTCATCCTGGATTGTTTCGAGACCTAACAGATGGGCTCTGCCTGTACTTTGCCGTTTATCGGTGGCGGATAGTAGGTTGAAAACCTTTGCAGAGTCACTATCGTACCAGCCTTCGAGTGCAAGATGGGACAGTGTCTCCTCCATATAGTCAAGACCGGTACACTGGTCATTGTGCTTGAGCATCTGTCAAATGTAATTTACTTTGTTGCTAGATTGATATGCCTCTTTCACATTGGCGATATGTAGCCGGACAGAAATATCAGTGGTAAAATTGTCACCGGAACCCATTCCGGGAATTGACTCTGATATATGGCTCACAAGATGCATCTTTGGATATCCGAAATGTATCATGCACTGTTCAATGGTTTTCCGGAGCGCCTGAAAGCCGATTGTCTCCCACCAGGCTTCAAACTCGATCAAACAGATGGAGAATTCCGTCTTGAACCGATTCTGTTCATTTGAGGTGATCCCATAAATCTCTCTCTCCACCTGGTTAGTGATACGCTCTGTATCAGCCAAGCTCCAGGTCGTCGCTTCTGTCTCAGCATCGGATAGGTGGATCCGAAATTGCAGTCGCTTGTTGGCGGTCATGTTTGCCACCCCGTAAGCCTCATCTTCGGTGGCAGTTTTCTTTAGGGCAAGTTCTTTGGCGAAGTTGCTTCTGGGACTGGTTACCTTGGTCCTGACTTCCTGCAATAGTTGTCGCTCATGAGGTTGGAATAATTTATCGAAAAGCTTGAGTTTAGCAGGTGTCACCTGATCGATTTCGCGCTCAAATCGCTCAATTTCCTTCTGACCATCAGCATCTGACCAAGTGGTTGCCACTTGTCGGGCTCTGTTCAGGCGCACCTGAAATATCCTACATTTTGTTGTGGAAACCTTTTCAGCCCCATACACAAGGGCCTCCATTGCAGCACGAATCTTATGAATCTTTTGTTCGGGTAACTGATAGGATTCCATTGCCAACAGGTCATCCACTTTGGCCTTTGAAGACTTCGGCATTTTCTGTTCTCGAAAAATACCGTTCTTATGATACAATCACTTCAGGGCATCGTATAGTACTTCAAGGGATAGATCTGAGTGATTTTGTTGGCTAACAAGGAGAGAGAATTCAAATAATGCCCGCACTGCTCCCATTACCATTTCATTGGAGGCGTTTTCCACCACAGTTTTCTTGTCATCTTTGGAGCAGTCAAGAATTGGAGCGCAATTCACTGCGAGTGTTCTGATCATTCCACGGATCTCTTCACCTTGCCAGGTGCCGCTTTTCACTGAATCGAATGGTTTAGAAAAGTGCTGGAGGCCGGGCTATCGTGGCACCGATGTGAATTGATTGTCTAATTGTTCCTTGAGATTTCTAGCTTTCAGGTATTTGAGCAGCCAGTGCAATAAGTCTTTAACTAAACCCAGGAGCAGCTGATGCAATGCATCAGGCTGCCAAAGCCGATAGACATTGCAGAGAGGGTATTGGCAGAACTGGTTGCGGATTGGGTGGACACCTACAGTGTGCAGAGCATCAATATTATTGTCCTCCAGCAGCTCCGACTAAATATGTTGGTCTCTTGAGTTATGGAGTGGTCAAAAAGTTGAATGCCCCATCGGCGCACCTCTGGGAATTTCACACATCGGGCATGAGCCATATGAGACTTGAGTAACCATGACTTGTTCCAGATAATCCCCGACCCAGGCAGCCAACAGAGGGTAACATTGTCGCTGGAATCCATCTGTACAATCCCATTGCAAGCCAGGGCCAGCGATGTCTAGATGCCTAAGTTGAGACAGCACAGTTCCAACTGCAGAATGCCAGGCTTCTTCAATGTTCTTGGCACCTTTCGGGGGACAAGGGATCAGCCTAACAAGAATCCAGGCGCGGTTTTTTGGTGTGCGGCGGATATCGTTTGAAATATTATAAATTGTGAGATACGGAGGCCAGGCATGCTGATCGCCCGAAAAATTAGTCAAGTGAGTCTTGTCGGATGCACATATGACTGGCACAATCGTCGCTCCTGCAGGAAGTTGATCCTGTGTATCCCACCACCAATCGCCCATGTTCATCTTGCTGTAGATTCGATGACCCTCAGAATGAGCGAGGCGCACCGGTTCAAAATCGAGGTGTGCCTGAAATGTGAGATGTGCCAAAAGGAACTGGATACATTTGAAAATATCCCTGTAGTATAATGTTCGGAAGATATGTGAGTCATCTTCAATCCAACTCTCATCGCCGAACCCGAAATCAAGTTCAGAGAGGAGCTTTCGGAGGGCATCTGCTGAATAGAATGATTCGATTTTGAAGTTGTCCAGTCCACGCCGGAGATGTTGATCAATCCAGGTTTTCATTTGCTGGCGAAACGACTGAGCCTACTGAAAGTCGTGTGTGGACCGAAATGGATGCGATGGATTCCATTGTTCCGAGTACTTTCGATGCTTGTTGTACAATCCAGTTGCTTTGCCATATGCTTTCCCCCCCGCATATTCCACTCCAACTACCTGCCTATGAGCCTTTGTCTTGGTTGGGTCAGGGGTACAGGTGAGATCAGGCTGCTGAGGGTCTATAGGTTCTTCGTTGGGAGTATCTTCAGGTGGTGGTGCACCCGGTATGTTGTCTAAGAGTAGATCATTAATCGACAGCTTGTCGATGGCCATCCAGGTGGACCTACTGTAGTCAAACCATGATGGCTCAGGGTGATCCCAGCCGGCAGGTGGTAGAATTCCGTTGGGTAATACCCCCGCATTCATTGATATTGGGTGATATTGTTGATAGTGAGCTTCCAGTCGGTTCTTGTTGCATAATTTCTTTTTGCAGATAAAGGATTTAACATGTTTCTGGCGAGTGTTGACCATATTTGAGAAACGCTCAGTGTTCTGACGAATCTCAATGATGCTTTAGGGGGTATGGTTTGTTGCTGGATTTGAGCCTCAGGGATATTTGTTTGAAAGTGAGCTAACTCAGGTTAGTGTATCACTTTCAAAGCCGCATCACACCCCACCAAATGTAGAGGAGGGGTAAAACAAAGTCACCTCACAATCAGTTTTCTTCACAAACTAGGATAATATGTACTGAAAATCGTTAGCAAAGAAAGTTTCTTTTGTCATCACTGCGATCAACTTTAAATACTCTTCATCAGGTGCTACTACAATCAGCCTTATTGTATACAACGTCATTGCGGCATTGTCCAGATTTTGTCTACGTTCGAGCCTCAAGCAGCAGATAACATTAGCTCAACACAATGAAAGAATAGGTAAGTTGCCTAGCTGGCTGTATGCCCGCTCGATAATCATCGAGAACTGATAGGCTGGTAGGAAGTTTTCGTCAGTAACGATGCTTGACCGGTGGGTGGATCCTCAGGAGACAATGAAGTTTGCACAAGTAGCTCAAGAGGAAGCAATCACTGTTGCTGCTCAACGAACAGGCCTCATATTGAATGAAGTAGTAGGTCATACCCATACATTTTGAGTGTAAGATGCCTAGTCATGCTAACCTTCCAACCGGATATAGTTCTTGTTGGTTTCCTGGAGATATCATGTCGGATCCCTTCTATGACTTTTACAGTCATGATCCGAACAAAGGTGAGCTTCTATCGAAGTTGCTAGTATACGAATTGGAGCATATAACAAAGAAAGGCAGGATGTGTGTGATTATGATTTCGTTTTCCCAGCTGGGTTTCATGGATCAAAGGTGCAGTGAAACACCACAGTTCATGACAAATAAGATGGATATAGGAGGCCTTCATTACGCCGAAGGTCACTGCTACCATCAATATTCTCAACTATACTCAGCTTCATTCGAAATCACCAATTGAATTGAAAATTTGTTTACCACCATCTTTTGTTCACATACGATGTCAACAAATGGATGTCCACCAAAGACAACCAATATGACTCCGTTGGGTGGGCTGTTTGGCTCACAACAACGCCCAGAATACAATGTGGGAGCAGCTGACAATGATGCTGGAAATACACCGAGCAAATACACTCAATTCAGGCAACCTCCAAACCAACTTCATCCTTCTCCGGGGTATACTTACCCGCCTTCGCAGTCACCATTTGCAGGCGCTCCCCAGTTTTGCCACCCTGCCCCATTCAACATGACACCAAGCTCGCAACCAAGCTCTGGTGGTGCAACCCAAGGGTATCAGAGTTATGGGCCATCGTGGCAAGGATAGGACTTCCCACGCGGTGGCTATGGTGGACTTCAAATGTTCCCCCCTCAGCAATTCACCGGACAGGGGCCATCATCTCCATGTGCTCCTGGAGTGCGTCCAGCACCGGCTGGAAACTATCCAGTCCATCGGCCAACATCGTCCTCCTCTACTTCATAAGAACAAATTACCGGCACACCTGGGAAACCTCCCATTGGCCTCCCAACGAAACGATTTCAGCTGGCACCGGAACTGCGTAGGACAGATGTGGCAGGGGTTGCGCATTTTCCCCTATTACCACAGATTTCTTATGACGAATTCGATGCAGATGCTGAGAGCGATGATCCGTCGGACTTGGGCGGGCCTGAAGGCAAAGCTCCAATTAGCTTGAAGAAAACGGAATTCTCCTTGAAGCAATTTGCCGAAAGGATGGGGCAGCCCAACTTTAGTGCATTCAACTAGTGGAAGAAAGTATGGGTGGCTGGGTTTCTCGAGAAGAAGCATCGGTCCATTATCCTGGAACAGAACTGTTTGAAACAGATGCGAGATGGACCCCTGCACTGGGAGATGGTGGTTGCAGATTTTTTGGAGACTTTCGAGACATGGCTGCCTTTGGGAAATTTCAATAATGCCGAATGAATTTGGTGACAATGGGTGGAGATGCTTTTGAAGAAATGTGCAAGTGAGGTTTGGGAGGCGAGGAAGAAGGGAAGGCGAGGCAACAAGCGACCGGCGACGGATTTGGGAGAGGGCACGGGCAAAAAACCAAGAGGTAACGTCCCAAAGTTGTCAAATTTAACTTTCATGGTTATGATTTGTCGAGTGCCGAACGGCAACAATCACCCGACATCCAGCATGCAATTCCAAGCTTCGTACACAGATGTGAGGCATTGCGAGGAGCTGATCGATTTCATCGAAAAAAATTGTAGCCCGAATGAACCATACGGTCTGACTGCGTTATACAAATGCAACTTGATGCAGGAAGAATTGCACGAAGAGTATATGGGACTATTCACACCCGGGCAAATGATGAATGACCCTCTATTTGGTCAGATATCATACAACAGTTCCCTTTCAAATGCCTTCAAGATGAAACTGGGACACAATGTGACCCTATTTTTGGTAAAAATGTAGGCAGCGACAGGGAAGGATAATGCGGAGCACGTAATGAGACCGGCGAAGGTTATCCCCGCTAGCCTTGTTCAGGTTAGTTATGCCCACTGCTAATCAGTATACTTAGACTTCAGAGGGATCTGATGAAAATGAACAAGTGGTGGCTGAGAAGGCAGGTTGGAAAGAGATTGATAGTATTAATGTAAGTTCTGATTGAGTGAATAGAATTGATTATATACCACATATTATTGGTTCCAAATGCTTGTCTGTGAAATACCTAACATTGTGATGAATTCCAGGAGCGCCGGAGTATGAGCCCATCTACCCAACTTACCTCGGAGCAACTGAAAGAGATCATTGAGGACGAAAAGAAGACCGACGAAGGTGCAAGAGAGGTTCAGGAGCAAGTGGAGGATGGCGAGGAGGTCCTTGATCCAGAAAATGCCAGTTCAGTATTGGGCACTGTTCTCAACACAATCAACAACGAATTTGAACACAAGTGTCTTAATGAGGCGGTCAGGCTGTTGAATGACCATCCTATTCACCAATCAACCGATGACCGTGTTCCAGGCCACAAGTATTCAATTCCAGGCCTGCCTGGAACTAAGTTTTTGGCGCACCAGGTTTGGGCCATATGGTTCATTGTGAGGAGATGGGTGTGGGATGCTGATATGTCAGGAGCACTGGTGGCGGATGAAATGGGTCTTGGAAAGACTTTCACCTCGGTTGTAGCGGCAATGATTTGCAAACTGCTGACTGACAATGTCGTAATGGGTTTGCCACTGTCCATTTTATGCGGGAATACCCTTGAAGAGTGCGTGATTTTGGCGGACAACGACTTTCCCGGCATTGTCGGTGAAGAGCGGGAGTGGTATCTGCTCCAGAGATTGAATTCTGTGCCCTGCCGCCTGTTGGAAATCCAGATAACACTGCCTCATGGACATCCAGCACTTATATCGGCCCATGAACCAATCTTGGTCGTAACAATGCCCGGGGTTGCAGAGACCTTCAAGACTGTCATCGATGAGATGACACATAGAACAGATTTCAAACTCGTCAACTTGTTGCACGCCGAAAATGCGAATCTCACCCACGAGGATCTGAACACCAGTATTGACGAGCCAGAAAACCAATGGAATATCCACCTTGTGTCGTATGATACCTTAACATCCAGAGCGAAACCATCAAGCATTGGCCAACTCTCACACTGTTGCTGGAGTTTTGGGATTTTTGATGAGTCTCATCGATACAAGAAGAAAAATAGCGTGGGCTGGCGAATTGCGACAAATGCAAGAATTGGATTCAAACTTCAAGTCACTTCAACTCCAGGATTCCATTCACTTTATGACTGGTGTTATCCGGCGATGTGGCTGTTTTCAGGTGCGCCTGAAGATCCAGAGGACGAGATTGTGATGGAAATGCACGGCGGCAATGCACTGGATTCCGCAGTGAAGAGTTTGATGCATGACATCTGGACTGAAGACCAGGACGCTCAACCAGATGCGGCACACCGGATGATCCAAATTGCAAAGCCCTGGACGATAAGGAGGTGGTCAGAATCGAAACTTGCGAATGGGAAACCACTCGTTCAGATACCGAAGGAGAATGCACACCTTGTTGATCTCGAATGGAATGAGAACGAGCAAGCTAAACTAAAGACTCTTGTGGAGAGATACACCTCACGGGGTGCTTCCGGAGGGTGGAGCGTTCATCGATGGTGCCTGGAATTTTTCTTATTGGTATTGTGAGACACCGAAGATTGGAATGACATCTCAGGACAATGGAACAATGAATAGCCACTTGATACTTGGGTCGATTCTCCGATTTTCCGATGGCTGAGAGACACATTTCTGCCAATGGTTGTCAATGAATCTGCGGAGTATCCCGAGCCTGACGAGGATGAAGAATCAAATGAGGAGCTCCTGCACAAACCCGAAAGTTTTAAAAGCATCTTGCCACGTGCATCTCCTCCTCCTCAAAAGGTGGTGCAATTTTGTCCGCTGCCAGGCCAAGTTCGTCATTTGAAGTGGTGGCTCATACATTTTTTTGCGGACAATTTGGATATATTCTACATGTTTGCGGAAATGGGCAATGATGAGCGCACAGAAATGCAGCTCAAATTCCAAGATTCGCCAAATCCCTCTGTGTTTGTAACTACACCCAAAGTGGGTGGGACTGGCCTCAATCTCACAGCAGCAAACCATGCGGTAATAACTAGTGTTAGCAACGGTTCCGGACTGTCACTTTGGGTCAGGCTCCTGGTCCAAACCGAACTGTTGCCCAATTGGCCGTCCGGGTCATCAACAAATCCGAACTGCCCACTCGGGTACGGTTCCATGGCAAACTCCCAACCCGTCTGAATTGGGCGGGTTGTCAGCGGGTCGCCCAGCGGGTCCATCTATCGATAAATTTAAGGCTCTTGTATTTGCAATATCGATTAATTTGGTATCTGTGTTTCACCTTCGATATATGGTATTTTCGCCTAGCAAGGCGGTCAATAATACAGTTCTGCACACGAAAATCCGCGCGATGCCTTGATTACGAAATATGCAAGTCTTATAACTGTTGACACTCCATTGACGCTCATTTTCAGGATGCTGCAGGGAGCATTTCACTGTTGTTTTTGCCAGTAAAGGCTGCCAATATCTCATAAATGGATGTCTGCAACCAATTGGAACATAACTTACTCAAGATGCAAAGCTAAAAATCGTTGACGCTCTGTTGACGCTCATGCTAATAATGGGGTGGTGACCGTGTTGCTATCTCTGTTGCCAATGCAAGCTGCCATTATGTCCGTTATGCATAACAACGACCAAGTCACTGGTGAATTACCGTACTTACAAGACCACAAATCGTTGACGCTCCGTTGATGCTTATGCTAAGAATGGGGCGGTGACCGTGTTGCTATTTCTTTTGCCAAAAAAAGCTGCCAATACGTCCGTTATGCATAATAACGACCAAGTCACTGGTGAATTACCGTACATACAAGACCACAAATCAGTGACGCTCCGTTGACACTCATGCTAAGAATGGGGCGGTGACTGTGTTGCTCTCTCTTTTGCCAATAAAAGCTGCCAATATGTCCGTTATGCATAAAAACTACCAAGTCACTGGTGAATTACCGTACTTACAAGACCACAAATTGTTGACGCTCCGTTGACGCTCATTTTAATGTATTGTCCATTCAACATCTGCTGCTGTCCATAATTGTTTTCATCCTGATTTGACTGTACCGGTCGGCTTTCTGCTTGATTGAGACTCAACCCTGTGGCAAAGCCGTGCGGCGTTATTATCTTCCACTGTTCACTCTCACACGACTAAAAATGATGTATCATGCCAAAAGATTCATTGCGCCTGCTATACATCTATTGATGAACCGATATTCACAAGCTACTTACCATTCGCCCATAATATATCTCTAACTGAAACTCTCGGTCAAGCTACATAAAGCTGGTGAACCATTGAGGCACCCTGTCCTACTTTTTCTGCCCTCCTTGATTTCTCCGAGTTTCAACTGCATTGACCGTCATGAACACCTTTTCAGCCTGTCTGTTTGACTTCCGTGTCGGCCGAACCAATCCGGGCACATTTGGCATGGCGCTCACATCCTGCTGCTCTGGGCATTCCGGATCCTGAAGGCAATTGGTGTGCTCTATATTGGAGTCATCGTTCGCTGCGCAATCCTCTTCGTCGTTATTTGGATTATCCAAGTCGCCATTCCAGTTTAGCCAATCTTGATTGTCAGAAATGCTTTCAGGTGCGCTATCCTCGTCGCTTTCGACTGGATGACGGTTGATTCTCCGCATACGGCGGACATTCAAGATTTGAGTTCGTCCTCCAGGGAGGTCCTTTGCAGACAAAGCTGGTGGCAAAGGTGATCTTTCTGACAATTTAAATGCAGCCGCACCATCATGTTGGAAGGGTGACCAGGATGCTTTGACGATCTCTTCGGTGTCCGAAATGTATCCTACGGCAGTCATCTGCTTGTTTTGAGCACGGGATTCCTTCTGTGTAGCACGTAGGTTTTGGCTGCCGTGCCACATCTCCAAAAAGTTGTGAACCTTGGCCATTCTGTGCAATTTCCATTCCTCCGCCTCTTTCTTCATTTCCGAGTCGTTTTCTGTGTTCGTGGTATCCAATTCGGGGTCAGTGCCTGCCAAAATCCAGTTAATGGCTCGAGCAAACTGCCTTATGACGACTTTTTCGCGAAGTGTCTCACCTGTGGTTTTTGACTGCCTCCAGCCGATAACATCTCTGCCAAGGGAAAAACTGGCCTCCACTCCAACACCATGTGGTATGATAGAGAATATGTCGCGCGCCACATTGGAGAGATCGGCGTACTTTGAGTGCGTTTCCTCTTGTTGTCGCCACCAGTCGGTTATGTCCGGTATCCAAAATGTACTGCTAATCTCCATTGGGTCGGAGTGGTAATAATTGAGATTTGGATTAATTTGCCCCCAGTTCTTTGGTGCTTCAGGAGGCGAATTCAAATAGAGCCTGGCGGTGGTCAATAAGTGGGCTGCGCGATCACTTTGTCCGGGTGTCGTTTCAGCCACATTGTTAGGCCTTAAGCATTCCTCATCATCACTGGACAAATCATATGGATGAATGAATGATTGATAAGACCCTGAAGCCGTTGCATAGGGGACGAGATTGCTGCTCCGTACCGTTTCGAGTTTATTGACTGGCACACGTCGATGTTTGGCACAGTATTCATTCTCCACATACTTCAGAAAGGCCTGTTGGTATTGTCTAGTGTAGGATGTCTCGTTCTCAGGATTAATATCCATTCCCTTGCCCCACTTTCTAAACAATCGCAACTTCCTGAAAGGATCGAGGATGTGCGCGGACATCAGAAGCATGCCAGTCGTTGGAGTCACTTGGGCGTAATATTTGGAGAGTTTCGGTCGAGCTAACTTAACCGTAAAGAACAAGTCTTCCTTCCATGGAGTCTTCTCCTTGGCCAAAGCTCGCATTATGCCATCCATGTGATCGAACATGTCATTGTACACTGTAATGACATGATGCAATGTGACTGTATGCCTCATCGACATCCAAAGGGTCCAATATCGAAATGGCCTCAATACTTCCACGACATACTTGACAATCGTCCATTCATCCTGAGTTGTGAATAGTGGCCAATATTCAGCGTATTTTGAGTTCTGAAGCCACTCACCGGTGAATTCCTGTAAGCGGTAGGCACGCTCGAGCAACTCCAGAGCAGTGTTCCAACGTGTCTTCACATCCATAATCGGAAATACTGCAATGCGGACTTTGGCTTTTTGACGGTCAATAAACTCGTTTCGGTGACCAGGTGTTAGCGTAATTAATAGAGCAAGCATTCTCTGCGTTATGAAGGTCAGCTTCAGGACTTTCAAAATATCATGAAATACGTACTTTCTCTAATGTCTTTGCTAAACCTGGTCTCATGGCCGACACCTTGTTGATTCTAGCATTGCCCTCTTTTCGAAGTCTTTGTTTCATTCCAATCTCTATCCTTTCATTCTCGCCAAATTGCTGATCGCACTCATGGGCTTCCCAAGACTTGGTGTGGCCTTTTACACCGAGACTGCTCATGAATGCACCTAAAGCCAGCTGTATGACGTGCGCCATGCCCGGTATATGGTTCCTCAATGCAGGCCACTCGATTCCAGAGGACTCAAGTGTTGATTGCAGCTCATGTGCCATCAAGTAGTTTGAGGACGCAATATCTGTCATAACACTAAGCAAACGGCCGTCGGTAAGCTCAAAACGATCAAGCACCCCCTTCAAATGTACGGCTAGCCTTGCTCCAGTATGTTGGCCCTTGACCTATCATCCTTAATTAGCTTTCGAAACGGGAACAGAACAGGCGATCAACCTCATCGAAAGCGAGTTGAACTCCACGCAATGCCCAATTTCCATCCATATAGTAAGCAATGACTGACGTTATGGCTAGTTTGTTTGTTCATGTCCATCCGTCCAAAGCTAAACTAACTTTATTTCATATTGGCAATTGCTTCCTAATTGCATCCACAGTCAGTGCATATTCCCTCTGGCAAATGTTACTATGGGTCGTAGCGGACGGCAGAGCTAGGTCATCGCGTAATGCCTTATATGACCATCGTAGCTCGAGATTTGATATAGCTTTCAATGGCATTTGTGCTGAAACAAATCCTATGATGAGGTAGCGATTCCACGTGTCTTGGTGAAATTCAGAAGTTTCAAAGTCCTTATCTGCCAGTTTGGAACGTTTTGTCTGTCATTTCGGTCAATATGGATTAAACTGGATATCAAATATGAGTTTCCTCTGCAAACTTACTATTGTGATTCCTCGACTTCCTTGCCTCTTCAGGATGGCCAAAGCTGTTTCATCCACCGTCGAACTAGTCAATTCAGTGACCTCTGACTCTGTTAATTCGTTTAACTTTGCGATGTGAGCTTTTGCCAGCAAGTGTTTCCCCATTGAGCAGGTCCCATGTTCTGATGGATGGCGAAGAACTTGATGACAAACGATACATATGATGCCAGGGCTGCCGGTCTCCTCAATTCCACAGTGCAAATAGAATCGCGACGAAGGCGCATGTCTAGAATTATTCCAAGCAATAGGCCGCTTCGAGCCTACATTCATTGAAGCCCACCAAGTATCGAAGATGATTTGCAAAGTAAGGTCGCTCAAATCACGAATAAAGACACGTTCATTTTTGGAAGAGATCATAACCTCTAGCAATGAGGTGTTCAAAGATTGTGTATCCAACATGGTGGTAGAAATTGGAAAGCTGGGTAATCCGACTTGAGAGACTGCTGAAAATAACGATACAGTACAGCAGATTGCGGGTTCTTAAATATTGACTCTACAGCTACAAGGAAAATAATCAGATCGGTCAGACATTGCATGCATATTTGTGATGTTGAATACAAGGACAGATTGCAACGACTGACCGCGAAAACCTCCATTTAGGAACAGCATATTGCAGTGTATTGCTGTGTAGCGTTTGGAGCCTTGACGCACCGTGGGTACACAATTATAGGAGGCGGACGCGATATCGACACTTGCATCTTTGCCAATAAAGGCTGCCGATAGGTTCATTGTGGATTTTTGTGTTCCATTCCGGTTATATTATCCAAGATGCTAGGGCAAAAATCGTTGACGCTCCGTTGACGCTCATTTTGGGACATGGTTACGATCTTGTCGGAAGCATATTTGCCAAGAAAGGCGGCTGGTAGTACAATTATAGATCATTGTAGATGCATAGCCTCATGATTTTCCGAGATGGAAGGCCTCAAATCGTTGACACTCCATTGACGCTCATTTTTAGGGCATAGTGACGATATCGTCAAAAGCATTTTTGCCTACAAAGACGGCCGATAGTTCGATTATGTGTTGATATCGCCGCACTGCCCTCGGATTGTCCGAGATGCATGCCCAAAAGTCGTTCATGCTTCGTTGATGCTCATTTTGAGGACACAGTAGCGATGTAGTCGGAACCGTTTTTGCCTAGAAAGGCAGCTGATAATGTGATTATGGCTTCACGTCACCGCACAGCCCTAGGATTTTCCATGATACAAGGCCAAAACTCGTTGACGCTCCGTTGACGCTCATTTTTAGGAGATAGTAGTGATGTAGTCGCAACTGTTTTTGCCTAGAAAGGCAGCCGATAATGCGATTGTGGCTTCATGTCGTCGCACTGCCCTAGGATTGTCCATGATACAAGGCCAAAAGTCATTGATGCTCCGTTGACGCTCATTTTCAGGACATAGTAGCAATGTTGTTGCAAGTGTTTTTGCCTAGACAGGCGGCCGATAGCGTGATTATGGGGTAATGTCGCCGCATAGCCCATGCATTTTCCAAGATGCATGGCCAAAAGTTGTTGACGCTCTGTTAACGCTCATTTTTAGGACATAGTAGAAATGTTGCCACCACCATTGTTCCGTAGAAAGGCGGCCGATAGTTTGATTATGACTTACTGTTACCGCAAAGCCTACTGGATGTTTCATGACACAATGACAACAATCGTTGACGCTACGTTGACGCTCCGTTGACGCTCCGTTGACGCTCCATTGACGCTCCGTTGACGCTCACATTAATCACATCGAAACAGCCTTGGTACAGTCAAAAATTGTATGCAACGAATCAAATACACATATTTGACATCCATTATTGCGTTTGTATGTATTATTGTTTGCATCCAGGAGTTTTGTTAACTCTCAATTTTTGATCAACTGCTATCTACGCTATCTGAGTGAGAAATGACGTGGCCCTATCACATTCCTGCGCTTTTGGCCGGCATTTGACGGTATGTAGATCATTTCACAAGTTTTTGGCAAATATAGCTCAACTTTGTCACCATTCCTTATCCAGCTCCTTCTCCTTGATTTCCATGACGTACCACAAGCAATTTCAAATATCTCAACCATGTGCACCAGGTCTGTGTGGAGAGTTATGCAGTTGGTTACATGGATGAATATGGCATGACAGTTGTCGTTGAGATCGATTCGTCATGCATACTGACCGCTCTGCCTATGACACGTATGACATCACGCACTTAAATTTTGTTAGCACATTTCGTCACTAATATTGCTTTTGCTTTGTCACTTAACAGTCAGTTGCAGAATAAAATCGAACGTGATGGCCATCTTACAGCCTGATTTGGATTCTAGAACTTTCACATGGTGCGTTCGACCCTTGCACATGCACAGACGAATTATCATGTCTCACAATTTGTTCACTGAAATCAAGCAAAAGCTGACACGTAGCAAAATTGGTAAACAACTTGCTTATCACCACGATCAGATGTCAAAAATTACAGTTTGCACTTCTATTCTTCCGCAGATACAGAAGCCGTCACCATCTCTTCGTCAGAATCCAATATCTATATGGTAATTAGCTGGAGGCTATATGCAGGGGTAAAAGCTTACTGGCTCAACTGGCTTCGCTTTCAGCAATGTTGACGAATCGGGCTCTGCAGCTGGCTCACTACTACATATGCTCAATTTAGACTGCGGCTTCACTGAACCTAGTCTAATATGACTACTTCCTGGTCGAGAAGTGCCTTGCGGCCTTTGCGATATTCCGCGGACAAAATCAAGACTCTCCATCAGCTCTCCAAATGTTGCTGGTAGAGGTGCCGGAGCGTCATCATTTGTTTGCGGCTGAACAACGGCCGGAACCCTCAATTCAGTGGTGTCGTACTTCTTATCTCGTTCACGGAAGTAGTCGGCTGCATCCTCCCATCCCGGTTGAGTAAATTCGTCGAGCTTCATCTGCTTCTGCCGAAACCTCTCCATGCACTGCTGGACCGTTTTGGTGATTGTGCCCATCACCCAGCCGGGTTCGTAATCTTCGCTCAAATTGCCCTGCTCAGTCTCTTCATCATCCTCATCTTCCCCATCCTCCCCATGGTCGGAACTTGCAAGATCACTCAGACTGTCTCCGATAGCAACCACCATCTCCTCAAACATCTTTTCGGGCTCTCTGGACGTCAATCCCGCTATTTCAGTATGCGTTATATCGTCCTGCTCTTGTTGAACCGCTGCCTCTGCATCTTCAACTCGTTTTCTTGCCCCAGTGGTTTCTCTCTCAACATAATCCTCAATCCATTACTCTTTCTCTTTATTGCTTAAGAAGTGCGTTTCTCGTCGCTTCTCCGCCACAAGCTTCTTTTTGGATCTCAAGCTGCGCAATGCACCAAGGGCTCGGATTCTCTCTGCCTCCAAGCCGCTCTTGCCTTCATTCGCTTGATGATGTCGTTGGGTTGACCGCTTTGTCGATTTGCCGTATCTGCCCGCCGGAAGTGGTGAAAAGTTCTTTTTCGGAGCATTGACCGTTGTAGTTGTCGTGGACTTTGTTGTTGGGCGAGATGTTGGATGTTGCAAGTTATGGACAATATGGAGGTAGGCTGCGTCTTTTTTGTCAAGGTTAGTATGTTTACTCATCTCGAACAAAGCAAACCCGCTCTCTTGACTGTCAATAAATCCGGAATAATGACGCTAACCGTACAACATGACATGATTGTTAGCGTCAGTTTCATGTAATATCCCGGGGATTCTTTGAGACGAACATCAGCAGACGTCCTTTCACTCGAACTACATCCTATTAATATCCAGCAATTGGGCGATTTCGGCGGTCATACACTGCAATTGATCCCTGTTATCAAACACACAACATCAGACTGACTGATTGCAAATTGCAGGGCGGTGGGAAACCCCTGCAACTTGCAGCCATACTCAGTAGGATTCATCTTGAGCATAACGATCATGTTGGCTGCCATATATTCCATTCTGACATGAAGCTAACTATTTAGTCCTCAGGGCTTCCCACTTCCTCTCGTTATCATCTTCCTCTCCTATTCCACACCAGCACATTATGAATACACAACCACCTCCGCCAGGTGAGAGCGGATCTAATACCGGCAGATTGGTGGGCGCTACATCAAATACGGAAATTCTTGGCACACAACAAGAGCGCAGACACAAGTTAGTTCACTGCGATGCAGCCAATGTAGCCACCAAACATATGACCCAGGATGCACATTTAAAGATCGTCCGCAAGACTGGCAGCAGCAAAAACAAGAAGCAGCATGCAGTTAGATGTGAGTATATCCTTATCGAGGCAAACGGCGGTAAATTAACGGTATATCCTACAGCGGGTGTCCGTAGAGAGCTACATAACGAATTCATCGCTGCCCATAACGGAAAACCTCCATGGTCGACAAAGGCATTTGTCCGCACAGTCTGCGAAACCGAACATCATGCTGTTGTGAGCTCTGGGATTTTCGCAGATAAATTTCCTGATAAGCGTCCCTGTGAGTGGACGAAGCAGGCTTTAATCACCTTACAGGAGGCTACAGAAGCGTATATGGTAGAGGTAACAGCTGAATTTCATTGTTAGAAGCATCAACTAATGTCTTGCAGGTTTTCAACATGTCTGCAACTATGGCAAGGCAAGGAGGTCGGGTACAGCTGGAACAGTCCGACATGCTCCTGGCATTGAATATGGCCAAAATGGCCACAGAAGGCTTTTCGCGCGCCGCAATTGAGGAAACGAAATATCTCATTAAGAAACCACGCGCCGGGGTCCGAGAATTGAAGAAGCGGGGTGTTGAGTTTCCTAGGCATAAAAAGGTGAAGGCTGCAATACAAAGACACCCAGCAATGCTTCGTCATAACCAAACGCCCGGCTGCCTTCCTTGCCATAATGGCACTGCAAAGAATCCGCAGACACGCTGGAGAAGCTAAGGAACAGGTGCACCTCCCCCCGCCAGATGCAGAGTGCCGACTCCAGAGCCGACTCCACCTCTGCCCGGCACGCCACGCGCACCAACCGGGAACACTTCCGGAGCTCAACTGTCTGAAATGTTCAATTTGCCGGCCGGATATACATATTCGCATACAGCTCTTCCCTGTGCGGGATATTTCTAAAATGATGAGGATACCAACCACGATACCGATTTGGATCCAGATATGCTGACTGATGATGGTCAGTACACTATCTGTTGTGTGGTAATGCGGCTAACATTCATTTTGAAGACAAAAGCAGCGGATTGAGCGATCCTGCAACTGATGACGAGCATTGACTGAAAGACACGGGATTTTGGAGATTATTATTATATATATCTATGTATTATTAAAGAACAACGTAGTGATTAAGAAGAAAGTAAATAAAAACGCCAGAAAGGCAGCCAAAACAATGTGAATGATGGACTGTGCCAAATTGAATGATTGCATATTGTGGATACAGCGATGGCAAAATGAGCATCAACGGAGAGTCAATGATTTTTCGTCATGCGTCCTGGGAAATCACACCTCCGATAGGTTGTAGTCAGTCACAAAGGAATTCTTGGCCGCCTTTATAGGCAAAACAAATAGCAATACCCTCCCTGCCCCATCATGAAAATGAGTGTCAACGGAGCGTCAATGATTTTTTGTGATGCGTCCTGGGCAATCACACCTCCGATAGGTTGTAGTCAGTCACAATGGATTTTTTGGCTGCCTTTATAGGCAAAATAGACAGCACTACCCTCCCTGCCCCATCATGAAAATGAGCTTCAACGGAGCGTCAACGATTTTTGGTCATGTGTCCTGGGAAATCACACCTCCGATAGGTTGTAGTTAGTCATAAAGGAATTTTTAGCTGCCTTCATAGGCAAAACAGATAGCAATACCCTCCCTGCCCCATCATGAAAATGAGAGTCAACGGAGCGTCAACGATTGTTGGTGGGAAATGACACCTCCGATAGGGTGTAGTCAGTCATAAAGGAATTTTTGGCTGCCTTTATAGGCAAAACAGATTGCAATACCCTCCATGCCCCATCATGAAAATGAGCGTCAATGGAGAGTCAACGATTGTTGGTCATGTATCATGGGTAATCTGGGGGGCGACAGGTTGCACATTGTCATAAACTGATTATTGACTGCCTTTATAGGCAAAAGTGAAAGTGATATGCTTCCTGCCCCATCTTCAAAATGAGCGTCAACAGAGTTTCAACAATTGTTGGCCTTCCATCATGGTTAATCACAGCGCGATGTGGCGGTTATTGTCTATATATATCGTTTTGACTGTTATTATACTCTAAAAGGCTCAAGAATACTTAGTGGTAGCTCTGTAAATGAAATAAGTTGTTACTGTCCCGGAGGATGTGGCTAGAATATCCCGTAGATATCTGCCTATAAAGGCTGTCATATCCTTCTTTATGGATGTTTGTGATCACGCACCACTCATATTATCGAAGATGCAAGATGAAATATCGTTGACGCTCTGTTGATGCTCATTTTCAGGATGTGGTTGGGTGTGTGAGTATTCTTGTTTTGCACATCAAGGCGGCTAATATGTCGAAAATGAACTGTGACGTACCAAGGTCAATATTTTACGATTAACAGTAGCATAACTGAATGCGACCATAAATGTGAAACCCGAAACGCAGAACTGGAGATTGGAACCGATGGGTCTAGCCAAACCCGGCGAAACCTGCAGGTTGGCAGGTAGGGGTCCAGTTTTGGCCCGCCAAGAGTCTGCGGGTCGGGTTTTTGGACGGTTCGGGAACCGAACTGACCTGTTTTTGCGGTCCAAACCCGGACTGCTGGCAGGTTACCCGGACCCGTTGCTAACACTAGTAATAACTCAGAAGTTCTGGATATTAACTTAGCAGCGCCAGGCATTTGCAGGGGTTGTCCGACTGGGGCAAAACAGAGTTCGACACACATGGCTACTGAACACTGGACCCAATGGTTATGATAATAGAGTGAGTGATTTCCACCAGCTCTCTGGAGTGGCTCAAATGAGAGTCCTGCATGGTCTGATGAGCCGACCGAACTTCACGAAGATGATGATATACCACATTCTGGAGTGTCGTCAGGACCATACGAAGCGGCTTCCAGAGCACGGAGACTTCGTGCCATCAGATGGTGAAGATGAACGATAATGATCTGGGCAGTGTAATCAAGCTACGCCTCTTTAAACATTCAACCAACACAATCTCACTGACTGATGTAAAATAGGCAAATGAAATGAAGAAGAAGGCGCAATTGAGGAGTCCAGGAGTATTGGTTAAAGTTCGATTCCATTTCGTGTTAGATGATTATAGTGATGACTATGAGATGATGGCAATGGTAAACGGATATCTGGTAAACTGAATCATAGCCTTATTTGGATGAACCAATATATGATGAACAGCAGGAGCACAAGTTTAACGGTAGACCAAGTGAAATTCCGTGCTACCGTATATTTCTCTGTGTGAGAATCTGTTGAGCTGCAGTCGCTGCTCATCTTCATCATATATTGTCCATGGAATTGTGATTCTGAAATCTGCAAACCAGATCTGTGTTTTCAGGTGCGCCTGAACATCCAAGTTTGATTCAAATTCCTTGTTGCGGGTCTATTTCAGGCGCACCTGATACTAGAGTCACGAAAGAATTCGCGATATTCACTAAATCATCAATGTTAAATAATTTACAGTTGATTGCACAAGAGAATCGCTTTCAACTTCTCGACTCTCCTGAGACAGATCCAGTACAGTATATCTCTCATCATTCAGGGATAGACAGACTGTCTAAGCGATATGGAGTTGATGTATCATATTCTGAGACACGGCTCATGTATTGCAGGCTTACCTGAAGAATACAGCCGAGTATATCCTCGCTGAGGAATGAAGTTCAGGCACACCTCAAATTCAGGCACACCTGAAATTCAGGTACACCTCAAATTCACTCACCTGTCGAGGTTGATGGTCTCAGATTTGACACTGCACACATATTCTATTCACTGGCCAATTTTAACCAGCAGTCACTCATTATTAACATATAATCCCACTCCAGGCACGCCTCTGAACCGCATATACCCACTTCGGATTGCCCTTGAACGATTCATTTTGCTCCATTCCAAGCATATTTTTGCCTTCCTGAATGCTTTGAATCTGTGGCTACCAGTACACACAGAGTGTCATCTTTCAGACACGAATCTTTTAGGTGTATGCGCAGCTCATCCCGCTTGGCCTAAGCTAATACCTGAATCTATGCTTGATCGGTATGTGAAGGCCGCCGCATAATTGCCATAACTGTCACGCTCCATGTCAACCTATCCATTGGAGGAAGGTGTCCACCACGCGCTTACTGTAGATACACAGCCCTGGGTAATGTGTAACAACACTTGACTGGATTTTGACTGAGAAATATGTTCGGACCTTCCATTTCCAAGATGTTAAAATAGCATCTGTCATTCAGGCTCCATACTCGAGCTGCAGCTTGAGAGAGTGAACCTCAAAAGACAGCTTCTGCTCAGCGATTCTGCAGATGACCGGCAAATTCTGCTCTCTTGTATACCACACTTCCTGGAATAGGCTTAAATTCACAACGCTTCTAATGCAGACGTAACTACATTTTGACTAACTTGTATGTTTAGGCTGCAAGAAACCCGTATCTTAATATAGATTATAAACTGATTTCCATCAAGAGAGCTCAAAGAGATAGAATCTGAATGCCAGTCTCAGCTCAATCGGTGACCGGCCATCTTCCGCCCACCGCATATCTTGAACGCCTGAAGTTGGTGACAAATCATAAACAGACAATATCTGATTTCCGCCAAAGTCCAATCCCAAGAGTGCATGAAGTACACATCGTGATGAAAGCTCGAGTTATGAAAAGGCAGTTTCTGAGAGTACAAGTAACTGTCAAAGTCAGGCGAGCCTACAATCCCAGCCATTTCATTAGATTGAATCCTGCATGCAGATTCAAACCTCGTTGCACCTCAATTAACCGGAACTGCATGCTGTTATTTCTCTTTCAGCTGTCAAATGAACCCTCATGACGCATTCATCTCGTTCTTACAAGATATTATGCACAACATCTTAATGTGAGTGACAATTAATGACCCATTTGCTGCCAATTGTGGCATTGACAACATCTGGAATCGATTAGATTACCCATGAATGTTCATCGTACCTTTACCATTCTTCATCTATGTTGAATCTCGCCTTTGTTAACCCAAATCCTCCGTCTTCACTTAAACTTACTGCATAAATATTGTGATTCAGCAGACTCGGACCACTGAAACTGAAGTTCTGCACACGACATTGCCTAATCGACTGCTAACTGTTACGGGGGTATTTTAAGTCCCAGTTTCAATACACCATTTATTAGACTAAATACAGCCGCCTATCTCCTTGTCCTTCTCTCCTTGTCTTCCCAGACTCAATCTCTTATTCTGTAAGAATAAGAGCTTACCGCTCTTCCTCGTCGGTCCAAGGTCGCTCTTCAGACCACTCTTCGTAAGGTAATGCGCCGGTAGTGATGTACCGGTGCACGTCGTACCCAATATTGTTGATAATCGCTAAGAACACAAGATGCGGGGAGATGTGGGTTAAACCCCGCTCGTTGCAGAACAAAATGGTGTCGCCGATAGTTGCGACGAGACGTTGGTGTGCGTACTGAGATGCAGTTGGTCTCCACGAACATATATAGAGCGTATTCATGAAGGTGAATTAAAGAAGTAATCGTGACGTTTTGGTAGATAGAATTCTTAATAATATTTTAAGGTGTTCTTCGCTGGTAATGTCTGACTGTGAATTGCAGCTAGTGCTCTGATTCTTTTCATCGTCGGGGACGATGTGAGCTTTTTATAATCGGTGCCTCAGGTCAAGCTTGGCTTTGGCTTTCCGTCATGACAACATTGTTACTTGATAGCTTATCTTCGGAATCAACTGAAGTGTTCCGCCAATAGTGCCACGAGTTCCGTTAGGTTATCGTGTTCATGCATGAGCTGTTTGAAGACGTTTCGTCCCCTCTGGGGCAGTCCTCATGATCATGATATCCAGCGCCAATTATGCCAGCTCATAACCTCGTGTTCGACATCTTGCTTCCCATTCGTTCAGTAGCTAGAACATCTGACGACCTTAGTCTTATCAGTGCTTATCGCAATATAATATTAATAGCTCTTCACTATTAATTGCCTCACCATTAATTTGGCTATTCGGCTTTGCGTCAGAGATTTCATCGGCGACCAACCGATACTCCGCTAGCGTAGATTATGACACGTTCTTGACGTTGCAATGCATGCGGCCTTAACTCAATAAGCCGGTTTGCTTCTGGCCTCTTATCTTCAGCCAATGTCATTAATTCCTCAGACACTGCATGCTTAGGTCTCGACCTTCCGTAGACCGGGGAGTGCCGCAAGTGATCTCACCGCTTTGCGCGTGAGCTTGCAGATCCCTCGTACTCGCATATTGCAATTACGTCTGCTGTGCATGTTGCTCTGCGTTATCGCAACTTAACTATGCATTGTCCCGCTAAACAGGGTTTGATAGGTGTGGCCATTAATTATGCGCACTGCTGAAGGTTTTTCACTTCCCAGTTATGGCGACATAATTGCGTCATCATATTTGAATCCGCTAGCGCGACTTAGTCATCACTAAATGATCGACACACGGCTCAAGTGTAATCCCGCTAAGGATCACTTGACTGACAAACATGTTCACGTAATCGCGGGTAGGTGTTTTGCATATGATCATCTTTAAGATTTTGTCATATGTACCTGCTTCGTTCAAACATGTATCATTACCGCTGCTAAAGGAAAACCCCTAACACTAACTTTGCTGCCGAATCCTAAAACAACAGAATATCATGAAAATAGGGTGTCCTTCCAACTGGTATAGCGCATTCGGAGATTCATATTTATCCACTATCAGCAACATACTCAGTTTGAACCAATGTAACTTCAACTGTTGCCACTCACCATGGTCCCAACTTTATCCTCCGTCCAAGTTCTGCAAGAATCTTCAACACACCGACAATTCTGTGCCGCGCCGTCACCACTCATATGCTCAAACTCGAGGCATAATGAACTACCTTCGGCGGAATCATATGCAGGGGCGATCATGACCAACCGATTTCTCAGTTTCCCATGTCCGGTCCTGAGAGTTAGGTAGCGATACAACCATGTTAATGTCTCGAGTTCTTCAGGTGCGTCTTGATCAATTCTAGGTATGTCGGCTTAAACCAACCTACAATTCTTGCATCCATAGCGTACTTGGATACGAATGCTAACATGTGGGAATTGGGGGCAAGAAAAATCCATCTAATCCGGTGCACCTGATGCTTCCTAAATCGCAACAATGAACTGACATCAGCAATTTAAATATAAACCGCCGACATGTCTTCCGGACTCTTTCCAGGCACACCTCGAATTGCAACCTGCGTAACCACATGTTTCTTGGTTGCCCTGTTTTCCCATTATTCTATTATACTTCGTACTATATTTACCCTTATACACTTCCCTCTGCATTCCCAACTTCACTTCATCAAACGTGGAAGCTATGGCCAGCCAGGTGAGGAATCACTATTCACAGAAGAATCAAGAAGCACACCTTGAGAGAGCACTTGCACGTGCATTGCAGAAGACAGCCAATCTTCATTGCCAATCAAATGTTTGAACATCCAACCCAGCCTTTGAGTATAGTGTTGGAGATAGCTAATGTCTGGGCTATAATTCTGATGAAGCAGGATGATGACGATACCGATCAGGAGATCAGCAATGACGAAAGTGAAGACCCTGGAGAGTCTACCTTGTCATCCGATATCGAAGAAGACAATTTGGACATCCGGCAAGAGGTCCTTCATCAAGACTAGGCATGCCGTGATAAGACAATACGGACTACATTGTTTCCACTGCCAAAGAAATGGAGCCGTGCAGATACTGTCATTGCCCGCCCTGCACTTGCGAATCTGCGACATCCAGCCGGTGAGATTGGACCACCATTGCTCAAGTGCCCAAAGTCAGTCATCAACATATCACGCGAGTCTGACGTTGTACAGGCACTCCCGCTTCCCAAGGCCGGTGGCGACCAGAATGTTCCTCAATGAAAGGCCAGTGGAGATCACAACGTTCCTCAACACCAAAAGGCTACTTTTGAGGTAGCGAAAAGGTTCATGGAGGCGATCGTATTCACAAACACACCCTGGCCAATCATTTCCGATGAGAAGTACTCAATGGTTGACGAAGCTTGGAAACTAGCCATTGAAGTCCAGGATTGTCAGCGGGCATTAGCAGGTGCTCCTGTAGGTACTCAATCTGTGTGTCAATTGCCTGGTGGTCCATCTCTTGAAATTGATCCGCAAACCCGAGAAGCTGTAAGTGTATATTCTGTTTTCTGCTCCTCAATTGGACTTATGACGATACTAAACCTTGAAACATACATAGTTAAAACTAAAGATCAGTACCATTCAAAGGTGCTTAGCAGATGGAGCTCGTCGAACAATTGTCTGTAGTTACCGATTGGATTTAGGATCAGAGACTGAGCTTCGAATTCAATTTAAGGAGCTCCTGTTTGACGATGATTATCTTTCGAAGGTCATCGATGATAAGAAGTCTTGGTTCACCTGGATGGAAGTGCTTGACTTAATCTACCATCAGTTTTTTTTCACCGCCAATAGCTTAGGGCGACAACTGACCACATCGCAGTTCTTTCAATCTCTACCACCGCAGACATTAGCGCTTGTGGCTGCAGCTATTCATTGTGTGCTGTCTGAGTATGCCAATGGAAAGAAGGTTACAGTTATGTTTTCTCATGAGGAATATTGAGGTAAATTTTGCCCTTCCACGGTGACAGATTGCATTGCTGCCGAAGGCATTGCACTCATCAAATTCAAAATACACATTTTGGGGCTAATTCAAACCCCCCCCCTCAAGGGTGCTCGTCCGCTATAATAGGCGCTTCTCAATCCCCGTCAGCGCTTCTTGGCCTGGATTTGCGCCCCTCATATTCATTCTGCATCACCATCAGCACTCCCCTTGACCACCCCACACAACATCAGACACTCCTCATTTCCTGGTGGCGCACCTTTTTTCCCCCCGAATTCATCATATTGCCTTTCAAACTCCATTTTGATTCACCGCAAGCTAATCTCAATTCCAACCCTTTTAGATATCACAAATCGAGCCAAACAACATTGGAATTCAATTTCACTCAATCACCAGACCCGAATCATTCAGAAATACAAGGAGCGCCTCCAGCTTTTTTGCGCCATGGATGAATTGGGTGTCCCTGCGTTTGTCGGCTCTGATGAGATGGGAGATTTCGTGGATGACAATGAGACTATGTTTGATTGAGATATCATTCCGATCGCTTAGTCGGGTTATAGTTTTGGTTTTACCTACTTTCATTTTTGAATCACTCGCCATTTTCTTTGGTTCTTCCTTAATGTAGCGATGCAAACAATAGAATGTTCATGAGATGCTGGGTACTAGAGTATGAATTAGAGGTTGATAATGAACAATAATCTATGCATCATACGGGGAGGGTATTCTTATTGCTCGTGTACATCCGGAGAATCTCAGATAACGCCTACCATCCTTCGAATGAATATCCATAAGAACCCAGCATCTGTCAGAGTTGGTTTGGGATTCCCGCATTGGTTGGGCGACAGTCCTACGTGCTCCCAAACGTTTCACAACCGCTCCCATGGTGCTCCCGTACCAATCATCAGAGAACCCAGTTACTTCGAAGGCCGGCCGGAATGCCCTCCTAGGGTCTGATACTCACCTGAAATTGATGCTTCTAAGTTTACACCCCACATCCTCTCAGACACTCCTGCAGGCTCCCAGCAACCAAAATACATTTTGCTGTTGGATGGGGCAGCCCAACTTTAGTACCTTCAACAACTGGAAGAAAGAATGGGTGGCTGGGTATCTCGAGAAGAAGCATCGGTCCATTATCCCAGGACAGAACTGTTTGAAACAGTTGCGAAATAGACCCCTGCACTGGGAGATGGCAGTTGCAGATTTTTTGGAAACTTTCGAGGCCTGGCTGCCTTTGGAAAATTTTTATAATGCCGAATAGATTCAGCAACAACAGGTGGAGATGTTTTTGAAGAAATGTACAAGTGAGGTTCGGAAGGCGAGGAAGAAGGGAACGTGAGGTAACAGCTGACCGGAGACGGATTTGGGAGAGTACGCGGTCAAAAACGCGAGAGGTAACATCCCAGAGTTGCCAAATACAACTTTCATGGATGTGATTCGTTGAGTGCCGAATGGTAACAATGACCCGACATCCAGCACGCAATTCCAAGCTTCGTACACAGATGTGAGGCATTGGGAGGAGCTGCTTGATCTCATCGAAAAAAATGGTAACCCGAAAGAACCATACTGTCTGACTGAGTCATACAAATGCAACTTGACGCTGGAAAAATTGGACGAAGAGTACATGGGATTATATGCACCCGGGCAAATGATGAATGACCCTCTATATCGTCAGATATCATACAACAGTTCCCTTTCGAATGCATTCAAGTTGAAACTGTGATACAATGTCAATCTATTTTTGGTAGAAATGTAGGTAGCAACAGGGAAGGATATTGCGGAGCACGTAATGAGACCGGCAAAGGTAATCCCCGCTAACCTTGTTCCCGTTAGGTATGCCCACTGCTAATTAGTAAACTTAGACTTCGGAGGGATCCGATGCAAATAAACCAGTAGTAGATCAGGAGGCAGGTGGGAAAGAGATTGATAGTATTAATGTGTTAGGGGGTGCTTAATCCCGATAATCAATATAACATTTATTGATTTAAGTACAGCCGCCTATCTATTTTCCCTTTCTATCCTCGTTTCTTCCTGAAACTCAACCTCTTGCCCGCATCTTGCAAGAGCTTCCAAATCGTATCTCCTGCCACAACTGTCTCCTATGCTTGGGTAGATAAAGCTTCTCTGTTGTATAACCACTCCTCGGAAAATTCCTTGAATGGTAGTGTGCCAGTATTCAGATATCTGAGCACCAGGTATCCGATATTAAGCAAAAGACTCGACTCTCTGTTGCAGTGCATACTCGGCAGGTGTGTAGTGCTGTCCAGGCATATAATGCCAAGTCACGAGTGTTTTGGAGGGAAGTAATTTTTGAGTAAAGTATAGATAGAATTCTTAATAATATTTTAAGATTGTCTTCGGTGTTCTGACTGTTGGCTGCGGATTGCTGCTGCTACTTCTCTTCTCATCTCCTGAGAGATGCCATCTTCTTATAGTCATCTTGGAGGGTTTGTATGCCCATACTTTGAAGCTATGACTACAATGCTCATGATAGAGTTATCGTGGTCACGTCATGCACCCAGTGATAACATGCCACGCATCCCAGTTGGTTATCGTGTCCATGCAGCTGAGGTATTAAAGCGTTACGCTCCTGATAAGAATCAGGCCATCCAGTGCATGATATCATGTCAGACAATGTGTTAGATGAAACTTGAACTTAGACTTCTCGCAATCCCTTGAGCCAGTAGTTGGAACATCTGCCGATCTTGGACGGTAGTGCTTATCGCAAAGTAATGCCTCACCACAAGGGCGATTTGGCTTGTGTCATAGATTCAATCAGCGACCAACCGAGACTATGCCAACGTAGAATTCAACGCATCAGCTCATATAGAATACGAGTCCGATGTTGTAATGCATACCATCTCAAACCAATGGGCAGGGTTGCTTCCAGCCTCTTATTATCAGCCAACGTCATAATTCCCCCAGTAGCGTCATGCTTAGGCCGAGACTATTCTCTTTGGCCAGGGAGTGCCCCGGTGACTCTCATTGCCTGCGGCAATGGGTCGGAGATCCCGCGTACTCGTATATTGACTATCAACTGCTGTGTCTTTTTGGACAAGTCCCGCTAGTTCCAGAAATAGTGAATGTGATTGAAAACTATGCGCACAGCGGATAAGAAGTATCCCCGCTATGGTATCATTGTTGCATTGTCTTAAGTGACTCTGCTATGCAGTGGCTTATCCAATCAACACGCAACTCATATGTATCCCCACTAAAGGACATATGACTGGCCTACTGGCGATGTTATGAATAGGTGTTAGGCATATCACATGACTATACCGAAAGTAACTCCGTGAGATGTATCCATATAACTATCGCAAGTACCATTATCGCTGTGAAGGGATAACCCCTATCCTGTATCCCCGCTAAAGGACATATGACAGGCCTACTTGCGATGTCATGAATAGGTGTTATGCATATCACGTGACTAGACCGAGAGTAACTCCATGACATGTATCCATATAACTATTGCACGTACCATTATCACTGTTAAGGGAGAACCCCTAACACAGATCGAAAGAAGTTACTTCTGCTGAGCGTGTTGTTTTCAACCACATTTATTATTTCTAAATCTAGCGGGACATGTCTGATTGGACTGGAGCATACTCCGACACACAGACACAGCAGTTGAAAGTCAATATGCGATTATGAGGGATTCCTGGCATATTGCCTGAGGCAATATGAGCAACCAGGGCACTTCCTGTCCAAAGTGAATGGTTTTGGCCTAAGCATGACATGACTCAGGGAATTATGACATTGGCTTATGATTTGAGGCCTAGAGCAACCCTGCTCGTTGGTTCAAGTAAGTATGCATTGGAACTTCAGACTAGTATCCGATATAAGTCAACGCGTCAGGTTCTATGTTGGGATTGTATTGGTTGGTCGCCAATGGAGTCTATCACGCAAGCCAAATAGCCTGTTAGGTGAGGCATTAATTTGCGATTTGCATACTCGACTAAGCTTGGCTGATGTTCCAACTACTGAGGCCAATGGGTAGTAAGATGTAAAAGTTCAAGTTTTATCTAACACGGTGTCTGACATGATATCATGCGACGGATGGCTTGATTCTTATCAGGAGTGAAACGCTGTAATACATCGTCTGGATGAACATGATAACCTACTGGGATCAGTGTCAAGTGATTACCGGGTGTATGCCGAAATGGCATGACATGACCGCGATAATGGCATCATCAACTTGGTACCCAAAGAGTCGAAGTATGGGTGTACAGACCCTCGAAAATGACTATAAAGAGATGACGTTGCTCCGGCGATGAGAAGAGAAGCTCATGCAGCAATCCACGGTCAACAATCAGAACACTGAAGATGATCTTTAAACATTATTGAGAATTCTATCTATTACAAACAAAATTATTGCAGTATTATCTTTACGTGACTGGGCAACCAATGCCTGGACATCAACTGACACCACAAGAGTATGCACTGCAACTAGTTGATGAACCTCTCGGCAAGCTACTTTTCGAATTGCATGAGCACCGTTTATTCCACACTTAATGTGTGGGATACCATTTCTGCAAACTCGAGAATATTGGATACCTGGTGCTGGGATATCTCACCACATGTGGTTTACCATTTGAGGAATTTTCTGCGGAGTGGTGGTCCAACAGGGAAGTTTAGTCTTGATATATATTGGAGATGGGCTTTGGCACTGGTTTGATTTGGACGCTCTTGCAAGAAGGTCGCTGGATGTAGAGTTCTAGGATAAGATGAGGAGAGAAAGAGAGAATTAGATAGGTGGTTGTACTTGATTCAATTAATGTTGTATTGATTATTGGGATTAGGCACCCCCGTAACACAGCATGCCTGGCCGCCATATCTCACAATTGGTAATATTCGAAAAGATATCCGCCATACACCCAACAAGCGCCCCTGGATTCCCATTGGGCTGATTCCATGTCGCTTGGATGGTGACAAAAATATGGATGGGGCATGGCATTCCGCAGTTGGAACTGTACTGTCTCCACTCTGGAATCTTGACATAGCTGGTCCCGGCTTGAAATGGAATTGTGCTGATGGATTTGTCAGACGATGTTATCCTCCATCAGCAACAGTGCAAATCGACTATAGACTGAGCTACGCACAGCCGCGTACTTGCGCCGCTCATAGCAAGCTTCCGTGGACCCCTGCACAATGCGCAGCCTATAGTCTTCTATAGTCGATTCATAGAGTTGTGCGCATGGGCCAATGGAACTATATACAGCTGGCGGCCAGAGATGGACCTATACCAGTCTTCACTGCCTGCAGTCTTCGCTCCTATACTGGTACTGTACACTATCGCTGAGATCCCGCTCGAGAGCCTGCTTGAAAGCCTGCTTGAAAGCCTCTTTGAAAGCCTGATAACCTTCTTGAGGGAGCCTCGCATCAGGAAGAGTAGAGTTCTCCACGGGAAACTTTTGGTCGATGGAGAACCCTGAGTTTGTGGAAGCTTTGGCTACTAGAAGGCTCTAAGTCTGTGAAAACTTTGATGCTGACATTGACGTAGCCAACCTGCTTGTATAAGTACTTCTGGTACAATGATCACAATTGCCAACACCATCACCATTGCCGTTGCCATCTTCCCCATCAGCCCCAGACCGAATGCAGACACACACACGCACAATCAATGGCAAGCGGACACAAGATTCCGCTGGAAAATCTGAGTTGGCAATCTGCTCTCCCCAAGATCCAATTGTCTACCTTTCCTGTGGAATCTAAGGCTACAATTGTCAACACCCTGAGTATGAGGCATCTTGAGATATTGTCATGGTGGGTGCACTAAAGATAAGGTTCAGACTATGATATCGACCGATGTCATGATTTCGGCCACCATACACTGCCCCCCATGTGCCACACACCACACCCCACATGCCTCACACCTCCCAGTGCCTGGCTTGTACAATTCCGCAAGTCTCAGGATCGAGCATGCAGGAGCGTACATGGAGCCAGAGTCAAGTGAAATCGCGAGTGTCTTCCCTCTCGCGAGCGTACTCGCGAGCCACTTGAAGGTGTACTTGTGTTACGGGGGTTCTTAATCCCAATAATCAATACAACATTTATTGAATTAAGTACGACCGCCTATCTAAAATCGCTTTCTCTCCTCGTCTTATCCTAAGACTCAACCTCTTGTACCCTAACACAAGAGAGCGCTAAATCAAACATTCTCCAAAGTCCTTCTCCCTCATATAGGAAGATTAAACTTCCCCTTTGTGCAACCACTCCTCTGCCCACTCTTAGAATGGTGGTTGTCCTGTGTTCAAATACCTCAATACCAGGTAATTGATATCTTCGAGTTCGCAGAAACGAAAAACGTCTCGGTAGGTGCGGGTTAAACCAGCTTCGGCCAGTTGAGAATGTAGTTCGCCGAATAGTACGACAACCTGTTGGATAGCATATTCGGATTGTCTCAGTCGTCGACCAGACATAGGTTCCCTGATCTCGGAGGTGAATCAGAGAAATAATGGTTTATTGTAATAGATAGAATTCTTAATAATATTTCATGATTGTCTTCGGTGTTCTCTGAAAGCTGATCTTCTTGCAGATGTCCCTCTATTCCTTCGACCAACGCCAGGTCTTTATAGCCCTCGTTCTTCCTCAGGGGTGATAGCGTTATCTCGGCCATGCCCAGCTAGTGCCCGGTAATAACTTGCCACGACATCCCTGATAGTCGTGTCCTTACAATGTGGTTTGAAAGCGTTACGCTCCTGATAACGATCAGGCCATCCATTGCGCGATATCAACTTTTCCTTTCCTATCTCAGACATCTTTTGCAAACGTACAAGTCGGTAGTTGGAACATCTACCAACTAAGTTGGTTATGCTTATCACCTTTTAAATCCCTCATGCAAGTGAGTTATTTAATTGCGTCATAGACTTAATTGGCGACCAACCGATACTATGCCAACATAGATTATTGACGCGTAAGCTCGTGTTCGATACAAGGTTACATTGCGATCCAGACCACTCGAGCCAACGAGATGTGCTCGCTCTAGTCCAACGCCTATGTCATTAATTCCTCAGTCACGTCATGCTAAGTTCGAGACTTTTCTCTAGACCGGAACGTGCTTCCCAGAAAACCTAGCCCGTTACAGGTAGGAGGGAAGAGTCCTCTTAATCGCGTCTGACTATCGACTGCCATGCATGATTACCATGCATGTCCCACAGAGTATCCAGGCGTGAATGAAGTGCCCACACTTCGCGCGATTAACGTGAACTCCCGCTAAAGAGCACATTACTGACCACTTGAACAATACATGCATAGGTATTATGCATATCTTAGATATGTACGCATCAAGTATTTTTAATCAAGTATCATTATCGCTGCTAAGGGAGAACCCCTAACAACTTCGGTGCTTACTCGGAGGTGTTCTTGGGAGTGTCTTGAGAGCTTACTTGGGAGCGTATAGTCAAGCAGGCTGGGAGTGTGCCATCGAGTGTAATTGGGAGTGTACTTGAGAGCATGTTCGGGAGTGCAATTGAGAGCGTCTTGAGAGCTTACTTGGGAGCGTATAGACAAGCAGGCTGCGAGTGTGCAATCAAGTGCAATTGGGAGTGTACTTGAGAGCATGCTCGGCAGTGTGATTGAGAGCGTCTTGAGAGCATACCTGGGAGCATAGTGTCAAGCAGGCTGGGAGTGTGACATCGAGTGCAATTGGGAGTGTGCCATCGAGTGCAATTGGGAGTGTGCAATCGAGTGCAATTGGGAGTGTACTGGAGAGCATGCTCGGGAGTGTGATTGAGAGCGTCTTGAGAGTTGACTTTGTAGCGTATAGTCAAGCCGGCTGGGAGTGTGCCATCAAGTCCAATTGGGAGTGTACTTGAGAGCATGCCCGGGAGTGTGATTGAGAGTGTCTTGAGAGCTTACTTGAGAGCGTAAGTCAAGCAGGCTGGGAGTGTACAGTCGAGTGCAATCAAGTGTGTACTTCAGAGCATGGTTGGGAGCATGCAAAGAAGTGCATTTGGCAGTGTGGTTTCAAGTTTGTTGAATGCAGCATGATGTATAGTATCAAGCGCACATAATTGCGCACGTATCATAGTAATCTAGTTGATGCGCAGGCCCATATGACTTCATAGTGCCACGCGTCAAATATGCGAGGAATCCCCGACCCAGAAACAGCTTCTCTATGAATTACGCGTCACGTATGGTCATTTTTCCCGTTGTCTTTTGGCGGCCTGGGTGGGGGATTATCCAGAACACTTCAAGATTGCTGAAGTCTCATATGGCTGATGCTCGAAGTGTGAAATTCCTAAAGGAATGTTAGGGGTTGTCGCTTGAACAGCTATAATGATACTTGTTAAATGATTGGATGCATACATATCGTAAGATATGCAAAACACCTATGCAAGAGATATTACAAGATGGTCAGTAGTATGCTCTTTAGCGGGAGTTCACACTAGTCGCGAGAAGAGTGCAGATAGCTGCGGCTAGCGGGAAATCCTGGCAGCTGCCATGCCTTACCGGGATGACTCAGTCATCAGCAGTGCTAGTGGTTTCTATCTTCCTTCATCTGCCAGATACTAGCGGGAAATGCATGGTTGTCATGCATGGCGGTTGATAAGTCAAGATGTGAGTAAGCGAACTATTCACCCCTACCTGTAATGGGACAGGACTTGGTGGGTGTTAGGGGTTGTCCTTTAGCAGCGATAATGATACTTGACTATACCAGATGCATACATAGTACGATATGCTTAACACCTATGCAGGTGATACTCATGTGGTCAGGAATATGCTCTTTAGCAGGAGTTCATATGTGTTGCGCGAAGAGTGGGTTCTTCGTTCACTCCTGGATACTTTGCGGGACATGCATGGTTGTCATGCATGGCAGTTGATAGTCAAAAGCGACTAAGAGGACTCTTCTCCCCTACCTGTGACAGGCCAGGATCAGGAGAGGCACATTCCGGACTGGAGAAAAGTCTCGACCTTAGCATGACATAACTGAGGGAATAATGACGTAGGCACTGGCCTAGAGCGAACACCAGTCATTGGTTTGATTGGAATGGATCGCATTGTAAACATGTATCGAATACGAGCTTATGCGTCAATATTCTACATCGGCATGGTATCCGTTCGTCGCCAATTAAATCCATGACGCAATTAAATAACTCATCAGCATGGGCGATTTAAGAGGCGATAAGCATTATCAACATGGTTGGTAGATGTTCCAACTACCGACTCGTATGATTGGAAGATGTCTCAGTTCAAGTCTGTTGGGTGTATTGGCTGAACGATATGGTGCGATGGATGGTCTGACCTTATCAGAAGTGTAACGCTTTCAAACAACATTGCATGCACACATCACACTGAGGGAGGCATGGTGAGATAGGACCGGACGCCGTAGGGCGAGGTTGCGATAACGCTATTTGAAACATCATAGTATAGCTATTAGGCATGGGGGCTTAGGATGTTGCTATATAATAGGTAGTGTTGTCGCAGGAATAGTGAGAGAGCAGCGAACACAGAAGCACCAAAGACGATCTTAAAATATTATTATGAATTCTATCTATTCAATATTACTTCCCTCATACACACTCGTGACTGGGTCTTATATGCCTGGACATCATTATACACCAACCGAGTTCGCACTGCAACAGAAAGTCAAGTATTTCGGCAGTCTGCTTTTTCAATTGGAAGAGCACGATTTGACCCACAACTACCATGTGGTGTTTCTCCTCTGCGAATACGAAGGTATCGGATACCTGGTGCTGCGATATCTCAACACCGGTGCGTTACCATTTGAGGAGTTTTCCGTGAACTGGTTGTTCAACAGCGAAGTGTAATCTTCGTCTATTTAGGAGATGGGTGTTGGCCGAGGTTCAATTTGGCAGCTCTTGAAAGACGGAGGCAAGAGGTTGAGTTGCAAAAAGAAACGAGGAGAGAAAGAGGGGAATAGATAGACGGCTGTACTTAGATTCAATAGATGATGTATTGATTATTGGGATTCAAAACACCCCTGTAACAGTGGGGCACGTTCCTATTGGAGAACAGTCTCGACCTAACCGTGACATAACTGAGGGAATCTCGGCATTGGCGATTGCCTCGAGCGAACACCACTGATTGGTTTGGGTTGTATGGATTGCAATGTAACCTCGTATCGGATACGAGCTTTGGTGTCTTATTTTCCCATTGGCATTGTACCAGTTGGTCGAGTCGCCGATTAAATCTATGACGCAATTGAATAACTCACCGATGTGAGGGATTTAAGAGGTGATAAGTATTACCATTGGTGATTGCCAGATGTTCCAAGTACCGGCTCACACGTTTGCAAGATATTTATATTCAAGTCTGTCTGATGCATTGGCTGGCATGATATCGTGCGATGGATGGCCTGATTCTTATCAGGAGCGTAACGCTTTGAAAACACATTGCATGAACACGACAACCTAAGGTAAGCATAGCATGTTATCATCGGGCGCCTGAATGGCATGGCCGCGATAATGCTATCCTGAGCGATGTAATCATAGCAACTAAGTGTGGAGACACCAGACCTGGGACGTTGGCTATAAAGAGACAGCATTGCTGCGGCAATGAGAGGAGCAACCTCAAGCAGCAATCCACAGTCAACACAGAAGCACCGAAGATGATCTTAAAATATTATTAAGAATTCTATCGATTTTACCAACAATTCCATCTCTCATAAACACCTGCGATTGGGTTACATATACCTGGTCATCATTATACACCGACCAAGTACGCACTGCAACAGATTGTCGAGTGTTTTGGCAATCGTCTTTTTCAATTGGCAGCGCACCATGTAACTCATACCTACCGTGTGGTACTTTGTTTTTGCGAACTTGAGAATATCGATTATCTGGTGCTACAATATCACATCACAGGCGCATTACCATTCGAGGAGTTCTCCAAGGACTGGTTGTTCGATGAGCAAATCTAGTATACACTTACCTACGTGACGAGCATTGGAGGCAGATCTATTTGGACGCTCTTGCATGGTTATGCCAAGAGGTTGAATCTCATGACGAGATGAGGAGAGAATGAGTTTCTTAGATAGGCGGCTGTACTTAGATCAATGAATGCTGTATTGATTATGGGGATCTAAACACCCCAGTAACAAGGTACGCTGATGGGGTATTCAACTTGTCGAGCACTCGATAACTCAAGAGATCAGCATGTTGACTCAGAGATTCTGGATGAAACAAATATTGATGTTCTGCACACTCTTCGTGTTCATCCAATCCACATCCAGTTATGGCAATTCCCTCTTGGCAATGTCTATCACCATTGGCAGCCTGATGAATTGCATCAGCTTCTCCAAGGTTTAGTTAAAGACTTATTGCAATTGCTGCTCAAATACCTGAAAGCTCGAAATGTCAAGTATCAATTTGACAATTGATTCACATTAGTACCACAGTATCCTGGCCTCCAGCGCTTCTCTAAACCCTTCCCTTCGATGAAAACCAGCTCCCAGCAGGGCAAAGAGATCCGGGGCATAAGCAGAACACTGGCAGTGAATTGCCCTCCAATTCTTGACTGCTCCATGAATGACGGGAAAACTGCAGTGGAAACAGCCTCTGATGAAATGATAATGGAAGCAGTGCGGGGATTATGTGAATTCTCTCTCCATGTTAGCCAACGAAATCACTCTGACCGATCCGTCACAGCACTATACGATGCACTGAAGCAATTTTACATTAAGAATTGTGCCTTTCAAGATCAGAAAATGTCGAAGTCTGCAAAGTGCAAAGTGAATCAACAGTTGGCAACGGAATCGCTTTAGTTACGGGAACAGATGATTCCTGAAATCCATACTGCAATGGAAGTTCTGGTGTATGGGGCTGAAAGAGTTACTATATCAAAATGATGGCAATTTTAGGTAAACATGGATATAGCCTGATGTTAGGGGTTCTTCCTTAGCAGCAACATATGATACTTGTGGCAGTCGTGGATGCATTACACCAATGCAAGATGCAGAAGGCGGGTCATTAGTGTGCCCGTCAGCGGGGGCTCAAACTTGTCGCGAGAAGATTGCAGACAGCCAAGGCTGGCAAGAGTTCTTGCAGCTACCAAGCCTTACTGGGATGATGGACATAGATCATCGACAGTGCTAGTAGTTTCTATCTTCTTTTATTTCCTAGAAACTAGCGGGAAATGCATTGTTATATGCACGGCAGTTGATAGTCAATATGCAAGTAAGTGGGCTCTCTACTCCTACCCATCATGGGCCAGGACACAGTGGGGCACGTCCCGGTGCAGTAGCCTAAGCATGACGTAACTGAGGGAATAATGACATTGGGGAAATCCTAGAGCAAACACTACTTCATTGATTTGAGTAGCATTGGTGGCAATGTATTACGCGTCTAGTTCTACATCAGCATAGTATCGGCTGGTCACCGATGAATTCTATGACACTACAATTACTAACTATACCGTGGTTATTAATTGCGATAAGATATTACTAATCACTGGAAATCGGTTGAATGTTTCGAATACCGATTCATACAGGTTGCGAGATGTCGAAGTTGAAGATTATGGTCTGATTATCGTCTGACATACAGTTATGCATGAACACAATAACCTTGGGGATTCGTGGTCACCTCTATCAAGGTGCATTCTCTGAATGTAAGGTGCAAAGTTACGTGGCTAGTGTGAGCGATTTAATCATAGTCTGGAGAGGGTTCCGGGAGACTATCACCAGTTCGCTTTGTCCTGGCAATGAGAGGGAAGCTGGAGCAGCAGGAAAAAGATACCTACCAGCGGAGAAAAATTCTTATTTATCATTGCGTTTTTATGAGACCTATCTTTAATTTATACCTAAGAATTTATTAGCTTTGTGCAGTGGCAGCCCTGCACCCTGGCCATAGCATTGCGCTGATACCTTATGACGATAACCTTGGAGATCGAAAACAACGTCATTGTATACACTTTCGAGAAGATAATATCCTACGCGAGAAATAATCAGTACATCTTTGTAGTACAGCATTTGGTGGATAACTGCGATTATCAGTCTCGATAGCAAATTACGGATACATCTCGAGAACCTGCGATTACGATCAGAAGTAACCTATAACAAGTCTAGCCAGCATCCGACGGAAACGTCGCAAGGAATTTACGATTCCAGTGAAGAAACAGTGGAGAGTAAAAGCACCAAGCTGCGGAATACGTCGGAGGAACTATACATTCATCCGGATTGACATAGGGAAGTTGGACTTTTAGGGATAGATCAGATACAGGAATCGAACGATATACAGAATAATCATCATCATGGAAAGAAACCTAGGTACGGTGGAAGCTTTCTCTCTACTTCCCACCAGGGACGCACAAAGTACGTGAGCGACCCGCTACGAAGAACCCGGAAAGGGAAAGCAATGAAAGGTTCAGAAACCTTGTCAAAGAAACAGAAGAATCGATTACAAGCTATTCCTAAAGTTACGATTCAGCATTATCCACAGTCTAGGAAAGATTACAATTTATGGCCGTGAACCTGGTACTTACTTTGGGAAGTATAGTTACTTAGGGTTAAATACCCCCGTAACAGTATAATAATGAAACCTTTCTACGCTCCTGGGTTATTATACAACATATGCAAGAAGCAGAGCGTAAAGCTTCTCAGGGACTTAAGAAGCAAGAAGCTTTCTTGCTGTGATCACAACAATTTGAATTAGAAGTGGTCTCTACGAAAATACCAAATCTTTCGGTTACATTACCATTTTGGATACCGGTTACAACAAGATAATATCTTAACTGACCAAATTATTCTCCTGAGTATTATCAAGGACCTGATATGTGGAAAAAGCAATCTGAATTCATGCACCAGAGAAGCCCGGGGTATAGAGCCCGTGGGAAGAGAGGAACAGAGTCTCGAAGTGTCCGATTAAAAACTAGCTGAACATGCTCCATCTGGTAAGAAAATGTGAGAGATATGTTAAAGGCCACTTCTCGGGAGACGTTTAGGGAATTGAGGCCTGTGTCCTTACCCTATCCCGTTCTCTTTGGTTAGCATTTTCCTTTGGATGTCCCACAGTCGCATGAGCATGGTGCACACGGCAGGCTCCAGATGTGTGTGGGGGCATCGCTTACCCTCCACTCAATTGCAAGGCAGAGTGAGTCCTCTCAATGGTAACATTGCTGGGTAACGGGAAGCAGATCCCTAGCAAGGACTGTGGGCTGTAGCAACATGGATGAACCCTGGTGGTATCTGTGCTAGCTCGAGGGGACAGCTGCCTCTGGCGATATGCCGAAGTCAAAGTGTACTGGCAGCGGGAAATAGTGGCCCTTGGTGGGTGGATGCACCCCATGTTGTGAAGCGGCAAAGACGATCAAGCATGCTCAAGGTGCAAAGTACTGACATTCTCTTAGATGAGTGGCACTGAAGCTGGTGAATTTGAGCAGTGTAAAGTCAGATATGAGAATATTATCGACAGGATACGGTTTCCGATAGGCTATCAGAAGTTATAATATCTAGGCGGAATTAGCTATATTCCAGTTAACGTATTTGATTTCGCTTGGTATACGCCGAATTTGTTTGAATACGAACCGCTTAATATATTCTGCTCGATAAATACAATATTATCTGAGAAACCAGAACACAATTGGAATAATTCGATATTCCACAAAGAACCCGAGACACCCACACCTTGGGTGGAATACTATCCACAATTGGCCGTTAATGGAGTGGTACTTACGATTGACTATATTGTGTTCAAAGATCACTGGAGAAACTACCACTCGTGGGCTGATGAGTGGGTGTACGACTGCAGAGACAAAGACACAACCAAGTGGTGTTATTGCAAAAACAATGAATCATTGGCAAAATACAGCCAGTGGTAGACTTAACCTATCCTCCAATGGAGCGATTATATGATATATTGATCATTATTGCATTGTCAATAATAATGATTCAGTTATGAAATATTATTAAGCAATCAATACTCATGCGATATTATACATGTGGGCGAGATTATGTATGGACGGCACTTCCAGAATACATTCACCACTCCAAAGAATCTTTTGAAGTCGCATATGTGAAAATTGATAAATATACACCTTGCGATTAGAGGATGCATAATGAAGGAAATGATAGCAGTTATACGGATAGCTATAACGAAGGACTCTTGGAAGGGCATGAAAATGGCTGGGATGAAGCCAAAGAATATTATCAGAAATTATTCAAAAGGGAGCTTAGAGAAGCTAACCAGTTAGGGAAGGAAGAAGGTGCGAATGATGAGTATTCTGAGGAGATAGCAGAAGAATACGAGGAGCCAGAAGTAGATGACGAATGGTCATCCTACGGACTGAAGGAAGACCAAATACAGACTGAGTCTTGAGAATGGTTTGAGAATTAGTCCGACGATGAGCTCAGGGATGCAGTCGAACTTAGAAGTTGATTTATTGCAGATAATGAGATTATTGCTTTAGATGTCTAGGATGTCACTTCGAAGAAGTTATAAAAGATCATCAGTTGACGTTAAAGACCATCGTGCGAAGCAATTTTAGTGCTACCACCACCAATTCCACGGTGGTTGTTATATCTTCGATATTACTTTATCGATATTGCCTCTATATATTACTTTAGTAATAAATATCTTCGATGTTACTTCCTCGATAATACCTTCATATATTACTTCGGTAATTTATATCTTCGATATTACTTTGTCGATATTACCGTTATATATTACTTCAGTAATAAATATCTTCAATATTACTTTGTCGATATTACCTTCATCTATTACTTCGGTAATTTATATCTTCAATATTACTTCATCGATATTATGTTCATATATTGTTTCAGTAATAAATATCTTCAATATTACTTTGTTGATATTCCCTTCGCAAATTACGTCGGTATTTTATATCATCAATATTACTTCGTCGATATTGCCATTATATATTACTTCAGTAATAAATATCTTCGATATTACTTCAGTAATAAATATCTTCGATATTACTTCGTCGATATTACCTTCATGTATTACTTCAGTAATGTATATCTTCAATATTACTTCATCGACGTTACGTTCATATATTGCTTCAGTAATAAATATCTTCAATATTACTTTGTTGATATTCCCTTCCCAAATTACTTCGGTATTTTATATCATCAATATTACTTCGTCGATATTACCTTTATATATTACTTCAGTAATAAATATCTTCTATATTACTTCATCGATATTACCTTTACTTCAGTAATAAATATCTTCAATAGTTCTTCGTTGATAGTACCTTCGTATATTACTTCAGTAATTTATATCTTCGATATTACTTAGTCGATATTACCTTCATATATTCCTTTCGTAATAAATATCGTCAATATTACTTCGTCAATATTACCTTGACATTTAACTTCGGTGAAAAATATCTTCGATATTACTTCATTGATATTGCTTTTGCATATTACTTCGGTAATTTATAACCTCGATATTAATTCATCGATATTACCGTCATATATTACTTCGGTAATAATTATCTTTGTTATCACTTTGGCACTATTACCTTCATATATTACTTCAGTAATAAATATCTTTGATATTTCTTCATTGATATTACCTTTGCATATTACATCGGTAATTTATATCTTCGATAGTACTTCATTAATATTACCTTGATATATCACTTCGGTAATAAATATCTTCGATAGTACTTCGTCAATAGTACCTTCATATATTACTGCAGTAATAAATATCTTCGATATTACTCCATTGATATTACTTTTGCATATTACTTCGACAATATTACCTTTATATATTACATTGGTGATGAATATCTTTGATATTTCGTCAATAGTTCAGTTATATATGACCTTAGCAATTTTATCGACATTGACCTTAGGAAATACTTCAGTAATCATAAATACTTCGTTAAATAAATACCGGAATTCACTCGCTAAAAAAGCCAGGGGTTATATTGCCACAGAAGAGAGGAACAGGGTCTCGAAGTGTCCGGTTAAAAACTTGCTGATACCCTTGTCCATTGGGGAAATGGATGTTGACATTGATGATCAGTCCAACAGGCCACCTCTCAGTAGTGCCTTTGGCGAAGTAGCGGCCGGTGGATGAGTAGCCTTGAGACTTGCGAATTTGAGCAGGGTAAAGTCAGTGTGTTGAAATATGACAAGGTTTAATAGAATAAGGTGCGAAAGTACAGATAGATCGGTTAAAATCTAACGAAGAGAATTCGAAGCAATAATATGATAAAAATAACGAAGTATAGAGTTGTTCGAAACAAGATCATATAATGCTGGAGGAGGAGGTATCGAGATGATATTATTGTATTCTTATCGATGTCAGAGCAAGTCTAAAGAACTGTTCTCTAACCGGAGAAACAGTATCTATATATCCATAAAATAAGGAGTGATTGTCCGTGACCACGGTCGCGGAACAATATCCTAAAGCAGTAAAGAAAAACTCTTCAACTGTACATTGTTAAACAAGAACCGTAAGGAAACCATTAGTTCAATCCAGACGCGTTCTAAAAAGATAAGCGCTGATAAATCCCTTTCCAACGGAACAAAAAGAAGATTCTAGACAAGTTCTAACCGGAAATTTCTAGACATCTAAAGATAACAGATAACAAAAGTATTAACACACCACATTATTCTTATCCGCAAAGACCTTCCATACTTATGGAGAATAAAAAGAAAGGTACAATTATTAGTAAGAGAAATGTAGATACTCCCGTATTTTCAATAAGGTTTTACTACAGTTATTATATTTAATGCATTATTTTGAGAAAACAGTGATGTTCGGTGATGGTGTTCGGAGATTCAGTATAAATGTGAAGGGGGTGAAATTCATTAAACGGGAAAATAATAGGGAAATCACCTTCGACATAGAGATGCGAGGACATGTATGATGTCTTCAGGTATTCTCATTGACATTCGAATAACCTGCGACATAGAGCAGCGAGGACATGTACGATGTCTTCAGGTATTCACATTGACATTCGAATCACCTTCGACATAGAGAAACGAGGACATGAATGATTTCTTCATGTATTCTCATCAACATTCGAATCACCTTCAACATAGGGATCCGAGGACATGTATAATGTCTTCAGGTATTCTCATCGACATTTGAATCACCTTCGACATAGGGAAGCAAGGACATATATGATGTCTTCAGGTATTCTCATTAACATTCAAATCACCTTCGACATAGAGAAACGAAGACATGTATGATGTCATCAGGTATTCTCATCAACATTCGAATCACCTCCGACACAGAGAAATGAGGACATATATGATATCTTCAGGAATTCTCATCAATATTCGAATTGGTTTGCGATAATATCATTGCAACTGAGCTCAGTTTGTCCATTCGGTAATTAAACATTATTACAGTGACAATTAGGATTGCTTTGATGGGAAAATTAATTATTGGAATAATAATGTTAAGTACTATTCCCCTAATCTTGAAATGTGGTTACAGCTACAGTTAGGATTATCAGCTATCACATAAGAGATGGATATATACTATGTTGTATCCAGGTACTCTCGCATATGAGGATGTAAGACACCATTATCTTATTCAACATGGTTAATCAAGTAATAAAGCGATAGTACAATGAATGCTTATACTTGACACCTTTGGATTATAACCAATAGGCTGAAATACGGCTTTATTTGAATTATCAATTGTTATGAGTGATACTATGGGTTGAAGCTTTAGGAAAATCAACTGAATGATTTCGGGCATATGCTAAATTGTTCCCTCTGACCCTTTGGCGGGTGATACTGTCATGGCGAAGAGAGTTGATCTTTTGGAATATTTCTTGAACATTTGGAGATATTTCCGAAAGCATTTGGATTATAGTTTATATGTATCCATCAGAGTATTTTAAGTCGACAGCCTGAAAACTGCGCTTATTAAAAACATGGGAGTATATGGACTATATGAATTATGTTAAGTCAAGACAAAATCCATGCACGAGTATGGTATTCAGATAGACCTTTGGAGTAAATAAACAATTGATGATATGAACCGGCGATTATATCAAAGGAGTACATGATCAAGTGTTTATATGTACCACTAGAATGAATGAATTGCACAACAAGTTATTTGATAACACTTGTGTGGTATTAGTACAAGTACAAGAGTAATATCTTTTACTATACTTAACTATAATAAGAATAACTTGCTGATATCATTTGTTTGCAAAGACGGCAGAGAGCGTTGGGTCACCATGCTAGAGAAGGGGGAGATGATATGGGTCTCATTCTCTAAGAGAAGGGATTATCTATGGAACAGTTATGGAATAGTCGTTCTTTTCAGAAATATACGAAAGAAGAAAGCAGGTTGTATTAGGGGATAAAAAGGAAATTCACACTTGTGATGTGAGAGAATTAAGGGTCTAATAAAAATTACTTCTAAAGACGGAGCACTGTTGTGGTCACCGGTTCTAGAGCAGTGGGTGATGTTTGGGGCTCTGCCTTGGCAGCGACATATGATACTTGTGGCAGTCGTGGATGCATCTTACCAATGCAAGATGTACAAGGCGGGTCATTAGTGTGCCCTTTAGCAGGGGTTCATACTCGCTGCAAGAAGATTGCAGACAGCCGAGGCTGGCAAGAGTTCTTGCAGCTACGAAGCCTTACTGGGATGATGGACATAGATCATCGACAGTGCTAGTAGTTTCTATCGTCTTTCATTTCCTAGAACCTAGCGGGACATGCATTTTTATATGCACGGCATTTGATAGTCAATATGCGGGTAACTGGGCTCTCCACTCCTACCTGTAACGGGCCAGGATGCAGTTGGGCACATCCCGGCACAGTAGCCTAAGTATTACATAACTGAGGGAATAATGACTTTGGTGAAAGCCTAGAGCAAACACTACTTCATTGATTTGAGTAGCATTGGTGGCAATGTATTACGCGTCTAGTTCTACATCAGCAAAATGTAAATAGGTCCGGAAGCCACACGCAAACCTCCCAGACACTCCGGTAGACCTCACCGGTGCTCCCAAGTGATTCCAGATGCTCCCAGGCCCCCCTGGAGCTCAGCAAAGTGCTCTCAGACTATGAAAGAGCATTCTCAGGTGCTTCTGAAAGCACCTGCAGTTATGGAGGTGCATTCAAGATGCTTTGAGATTTGACTTCTAGCATATTCAGATTTTGGGGCAGCTGAGACTTCGAGAGCAGCTTGAGACCTCTGCGCAGCACTGCGGGAGACTTAGTGCCGTATTCTTAAAGCATTCGTTCTTAGAGTTCCATATCCACAAGGAATTTCGTGTATCAGATTCGTCTTTGATAGAGTCACAAGATTCGCTACATCATAAGATGGCATGGAGTATCTATCTAAGTCTCTCTATATATATATATACGGCCAATCTGACTGCAGATGGGATTGGAGCGTAATCCAAGAAGCACCTCGAGACGCTGATTGAGAGAACTTAGAGATGCACTTGGAGGCCGTGATCGTGTAAACTGGGAGAGGTACTTGGAGGCCGCGATGGAGTGAGTTTGGAGATGCACTTGAAGTCTGAGATCAAGTTGAACTCAGAGATGCACTTGGAGGGCGTGATCGAGCGAGTTTGGAGATGCATTTGGAGGCTGAGATCTAGTAACTCAGAGAGGCACTTAGAGGCCGTAATAGAGCGAGTTTGGAGATGCATTTGGAGGCCGAGATCAAGTAACTCAGAGATGCACTTAGAGGCTGAGATCAAGTTGAACTCAGAGATGCACTTGGAGGCCATGATCGAGAGACCTTCGAGATGCATTTGGAGGCCGAGTTCGTGTACCTCCGAGATGCACTTGGAGGCCGTGATAGAGCGAGTTTGGAGATGCACTTGGAGGCCGGGATCGAGTAATTCAGAGATGCACTTGGAGGCCATGATAGAATGAGGTTGGAGATGAACTTGGAGGCCGTGATCGAGCGAGTTTGGGGATGCACTTGGACGCCGAGATTGTGTAACTCAGGGATGCACTTGGAGGCCGTGATTGAGCGAGTCTGGAGATGCATTTGGAGGCCCAGATCGAGTAACTCAGAGATGCACTTGGAGGCCATGATAGAGCGAGTTTGGAGATGCATTTGGACGCCAAGATTGAGGAACTCAGAGATGCACTTGGAGGCCGTGAGCAAGCGAGATTGGAGAAGCACTGGGAGGCCGAGATTGAGTAACTCAGAGATTAGTGTTAGCAACGGTTCTGGGTTGCCCGGCTTCGGTCCGGGTTGGAACTGACCCGAAGGCCCCGGTCCGGGTCAGGAACCGCGAAGTAACCCGACCTGCTGTATCTGGGCGGGTTCATTACCCTGACCGGATATAAACCCGCGGTTTTTTGGCCGGGTTGAACCTGGACCGCAGTTCCATATTACGGTTCCGGCAATTCTCGCTCCAATAACATATTTGCGTTCTGATCGTATCACGATATGATCAGTATGCAGATTGTGCAGTTTTAGCCGCTATTTCACCTCCCGGTGTCAGATGTGGGATTAGACTAATATTCATTGAATCACTGTGAAATAACATCACATTTCGGGCGAAATTCCCGGGTTCTCAATAGTGACTCAATGAATATTGGTCCGAGCACAAATCTGAGAGCGGGAGGTAAAAGAGGGGCTAGAACGACACAATTTACCTACTGATCATGTCACGATAAGATCAGAAGTGAAAGACTTGATTGGAGCGAAAATTGTGGACTTGTAATGCCGTGTTTTTGGTGGTAAAACCGGCCCAATGGCAACAGTCCAGGTTTTCATGTGGTAAGACCCATTGTAACGGTTCGGTTCCGACCCGGCAATTTGGAACCGTTGCTAACACTATCAGAGATGCACTTGGAGGCCGAAATCAAGTTGAAGTCAGAGGTGCACTTGGAGGCTGTGATGGAGCGAGTTTGGGGATGCATTTTGATGCCGAGATCGAGGAACCCAGAGATGCACTTGGAGGCCGTGATTGAGCAAGATTGGAGAAGCACTGGGAGCTTGAGATCGAGTAACTCAGAGATGCACTTGGAGGCCGAGATCAAGTTGAACTCAGAGATGAACTTGGAGGCCATGATTGAGAGAGTTTGGAGATGCATTTGGAGGCCGAGATCGTGTAACTCCGAGATGCACTTGGAGCCCGTGATAGAGCGTGGTTGGACATGCACTTGAAGGCCGAGATTGAGTAACTCAGAGATGCACTTGGAGGCCGTGATAGAATGTGTTTGGAGATGCACTTGGAGGCCATAATCGAGCGAGTTTGGAGATGCACTTGGAGGCCAAGATCGTGGAACTCAGAGATGCACTTGGAGGCCGTGATTGAGCAAGTTTGGAGGTGCATTTGGAGGCCAAGATCGAGTATCTCAGAGATGCACTTGGAGGCCGTGATTGAGCGAGTTTGTAGTTGCACTTGGAGGCCATGATCGATCAAGATTCGAGGAGTACTTGGCGGTAGTTGATCTGAAGGCGGTAGATTTGGAGGTAGGTGCGACAGCAGCTGAGACTCTATTCATTGCTTAACTCGTAATCGTGGGAATGTAGAGAATTGAGTACAACATGGTCTGCTGAGAGCCGAGAGACTGGCTGGGAGCGGGAGGCAGTCTATCTTGGGATGATGCAGTATGCGGTGTATGCAGTACTCAATGTGTGCTGTACTTGGTGTATGCTGTACTCAGTGTATGCTGCAGTCGGTGTTAATTCTGGATCATGGCATGGAGAGATGGAGATGGGTGACTTAATCTCGTATTCTTAGGTGATTGTAGAGTTGAGGACGAGTGTAGAGGCATACGCCCGTGTATGGCCTCGTAGGAAGGAATATCAGTTGATACAGTTGCACACATGGATGTCAATATTATAGCGTAGTATAAAGGTAAGTTAAGATAAGATTATCGCTAGAGATCTAAGGCTCGTGGCGAGCCGACTATATAAAGCAGGTATTAACCGGCCCTGGACACGACATGTGCAGCTGTGCCATTTCATTATCCCCCTCTTTAGGTGCAGACCCCCTGGGCTGCATAAACCTGTACAAAAGCAGAAAAGGAAAGGAAACAATCAAACAACCGTTCAACGTACGCAATGGTACAAACTCATAAGTCTCACAACCGATAAGTACCATATAGTAGCCATTTGGCGGATCTAGCGCACAGGTAAACTCCACCTCCACTTGACTTGTCTCCGGAGGTGGTAAAAACCCGTGCCGATGCCATTTGTACTGGGCCCAGATCCAAGAAGTAAAGAGAAGAGAAGAGAAGGATGGAACATCCAAAGTAACACCGTCGTCCATATCTCCACTTCCGGAATGTCTGGCATCCGACCATCAATATCGGATTCGTAGCTTGTACCAAGTGTAATTCATCATTGGAATTAGACACAGTAATTTCGGTGAAATCCCCAATCATAGTATGAGCCATGTCTTGACTCGGTGGCACCGATAGTGGCTTCCGCTCACTGCTCACCATCTCCATTGCCATTGCCATTGCCATTGCCATTGCCATTGCCATTGCCATTGCCATCGGCCATTGCACCGGTATATTTAACTTGTAAGCATCCCAGTAACCGGTCATACTCCCTATACTTCCAAGTGCGCTAGCACTCGAGCTCTCCCAATTTCTCGTTAACAATTCCGTGGGCCCAGCCCATCAGTGATCATTGTGGCTGCTTTGGCGGCTTCTGCATTCGGTATCATAGCCGTTGGTGATGGTCAATCATATATGACCTCATGTCTATCTTGTAAGCTTCTCATCAAATGGTCATTCATACCATGTATATTCAGGCGCGTTTGCGCTCTCCCGAGCCTCGTGCATAGCTCTGTGGGCCAGCCTTGATATCTGATATCCTCTCTTGCAGCCGGTAGCTCTCACGCGGCACCCATCAGTAGTTATATATATCCTCCATCAGCATCCGCCAAGCAGGCTTATAGGCCTCCAGTATGGTTGTTCAGCATTCGATTCGGTAAGCCGTTAGGTAAACATCCCTGTCGGTCCCTTCGGTAGGTAGGGCTCCCAATCATCCTCTTATTCAATCCCAACTTGGAGTCATTCGGCCATGGTCTTGGTTGCTATACTCAGTCATCATCTCTCCGTAGTTGTCTCCACTGTCTCTCATAATGGCATTCAGTGACTGTCTCTTGCGATGCCGTTCGGTAGACTATTTGGTATGTTTGGAGATCAATTATGGTCTCGTTCGGAACTGCTTCGGTTGACATAATTGCACTCATTTGGCATAGATCAAACTTGCTTGATCATCTCATCATCTCTCCGCTGCTCTTGCGGTCGCACTGATCATCTTCCTAGTTGGTGCACTTGTAGGTACACTTGACAGCCGCCCTGTGCTCGGTGCACTTATCATCTCCAATTGCTCGCCGGCTTTCCTCCGTGTATGCTTTCCGCTTCTTCTCCAGGTGTGCTTGTTGTCTCTTGTCTGGGTATCCACATCATCGTTTTCTGAGTTCGCTTGTCGTTTCATCCCAAGGTGCGTTGGTTTACTCCTCTCCACCCAAGATTGTTGACTAATCTCCAGCTGCAATTCTCTACCGGTAAGTGCGCTCCAAGGTGCTTCCTCCCAGCACTTCCGGTATGGTAATCCCGCTGTTGTACGTCGTAGCACCGCCGACGACTAATCAATTACAGCTTCTTTGTAAAGGTATACGCCCGTATATGGCCTCATAGGAAGGTATATCAGTAGATACAGTTGCAAACGTGGATGTCAACATTGTAGAGTAGTATAAAGGTAAGTTAAGGTAAGATTATCGCTAGAGATCTAAGGCTTGTGGCGAGCCGACTATATTAAGCGGGTATTACCCGGCCCTGGACACGTCACGTGCAGCCGTGCCATTACATTATCCCCCTCATTAGGTGCAGACCCCCTGGGCTGCATAAACCCGTACAAAAGTAGAAAAGGAAAGGAAACAATCAAACAATCGTTCAACGTACGCAAATGTACGAACCCATAAGTCCCACAACCAATCAGTACCATATGGTAGCCATTCGGCAGATCCGGCGCACGGGGAAACTCCACCTCCACTCGACTTATCTCCGGAGGTAGTAACAACCCATCCCGACGCCATTTGTACTGGGCCGAGATCCAAAGAAGTAAAGAAGTAAAGAGAAGAGAACAGAAAGAAGGAACATCCAAAGTAACACCGTCCTCTATATCTCCACTTCCGGAATGTCCGGCATCCGACCATCAAATCTCTCACTCGTAGCTTGCACTAAGCGTAGGTAGGTCATTGTCGGAATTAGACACAGTAATCTCGGTGAAATCCAACACTTCGAAGTGCGCTAGCACTGGAGCTCTCCCAATTCCTCGTGAACTCCGCAGGCCCTGCCCATCAGTGATCATTGTTGCTGCTTTGGAAGTTCTCGGCATGGATTGTAGCTTCTACTCTCGGAATCATAGCCATCGGTGATGGTCAATTATGTATGACCTCGTATCTATCTCGTAAGCTTCTCATGAAATGGTCGTTCATACCATATATATTCAAATGCGTTTGCGCTCTCCCAAGCCCTTGTCCATAGCTTGGTCGGCCAGTGTTGTTGTATCCGAGATCATCCCTTGCAGCCGGTGGCTCTCACACGGTGCCGGTCAGTAGTTATATTCATCCTCCTAAAGCATTGGCCAAGCAGGCTTATAGCCCTCCAGTATGGTCGTTCAACATCCAGTTCAGTAAGCCGTTTGGTAACCATCCCAGTCCGTGCCTTCGGTAGAGGGCTCCTGATAATCCTCTTATTCAATTCCAATTTGAAGTCATTCAGCCATGATCTTGGTCGCTATGCTCAGTCTTGATCTCACGGTAGTTGTCTCAACTGTCTCTCATGATGCCATTCGGTGACTGTCGCTCGAGCAGCCGTTTGGTAGACCATTTGGTACGTTCGGGGGTCATTTTCGATCTCGTTCGGAACTGCTTCGGTAGACATAGTTGCACTCGTTCGGCATAGATCAAACCCGCTTGGTCTTCTCATCATCTCTCCGGTGCTCATGGAGTCGCACTGATCATCCTCCTAGTCGGTGCACTTGTAGGTATACTTGACATCCACCCTCTGCTCGGTGCACTTATCATCTCCAATTGCTCGCCAGCTTTCCTCCGGGTATGCTTTCCGCTCCTTCTCTAGGTGTGCTTGCTGTCACTTGTCTGGGTATCTATATCGTTGTTTTCGGAGTTCACTTGTCATTTCATCTCCAGGTGTGATTCTCTGCCGGTGAGTGCGCTCCAAGGTGCTTCCTCCCAGCACTTCCAGTATGGTGATTGCTTGCAGTAGGGTTGGTTTTGATTCCGGTACAGTCATCCCCCATTTGTACGTCCTATCTCTGCCGACGAGTAATCCATTATGGCTTCTTCGGGTGCCATATCGGTTGGTTAGGATTGATTCTGAAGTCGATTTCCAGTAGCAGCTGTGTATCCCAAGATTGCTGAGACTGAGTCGGGATCTCATTCGGGATTGTGACTTGCGCATGCGGCTTCTTGATTCATTGGTAGGTGCATTTGCCATCACTTCTGTATTGGTGAATGTGTTTCACAGTATTTCGTTCCTGCACTTCCGGTATGGTAATTGTTCGCTGTAGGGGTTGTTGCGATTCCGGCACTGTCATCCCTCTCTTTAAAGATTGTTGCTCTGCCAAAGATTAATCTCGTACGGCTTGTGCGGTATGGGCATTGTACCTGTGTGACTCGGGATCTGATTCGGGATCGTATTCGGCATTGGAACTTGGGCTTGTAGCTGCATAATTTGGTATCTCAGAATTGTGCTCTGAATAGTGCTCGGTATCGTGCTCGGTGGAGCCATGCCGCTGCAACACCGTGTGCCTGCAAATCCGCACTCGATTGTAATTTCGTAGCTTCATTTAGGAAAGGAGATTCATTGTCATCTGTCTCTGTTCATCCATCTCCCTTGATCCATCTCCCTTGATCCATCTCCCTTGATCCATCTCCCTTGATCCATCTCCCTTGATCCATCTCTTGTCATCCACCTCTGGTTATCCACCTCCGGTTATCCATCCATATCCGGTCGTGATCCATATCTGGCCGCGATCTGTCTCTGACCATGATCCATCTTGTCATCCATCTCCGGCCGCAATCCCTCTCTGGCCATGATCCATTTCCAGCCGCGATCCATCTCCGGCTGTGATCCAGTTGGCTCCAGCCATTCATTTTCACCGTGTGCATAATAGCGCTCCTATGGGCCGCATTGCGTAACTTCTCCTGTAACTCTGTAAGCTCTCTAAAGGTCATTGTTACTGACCTCCATAATGTCCGTCTTCCATTGACTCATCATCACAGTCCCATAATCTGGTGACATATCGTCCATCCTGAGAAAATACCCACTCATGGATCCGTCCATATGGCCTGGGATCTTTAAGTCCAAATCCAAATGCATCATCTGGCCTCTTGAGCACGTCATCTTATTCCACGCAATTGCGCGAATACTGCTCAACTCAACTCCATTCAACTGAACTCTGATAAATTGTAAATCCGCCCAAACGGTAAATTGTAGCCGGGCTCCAAATTGATTGCAATTGACCGATGTGGCCGGAGTGTCTCCGCCTGGGCTTTTCCAAAAACCTCTACGAATTCTCTGTATGTAGCCGGGATATGTCCTCCATGATCTGTAGGCACTATCTTTGTCATTGTGCCGGCTCCATCTGCACACATTAGGTCTCAATTCATAGTAGATATGGAGCGGTAAGGAGGAATATCCAGGAGCCCAGATTCAAAAGCGTTCGCCACAATAGGGCCAAGCCCCGCGGTCCAGTACTCCCTTCGTGTCTCGGCGAGCCGGCAACGTTTACACGAGTATACCCTTGGGAACCTCTTTCTGACCATTGCCGCCGCTGCTCTCTGCTCGCCCGTCCAGTGCCTGGTGCCTATCTCACCACCTGAGATGCGTTCCACTGTCACTCCCAGCATCCCTATACGAACTCCCACTCTTAGGAAGAACGTCCAAACGACCTCCTCACTGGCCAGTTGATTGTCAAAGGTAGTGGCTCCAGTATTAGAATATCAGGAACACCACCGCATCCTTCGGAACATGCCTCCTCCCTAGCCGTGATCCAGGTACATTCCCGGGGCATACCTGATGGCCTGCCCGGTCCACTGCCACCTCTTCCGCTCACCCTGGGGTTGCAGAGCCAAAAGTTGATTGCTTTGCAAGTCAACGCTAGGATTCCTGGCCTGGTACCAAGGCAACTCCTATCACTCTCCAGCTCACAGTGTATCCACCGCGGCTGCCACCATGTGTACTAATAAGCTCACTGAGCGAATCACATACTTGTCACACCCAATCGGGACTGTCTGACAACCAAATACTGTCCATTCCCACCTGGGGATACGACACATCAATTGAACCTCTGTGCGCCTTAAATTCATGCTCAATCCGCTCGTGTCCTGAAAGTGCCCAAACGGTCGATCCTCCGGTAGTCCCGTGGATCCTCAGAATCCCGAGCACAATTGAAATTGAAATCACCTTCATTGTATTCCTAAAAACCCTCTTCGTATGCAGTGGTATGGGCACATATCCGTATTCGCTCGTTGGCATACATTTGATGAAATTGAATTGAGTTGGCGTGGATGGCTCTCTCTCCTCACAACGATCTGATTCGGTCATCCAGCCAGGTGGCGATTGTGATAAGTGACAATGGTAGTCGTGAATCCTACCTGCTAGCTACTTTAGAACCTTCAGGGATTATTATACTTCCCTGACGGAGCTGCCACACGATCTGCGATTGCTGCTCCACTCTCCTGAACTCATATATAGCCTTGTAAGACTTCCATAACCTCTGCGGTAAACTCCTAACATCCTCCATAACATAGATAATTCCATTGAGTCTTGTAGAAGGTAATCGTGATTCCAACTGCCGTCAGTAATGTGGATCGATGTGAATCGCGCGTATTTTGTAAACCGCCTCTGAAGAATGGCTAGCTTCAGCATTGGCGGCAACGCGACTCTTATGGGCGTATGGGCTCTGGCATCATCCCTGTAATCATCAATTGACTCAATTGGAAGGTAACTTATCAAATCTCATTCATGCCGCGATTGCTAGCCTTCGAGTTCTCGTATGATGAATCCGTTGAAATGGACTTTGATTGACTTGGTCGTTGACGCGTCTTCTGGCCCGCTGGCCTCTGGAATCAACTCGGAATTGTCTCTGCCACTGTTAACCTCAATTGGGTGTACTCTCTAAGTCTAGCTGCTTCTGCAAACTGTCGCTGTGAATTCGGCACAATTTCTCCTTAGGTATCACGACGCATCTCTGGCCAATTGGCCTCGGAAGTCCGCACAAAATCATCTGTTACCGTTAACCTCAATTGAATGGACATATTAAGACACTTCACTGATGCAAGCAGTGTTCCCAAATCTGTATGATATCTTGCACGTAGATTGCATGTCGTGACGCGTCGGAAAGGGGTAATTCATAAAATCCAATATGCGAAACGTATCTAAAATTGTAAGAGCGATAATAGTGTAAAGGCATATGCCCGTGTATGGCCTCGTAGGAAGGTATATCAGTAGATACGGTTGCAAACGTGGATGTCAACATTGTAGAGTACTATAAAGGTAGGTTAAGGTAAGATTATCGCTAGAGATCTCAGGATCGTGGCGAGCCGACTATATAATGCGGGTATTACCCAGCCCTGGACGCGTCACCTGCAGCCGTGCTATTACATTCTTTGGGTGCCATATCGATTGGTTAGGATTGATTCTGAAGTGGATTTCCAGTAGCAGCTGTGTTTCTCGGGATTGTCGAGACTGGGTCGGGTTCGCCGAGACTGAGTCGAGATCGCCCAGAATGAGTCGGGATCGCCGAGACTGAGTCTGGATCGCCGAGACTGAGTCTGGATCGCCGAGACTGAGTTGGGATCGCCGAGACTGAGTTGGGGTCGCCGAGACTGAGTTGGGATCGCCGAGACTGAGTTGGGATCTCATTTGGGATTGTAACTTGGACATGCGGCTTCTTGATTCATCTGTAGGTGTGTTTGCCATCACTTCTCTGAATGCACTTTTCGCCGTTGCTAGCCTTCTCTATTGGTGAATGTGTTCCACAGTGCTTCGTTCCTGCACTTCCGGTATGGTAATTCGCGGTAGGGGTTTTGGCGAATCCGGCTCTGTCATCCCCCTCTTTAAAGATTGTTGCTCCCCCAAAGACTAATCTCGTACGGCTTGTACGGTATCGGCATTGTAGCTGTGACTCGGGATATGATTCGGGATCGTATTCGGCATTGAAACTCAGGCATGTAGCTGCATAATTGGCATCTCTGAATAGTGTTCAGTATTGTACTGGGTGGGGCCATGCTGTCAGAACACCGTAAGTCTGCAATTCTGCGCTCGATTGCAACTTCGTAGCTTCATATGGGAAAGGGGATTGATTGTCATTCGTCTCCCATGATTCCACCTCCAGTCATCAATCCATATCCAGTTGCGATCCATTTCCAGCCACGATCCATCTCCAGGCGGGATTCATCTCTTATCATCCATCTCCGGCCGCAATGCCTCTCTGGCCGCGATCCATCTCCGGCTGTGATCCAGTTGGTTCCAGCCATTCGTTGCCACCCTGGGCGTTATTGCGCTCATATGGGCCGCATTCTGTGACTGCTCCTGTAGCTCTGTAAGCTCTTTAAAGGTCATATTCACTAACCTCCATAATGTCTGTCTTCCATTGACTCTTCATCGCAGTCCCATAATCCATCTGGTAACATATCGTCCATCATAAGAAAATACCCACTCATTGATCCCTCCATATGGCATGGGATCTTGAAGTCCAAATCCATGATCCGGCCTCATGAGCACATGATCTTATTCCACGCAATTGCGTGAATATCGCTCCACCCAACTCCGAGAAGTTGTTAATCCGCCCATATGGCAAGTTATAGCCGGGCTCCAGGTCAATTGCATGGTCGGTTGACTGATGCGGTGGGAGTGTATCCGCCATATCTTTGCTCAAAACCTCCACAAATTCTCCGTATGTAGCCGGGATATGTCCTCCATCATCTGTAGGCACCATCTTTGTCGTTGTACCGGCTCCATCTGCACACTTTAGTTCTCAATTCATAGTAGATATGGAGCGGTAAGGAGGAATATCCAGCAGCCCGGATTTAAAACCGTTCTCCACAATAGGGACAAGCCCTGCTGTCCAGTACTCCCTTCGTGTCTTGGCGAGCCGACAACGTTTACACGAGTATACCCTTAGGAACCTCTTTCTCACCGTTGCCGCCGCTGCTCCCTGCTTACCCGTCCAGTGCCTAGTGCCTATCTCACCACTAGAGATGCTTTCCACAATCACTCCCAGTAGCCCTATACGAACTCCCACTCTTAGGAAGAACATCCAAACGACCTCCTCACTGGCCAGTAGATCGTCAATAGCAGTAGCTTCAAGTATTTGTATATATGAAGTACAGCCACCTTCGGAACGCGTCTCCTTCCTAGCCGTGATCCAGGTACATTCCCGGGGCATACCTGATGGCCTGCCCGGTCCACTGCCACCTCATCCACTCACCCTGGGGTTGCAGAGCCAAAAGTCGAATGCTTTGCAAGTCGACGCTAGGATTCCTGGCCTGGTACCAAGGTAATTCCTATCACTCTAGCTTACAGTGTATTCACCGCGGCTGCCACCATGTGTACGAATAAGCTCACTGAGCGAATCACATACTTGTCACACCCAATTGGGACTGTCTGACAACCAATAACGTCCATTCGCACGTGGGGATACGACACATCAATTGAATCTCCATGCCTTCAATACAAGCTGAATCCGCTGGTCTCCTGAGAGTGCCCAGATGGTCCATCCTCCAGTAGCCCCGTGGATCCAGTGAATCCTGGCTACAAATAATCATCACCACTGCAATCATCAAAACCCTGTCTGGATGCCATTGTATGGGCCCAGTTGTATTTGCTTGTTGGCGATTGATCCGCTTTCGTTGACTTGTTTGACGAAATAGAATAGAGTTGGCGCAGATGGCTCTCTCTCCTCACAACGATCCGATTCAGTCGTCCGATCAGATGCCGATTGTGATAATTGACAATGGTAGTCGCGAATAGTACCTGGATCTGCGATCGCTGCTCCACTATCTTGAACTCTGGCCATCCATAGACGAAAGAAATCGGTAATCATAGTTGTATTATTGCATAGCCACTGACTGTATATAGCCTTGTAAGACTTCCGTAGCCACTGCGGTAAACTTCTGACATCATCCATAATGGAGATAATTCCATTCAGTCTTGTAGGAGGTAATCACGATTGGAACTGCCATCAGTGGCATCGCTAAATGTGAATAGTGTGTATCGCGTAATTCCGCCCTGATCCTCCGTAGGTGCACTTCGCACGGCTGAGAGGAATATAATTGCAGGTGTACTTGGGTGTGCAATTGTGGCCTGTGTCGGCTCGATAGTTTGTATGAGATTGCGCTTGTCGGACGAGATTTGAGAGCATCTCTATGGGCACTGGAATCGTCTCTGTAATCGTCAATTGACTCAATTGGAAGGTAACTTATCAAATCTCATTCATGCTGTAATTGATAGCTTTGGAGTTCTCGTATGAATCCGTTGAATTGGACTTTGATTGACTTGGTCGCTGATGCGTCTCCTGGCCAGTTGGCCTCTAGAATCGACTCGCAATTGTCTCTGCATCCATTAGTCTCAGTTGGGTGGACAATTCATGCCTCTTTTGTATCCGTGATTTGTGGATCTCAAGTCCGTATGATTTCTCATTCGTAGGTGTCGCAACACGTGGCTAGATGATTGGCATCTAGAATCCACATGAAATTGTCTGTTACCGTTAACCTCAATTGAATAGACATATCAAGACACTTTGCAAATGCAATCAGTGCTCCCAGATCTGTATGATATCTCGTGCGTAGACTACGTGTCGTGAGGTGTCGGAAAGGTGTAATTCATATAATCCAGTATGCGAAACATATCTGAAATTAAAGAGCAATAATAGTGTAAAGGCATATGCCTGTGTATGGCCTCGTAGGAAGGAATATCAGTAGATACGGTTGCACACATGGATGTCAATATTGTATAGTAGTATAAAGGTAAGTTAAGATAACATTATCGCTACGGATCCAAGGCTCGTGGCGAGCCGACTATATAAAGCGGGTACTACCCAGCCCTGGACACGACACGTGCAGCCTTGCCATTACAACAAAAAGGAGAGAGATGGAGCAAATCATCATGAGAAACTGGGACTTAGAGAATTTCGTGTGAAAGACAATTTACCATCTCCGATATGGCAGGTATAAGTTCCGATCCGGCGTGTAATTACACCGATGCGAGGTCTTCCCAACTCTGTTAGGAAACTCGTATCCCTGATTTCTCTTATCTGCTCGTATCCTCCCCATCGTTCTCATCTTCATCCCCCATCTCTCGCTTTCTCGTTCACAACTCTACCATCATTGTAGAACACAATGTTGAGTCATCCCTCTCTATCTCTCCATGCCATGATCATGAGTTGACACCGAGTACAGCATACATCGAGTACAACATACACCGAGTACAGCATACACTGTTACGGGGGTATTTTAAGTCCCAATAATCAATACAACATTTATTAGACTAAATACAGCGGCCTATCTAAACTCTCTTTCTTTCCTTGTCTTATCCTAAGACTCTACCTCTTGACCTTTATTCAAGAGCGTCCGCTTGTCTCCTGGCCAATTCCAAAGCAGCCGCTTCCTAAGTTTCCAAATTGAAGCGCTGCCAATTTCCTTCTCCTAAGTAGACGAAGATTAGATTTCCCTGTCGTGCAACCACTCCTCGGAAAATTCCTCGTAAGGTAAAGCTCCGGTGTTGAGATATCTCAGCACCAGGTAGTCGATATTCTCGAGTTGACAAAAACGAAAAACCACAGCGTAGGTGTGGGTTAAACGGTGCTCGGCCAATTCGAAAAGCAAATTGCTGAAACTCTCGACAATCTTCTGAAGTGCGTACTCGGCTGGCGTGTATCGATGTCCAGGCATAAGCTGCCCAATCACGAGTATGTATGAGGGAAGTAATTTTGAATAGATAGAATTCTTAATAATATTTTAGGGTGTTCTTCACTGATAATGTCTGACTGTGGATTGCTGCTAGAGCTTGGTTCTTTCCATCGTCGGAGACAATGTGAGCTTTTTATAATCTGTTCCTCAGGTCAAGCTTGCCTTCGGGTTACCGTCATGACACCATTATTGCTTGATAGCTTATCGCTGGATACATCCACAGTGCTCCATTGATAGTGCCACGAATTCCCTTAGGTTATCGTGTTCATGCATGAGCCGTTTTATGACGTTACGTCCCCTCTCGGGCAGTCGTCATGATCATGATATCAAACGCAAATAATGACAGCTAATAACCTCGTGTTCGACATCTTGCTTCCCATTTGTTCAGTAGCTAGAACATCCGACGACCCTAGTCTTATCGGTGCTTATCGCAATATAATATTAATAGCTCTTCACTATTAATTACCTCACCATTAATTTGGCTATTCAGCATTGCGTCAGAGATTTAATCGGCGACCAACCGATACTCCGCTAGCGTGGATAACGACATGTCAATGACGTTGCAATGCATGCGGTCTTAACTCAATAAGCTGGTTTGCGTCTGGCCTCTTATCTTCAGCCAATGCCATTAATCTCTCAGACACTGCATGCTTAGGTCTCGACCTTCCGTAGACCGGGGAGTGCCGCAAGTGCTCTCACCGCTTAGCGCTTGAGCACGCAAATCCCTCGTACTCGCATATTGCAATATCGTCTGCTGTGCATGTAGTTCTGCGTTATCACAACTTTACTATGCATTGTCCCACTAGTCAGGGTTTAATAGGTGTGGCCAATAATTATGCGCACTGCTGAAGGTTTTTCACTTCCCAGTTATGGCAACATAATTGAATCACCCTATTTGAATCCGCTAGTGCGACCGTAGTCTTCACTAATTGATCGACTCGCGGCTCAAGTGTAATCCCGCTAAGGATTACTTGACTGACAGACATGTTCACGTTTTCGCAGGCAGGTGTTTTGCATATGAGCTTCGTAAAAGATATGTCATATGTACCTGCTTCGTTCAAACATGTATCATTACCGCTGCTAAAGGAGAACCCCTAACAATCACAACCTATATAGAACGCTCAGCGATGCCAACACCAAGGCAGTGGATGCTGAACTCTCATCGCGCCATGTTCACCGAGGATTCAATGTGTTTCAACATATTACCTGTATTGTGAGCGACCTCACTAAGCCTGACCTCCTCCATACAATGCAGATCGGCATGCTTGACCACCTCCAGAAGTGGATTTTCCACTTCATAAAGATGCACGAATGGCTCGACAAGTACATTGCAACCTGGTTATCCGGTCCTGCTTACCATGACCTCACACCAAAAAATAAGTCGTATGACGAAGTTTCTCAATGGAATGGGAAGGAGATGAAGGAAATGAGCCGGTACCTGCGTGGAGTTGTAACCCAGTCTCTACGAGGCGGAAACCCTGCTCAGCATCCCATATTCAATCGCGCAATTGAGTGCACATGGGCATTGTTAGAATTCGATATGTATGCTCGATATAAATCTTATAATGGTGCAACATTGAGCTACATGGAGGATGCCTTGCATCGTTTTCACACCTTCAAAGATGTGTTCTTACTCGGGTGAGCCGGCAAAAAGGCGAAGGCCAAATCCAATGCCCTGAGAAAGGAACTCATGAAGATGTGAAAGGTAGACAAGGAACCAAATGCTGAAACTTGGATGCCGTCGAAGAAGTGGCGCGAAATGAAGGCCTAGCGGGATTATATTAGCCACGAGATTGATATTTCCAAGGAGTTAGATGCCGACTTCAACTTTCCGAAGATCCACTTGATGTCTCATTCGGCCACATAGGTTCATTGATACGGAGCCTTGTAACAGTATTCTGCCGAGAGACATGAACAAGCACATAAAACGAACCTCAAGGATGGTTGGAACACCTCCAATCACAATCTCAACTACCTGCCACAAGTCATCACCATTCAGCGTCGCATCCTCTGCATCAAACTCAGAGAGCTCATTCTCGAAGCCCTCGCTCAGCGTTGGGAGAACACCACTGCCACCTGTAAAGTCCTACCTTCCGGTGCTGATCTGGCTGCCACCCTGAGCCCCCAGTCATATTTGAAGCCCGAATTCATGGAACCCTAAAACCGCCATGATGGAAAGCATCCTGACGCTATGATTAAAGATTGCAGAGCATTACTCAACAATACGCAAGAGGCAACGCACCGCACGGCAATATACAGCGGTATGCGGGAGTATATAAAGCATAAGAGTCATAAGAAGACGTATATATCGGATGAACAACTGCATGCAATGGAGCTCTGTATTTAGCATGGTATTACGGTTCAAGTTGAGGGTTTAGAAGGTGAACACATATCTCAGATGTATCAATGCACAAGAAGCCAGAGCTGGCGCGGAGAGGATCGACAGAACCACTGGGTGCGGGTAAACCAACGCCCGGGGAGGTGTTATGGCACGCTGAATAGGCGTCTCCCGTGGCAACTGCAACGACTATTCAATATCAAGCTCCAAAACGAGGATGGAGCTTTCGTTGAGTACTAGTAAGCCCCGGCGCTCACCACAATACCTGGAAATCTTGGGTAATTTGGATCCCATCTGGAAATTTGTACAAGTGAGAAAAGCACAGGCAGCCGTTGCTTTGCAAGTTTTCAGCGTGGGAAACATCATCGGCTGCGTGCACATAATTCCAGAGATAGCTACTAGTAGTGAGGCAGGGGACGGACGGAACGAGCAATGGATTGTCAATAGCCACATAGATCTGGCGACTTGTAATGATGTGTATAATTAGTAAAGAGAGAATTGCATTTTGCGCACAGGTACAAGGAACACGAGGAGAGAATTTCGCAGCGTCACTCATCGCCTTGCAATCCCGTATAATTAGTGAAGAGAGAATTGCATTCTGCGCACATGTAGAAGGAACGCGAGGAGAGATTTTCGCAGCGTCACCCATCGCATTGCAATCCGGATGCAAGTGCGTACCCAATGAACCCATTCCCACGTATGGTCACAGTTGGCTACAACGCCAGAGTGTTCATTTGAAATAGGGGACCAACCGAGCGAGAAGAAATTATGAAACAGTGATTGGAGGGCAATATGCAACGCGACGCAAGGTATTGAGGCCGGGTGCGGGGTAATCCGCCACTGGGGTGTCTCTGACGGCTCTGACGGAGTGCATCCACTCTGATAGAGCCATTCTGCCCCGACGGAAATATTTTTTGCTGATGCCCGTAACAGTATACTATTTTAAGTACTCTACGCTGTATCTGATTGAGGATTACATGACACCGGAGTTGCTCCACTGATATCAAGAGCTTTACAAAATAGGGGCTTATTTTATACGATACCCAAATGATCCCAAATCACATCTGGTCGTTATCAATAAACCGACGCTCAGTAATACTTATGAATTTGAAGTGCCAGAAGTGCAAAGACAACTTCCGTTGCATATATTGGGGCCAGAGAACTTGCAGCCAACATTGCCGACGACAGAATTGCTTCTGCGTCAGCTGCCAGTTCTACAATATCAAAGAACAAAGCCCGGCAGTAATCTGCCAGTGTTGTAACTTCCTCTCGGAGTGTTACGCCTACAAGTATTTGGGCAAAATCAATGGAAGGGCTTCATATATTCTTCAAAGGCATTGCATAGATCATTGCCAACTTGATAACTGCCCTCATAAGGACGAAGCGACCGTAGAACTCAGTAGAGTTATTCCGCCACCTGGTTATAGTCACCTAATCGATAATGGTAACCCCGAGGCGCCAATTGACATGGAAGCGTAGGGTATTGGCGTCCAGCGGGTCCCGAGTAGAGAAGCCTCGGTCTCCGGCGGCGAAGGAAATCCCGTCATGGGTGTAGGAATACCAGAGGTGTATCAAGCAAGCCTGGCTGGAATACCAGCAGATGAAGGCAATCGAGTACCCGGAGGGGGCAGAACTCGGTCGAGGAGAACTGGCAATGCCAGACGCAAGTTCCAGCCTAGTTCAAAAACAATTGTCGGAACTCGCGCAGCAAGTCGTCCAAATATTACAAGCTTGCAACGAAGGAAAAGAGGTCCTAGAAGATGAATTCGAATCGGTTAAATGGAATATTGAAATCCTCGAAACCAGAAGCCATACTCATAGGCATCATGTGGATTCAGATGTGGCTGGAGTCGGGACTCAGCTGCAACTCCAAGAGGCAGTGTTACGAGCATTGCGATCAGGCATAAACATCTTGCAAAGTCAAGATGCTCAGATTGTGCAGGAGGCTAATTACATTTTCTCAACACATAAAACGGAAATGGATGCCATGAGTAAACCTATTTCCGATCATGCCAGTCAGATTCTTTCAATCAAAGGAAGGAATATCGCAACCCAAAGTTCTTTGAAAGACATGAACTCGAAGAATCTGAAAGTTGATGAGGTGTTTGATTCGATTAAGAATTCTTTGAAGGAGGTTCCCTCCAAAGGAGAATTGAGAGAGCATGCGATAGCTATAGACGAACAATTAGTACAAATCCAGTAAGTTAATACAGGATTAACCACCTCCATGGAGGGATACAAGTTCTCAGAATCTTCCCAATACAATCTGTGTCAGCAAATACCACAACCGGGACCATCAACTACGAAACATCCTGAAAGGCAGAGATATTTCGGTAGCGATGCATCCAGTTTATGGGATACTGAGAGCGCATCAACATGGTTGGGAAGAATCAGAGGAGGCGCAGGTAGCATTGGAGCAATTGATGGAGCAGCCGGTGGAGCAGCCGGAGAAGCAGCTGGTGGATCAGCTGGAGGAGCAGCCGGTGGAGCAGCCGGTGGAGCAGCCGGTGGAGCAGCCGGTGGAGCAGCCGGAGGAGCAGCCGGAGGAGCAGCAGGAGGAGCAGGAGATCCTCCACCAGCGGGATCCAGTCCACCTTCCGATCATGGCAATAACAATCATAACAATCCTCGCGTTAGTAGCAGTGAACGCCGGATTCAGGAGCTTCAGTATGCAAAGCCAATTGAGATTAGGGAGCCAAAACGCTTGGAAGGAAAATCAGGACACGATTTTGATACTTGGTGGATAACGGTGGTAGTATATATCCACGATCAACCTGAGAAGTTTTCTAAAGATGAACAAACCATCGATTGGATCGGTTCGCTAATGGATAAATATGCGGCAGCCTGGTATATTCAATGGATTAAGTGGACTCTCTCTGGGAAACATCCGAAGTCTATACCTGGTGATATTCAGGCGTTGAAGTTATGGTTTGAGGATAAGGACGCAAAAGACGAAGCCTATGTGGACTTAGAAAAAGTCAGATATGATGGATGCATTAGGGATATGTTCACACAAATCCAAATGTATAATGATAAAGCAATGGTTTCTGGAGCGGCTCTTAAGAAGATTATTCTGGATCGACTCCCGCATAAGATCCTGGAACAAATGCAAACGGTTGATCTTACAGGAAAAACGGATGATGAAATTATTACCATCATCACTAATGCTGGAAGAACTGCCGAGAAATGGGAAGCGGCAAGAAAGAATTTGGGATTGTGGAAACCTATTTCTGATATACGCAAGGAAACCCAGAGAAGGACTCGTTTCGATAAGGAAATGAGATTTGATCAACCAAAAACTTTTAAAAGTAGGTTTCAAGGAAAACGCAACAATAATTCCAATTTTAAAACCAACAATCAGTCGAACCACAAATTTAAACCAAAGAATAAGTCAAACAAGACTTATGCAGAACAAACAGATGGAATTGATCAATCTGAATTGGATAGAAGACAGGCAGCTGGAGAATGCCAGAGATGTGCTTGGCCTGGGGATCAGAAGGGAGCCCATAAGACTATGGATTGTTTCCGATGAGCCAGAAAGGAAGTAGGGACAGCACCGTTCCCTAAAGCAAAGGAATATCAGAAGCTCAAGGTAGGAGCTTATAACCAAGAGGATGAATCTGAGTCAGAAATCGATCTGTATACGACAGCTGAGAATGAAGCGTCTGATTCGGAAGAATATGAAGAAGGAGAAGATAAGGATTCGGAGGATGACGAAGTTGAGGAAGACTTCGATGCAAAACAGGAGTCTGAGGTAGAACAGGAAAAGGAGCATGAAAGGAATTGGTGGGATTCCGAGAGTGAGTATTAAGCTATATTCAGCTTATAGGTCGCAAATGAATTTTATGACACCAATCTGAGATTGGAAGACCTTTTTTTTCTTTTGTTTTATTCTTCCCTTCTGAGGATGACCGGAAGGTCGAAACTGCTGGCCAGTAAGGGGATATGCTGACAATTATACAACATATTTTATTCAACTCCGATTACCATCCCGTTGTCGATATGCTATTGCTGAAAGGATCATGATGGCTAAACGAAAGGCGACAGACTAGCTTGGTCCTATAACCAAAAAAGCGAATACTTCTATTGATTACGTCTATTACGAGGCTGCAAGACAAAAACATTTCCAACATATCACCTATGAAAATTGGAAATAGACCAATATACAGGTTGTTTATCGATGATGACAATCATTATTATCTGCTACGGTGTATGTTGGATTTAGGAAGTACTAGCGTTGTCATTTCACCAAATACAGCTAAGGATTTCAAAATACATGTGGTTAAGCGAATCGAGAAGGTTCGATCCAAGGATATTACTGGATGAGAAATTCTTACCGAAGGACTTTATACTGTACCTCTGGGGTTGTTCTTTGGCAATCATCGGTCTTACAATCCTGATGATCATGCCTTTGAGGGAATGGAAACATCAACCGATTACGATTGCTTAATTCTCTCATGGTACTTAGAAAAGCATAAGGCACAAGGAACAACAACTTCTCATTTGCATTTTCCACATTGTGATTCTCACTGTTATGGTCATGGGAAATTGCATCCTGAATACTCTATTACTTATGATAAAAGAGTAGCACTTAACAAGGACGCTATACATATTGGCTCTCTGGTACAGTCTACTCCATCAATGTTAGATCGGCTACCGAAACAATATCATAAGTTCTTGTTATTGTTCGACCCTGAACATGTGGAAAAGTTACCTGATAGTAGGGGTTGCGATCATCGGATCGAGCTCATTACCTCAGAAGATAAACTTCGCATGGGACCAATTTATCAGCTTTCACAGGAGGAGGAAAAGATATTGGTTCAATATCTAGAAAAAATGATTAGGCAGAAAAAGATATGTCCATCTAGCAGTTCGGTCGGAAGTCCTATGTTATTCATCCCCAAGCCAAGTAGAAAGGGTCTTCGATTATGTGTCGATTATAGACACCTCAATGATCATACGAAGAAAGATAAGACACCTTTACCAATTATGGAAGAATCATCAAGGAAGATGAGAGATTGTGACTACATTACCAAAGCAGATATCAAGGCAGGGTTTCATTTGATGCACATGGCAATGGGTCACGAAAAATTTACAGCCTTCTGAACGAAGTTTGGCCTATACTAATATATGGTGATGCCATTTGGATTAAACAATGCACCGGCAACTTTTCAAAGAGAAATGAATCGAATACTGCGACCGCTACTTGGTATGGACCTAGTTATTAATTTCAAGGTTGCTATTGACGATGACGGGGGAATGGTCATTGTTGCCTATATTGGCGACATCCTTATCGCAACAAAGGGATCTTTGGAAAAACATCATAAGCAGGTTTCCAAAGTATTTCAGCTACGTATGGATAATCATATGTGCATCGAAATTGATAAATGCATATTTGATGCCAAAGAAGTTCCGTTCTTAGGATTTATAGTCAGTGGGTCTGATTTACGAATGGACCCGGATAAGGCAAAGGGTATAGTCAATTGGCCTCGACCTACCACTAAAAAAGAAGTTCAGCAGTGGTTGGGATTATGGAATTTTTAGAGGAGATTTGTTTCCGGATATGCAGCAGTAGTATCACCTATTACCGATCCCCTATGGGGAAACAAACGGGATATAATTTGGGGTGATGCACAGGAGGTAGCTTTCCTGAAGATAACTATTTTGTTTACTTCCGGAAAAACCCCTATTCTTCGCCATTATGATTCCAATAGACCAGCTTTGGTTGAAACAGATGCTTCGGATTTTGCAATTGCTGGCATATTGTCACAGAAATTTGAGGACAGCAAGTTGCATCCAGTCAGCTTGATATGTCGGAAGCTTACACCTGCGGAACTTAATTATGATGTTCATGATAAGGAAATGCTTGCCATTGTATTTTCTATAAGGAAATGGAGGCATTTTCTTCAGGGAGCAGAACATAAAACGATAATTTATTCTGATCATCACAACTTGACCTATTTTAAAACAGCTGTCTCACTGAATAGAAGACAAGCACGATGGGCAGAAGACTTTCAGTCCTTTAACTTCGACCTTTTTTATCGCAAGGGCTCTTCAAATCTTAAAGCCGATACACTGTCTAGGTGCCCAGAGTTCACCTCTGGAGAAGGGGGTACGATGGCAGCAGGCAATAAGACATTGTTACGGAAAGAACAATGGTTGGAAGTAGGAGCCATGCAAATTGAAGATGAGGAAATGAGTTGCATCAATATTGGAGCCATGGATATTGAGCGACTACTACCAGAGGCAAAGGAAAGCATTAAGGAAAAAGCGTTGTTGGACGAAGATTATAGGACGATATGCAAGCAGTTAGTATCAGGAGGTAATGTGGATAAGGAGTACAGATTTCGCGATGAGATACTTTGTTGGAAGAACAGAGTATATGTACCACATGGGTTGCAGGAAAGAATTATGCAATCAGAACACGATTCTAAGATAGCAGGGCACTTTGGAAGAGAACGCACCATGGAATTGAAATCCAGGAATTTCTATTGGCCAAATATGGAAAAGGACGTTAGGAGGTACTGCAACAAATGCGATAACTGCCAGAGAACAAAGGCACCACGGCATGCGAAACACGGACTGTTACACCTGCTACAAATGGCGCGTAAACCATGGACACATATTAGTACCGACCTTATTAGCAATTTGCCCCACTCAGAAGGAGCAACAATGATACTTGTGGTCGTGGATCGCTTTACGAAAATGGCCCACTGTATCCCTATAAAGAAAAAAATTCTCCCACGGTAACTTGAGCATATCAGGAAAATGTATGGAAGTATCACGGGTTTCCAGAGGATGTAGTGTCAGATCAAGATATTACCTTTACGGGACTATTCTTTACCGACTTATATGATTATTCGGGAATTAAAAGATGTATGAGTACGGCATATCACCCACAGTCAGACGGGCAAACCGAAAGAATAAACCAGGTCATTGAAAGTTATTTACGGTCCTATTGCAATTGCGAACAGAACGATTTGGCGGTTATGCTCACCATGGCCGAATACGCCTAGAACAATTCGAAACAATCCGTTACGACAATATCTCCGTTCTACGCCAACTACGGTTTTGAACCTCGAACCAACTGGCCAACGGAGATTCAGTTTAGGAACCTGGCTTCAGAGTTATACAGCTACTACATGAATACTGTTCATTCCAAATTATTGCAACAATCGGAACAGTCAATCGATGCCATGCAGAAATACTACGATAAGAAGAGGAAATCAATTGAACCTTTCAAGAAGGGAGAATTGGTAATGCTCAATGGAAAAAATATCCGCGCTAAGCATCGTTGCAAGAATTTGGGAGATAAGATGTATGGGCCCTTCATAGTCATTGCCACAGGAAAGAATGGAAGATATTGTATCTTGAAGTTGCCAGAGTCTTGGAGGATTCTCCCGACGTTAAATATAGCATTGCTGGAACCATATTGAGGAACCGATCCGAAGAAGCAATTCATCGAAATAGAAGCTGACAATGCGGGTTGGAAAATGGAATCGATTGTCGCTAGCAGGCCTTCCGATGATGACCCAAGGAAGCATGCTTATTTGGTTGAGTGGGAAGGTTATTAGCATGAAGAAAATACGTGGGAAACATATGAGAATGTGTTGGGATGCTCGTCGGAATTGTTAAGAGATTTTTATGGTAAGAATCCGTTGATTGAAAGAGATGGAAGATATGGCAAGAAGAGAAGATAAAAAGTTTTGTTTATTTTATATTTTATATTTTTTATTGGAATTATTTGTTTTGTTCATTGAGTGCTATCTTTTGCATTTCTACTCATTCTGACGGAGCACCATTAAGGTCACCGGTCCTAGAGAAGGGGTTGATGTTAGCAGTTCTCCCTTAACAGCGGTAATGGTACTTGCAATAGTTATATGGATACATGTCACGGAGTTACTTTCAGTCTAGTCACGTGAGATGCATAACACCTATTCATGACATCGCAAGTAGGCCAGTCATATGTCCTTTAGCAGGGATCCATATAAGTCGCGTGTCGATTGGATAAGCCACTGCTTAGCAGAGTCACTTGAGACAATGCAACTATAATACCATAGCGGGGATACTTTGTATCAGCCTTGCACATAGTTCTCAACCACATTCACTATTCCTGGAACTAGCGGGACTTGTCTGAAGGGACACAGCAGTCGATAGTCAATATGCAAGTATGCGGAATCTCCGACTCATTGGCTCAGGCGATGAGACTCACCGGGGCACTAGCCGGCAAGACAGAATAGTCTCGGCCTAAGCATGACGTGACTGAGGGAATTATGACGTTGGCTGATGATAAGAGGCCCGAAGCAACCCTGCTCATTGGTTTGAGTTAATATGCATTGCAATTTCGGACTGGTATTCTATACGAGCTGACGCGTTGAATTGTATGTTGGCATAGTATCGGTTGGTCGCCGATGAAATCTATGACGCAAGCCAAATAGCCCTTGGGGTTAGGCATTAATTTGCGACAAGCACTACCGACCAAGATCGGCAGATGTTTCAACTACTGGCTCAAGGGATTGCGAGATGTCTAAGTTCAAGTTTCATCTGACACATTGTCTGACATAATATCATGCACTGGATGGCCTGATTCTTATCAGGAGTGAAACCCTTTGATACCTCAGCTGCATGGACACTATAACCAACTGGGATGCATGGCATCTTATCACTGGGCGCAAGACGTGACCGCGATAATGCTATCATGAGCATTATAGTCGTAGCGTCGAAGTATGGGCATACAAACCCTCGAAGACGACTATAAGAAGATGGCATCTCTCTGGAGATGAGAAGAGATGTATCAGCAGCAATCCGCAGTCAACAGTCAGAACACCGAAGATGATCTTAAAATATTATTAAGAATTCTATCTATACTTTACTCAAAAATTACTTCCCTCATAAACACTCGTGACTGGGCCTTGTATGCCTGGACATCACTACACACCTGCCGAGTATGCACTGCAACAGAAAGTCAAGTCTTTCAGCAATCTTCTTTTCCAATTGGAAAAGGCCCGTTCAACCCACATCTACTGGGTGGTTTTTCTTGTTTGCAAGTACAAGAATATCGGATACCTGGTGCTGAGATATCTGAACACCGGCGCACTACCGTTCAAGGAATTTTCCAAGGAGTGGTTATTTGACGGAGAGGCCTAATCTACCTAAGCATAGGACACGGCAGTTGGAAGAGATACGATTTGGAAGCTCTTGCAAGACGTGGGCAAGAGGTTGAGTTTCCGGAAGAAATGAGGAGAGAAAGAGAAAATAGATAGGCGGTTGTACTTAAGGCAATAAATATTGTATTGATTATTGGGATTAAGCACCCCCGTAACAATCTGGCAGTGTTGTTACATCATCTTAAGAGAATCTGCTAAGCAACAAACCTGCTTATTCAATCAACATACGACTCTTATGTATCCTCGATAAAGGACATCAGACTGGCCAACTTGCAAGGTTATACATAGGTGTGATGCATATTACATGACTAGACCTAGAGTAACTCTGTGACATGTATTCATTTAACTATTGCAAATAGCATTATTGCTGTTAAGAGAGAACCCCTAACATGCTGATCGCCTACACAATTGGTGAAGTGAGTCTTGTCGGATGCACAAATAACTGGCACAATTGTCTCTCCGGCAAGAAGCTGATCTTGGCTATTCCACCCCCAGTCACCAGTGTTCATCACGGTGTATATTTGGGGACTTTCTGAGTGTTCAAGGTGCACCGGTTCAATATCCAGGTGCGCCTGACATGGGAGATGTGCCCAAGGGAACTGAATGCATTTGAACATATTCCTGTAGTATAATGTTCCGAATATAGGTGAATGATCTTCAATCCAACTATCATAGCCAAGTCCGAAATCCAGTTCAGAGAAAAGCTTTCACAGGGTATCTGCAGATTGAAATGATTTGATTTTGATGTTGTCCAGTCCACGTCTCAGATGCTGATTGACAAATGTTTTTGTTTGCTGGCTACATCATTGAACCTGTTGAAAGTTGTGTGCTGACTGAACTGGATGCCATGGATTCCATTGTTCTAAGTACATGCAATGCTTGTTGTACAATCCAGTTGCTTTGCCATATGCTTTCCCCCTGGTATTTTCCACTCCAACTACCTCTCTACAAGCCCTCGTTTTTGTTGAATCAGTGGTAAATGTCAAATCAGGCTTCTGGGGGTCTATTGTTTCTTCGTCGGGGGTATCTTCAGGGACATGGCCAACTACTTCTGTGAGAGAAATACCAAGTATGAAACATCCAAATTGAAAGTTCCAGCGGTTATTTTACCCCAAATGGGCGATATCACAGCCCACCTGCACTTACAACATTGGGAGAGCATATGGAGACTCTGGATATCATGCCCGGAAAATCTCATATGCCACAAGGGACATCTTGACCAGGAAGCAATTATATGGGGCTGGGTTCCAGGAAACCACATTCCCACAAACGTATTGTGTCTCGACCACCGGACGCGGTGCCTGATTCGTGATAGAGTACCAAAGCAACGACAGTGGAACATGTAAGTGTATACCTCTGGATGTCGATTCGCTAGCTAATTAGCAAATAGAGATTGGTTGTGGATGAAGACCTGGTTACAGCTCCATTATCAACAGAGGAGGGGGTGAGCGAATTGCTGTTTTCGACCAAGTATCACTGTCTGAAGCAATGTATGTACCTATTTTGCTATGGGTTGGCAGTTTTTTGATTTCAGTGACCAGATAGTACGCAATGATAAGTCATCTTGGCATGTCCAAGGGTCGAATACACCATGCGAAAGTTCCAGACTCCAAATCTGATTGATGGATAACTAGTATACATGATATTGAATCGCCTGTTTCTAGACAGTGCAAAAGCAGAAACTACATTGAAGACAAAATTTACAAACAAAATTGAACTCAGTGATGTCATATGAGTCATAGTAGGGGTGGTCAGTGTGCAATATGAGTTATTATGATTGGTAACCATCATGCTGCATTCATCCATGTATCCAACTGCTTAATACTCCGCTCAAACCTGGTGCACATGATTGAGATTGTGAAAATTACTTATCGTAGGTTATGGAAATCGAAGAGAAGGAGCTGAATGGGAAAAGGTGGGGAACTTTGGCTATATAAATCAAAATCTAGTAACCGGATTGACATGCCATTACTTACCAGCTGCGAGTACTGGAATGTTATAGGGTTACATCATCAATCGCTCAGATAATGAGTACAGTGGTGGATCAGAAATTGTGAGGCCTCCAAACTTTTTGATGCAAATGATTATTTGTAGAAACAATATATTCGACATCAGTAATGACTATATGAATTTTGGCATTCTATTATTGAGCATACAGTGACTATTAGGATGTATTTATGGTGAGTGTCAATGTAGTGTCAATAATGATTTGTCTTACACTCTCAGCAATCAAACAGCTGCATAGTTGCATTCTTTCAAAGTGAAAGTATTGGTCATCTTTATAGTTAAAAAGGGAAGCGACACACTTGTTGCCCCATTCTAGAAATGACAGTCAATGGAGCATCATCAATTTTTGGTCTTCTAAGTAAGGCACTGACAATGTGATTTGATTGCAGTTACGCATGACTGACATATTCGCAGCCTTTATAGGCAAACGAGCAAGCGACACGGTAACTGCCCCATTCTAAAAATGAATGTCAATGGAGCATCAGCTATTGTTGGCTTTGCATCTTGGGATATCTAAGTGGCCATTTGCAGTAATTATTCATATACGAAGTACTGACGGCCTTTTCAGTCAAAACAGTACAGGATATGATTGTTATCTCAACATGAACATGAGTGTCAACAGAGCATCCACAATTTTTGATCTTGTAAGTGTTAGGGGTTCTCCTTTCACAGTGGTAATGATACATGTTAGATCGTAGTGGGCACATGTCACAGAGTTACTCTCGGTCTAGTCACATGCCATGCAAAACACCTACCATCAAAAAACGATAACATGTTTGTCAGCCGAGTGGTCTTTAGCGGGATTACACTCAGGCCACATGTCAATCAATTAGGAACCATACGTTCTTACCAGCAGATTGAATTATGATGACGCAATTGTGTCGCTATTACTGGAAAGTGAAAAACCATCAGCAGTGTGCATAATTATTGGCCACACCTACTCAATCAAACTAGTGGGACAACTCATCATGAAATTGTGATTATGCAGCAGTATATAAACAGCAGACAATGATGCAATATGTCAGTACAAGGAATCTGCCAGCATACGCACTAAGTGGTGGGAACACCTTGCAGTACTCCCCGGTGTATGGCAGGTTGAAACCTAAGCATTCAGTGCCTGAGTGATCAATGACATTGGCTGAAGATAAGAGGCCTGAAGCAAACCGGCTCATTGAGTTGAGACCGTATGCATTGCAACCTCATAGCGACATGTCATGATCTATGTTGGCAGAGTGTTGGTTGGTCGCCAACTCAATCTCTGAGGCAATGCTGTATAGCGAAATTAATGGTGAGGCAATTAATCTTGCAATGAAGTGCTGAGAAGACAATTTGTCGTCAGTATTCCAACTGGAGAACATATTGGGAGCAAGATAACCAAGTTGAAGTTATGATCTGGTACGTTGAGCAACATGATTTCATGCAATGGATGGCCTGATAATAATCAGAAGCGCAACACTTCAAAACCACATTTCCATGTGCACACTAACCAAAGGGAGGCGTGGCAAAGAATTTCCAGGTGTGTGGAGAAGAATGTAAGTTGTGATCGCAAGAGAAGCAATCATGAGCGAATGAAATCACACCGTGGAAGTACAGGTAACCAAACTCTTCAACATGACTATAAAAAAGATCACATTGTCCCTAACAATGAGAAGAATACGCACTAGCAGCGAACAGTCAGAAATACCTACCAGCGAAGATGAATCTAAAATATTTTTGTGTTCTTATGAACCTGTACCAATCTATTATTATATTTATAAAAATGTATTGGCTTTTGTAGTGGATGCCCTGCGCCATTGATGACAATCACCTTTGAAAATGAAGCCGATATACTAGTATATTCTTTCACGAGAATATTAACCTTCTACAGAAGACATCAATAGTATGTCTTCCCAGCTCAGTGTGTTTGGTGGCTTTTGTCTATATTAGGATTAGAAAAATCTCTGGTAATTCATATGGATAATATCTCCAAAAAGAGGGAATCAAGAGATACCTACAACAGCTAGAGATATCTCAAGTCATATTTTGACTTTGAACCAATAACATAATGGTCCAGTGCAAAATTGAGCCGAGGCACCCTTAGGAGAATCAGCACAGCAAACAAACCATTACATTACTGACCCTTTGCATCACACTCGGAAAGGAAGAGTTAATCCTTTACCTCAACCCAAGAAACAGCTTAACCAAGCTAGGAAACAACAACATCGAATTAATCAACAGCAAGCTGAGGGAAAGTAACAAGACTCTCGACAAAAGGCTCTCTGATTCGTGCAGATTAGTTCACTAAACCTGAGTAGAATTAGAATCTAGGGCCACGTCTACGTTGGGAAAACTTTTGGTGCAACTGTAACTGATATATATTATCGCTGTTACCATTGTGTTACTGTTGCTTCCTATAAATTATAACTGCCTACCATGAAGTTTGGCGATTAGAGAGGTGTTATGAGGATGTTATGTGAGTAGTACCGTATATAATATCGAATTACAGAATGAAGTAAATTTCTCATACTGCATGTATTCCATCAACCCCCTTTTTTCAATCATCATCTCCACCACCATCACCATCACCACCATCACCATCACCACCATCACCATCACCACCATCACCATCACCACCATCACCATCACCACAATCACAATCACCAGTATCAGGTATATTACTCTTGGATTATTCTTCCATGAACAGTACGTAACACCCCCCTATCAGCAAAGCCCAATCTACTGCTGCCAGCTTGCTCCAAGCAAATCCACTTTCACCCCGACCAGCGAAGCTTGATCCACAGCAACTGGCTTGCTCCCAGCACAGCCACTGTCACTCCGACCAGCAATGTTTGATCCACTGCTACCAGCTTGCTACCAGCTTGCTCCCAGCGAGGCCACTTTCACACCTACCAATGAAGCCTGATTCACTGCTTCCAGCTTGCTCCCAGTGAAGCCAGATTGCTGAGAGAGGTGAGAGTGAGAATTCCACTGCTACCAGCTTGCTCCCAGCAAAGCCAGACTGTTAAAGAGGTGACTGTGAGCTTGTTGGAGTCGTGAGAGTCAAAGTGTATGCTTGTCAGTGTAGTAAATACATAAGTAACTCTTGAATATATAGTATAATCAATACCATGCAGTATATAATACATGCGCTACAGTTGCATTACAGTGATAATTCAGTTATGCTATCAGTAAATTACAGGTGTATTATCGTGGGTCACCGAGATCAGCACTGGGGTGTTTTGCATCATTCAGTGTTATCGGTGTTACAGCAGGGTACAGTAGGCCATATAGTGTATGGTAGATTATGTTATGGGGGTATTTACGTCGCAATAATCAATACAATATTTATGAGACTAAATTCAGCCGCCAATCGTTTTGTCCAGATCTCATCGTCTTCCCAGACTTAATCTCTTATTTGCCTAATAATACGAGCTTACGACTCTTTCTCGCGAGTCCAAGGTTGCTCTTTAGACCACTCTTTGTAAGGCAATTGTCCAGTAGTGATGTCCCAGTGCACCTCATATCCAACCCCTGCAATAATGGCTGAGTACACAAGTGTGCAGGAGATGTGGCTTAAACTCCAATCATTGTAGTATATAATGAGATCACTGAAATTCATAACAACCCTCTGGTGTGCATACTGAGAATGTGTTGGTTTCCATGAACTCATATACAGTGTATTCACATAAGTGAAATAGGGAAGCAATTTTGAATGTTGGTAGACAGAATTCTTAATAATATTTTAAGGTGTTCTTCCCTGGTAATATCTCACTGTGGAGTACTCACTGCTAGAGCTTGGTTATTCTCATCGTCGGGGATGATGTGAGCATTTTGTAATTGATTCCTCAAGTCAAGCTTACCTTCGGATATCAGTAATAACATGTTATGGGCATCAGCAACAACCCTAGTTTCCGTCTGAAACACCCGGGTGTTCCGCACGGCTCTGACGGCTCTGACGGAACCTCGTACCCTCTGATGGAGAAGTGCACGCTACCCGTCGCCCAGGCGACGGGTCGCATTACATACTCACCTCCATTACTATGCGCCTGGTATACGCACCATCTGAACGACACGTGTGTTACACTCTTCGCAGGGGCTGCAGTTATGCTGTAGCCGTTCACACAACGCCTGGCGATGTTTATGCCTTTCTTCGGCCGATAGCCACATTTTACATCTCCGCTATTGCTATAATATATCGGATGCCGCACTTGCCCCATATATGTTTAGCTTTGAGATTTTGTCACATATTGCAATACAGTCTTCGCTTTGGATACCTCGCTTGCTGTTGCATTTGCTTTGCCATTATCGTATTTCACAGGTCTGAAATATACAGTCCAATCTTCACGCTGTCTAGTACTATGCCCTCAGTCCTCCACATTCTGTGTTGATCCATCATCGACTTGCGATGCTTCTTCCTCCTCATCCGCATCCGCATCCGCATCGTCGCCATCCTCGCCCTCATACCCATCGACATCACTGGGCCCCAGGTCAATCCTCTACATTCTGCGTTGATCCATCATCAACTTGTGATGCTTCTTCCTCCTCATCCGCATCCGCATCCGCATCCGCATCCGCATCCGCATCATCGCCATCCTCGCCCTCATACCCGTCGACATCACTGGTTCCCAGGTCAAACCTCTCGAGTTCCATCATGGGCCGTCGTCGCGGGCTGGCGGTGGGGATGGCATCGCGATCGTCGCTTTGATCACCTTCATCTTCATAATCCCCGCTGCCCCCTTGCATCCCGAAATGAAGTTCGTCATCCGTGCAATTGTTGTATATCGGGATGTTTGGGTCAGTGCTTCCGAATTCAGGCTCCTCAAGCGCCACTTCGGAGGCCAAATAATCAAGAAGAATAGCATTGTCAACACGCGCTGCTTCCACGCTGATCACCACGGCAGGCGTTGGGTTCTCCGCCTGTTGGATCTGACGCTTGACT